>Ga0187892_10001960_pt1 | contig 44082 bp, 34 predicted proteins | sample MA1701073metaG_FD_139345 | JGI IMG/M metagenome (GOLD analysis project Ga0187892, IMG submission 139345) | Bio-ooze microbial communities from a basaltic lava cave in the Kipuka Kanohina Cave System on the Island of Hawaii, USA - MA170107-3 metaG ... | reverse complement strand
TTTTCCGCCTGCGCCAAACTTCTCAGTTCTCAGTCGGACCGCGAACGCGTTCATTGCTGACTACTCAAGGTAAAAACGGCTAATGATCACACTAATAGTCGTTAAGCCGACAGACTCCTAGTCTTGCCGATGGCCAACTCGCGCAACCGAACGCTCTCTCGTTGCCTTTTTATCCTGGCGACCCTGATTTTGCTGTCGTTGGCAAGCAATTTGATCCGTTCGAGCGACACTTCGGCCCAGGCGCCGCGGCCAGTGTTGTTTAGTGATCCTCAATCCACACGCGGCCTCGCCGTCGAGTCGGTAACAAACCAGCGAGAACCATTCAGCTCAGTTACGCCGATTGCGTTCGGCGCCGATAATGCCACGCGAATTATGCTCTTCGCCGGCAACGTGCAACTTGCTCCGAACGAAAGTCCTAACGCGGTCATCGTCGAAGCTGAAGATGCTGACCATAACCTTTACGCATTAACTGTTGAGCATGTGGGTCCGGTGCCTAATCGCCCATGGGCCACAGGAATCGTCATCAAACTTAATAACCAAATGGGGGATTTGGGTGACGTACTTGTCGGCATCCGTTTTCGAGGAGTTGCCAGCAACAGAGTTCGAGTGGCAATTGGACACGTTGGGGGTGGGCCACCTGACGATCCTGGAGCAGTTCCCACACCGGGAACAGATGCTGACGAAGTTTCGATCAATCCCATTACCGCCGGGACTCTGACTCCAGACGAAGTCCGCACCATCATCGCGCAGGCGGTCTCGGCAGCGGTTGCTCTAAACAGACTAGTCACGGTGGCCGTTACGGATCGCGAAGGAAACATCCTTGGTGTCTTCAACATGACGGGCGCCGCCACGATGATGCAGATTCGGGGAGGCGGACCCCCTCAAGTTCCGGATCCCATTACCGGCCTGGTACCGGTGGGACTCGAAGGTACTCGCTTACCATCGCGACTGGGAGCCGTGTCCAAAGCCGGCACGGCCTCTTTATTCAGCACTTCGGGCAACGCTTTCAACACCCGTACGGCGGGCTTCATCATCCAGGACCACATACCGCCGGGAGTCAACTTCCGGCCCAGCGGTCCGCTCTTCGGCGTGCAGTATTCTTCCCTCCCTTGTTCTGATATCAAGATGCCTGGTCTGCCGCTCGGTCTCAGTGCAGATCCGGGGAGCATGCCAATCTACAAGAATGGTATTTCGCAGGGAGGCGTGGGGATTGAAGGCGACGGAGTTTATGGGATCGATCGCGACCCGGCAGATTTCGACATGCCCTTTGAGGAGATCATCGCACTGTCTGCGGTAAGGGGATTTGAAGCGCCGCCGTTGATCCGCGGTGACAACATCCTGGTTGATGGGGTCAGGTTGCCGTTTATCAATTCCACCGAGGTGCTCCGGCCACCGACGATTGCGTTTGGCAGCTTGCCGGGTATTATTGACCCTCTCTTTCCGGTCCGAAGCGCCCAGCCTTCAACGTTCTTTACGGCCGCCGTCGGCGGCATTCAGGGGGAAGCAGATCCACGCTTCTTCCCTTTCATTTCCAGTCCCAGCGGAGGCGCCAATTCACTCACAGCCGCGGATGTCGACGTGATCATCTCTCACGCGGCCCAACAGGCAAACATTACTCGCGCCGCAATTCGCCAGCCGTTGGGTAGCAACGCGAGAGTGTCGATTGCCGTGGTTGATCTCGAGGGCAGAGTGCTCGGACTATTTCGGCAGCAGGACGCTCCGGTTTTCGGCTTTGACGTTTCTGTTCAGAAAGCGCGATCCACAGTCTTCTTCACGCGGCCCGATGCTGCTACTGCCTTGCGTAGTGCTGGATTTGGCTCTTACGTTGATCGGGCAGCCGCGGACGGCTTACCACTGAATGGCAACATTGCGTTTTCAGACCGCACGATTGGATTTTTGCATCGCCCGTTCTTTCCAGATGGAATTAACAACACGCCCGCAGGTCCGTTTAGCCGGCAGATTAATGAATGGAGCGTCTTTAATGTTGGCCTGGAGCTCGACCTTATCAAGACCAATTTCCAGGCGGCGATTGTCGGCGCAGCTGTTCCATGTACTTCGATACCGACGCTGCCAAACGGTCTTCAGATCTTTCCCGGCAGCGTGCCGCTGTACAAGAATGGGGTGCTGGCGGGCGCGATCGGTATCAGTGGCGACGGCGTCGACCAGGACGACATTATCGCGGCAGCCGGGGGAAACGGATTTTCACCGGCGCCCGCCATACGCGCCGATCAGATCTTTGTGCGAGGTGTGCGGTTGCCCTTCTTGAAATTCCCAAGGAGCCCGAATCTCTAGACGCTTTTCGGCTGGCTCATGCCGGCTGTTCGAATGCCCTCAATCAAACTAACTTCATCTGTCGGAATGTCACATCTCGTTGCCGGGGTTGCTTTGGCCCTTGTCCTATCACTCATCTCCACGGCTCAAACACCAAATTCAGCTCCGGCGAACGCCACCGGGGTAATCAGGTTGCGGGCCCGAGTCAAAGTGGGCGAGTCAACCCGAGGGCTTTCTCGTAAGAGATTCTTTCTAATCAAAGGGACACTTGAGCAGAACAAGAGTCTGACTGACGCAATCGATCGACAGACGATGCTGTCTCGTGAGTGCTACTACAAGAGCGTTGGCGCCAGTGAGTCTCTAATAAAATGGTTGAAGGAAAGCGATTGCGAGTCAGTCTACTGTCGTGAAATCGAGAAGGATGACATAGAAGGGACGGCGGCCGTTCCCGAGTTTCAACTGGCTCTGGCAGCGGGTGAGAAAGAGTTTGCCAGTCGTGATCTGGCAAGGAAGTGGCTGACCGTGAATCTTCCTGAGAACGTTCGCGACGGGTTCTACAAGCGTCGACAGCAGGATCTCCGGGGGTTGATCAAGCAAGCCGAGACCCCTGTTTCATCGCGAGTCTTGTCGGTGATGACCGATACGAAGGGCACGGCCTACTTTACCGAGATACCAACCGGAACTTATGTCGTGTCAAATCTTCTCCCGGTAGAAACCGGAAACACCAGCATGGTCTGGAACTGCGAGATCCAGGTTAAGCCAGGCGACCTGGCCACGGAGAAGCCTTACTTGATTTCCAACGTTCGCGACAGAAACGTTAAGTGTGTAGGTGTGGAGAAACCGCTGCCGGTTTGTGAGTCGAATAGATGAATAGATCGACCACGCGGATTCTACCCACAGCAACACTTGTTTGTGTGACGATTCTGCTTTTCTCATCGGACTCAAGCGTCGTCGGCCAGCGCAGAACCCGTAACCCTCAAAGGTCAAGGCCGTTGCCAGCCGCAATCGACTACTCAAAATTCTCTCATGCCACCAACAAACATCAGGCTGCCTGCAACACTTGTCACAAGATTCCGAGCCACAACTGGCAAAAGGTAAGAGACTTTCCCGATATCACCGATTATCCGGACCACGATGCCTGCGCCAGTTGCCATCGACAGCAGTTTTTTCGAGGTGCCCGACCGCCAATCTGCACTGTCTGCCACACCAAAGTTTCCCCTCGAGACGACGCGCGTTTCCGCTTCCGCAAGCCTGACTCTCCACGTCAGTTCACCATCGAGTTCCCACACGATAAACACCAGGACGTGATCGCTCGCTTACATTGGAGACCGAAGCAGCCCGGCATCTTCAGGCGCGTATCATTTACCACCCAGGAGCAAGAACAAAACTACAACAACTGCACGATCTGTCATGCGAATCGGAAAGACCCGCATGGATGGGTCAATACTTTTGCAATCGTAGACGATACGTTCAAATCGGTTCCGACAAGTCATAGCTCATGCTTCAGTTGTCACTGGAAATCGCAACCTCCGGTGAACAACGACTGCGCTGGATGTCACAAGCTGGCGACCCAAACTCTGTTTGTTGATGCGCCCACTCGAATTTCACCCAGGTTCAGACATGGCAGGGAACAGCACGTTGCCGAGTGCACCGCCTGCCACATCAACATCACCAAGGCTTCAAGTCTGCGGGGTTTGACACCTGATGTGCCGATCACATCTTGCACTGAATGCCATAACAAAGATGGGTTACGTTTGGACGTCGCCACCGAACTCGCAGCCATCGACAAGAATCGTGAGTTTGCGTGCACCTATTGTCACGCGTCCGAGAAAGGCAAGCTCGACCCGCCGGCAAGTCATTACCTGATCGCCGGCAGAGAACCAATCAAACGCGCGAGCATTAAATGATCGAGTCTCCTACGAAAGTACAACTTCTCGGCTGGCTGGTACCTCTCGGCCTACTCGGCATTCTCTGCGTCTCTGTGGTGAACTACAGTTCCGCGAGTTTGAACTCGAAAGAACCGAGGAGTGCGGAAGTCCTGTTTCCAACTTCTGCCTCTCAGGATCGGTCCCTCGACTACTCAAGATTTCTCCACACGAGCCAGAAGCACGCTTCCCTTGCCTGCAACTCCTGCCACGAACGCACTGCTGACAATTCAGCCACCCCGCGTTTTCCTGGGCATAAAGCCTGTACTAATTGCCATCTCACGCAGTTCGTGACGCCCGCAGTTCCGATGTGCGAGATTTGCCACAGCAATGTCGACAGCGGCAATCCACCGTTGAAGCCATTTCCGGCTCGCTTCAATGAGAGATTCAATATGAAGTTTGACCACGCACAGCATATGGCCCCAGCTGCGCGTCCCAGGAATGGCTGCGCCGGGTGCCACAGTGGATCGCTCATGAGAGGTGCGGCCCTCTCAATTCCCGTCGGGCTCGCGGCGCACAACGGATGCTATAGCTGTCACACACCGACAAGCAAAACGCTGGCTGGCCGAGAGATGGCTTCGTGCGGGGTATGTCACGATCAAAGAGCGTATTCCAGAACGTCAACCAATTCGCGTGCGTTTCGATTTGCGTTCAGTCACGCGAAACACGGAGCCCGTCAGCGTCTGGGGTGTGCTGATTGCCATTCGGTGACAGCCGGCGCGGCCCAAATGCGTCAGGTTAGTTCACCAAGTCCAACCGAGCATTTCCCCACGGGTCGCCTCAACTGCTTCACTTGCCACAACGGGCGGCGCGAATTCGGTGGTGACCTGGCATTCAAAGACTGCCGCAAGTGCCACACCGGCCAGAGTTTTCGTTAGACCTTTATGACCAACGATGGGTTCGCGTAACGATGATTGTAAAGGGCGGATACTTCACCCATAATTGACCCATGAATCGCTCTGATTTTCAGCAATTAGCTGAACTGCGACTAAGGGAGGCAAGGGTTCTAATCGATCAGGGTTTCTTTGACGGCGCGTATTATCTCTTGGGCTATACAATTGAATGCGCCTTTAAGGCTTGCATAGCAAGGCGAACCAGAGAATTCGATTTTCCGCCTAATCGAAGAACTGTTGAAGCTATTTACAAGCACAAAGCTATCGATCTCCTTAAAGCTTCCGGTTTGGAGCCCCAATACCTTGAGGACGTGGAGAAGAATAAGTCGCTAGAGGATAACTGGAAGATAGTGCAGGATTGGTCAGAAGATTCTCGATACACGACAGGCAGATCAGAGAAGGAAGCAACAGATTTCTATTCCGCTGTCATCAGCGATGAAGGAGTATTCACATGGCTGAAGAAGTTCTGGTAAAGGAATCAATAACCCAAGATATGATTTCGTCCGGTGAAGCCCTTGCTCGTCACCTAAACCCTAGCGATTTGCGGATTAATGCAATGCTGTGGCTTTACTTGGCCGAATCAAATAGGTGGCAATTCATAGTCGCTACGCCCGAAGTAAAAGAAAAAGGACCCAGAAATGTGTACCAAAGGATACGCAAATTAGTTTCCGAGATTCCGGAAGGCGATCCAACAATAGATTTTGCTGACATCGCAGTTGTCGATTCGAGTGATCCGTTGATTCTCTTGTTGCGTGGCGCAATCAATACCGGTGGGGACTTATCAAAAATAAGGTTCTCTAGAAACGTGCTCGATGGAGTTTTAATCGACGATGCCTTTATCTACAAATTGACCTAAAACTGCGATCTCTAACGGCAGAATTGATTCCAGCAGGTGATATGAAAGGACATGCCATGAAAAACTTTCAAATCAGCTCAATCGCTGTTTTGCTTTGTACGGTGCTCACTCTGGTCGTGAGTGCGGCGGATTTCACGCGGCTACAAGACATTCCGAAGGAAAGCAAGACCCAGCCGAAAGAAGTGGTCCTCGGCAAAGACAGCCAGTCAGACAAGTATGGCGACGTGGCTTTTAATCACGAGACCCACTCAACAAAGAATTACAGCATTGACGGCAAGAGTGTGATCGCCTGCGTGGAGTGCCATCACACGGACCAGCCGGCTTCAGCACTTAAGCCTCCGCTCAAGACAAGCGAACGAGACGTGGTCCTGACCTCAGCAATCCTGGCTGCCGCAGACGCCAAGCCAGTCAAATCATGTCGCAGTTGTCACCTGCAAGCCGGAGACGACAGCGCACCGATGCCGACCGTTACGTATCCTGATAAACCAGCGCCCACTAAGCTGACCAACGAAGTTGCCTATCACCTCAACTGCAACGTGTGTCACGACAAGGCCATTGCCGCGAGACCGGCGGTGAAAGGTAAGGCTCCAGGATCGAACGATTGCGTTCCCTGTCACAAAGCTCTCTAAAAACAATTCAGCCGCGGATTCACGCGGATGGACGCGGATCTGAGAACGAAAGAGATAAGCCACAGATTCCACGGATAAGCACGGATCAAGCAAAGGGAAATAGGAACGACCCTGCGCCGATCCGAACAAAAGGATTGAGGAGGACACCTAAGTTCATTTGTTGCTTGTCCTTTCAGACCCGTGTCATCCGTGTAATCTGTGGCGTACTGCTTGGTCGATTCTAATCCGCGTTTATCCATGAATCCGCGGCTGAAAATTCTTCACCGAGCCGCCGCCAGTAACGACGCTCCCCACCGTCGCTTGTCCTTAACGTGCTGGACGTGACACGAGACGCAGTTGGGCTTGTCACTCGAAATCAGCACCCGATTCGTTCCCGGTTCAATTCGTCCGTTGTGACATGCTCCGCAGGTCGTCCTGGGAGTTTCCCGATCAATTGGCTTGAACGACTTGTGGCAACTCGAGCAGGAAAGCTCTCCCTGGGCATTCCCAGGTAAGCCTGCAACCGTGCGAACCCGCTGAACGTGCAGCGCGTGAAACTGTTTGCTACGCCATTGATCTTCAGATTCCGCCGGTAACCGTGTGGCGTTGACCTGCTTCAACGCCCACTCCTCGTTGTCTAGCCCCGTCCATTGCCATTTTCCACTCACGACCGGATAGCCAAAGGTGCCGTCATGCGGAGTTGAAACTTTGCGGCCATTGTACGTGCGGCTGTTGGCGTCGTTGTGACACGAAGTACACGTCGCAAGAGCGGCCTGTGCCGGTTTGAATTCTGTCCCTTGATGCTCGGTGTGGCACGAGACACAGCCAATACCGGCTTCAACATGCGGCTTGATAACAGTAGCTACAAAAGCTTCAGTGTTGTGGCAGCTTGCACAATTCGCTTCCATGCTACCGGTAAAGGAATGACAGCTGGTGCAGGAATCGTTGTTTGGCCTGGTGGCGATGGCCGGCATGATCTCAAACTCGTTCAAGACATGGCTCCGCGAGACAGGTGCGGGCGAATAAGCGTTTGCATACCAGTATGCGGCCATCACCGAAAGAACACCGACTGCCACCGTGCCCCAGATCAAGAACGAAACCGGCCAGCGGCGCGCAAGATCTGATGTGGGCGTCCAATTGAATTGCGCCTTTCCGGAACGCCGTTGGCTCCTGGGAAACAGAGGTGACGGCCGAACCATTTTGCCCGCCTCGCGAATTCGTTTGTCCCAGAAAATATCGAGTGCTTTATTTCCCGGAAGCGGCGCAGCTCGAGGTTTTGCGGCTCGTTTTTTCTCCACCGCCTCCGGGTCTACGAGTTGTGCAGTGGTCAAGCTGCCGCTGATTACAGTGGTTGCAGCTTCAATGCCAATCTGTAGCGCCACTTTGACGACGAGTGTTTGGTCAGCACGATCAATTTCGAGCAGGAAGGGACCAATTTCCACGATGTCGCCCGGCGCGAGTGCGACGTTTTCCTCGACAGGACTGCCGTTCAACTTTGGAGGATTGGCGGGCCGGAGACTAAAAAGGTAATAAACACCGTCAATTCCCTTAATCCCTGCTTGAGCGCGAGACACCGAAGGGTGGTTCAAAAGGAGTTCACATTCCTTCAGCCGTCCGATCAATAGACCATCACTGATGATCGTAACCGGATCCTGAACCAGATCCTCCCGCATGATGATGAAGCGATTCATAACTTACTGAAGCAGACAAGACTCAAAGCGGCCACGGATGAAACAGATAGCCTCGGACTACCTACTGGAGAAAAAGACTACCTGAATTATGTGGACTATCATCAAAGCCAGCATGAGTGACGTGGCGATGACGTGCGGTGGTATCCAAAGCTTGAGAATCTTATGCAGGAGAATCAAGGCATCCAGACGCCGCATCGTGACTGCAGTCTCGACCGCTTTGTGAAGCAGCCCTCGTTCATCCTCCGTGGCTAGTCGGGTGATGCGTTCTTTAAACTCCCGGCGACTCTCGGCGAGGAGTGTCTTGAGTTCCTGCCGGGTTGTCAGTTGACGTAGCAGAAAAGACTTACTGAGAAACCTGTCGCGCACCTTTTCTTCGATCTCCTCGCGAAGCCAGCCTTCACTCCTTTTCACTATTTCTTCGAATTCAGTTCCCAGTTCCTGACGTCTTGTCACCAGGTCCTCAATCAGAAGTGGATCTCCTTCGATGCTCGTCATGATGCGCGGCGCCACAATGTAAGACGCAATGCCAAAGATCCCCGTAGCAATCACGAAATCAAAAGTGACATATAACGACGTTGTCAACAAACCACCGGTATGCGCTCCACTGTGCAAAAGCAGAACTACTCCCGCTACCGCGCCCAGGTATACGTGGGCCAGCATCCAGTAGCGCAAAGCGCCGGCGCGTCGCCGGTAGATTTGTTTGCGCGCCGGATACGTCATGACCGCGGCAACGCCAACCAATCCGACGAGTCCGGTGAGCCAACGCATAGTTAACCAGGTACCGAAGAGCGAACCGTCGAATCCGTGAGTCGCCAGCCCCCAGATAACGGCGATTATGGAAACGACCGTGAGACCTCCGCCGAAGATGTGCCAGATGCGCGCGAGCGGATCGCTCTTGTGAATGTTCCTGCCAATGGCGTGCGTTTGATCTCGAAAGATGATGCCCTGAGTACTCGTGATCTCGTCGAAGTACTTAATCGGGTCGACCCGAACCAGCGCGCCCGTGGGACAATTTTCTTCACAAGAGTACGCCGGACGACGTGCTTTGGCTGGATTCAGAGGTGTGTCTTCACAAAGATTGCACTTAATCGCGACTACGTCATCTGAGGCCGGCGGCGCAGGCGGAGGCATCGGAACCGCCAGACTGAGCTTCTGCTTCAGCGTCCCGAAGAGATCGAACCCCTGACTGACTTCTCCGTTGCGCGGCACCATAGTGATCGCGTCGTATGGACACTGCGTGGCGCAATCGAAACAACCGATGCACGTCGTGGGATCAATGTCGACATGCCCCACCGGATCGCGGAAGATCGCCCCCGTGGGACAGCCGGTCAAACACTCCGGATCTTTGCAGTGCATGCAGACCTGCGGTGACAGCACATGCTGAGTTTGGCTCGTCCCGATCTTCACCGGCCTGGCGATGTTGATTCCGCGACGCAGCAGACGTGACTGGCCGTGTACCTTGTGGCAGGCGAACGAGCAATTGCCACAGCGCACACAGAGATCCATGTCCATCACCAGTAGATTTGCCCCGTCAACTATCCCCGTGGTGATCTCATGCTCAGCCGCTGTCATCGGCCGCAAGTCGGGGACCGAGTCAATTGTTGGGGGCAGATTGTCGTCGGCGTGAGAGAAAGTCTCGAAGGCAGCCAAAACTTGATCGCGTAACTTAGGATCTTGAGCCAGTTGGGCAGTTGGGATCTCGAGCACTTCACTACGCGCCATCAACGACGCGCTGTAGGGCCAAAGATCAAGTTGTGCCACTCGTTCGATGCCGAGGCAGTTTCCTGCACCGAGGAAATCAACTCCAATACTTCCGCCCACACCCATGACGACTCCCGCTGCGGAAGCGTCAAAGGGAATTCCACGCGAACGTCTGACCCAACCGCTGATGATCAGATATATCTTGTCGATCGGCGTTTTCTCCTGACAGAGCACGTGGTGTTTGCCATAAACCACAAACCTGGAGATCTCTCGCAACTTCTCGATAACTTGTTTACGCGACGGGCCCTGCACTGCCTGTGAGATGTCTTCGAGGACCCGCCCAAAACCGTGTTGGCGATAGGTCTCGTCAAGTGCCTGACCAAATCGCGGCAGTTTTCTCAACAGACGCAGCGCCGGCCGCGTGACCTCAATCACGATCGCCTTCTCACCCGGCGGCACCGTGATGGTGGCATTGCGTTCAACTCCGGCCAGCACGGCCATCTCGCCAAAGCACGTCCCGGGCTGAAGTTGATTGATCTTTCTTTGACCGCCCCCGGGCTCGTCGATGAATACGTCAAGAGCACCATCCACGCCGATGTAGAAAGTATTTCCTCCCCATTCACCCTGGCGCATTATTGCTTCGCCGGCGTCGTAACTCAGCAAGCGCATGTATGGCCCGACGCGCTTTCCATTGCCGTAGTCACGACCGCGCACGATCACTTCCAGGTCACCCGAGTACTTGAGCTTTCCGTTCTGCTCTTCGAACAGCTCAGACGTGAGCTCAACTTTCTTCACAGCGGCTACCAGCGCCTCTTGATCTGCGATTTCACGCGGCATGTCGGCTTTATACTACTTAGCTTCGGAAAGATAAATAACCAAATCCGGCGACGATTGGCGCATTAGTCCCACCAACTGAGAGCCCTAACGTTACAAGACCCTAAGCAGCGCCGGACCCACATCCAACATTACAGGCACTACTCAACCACAGAACCGCTTGCGGTAGCCAGCGGATGCTAAACGCAACACTACCGTAAGCGACTCAACCCACAGAACCGCTTGCGGTAGCCAGCGGATGCTAAGCGCAACTTCAAAGTGATCTGGTCCAGCCGCTACTACGGCAAAGGTTCACCTTGGTCGTAGAGCACATAGTCAATCGCATTGAACAGATCTTGCTCCGTCCAAAGTCGTCGCTTACTCCCACGACGAACCCATGGAGTGTGTTTGCTTCGCCACAAACCATCTTCTCTCAAGACGCGAGTTGCGTTTGCCTTCAAGGCATTCAGCACTTCCCACGCTTCCCGTTTGGCTGACACGACTGAGTGAATGTGATTCGTGCGAATGTTAAAGGCCCAGAGTTGCCACTTCCGAATGCGGCAAGTTTCTCGAATTGACTTCTCCACCGCTGCTCGTCGTCGGGAACCAAGTCGGACCGCCGGACCCGCCAGCAAGCTTCGTTCGTACTTCTTCCGTTGTCTATTGGGAGGTAGCCGTGGAGTACCGTACACATTGTGAAAACGATCGACTGATCCCCGTTCGTCACCATGGAGCCAAGTACCGTAGGTACGAAAGGTAATGAGGTAGGCAAGAGGGATTCGTTTCGGTTCTTGCTCGCAGTGAGGTTGCGGCATATGCAGAGTCCTTTATGTGAGGTGTACTAAACCGCCTTAGTGTATTTCACAGAAATAGCTTGTAGCAAGATGTGGCTTTGGAAAGTTGCGCTTAGCATCCGCGGGCTACCGCAAGCGGTTCTGTGGGTTGAGTGCTTACGGTAATGTTGGGCTAAGCACCCGCTGGCTACCGCAAGCGGTTCTGTGGTTGAGTTGTGCTCGCGAGGCGATCCTATCTGATTTCGTGGATCGTTCCGCCGTGCTAAACTGAATTTTCTCTTCATCATAGTAGAAGGGTCACATTCTTATTCAACGATGCCATCGGATTCACTTTATTCCCTCCCGCTCGAACAACAAATCGGTCAATTCTTCTACATCGGACTTCCCGGCCCCGAACTTGATGACGAAACCCGTGCCTTGATCGAGGAGATTAAGCCGGGAGGAATTATCATTTTCGGACGCAACGTAGCTACTCCTGAACAGTTGAGGAATCTGATCGATGGAGTGGTCAAACTCCTTCCCACACAGCCACTGGTGGGAATCGATCAAGAAGGCGGCCTGGTTGATCGGCTCCGCAAGATCTTCACCCCGATGCCGGCCGCGCGCCTGATTCGCCAACATGGCGACCTTGCTGCCGCTCGAGCGCTTGGCCGAGTTACCGGCGAAGTGCTGCGAATGCTCGGCTTCAACATGAATTTTGCGCCGGTCATGTCAATCATGACAGACGAGCGCGATCTGCTTTCCAATGGTCTCTATTCACGTTCGTTCGGCCGTTCACCCGGAGAAGTTCTCGGTTACACAACTGTCTATTTGCGCGGTCTGCAAGAAACCGGGCTCATTGGATGTCTCAAACACTTTCCCGGTATCGGCGCTGGAGAAGTTGATTCTCACGAGCAGATGCCGCTGGTGCAACTGTCTCATGACGATTTGATCGCCCAGGACCTGGCGCCGTACATCGAGCTGTTTGGTCGCAAAGACGATCGCGTGCGGTGCGTAATGGTCAGCCACGGTGGCTTTCCGAACATCGATATCCGAAAGGAACAAACGAGCGGCCTGCTCGAACCTGCGTCTCTGAGCTACAACCTCGTGACTCGACTCCTGCGCGAAGAACTTGGTTACCAGCATCTGGTGGTCACAGACGATCTCGAGATGGGAGCAATTTCACGTCACTGCGACATTCAAGCTGCCGCCATCCGGGCCTTCATGGCCGGCGAAGACATGTTGTTTATCTGCGCTCATCCGGAAGTAATCAGGGGTGGGTATCACGCGTTGCTGCAAGCGGCCCGGGCCGGCAAGCTCCCGAAAGAACGAATTCGTGGATCACTGAAGCGCATCGCTGCAACTAAGGCGATTATTCAACCGCCTATGCCGCTCGACCTGGATAGGTTGGCAGTTCTCTCGGAAGAAGTGGCACAGCTTAATAAGAAACTGAACTACACCTACGGGGGTACCGTCCTATGACGTCGTCTTTTAGATCGACCAGGAGTGCTGTTGTCTTGCTAGTTGTGCTCCTTCTAATCGTTTCGTTGCTACCGACGGCTTGCAGAACGAAAAGCAATACTTTCGTCGTAGCGCTGAGCGATCCCATCCGGACGATCGACCCGATCGGCTCGCCTTCGGTTGACGCTGCCAGCGAGCGCGTGCGCACGCTGATGTTCAATTCTTTGGTCAAGAAGAACGAGAAGTTTGACTACGTCGGCGAGCTGGCTTCGGACATTCAACGTTCGGACGACGGACTTACTTATACTTTTAATCTTCGCGAAGGAGTGAAGTTTCACGATGGACGAACCTTTAGCTCCGCTGATGCGAAATACACGCTTGACACGCTACTCAGCAACAGCTTCGCTAAGTCAGCCAGTTTCTTCGAAGGGTCGGGAGCGGAAAAAAAGAGCTACGTTAGAAGCGTGGAGGCGCCCGATGCCAAGACTCTCGTCGTGACTCTCACCAAGCCCTGGGTTGGTCTGCTCACAAACCTCGTTCCAGTAGCGATGATTCCTAAAGATAGCCACGCCTCACAGAAAGATCATCCAATGGGATCTGGGCCATTTAAGTTCCTTCACTACGACAGTTCGCAGGGAGTAGTCGATCTTGACGCGTTCTCTGACTACTGGGAGGGAGCTCCGAAGATTCCGACGCTGCGCGTCAGAGTAATCAGTGATACCAATGCTCTGCAGGCTGAGCTTCAATCCGGCCGCGTGGACCTGGCACCTCTGCCCACAAGCTTGCTTCCTGACGCGATCAAACAACTAGAACAACACCCAAATTTGAAAGTACTGCAATTCGCCGGGTCTAATCTGGTGCTGTTGACGTTCAACGCATCGTCGCCGCCCATGAATGATGTTCGTGTAAGGCAGGCCATCTGTTATGCGACCGATCGAGAGAAGATGATCAGCGCGCTTCTCCTGGGACAGGGAAAAATTGCGCATTCGATCATGCCTGAAGAATCGTGGGCCTACTCCCCAGGAAAAATCTACACATTCGACCCGTCGGTGTCCAAGAAACTCCTTGATGAAGCGGGCGCCAGAGACCCGGATGGAGACGGCCCGCAAATGCGTTTCTCAAAGCCGCTGGTTTACAGGATCTCAGGGAGTAGCGCGCAGGCTCGGCAGTTTGCGGGTGTCATTCAAAATTACTTAAAGGACGTTGGTGTCCCGGTCGCGATCGAGGCCGCTGAAACTAATACTCACTTCGATGAACTGCGCCGCGGTAATTTCCAGATTGCTTATGGTCAGTGGGTTGGAGGTAATCAGGATCCGATCTTCTTTAGAGACCTTTTCGCAACTTCAGAGATTCCTACCGAGACCCGCGCCGCCCGAAATCGAAGCCGTTACAGTAACAAGGAACTCGACGCCTTGCTCGAGGAAGCCGCGAATACCTGGGACCGCGAAAAAGCGCGAGGGCTTTATGCCAGAATTCAGGAGATCGTCAGCAATGAAGCGCCGGTCTTCCCGCTCTGGTATCAGGCCAACATGGTGATCACTAAGAAGAACGTCGAGAACATCAAGGTCGACGCCAGTGGAGATTGGGGCTTTATTAAGAACGTAACGGTCAATTAGAACTGAAGATTTCTCGCTTCCACAGGTGTGCGAATGAAGCAGGTCCCCGTAATAATCTGCGTCGACGTCGAACCTGACGAGCACGAGATTGATATCAACCTGCGCAGTCCATGGAACGGCTTCATCGAAACGTATAAGCTGTTTTCCAAGTTAAGACCCCTCCTGGAGCTTGCTGCACACTCACCAGTCCGATTCTCATGGTTTCTCCGGATGGATCCTCAGATTGAGATTGGTTACGGATCCTCAACCTGGGTTCTCGACCAATATCCGGAAATATTTTCGGATTTGCAGTTGAAAGATGATGAGCTGGGACTTCATGTTCACGCCACCCGTTGGGATAAGTTGACGAGCAGATGGATCGGGGATTATGGCAATCAAGAATGGGTGGCAACATGCGTAAAGACGGCATTCAATGCTTACAGCAAAGCGCTCCAGCGTTCGTGCAAATCGGTAAGCTTTGGTGATCGTTGGAGCAACAACGAGGCGATAGCTCTCGCAGAAAGTCTTGGCGCAGAGTCTTTTCTCAGCCTTGAACCAGGCGCCAAGCCTTCCGGGTCGGAACTGGGTTATCAATTCGACGGGGAATGGCCGGACTATGAAAACACCCCCACTGATATTCATCGAGCATCAACCGCAACTGGTCCATTAGATCAGCGCAAATCCGATGGCCATATCTGGAGGATTCCCCTGAGCACAGGCAAGTATGAAGGATCCAAAACCTTCCGCTTTTGGCGAGTCAAGCGCTTGGCAAAGGCGTTGGGAATCGATCTTCAGCGTCACAATGAATCAACTACTTTGCGTCTGCACATCCCTCCAGACGTTTTTCGTCAAACAGTAGAAGGACTAATAAGGATCTCTAACGCTTCGTACTTGTCAGTCGTCGTGAGGACTGACGCTTGCTCCAATCCAGCGCAAAGGAGCAACCTTGAATGCAACATTGAGTATCTTCGGAGCCATTCACAGCTGCACGGTTTCAAGTTCACCACCCCGGCTGAGACTATCAGACTCCTGAATGGATAGTTCTGCGACATCGGAAAATTAAACGCAGATCAGTGCCAACCTATTTTGTGGAGCTCTGATTAGGTTGAGTTCGCAGCTCTTTGGAGTGCGGTGACCTGTCACCGATTTCGTATTACGCGACCTGTCGCGGCTACCGCGGGTTACCTTCCAGCGGATCACCGGCGTCAAGCCGCCTCAGACGCGGTGATCCCGACGCGTCGGGACACTCCAGAGAGTTGCTGACTTATTCAGAGCTTCCGTTAGTTTGTCGTTGCGCCCGCCGAGGTCGATGTCCCGGTTGCTTCAACGTTGAGTTTTGCGCCGCCATCGACAAACTAAAGTGTGTCGGACATCCAGGAAATCTACTCGGCGCAGGCTTTTGTCACAAAGACCGCGCAGGCGGTGTTAGGTATCTAAGGACCAGTGTTTCATTAGCCGGTTTCCAGGCCGCCGAGATCGTTCATCCACGCAGTTCCATTCGCCCTATAACACCCGGAGGTTCCACATGAGAAGGCTCGCCCAAATCATTACTTTCGCTTTACTCGTGAACGTCAATCTTGCTGTTCTACCCTCGGTTTCGGCCCAGAAATCAAAGCAGTCGACCTCTACGGCTAAGGCGCCGCAGCGCTACGCTGCCGCGATCACGTCGTTCGATGAGTTTGCGCGCAAGCATATGGCGATGGACAAGACAGTCGGCCTGACAATCGGGTTTATGAAGGACGATTTTGTTTTGGTCACGGGCTATGGATTTGCCGATTTGGAAAACAGAGTCCCCACGAAATCTGAGTCTGCTTATCGTCTCGCCTCAGTCACCAAGCCGATGACGGCCATTGCCATCATGCAGCTCGTGGAAAAGGGCAAAATCAATCTGGATGCCGAAGTGCAGACCTACGTCCCTTATTTTCCGAAGAAGAAGTGGCCGGTAACGGTGCGTCAGTTGTTGGGACACCTCGGCGGAATCAGTCACTACAAAAATCCCGCTCAGGAGTTGCATATCAAGGATCACAAGTCGACCCGCGAAGCCGTGGCGATTTTTGAAGGTTTTGATCTGATCGCTGAGCCCGGTACGCGCTACAGCTACTCCAGCTATGGTTACAACCTTCTGGGTGCTGTGATCGAAGGAGCTTCTGGCATGTCTTACGGCGACTACATGCGTCAGAACGTCTGGCAACCACTTGGGATGAACGACACGCGAATGGACGATCCGCTCGATGTAATCCCGAACCGCGTCCGTGGTTATCAACTCATCAGCGGTAAGGTCGCGAACTCTGAGTTCGTCGACATTAGCAGTCGTTTCGCCGCGGGAGGCACACGCTCAACCGTGCCTGACTTACTCAAATTTGCTCGAGGCGTAATGGACGGCAAGCTTCTTTCTTCCGAAAACATGAATGTGGCAACTACCTCCATGAGCACGCGCGATGGCCGGCTCACCGACTATGCGATGGGTTGGGAGACCACACCGAACAACGGACGCTACCTGATCACACATTCCGGTGGACAGAACGAGACGCGCACGCTGCTTTACATATTCCCTTCCCGTAATATGGCCCTCGCGGTTGGAGTCAACTTTGAATCTTCGAATCCGGGTGTTTATCTTGAACGGCTCTTTCAGCTTCTCACCGGCGCACCACTGACACTGACCGTTTACTCGCCCGACAAAACTCAGGCCGCAATCGCTGATGCGTTAAACTCAGTATTCAACTACGGACTCGCCAGCTTCGAAAAAACGCATAAGCCTTTGGCCGTCAATCAGGATGAGTTGAAGCAAGCGTTCGCTTATTTCAATCAGTATGTGAATCCCGAAGTGGTCAAGGCGAACCAGCCTGGGACAGTGGAGAAACTGCGTCAAGGCGTACATCCGGCAGGTTCGTCGGCCTTTACCAAAGTCGGTTCGTACATCGCGCAAAAGTTAAACGAGAAGAATGGAGCCGCGAGAATGGATGCATACGCCTCACTCGGCGCGCTGGAGTTCTTTCGCGATTACATTGCACTGACCGTAACCGACACGACTATTCCCAAGGACTTTCACTTGAACGTCCCTCTCGAACAAATGGCAACTGCAATGGCGCGCGATTGGAGCAAAACAAACACGGCCCACGTGCGAAGTCTCTGGCTGATGCCCGACGTTAATTTGACAGCTCTCGGAAAAACGTTACGCCAGAGTTTTGCCGGAGCCAGCGCGTATCCGAATCTGGTTGATGATTTCTTCAGTGTCACGCGTCAGTTGATTCTCAATGGCGACCGGCCTCGTGCTCTTGAGGCGAGCAAGCTGGGCGTCGAGCTTTATCCAGCGTCTCCGACGCCACACTTAATGCAGGGTATTGCTTTGATTGTGAACGGCCAGTCAGCTCCAGCTCAGGAATCCATCAAGAAAGCCGCGTCGATCAATCCACAAGGTGGCGCCAGCGCCGGAGGATTAAACAACATCGCCTACCAACTTGCCGGCGTTGGCATGGTTGATGAAGGAATCTCGACGTTGAGAGTGGCGATTGAGCTCTACCCGAAGGAAGCAAATCTCCACGACAGTCTTGGCGAGTTTCAGTTGAGAAAGGGCGACAAGGTGAAGGCGCTGGAGTCTTACAAGAAGGCCCTGGAGATCAATCCAAACTTCCCAAACGCCACCGCAGCGCGTGAAATTGTGAAGAAGCTTAGCGACGAAGTGGCGAATAACAGAGTCCAGTGACGAGCGTGAGGGGAGGCGCCAGTAGCTAGAACGCAATCTTTATAGGTACCTGTCATTAACACCGTCGCTTTAGCGCGGTGACTTTAAGGCTGCGACAATCGGAAACCGTTTAAACGGTTTCCGGTAGCAACAGGTAACGCTAGACACCGGGCTAAAGCCGCGGTGCTAATGAGAGACGGGCCACTTTCCATTCACCGGCTAAGAATCATGTCCAGTTCGCTCGCGGTGATCGCTCCTTCGCGAACCAGCCGCGGGTGAGTCCCGCTGAGATCCACGACGGTCGATGGTTTCGTGGCGCTTACCTCGCCGCCGTCAATGATCAGATCGATTTGCGTCGGGAAGTAACAGTGAACTTCTTCCACGCTCTTTGCAGGTTCACCACCTGACAAGTTGGCGCTAGTTGCCGTTAACGCACCTCCACAGATCCGCACCAGATCGCGCAAACCCTCATCATCCGGAAGTCGCAGCCCGATTGTGCCGCTTCCCGCGGTTAATTCCTCGGGCAACTCCGGCCGAGCCCCCCCAACTATTGTTAACGGCCCGGGCCAGAAGCGCCGCGCAACTTCCGCGAAGAGTGGGGGTGGGTGCTTGATGAACCGACCAACCACGCTCTCATCCGAAATCAACAGCAGGATAGGTTTTGTGTCTTCCCTGCCCTTCAACTCGCGAATTTGAGCGACAGCCTTGTCATTAAGCGGATCGGCGCCAAGGCCGTAGAACGTGTCAGTGCGAAAGGCAATCACGCCACCGGACCTGATTATTTGAGCGGATTGTTCGCAGGCTTCTTGACCTTGGGCAACCTTCATTCGGGAAAGATCCTTGAGTTTCATTCGAAGTCGTTGTCAGGAATAATTCAATCCACGCGAATTCACCTGTCAGGAAGGGGGAACAGTAGCGCGCCCCCGCTCAACTCAGTCTGTCACGGATCATAAAGCCAATGTTGCAGGTTGAATGGTTCTCTCGAATTGAAAGGTATTGCATCTTGAGCGGGGGCGCGCTCCGCTTGCCCCCTTCCTAACACAAGCTTCCTCAACCTCCGCCTTTTCATGCCACTCGATTTCTGGCTAAGAAACCTTCACCCCGTATCCCACTCCATCTCCAAATGACAAAACCTCAGCGATCAACTTCGGGTGGTTGACGAAGTATTGATTAAACTCTCGCAGCGCCTTAGTCGACACCTCCTGATCAGGAGCGCGAATCTCACCCGCGACCTGCCCGCCCCAAAGGAGATTGTCGACAATCACCACTCCCCCTTTGCGCAAACGCGGCAAAGCAAGTTTGAGATAATCTCGATATTCTTCTTTGACCGCGTCGATGAACATCAAGTCGAACGTCTCGTTAAGTCGGGGCATTACGTCAAGCGCCTTGCCACGCTCAATGCGAACCTGCTCGCGAAGTCCGGCGCGTGTCAGAAATTGTTCTGAGGCCCTGATCATCTCTTCGTTAGGTTCGATGGTGACAATCAGACCTCCTTCACCCATTCCGCGCGCGAGGTGAACAACCGAATACCCGATCGCCATTCCAATCTCGAGTACTCGTTTGGCACTGATGGCCCGCGCGGTGATTTCCAGAAATAGCGCCACTTCGCGGTCCGCGATTGGGACACGGTGATCAGCCGCATACTTTTCCATTTCGGCCAGCAGCGGATCCGTGTGCTTCACGAGTTTCTCGAGATACTCCGCCTGATCTCGCTGAATGATTGCATCAAGACGTGCTTTCATGGTTTCTCAATTAACTTTTTCAGATTCGTGGAGCTGTTCGTTTGGGTCGCGTGAGGGCTTGACCCGTCGGGGCGTAAGACCGTTCCTTGCTTCTCTTTTGACAACCAAGCAGGAATAGTTCAGGACGATCCACGAAATATCGCGAAACAACACGAACTGCTTGCTTCGTGTTGTTTCGTGTGGTTCGTGGATCGTCGTACGGGCGTGCGTAGCTTTCAGCTGTCGGACAAATCCTGCGCTTCACCGCCAACAGCCACGTACCGTCGGCTCAATCCCAGTTGTCGCAGTTTGTGTTGCAGAGACTGGCGGTGCATGCCCAGAATCTCGGCTGCGCGAGTCACATTCCCTTGCGTGTGTTCAAGGCAGCGGCCGATGTAGCGGCGCTCAAACTCCCTCCGATCCTCACGAAAGTCGGCGGTGAACGGGACCTTCAGTCCGCCTTCACTTCCGTCTGCCGTGTTGGTCGTGGACGCCTGGAGCCCAGCGGTGACTTCAACTGGAAGATCACGTACCGCCAGTTCGTCGCCTTCAGCCATGATTACCGCGCGATCCATCGTGTTCTTTAACTCGCGCACATTTCCCGGCCAGTTGTATTCAACTAAGCGTTTCAGAGCGCCCTGAGCGATAGGTCGCGCGGGCAAGTCGAAGTGCTCGGCCGCATTGCCGGCAAAGGTCTCAGCCAGCAGCGGAATGTCTTCGCGCCGTTCCCTTAACGGCGGAATATCTATAGTCACAACCTGGAGACGATAGAAGAGATCAGCGCGGAAATTGCCGGCGGCAATCTCCTGTTCCAGCGGCCGATGAGTGGCACTGACGATCCGTACATCGACAGGAATTGACTCGTTCCCACCGAGCCTCTCGATACGTCTATCCTCCAGCGCTCGCAGCAACTTTGCCTGCACGTTTGCGCTCATGTCGCCAATCTCATCCAGGAAGAGGGTGCCGCCATCAGCCTGCTCAAACTTGCCCTGCCGGCGTGCTGCAGCCCCTGTAAAAGCGCCCTTTTCGTGGCCGAAGAGCTCCGATTCGATAAGTTCGGAAGGCAGCGCGGCGCAGTTGACAGCCACGAACGCGCCACTTGAGCGCACGCTGTTTTTTTCGTGAATCTCGCGCGCCACTAACTCCTTGCCGGTGCCGGATTCTCCACGCACCAGAACGGTCGCATCAGTCTCCGCAACCTTTTCGATCATCGACCTGACGCGCTGCATTCCTTCCGAGTTGCCGATCAGGGCGCCGCGTTGCGAGCTTTCGATTTCAATGCGACGGCGCAGGGACAAATTCTCGCGTCGAAGTTGCAACGTCTCGGCGGCGTTTTTGATCACCAGCCGAAGGTCGTCGAGCTCAAACGGCTTTGACAGGTAATCGTAAGCGCCTGATCTCACCGCCTCAACTGCCACACGCTCGGAACCATGGGCCGTTACAATGATAACGAGCGGGCCGTTTCCGTTGGAACTCTTCAGTTCGCGCAGGAAATCCAACCCGCTCATGCCCGGAAGATTCACGTCCAGAAGCATCAGGTCCGGTTCCTGTTGCTTCACGAGTGCCCTCGCCGCCTCGGCCGAATTTGCTTCAGATACGTTGTAGCCAAATGTACTCAGCGCTCGGCGCATGCCGTAGCGCGCGGCCTCTTCATCGTCCACTATCAGTAATCGCAACGCCTCTCTTCTCACCTTCTGGTTAGTTTAGAACCCTTCAGGCGGAATTTACTAGCGCATTGCGTGCCACAGGATAGGTCGAAATTCGATAGGTCCTATAAGTCCGATAGGACCTATCGCGGATTACCTTCCGCTTCGCTTGACCGACATTACCAAAATGATGGCGTCCCCTGACGGCCCAACATTCAAGGTGCCCACCACTACCGGTTCGCCCTCGCGCATGCTGAAGTCCGTGTTCAGCCCGGTATTCTCGTAGTTGACCACCGGAAAAGGAGGCGCGTTTGAGGCCACGGGACCGGTTGCCGTCTGGATGGGAATCCTGGCGCCGAAGCCAAAGCCGTCCATTCTCACCAGCTGCTGCCCATCAATGTCGCGCACCAACTTGATCTGATTGATCTTGAACTGATTAAAACTCGGCGTGCTGGCCGACGCCGTGGCCGAAGCCAGAGGACCGCCAATCCAATTCAGATTCAATCGACCTTCGTTCTTCACCCGGTTGATGAGTGTCGAAGCAAGTCGGTAGTTCTTGAATGGCAAGGAAGCGCGTAACTGCTTAACTACGGGATCGAGGGTTGCCGGCAGTTTTGAATCCCCTACATCCTGGTTACTGGCAATCAGCAAATAAAGTTGGGTGTCGAGGTTGGTTTCATCAACCCTCTTTTCGATCTGAGCAGCTTGATCAGTCGATTGCGCGGCCACTTCCTGATTGGCGGCAGCGCAAACTAGCACCATAGCCACGAACAAGAACAACACAGAGATTTTGCGCAGACTCATATCTTTCTCCTTTGTGGAAGACGTTCATTGCTTAACATTGTCGAGTTACGCTGCATTGAACGACGCGGATACGATCGCACGTAACCGGTTGAGTGGCGCCCGCTCAAGCTGCGACTTTCAGGATGGTGGCTCCGTAAAGTCAGAACCTAACACGCGCGACACGTGGAAAAGTTCCGTTGAGGTTTTTGTCCGACACACTTTAGTTTGTCGTTGACTCCCGACAAAGTTCAACCGCAGATGTTTCTGTCAATGTTGAGCGTGTCGTAAGTCACGACAAACTAAAGTGTGTCGGACATCAAGTCCGCGGGACACGCAATTCAAAACGTGCTCCGCCTCCGTTCAGGGAGCTTGCCAACCGGGCAGATCCACCTGCCTCTTGCATCCGCTTCCGCACAATGGCAAGGCCGAGACCGGTGCCGCGCTGTTTGGTGGTGAAGAACGGTTCCCAAATCCTCTGTCTCAACTCAGCAGGAACACCAGCGCCCGAATCCTGGACCACAATCAAGATGCTATTTTCGTTCTCAGTTGCTGTAATTATTATTTCGCCGCCTGACGGCGTCGCTTGTAACGCGTTCAGGATCAAATTCGAGACCGCGTCCCGGACCGCAGACACAGCCGCGCCCGCCAGCTCGTACTCAAATTCGATTATAGTGTTCAGCTGGATCTGGCGTTCATTGGCATTTGCTTTGAAGAGTCCAACCAGAGACCTGATCAGTTCGCCGATGCCGAGCGGAAGCTCTTCGCTGATTTCCTTGCGGGCAAAGCTAAGCAACTGGGTAACGCTTTGGCTGAGCCGATCGGTCTCGCCCACAATCAACGTTAAATCGCGGGCATACTCGGTACTCAACTCACGGTCTTCGCGCATCACCTGCGCGATCGACTTGATGGCCGACAGCGGATTCTTGATTTCGTGGGCCACAGTTGCAGCCATTTGGCCCAGGGCAGCGAGTCGTTCGCCTTCTGCCACCCGTCGTTCAAGACGAACATTTTCTTCCACGAGCCGGCAGTCTTCGATGGCGATGGCCATCTGACCAGCCAGGACTTCGAGGACTGCTCGCGCATCGTCCGTAAGACTGCCCTTCGAACCATCAATCAAAAGCACCCCGGCAACCTTGTCCTCACGTCGCAGCGGATAGGCAGCCTGGAATCCGTGAGCGGCTAGCCCGGGATCGTCCTCCACGGGAGCCCATTTGTTTCGCTCTGAAGTCTGCAGCACGCCCTCAATCCAAGGTTCATTCCGAATTTCCGAATCCTGTATCTCTCTCAGTTGACCCTGAGCGTCAACCAGATAACTTCCAGTGATAACCAGCTGTACGCGCCTTAGACTTAAGGCGTGAGCAGTCCTCTCTTCGACGAAATGAAGCAACTCAGGCAACTGCCTGTATTGCCCTGCAAGAGAGCCGATGCGCGAAACAATCTCACGGTAGAGTGCTGTTTCTCGCTCAAACAATTTGTGAAAGCGGCTAGTCAGCCCGCGACGAAGTGGGGCTGCAAAGAGCGTCAACCCGAGGATGAGCAGGGCTTCCACCACGCCTTGCCGCACGCCATATCGCGCGGTCATCCAGTCGCCAATGGTGCGGATTCCGTAGATGTAAACCGTCAACACCACGGCGGCGAAAGTGGCCACCACCAAACTTTCCTCGATGATCAATTCGAGGTATCGATACCGGTAGATGTAGTAAGCCAACAACACCGAAGGCAGCAGTGAACCGAGGTTAGCGACCGTCTTGAGATAGAGACCCGCAATGGTTCCCTCGCCCAATCCCAGTGCCAGCGCCGCCAGAATCACAATGCCGATTGCTACGAACGACCCGGCCAGAGTGCGCATGATGCGCTGCTCGCTCAGGCTCGGGCTCTTCCTGGCAATCAGCAGCTCAGTCACCGCAATCACCCCGAGGACGTAGGCAATCCAGAAAGCGAACGGCAAGACGAAGAACTTCAGTTTGACGAAAAACGGCGCATAAGGCCCGGTCCAGATGCGCCACACTGCGACCACGATAAATAGAGTCGGAAGGTAGGAAAGATAGACGCGAATCTTCTCGCTTCGTGTCAGAGGTCGACCCTGAGAATCGGCCCAGAGGTGAAGATGAACGTGGAGAAGGAAGGAATACGCGAAGGTAATGCTGATGACCGCGATCGTATCAGCGAGTCGGAGCCACGGAGTCCAGGTGTCAAAGTCGAGGCGAAAAAGCGAATGAAGAGTGACGAAGAGATTGCTCGTGTGCCACCCGCCCATCGTCATTGCGAGGGCAAAAAGCATCCGCTCAAGTGACGAGAGCTTCTGGCGGTGAGTCATCAGCTGCACTCCCATCCAGAGAGGGAGAACAGCTCCAATGCTGTAACCGACGAGTTGGAGAACCTCTAGTGGGGACATTTGATGCTAGGAGGCGGATGGCAGGTGGCAGGAGCAGGCGCCAGGAAGACTGAGAAGAAAAATGAATCTCTCTACTGCCAACGCTCGTCGCCTACGTACTTCCTCCTGCCGACTGCCGCCCGCCTCCTGCCGACTGCCTTATTGACTACTCGCGGTGCTCCTTGCGGGAACCGGGGTCAGCGTAATCTCCGTCCGACGATTCTTGGCGCGGCCGCTTACGGTCGTGTTCTTCGACACCGGGTTTGAGGCGCCCATGCCGTTCGCCTGAATACGGGAGGGATCAACTCCAGCCGACTGCAAGCGCTCCGAGAGGACGCGCGCTCGTTCCTGAGTTAGTTGCTGAAGAGAGACCTCGTCACCTTTGTTATCAGTAAAAACCTCAATTGCGATTTGGTAATCCGGATTGCTGGCGAGCAGCGCCGCCAGTGGTTCGAGTTTGGCCGCGGCCGTAGTCACCAGATTTGAAGAGCGCGCATTCGTCCACAACGACTCCGGAAGCACAAGTTGAAAGCCGGTTGATGTTTCTTTTAGCGTTCCATACTTCGCCAGTGTCACTTTTAGATTTTCCTGGGCCGTCCGCCTCTCCTGCGCTCGCTGCTCTGCTTCTCGGCGCGCATCCTCTGCCTGTTTTTCGCCTTCAATACGCGCTAACTTTATTCGCGCGTTATCGCCTTCAGATCTAACTGCCTGCAACTCGTCACGCAGCCGAGCAATCTCGACACGCTGTTCGCGTACCTGTTCAGTGGCTGTGGCCGCATCTCGCTCGGCGAGCTCGCGGGCCCGCTGCTCACGATCGAGTGACGTTCGCAGTTGATCGATCTCGCGCTGAGCGGACTCCGCAGTCTTCTCTGCGGATCTCAATGCTTCGTCTCGTCGCTGTCTGTCTTCACGATTCAAGCGCGCTGCTTTTCTGAAAGCCGCCGTCTCTTCAGCTCGGGCGCCTGAAGAGGTGGCTTTGCGCGCAGCGATATCTACTTCGGCGCTCGGTTGATTAAATCGCCATGCACTCTCCGCGGCTCGCAAGTCGTCCTCAGCTGCTTGTAGTTCCGCCGGCGCGTCCTGTTGCGCTCCGGCAAACTTCGCGAGGCTTAAGGCTTGCCGGGCACCCAACAGAGACACTGGGGTGTCACGATAATCACGATCGGCGATTTCAGGTACGCGAACGTTCCTAAAGTAGTCGCTCGAGTTTCCGATGTATTGAACGTTAACAGTTTCGACCTGACTGCCCCCGGCTCTTTGCGGCGGCAGATTCTCAAGCACGACCATGCGACTCGGAACCTTCATCAGGAAGTGAGGCTCGGCCGTGACGATCAATGCAAATGTCTGCAAAGGAGTGGTGACGTCAAGTTTTGAGTTCACAAATGAACTACCGCTCCGCTTTATCTCACCCAGATTATCGACGCGACCATCAGGGGCAATCGCCCATAGTAGATAAGTCGTGTAGATGCCGCCCAACTCTGAAGCGCGCGTCAGGTCGTCGATACTCAACTCGACCCGAGTTCCCCTGCGCCCGGCGCGGCGCACCTTTGCTTCACCCTTCAATCGCGGCAACAGCGTGGTGCCGCGAAACTTCACCGTGACAGTTTCATCAAGCGGATAAGTGACTGCCACGGTTTGGCGCGGCACATCGCTTTGGCCCTGCGCTGTTAGACCGGACGAGAATTCGACCAGCAGGAAGATCACCAGAAACCTTAGAAAAATACGGTTGGAAATCATCGCAAGCATCTCCTTACCTCAGAACCTTTTGCTCTATTTATCGGCAGTTCGGGGGAAGTCAAAATCGCCTCTTCTGTTGATGCAGCGCAGAGGTTCATTGTTGCCGAAGGCCTGTGAGGGGTCAAGTTAACGCCGAGATGACAGGCGTTGGTACCGCGCTTTGCGGTAGGCCGCAATCTGAATTACCAACAGCGATATTCCGGTGAGAAGGAGTATGTGGACGAAGCCTCCACCCTTGTGCAGCAAGAATCTAAGGAGAAACCAGACAACAACCAAGCCTGCGCCGACGATCCACAACATTCTGCTCTCCTATTGCTTAATGGCCGCCGCGGGCGACCCTTTTGACAGTTCCAGGGCGCGCAAACCGATTCCTGAAGGATCATTCCCGACCAGCATGATCCGCCGATCTCCGTAGTCGGCGGTCGCAAGTCTCAAGGCCTGAGTTCGGGTAGACCGGTTGTTTCCCGGTGGGCTGGGACTCTCCCAGATGCGTGTTCCATCAAGACCGGAGATCCCAATTGCAAAATTGTCTTTCGCGGGTAAGACGACATCCAACGACCGGTCGCCGTTCAGATCAACGAAGGACGGCGTCGAACCCGGGGGCACTCCATCGGCAAACCACTTCATCCTGCCCTGTGTGAGATCGAATGCCACGACCTTGCCCAGCCTGGTGACCACAACAACCGTCTCGGATCGACCATTGCCGTCCAGATCGGCAACGGACAAAGCGCCCGTTGGATAGTCCGTAGCATCGAGCATGGATCGGCCCAGAAGTTGAAAGCTGCTCAGGTCGAAGGTATTCAGACCGTCCCTGGTCGCGACAAGGAGTAGCTGACCGCGAGCTGTGTCAGCCAGAGCCGGAGAGCACGTAATTTCAGAGGCGAGCTTTAACGAACGAACTATCCCTCCGTTGCTCTTTCGCATCTCGATCGTGTTGCCTTCCAACTGGATTAGCAGAGACTGAGTATTAGTGAAAATCGGCGCTCCAATCGGCTTCTTGCCGAGCTTGATCTCTGATTCCATTTGCCCCGTTTCCGCGTTGAGAACTAACAAACGGTGGCGAGTTGAATCGGACAAATAAAGTTCTGATCCGGCTCGGTCGTTCAGGTCGGCTATTAGTCCCCCCGCAAAGTTCTCTGAGAACTCTGTCTTCCACACTTCTCGACCACTAGCTCCCTCCAGCGCTCGGAGTCCTCTCTCGTATCCAACTATAACCAGTGTCGGTTTGTTCACTCTCTTCAACACAAGTGGAACGAACGGACCCCCGGAGTTTGCAGTATTGGCTCGCCCGAGCTTGTAGGAAGCGGTCCAGAGTGCGATGCCTGTGGCTCCGTCTAATGCGTAGACTGTTCCGGCGGAATTCGTTCCCAGAAAATCCATGATGCGACCAGGGCGAAGCTGAGCGGAAAAAGGCTGGGAAATTTCGCCAGTCGCTGCCAACCAACCTGAAACAACAATGGGCCCATCTTCAACTCCCGTTGGAGTTCTTTCAATAAAACCGCTTGGTTTTATCTCAAACTGCCCTGTCGTTACAGACTGCCGCGTTGAAGGATCCGCCGAGGTAACCCGCCAGTAATAACGACCCTCGGGCAGATCAGCAGCGACGTACTCCAGACCGTTCACCACACCGTCGAACATCACGTCGTGGAAAGTTTGATCTCGTGCGATCTGAATTCTGTAGCGCTTTACGCCGGCCTGACCCATCCAACGAATGCGCGGAGAAGCGTCAGTACTTTTCGGAATGAGGGGTGACTGACCGAGCAACCCAGACGCACAAGCAAACAGAAGCACGACCAACGTGATGCTTGCACGGCTGAGTTTTAGTAGAAGGAGGTTGAGTGATGAGCGTGGGGCAAAAACGAAAATCATGACTCACGGAGACTCGTTCAATTTGTAGCCGACTCCCCGCACAGTTAACACATACCGTGGGTTCTTCGGATCAGTTTCGAGTTTCTTCCGGAGTCGATTGATATGCGGGTCGATATTACGCTGATAGCCTTCGTAGTCTGTGCTCCAAACATGATCCAGAAGTGCATTTCGCGACCAGGCGCGCCCCGGTTCCGAAGCCAGCAGTTCCAGTATCTGAAACTCGAGCGGGGTAAGATCAATTCGTGATCCCTGCCGGCTAACTTCGTGTCGACGTTTATCGATGATCAGATCTCCGACTTCGATGCGCTCGCCGTCCTTGGGTTCCTGCGCCGTGCCAGACCGACGTAGTAACGCTTCCACGCGATACTCGAGCTCGCGCGGACTAAAGGGCTTGGCCAGGTAATCGTCGGCACCGGCTTCAAACCCGGCAACCTTATAATCGAGTGCGTCGTGGGCCGTAAGGAAAAGCGCGGGCGTATTAACTCCTCTGCTTCTTACTCGCTTGAGCAATTCAAATCCAGACATTCCCGGCATCGACACATCCAGTATGAAGCAATCAAACCGACCCGCGATGGCTGGTTCCAGCGCAGCTGCACCGCTTTCTCTTTCATCCACCTGAAAGCCCAGACGGCGAAAGTACTCCGCCAGCAGGAGCCGCATATCGGCATCATCGTCGACAATCAAAAGGCGCTTGCCAGCAAATTTGGTGGCTGCTTGCTGTTGCTGTTCCAAAGTCTGGTGACCTGCAGGGGAAGGGATTTAATTTCTAGAAACCGCAATCGAATTATAACTCACTTCTGTGCTGAGTACCGAAAAAGCTGAGCACTCCGTGATCTCCGTGCCTCCGTGGTGAATAAATCCAAGCATTAAACTCACCACAGAGACACGGAGGTCCACAGAGAGAGAGTGCAAACTGGGACACTACCGCAAAGACCTCAGCCTTGACGCGATAAAGCGAGGCTAAGTATAGTTTCTTCTTTAGTTTCGCCCGGTGATTGGCCTTCCTTGTATCAACTGATCACAGAGTTTCGCAACCATCGATGCACGATTTAAGAAGACTGCTGAAGTACCTTAGACCTCACTGGGGTACATTCACGCTGGCGACCTTTGCGATGCTCCTGGTGGGTTTGCTGGAGAGCGCGATTGGAGGCCTGATCGTCCCCATTTTTGACCAGGCCTTCGCCCAGGGAGATGGACGCCGCACTCCTACCCTCTTCGGTTTGCAACACATCATTCCAGAATCCGGGTTGGAAGCGTGGAAGACAATCTCAGTCTTACTGCTGGTGTTTACTCTGACCAAGGGAATTGCGGAATATTTCTCGACATACCTGATGGCGCGGATTGGACAATCCGCTGTGCTGAAGCTCAGGCAGGACCTCTACAGTCATTTGCTCTCGCAATCCGCGAGTTTCTTTGAACGCCACCGCACCAACTATCTGGTTTCCCGTTTGATCTCGAGCGCGGCCGCAATTGAGACTGCCGTCGCAGGCACCATCCGCGACATGCTGCGCGAGGGCTTTACGCTGATCGCTTTTCTCGCTGCGTCTTTTTACTACAGCTGGCGGATGACGCTGGGTTCGCTAACCATTGCGCCAATCATCGCAGTACTGACGGCACGTTTCGGCACCAGTCTCCGAAATCTTTCTCGCGAGAGCTTCGAAGGAAACAAGGAGCTGACTGACACCGCCCAGGAGGCACTGTCAAATCAAAGCATCGTGAAAGCGTATCGTGCCGAAGGGCGCGAATCGGAACGTTTCACCACCGTCGCCAAACGAATAGTTCGAGCCAATCTCAGAAGTGCCAGGATCGCCGGCTTTGCTCCGCCAACGATCGAGATGATTGGAGTCGTGTTCGTCGTGTTCCTACTGTTTTTCGGTCAGCGCGAGATCATGTCAGGCCGGATGAACGCAGCCCAGTTTCTGACGTTCCTGTTCTTTCTGTTTCGCAGCTACGATCCGATGCGCAAGCTTTCGCGACTACACAACAGTTTGGAGCAAGCGCTCGCAGCCGCACACCATGTTTGGGAAGTGATGGATGAAAGGGCCGAGATTCCCGAGAAGAAGGACGCTGTGGATCTGCCGGCGCTAAAACACGCGATTGAACTAAGAGACATCTCGTTTGGCTACCAAAACGAGGCTCGATCGGTGCTCCGAAATATCAATCTGAAGATCCCCTGCGGAAGCATGGTGGCGCTCGTCGGTGAATCGGGCGGGGGAAAGTCGACTCTTACAAAACTCTTACCGCGTTTTCACGATCCGGTCACAGGCGCTGTGCTATGGGATGGAATCGACTTGCGAGATGCCAAAATCAGCAGCCTGCGGCGACAGATCGCGTTAGTAACTCAGGAAACCGTGCTGTTCAACGACACGGTACTCCACAACATTGCCTACGGAAGACCCGAAGCAACTCAGAAAGAGATCGAAGTAGCCGCGCGCGTCGCCTTCGCCCACGACTTCATCATGGAACTACCGCAGGGATATCAGACTGTGGTGGGTGAACGCGGGGTATTTCTCTCGGGTGGTCAACGTCAGCGACTGGCGATCGCCCGCTCTTTGCTCGTTGACGCGCCGCTTCTGATTCTCGACGAGGCCACTTCGGCTCTGGACGCCGAGTCGGAGAGATTCGTCCAACGAGCCATCGCGAATCTGGTACTCAATCGCACCACCATCGTGATCGCTCACCGCCTTTCGACAATTCGTCGCGCGGACACGATTGTGGTAATGGAAGGCGGTCGCATTATTGAAACAGGGACTCACATCGAACTTCTTGCTCGCGGCGGAAGGTACAAACAGCTTTATGAACTTCAATTCGCGGATGAGGAAGAAGAGCTGTCGGTGGTCACTGGTCAGTAGTACGTTGTCGGGGATGGCTTGCAGAAAGCCTTCAATTTAGAGAGTCCGCGATAGAGGACGGTTGAAAATAGCCCAGCACTTGAGTAGTGCGCACTGGGAACAAACGAGAAACTAACGTATGAAATCAATGACCGGGTACGGACGCGGATCGGCTGTCGGAGATGATTTCTCCGTCTCCGTGGATCTGAAAACGGTCAATAACCGTTTTCTTGATGTCCACCTGCGACTGGGTGGTGACTTGTCGGCGTTAGAAGGCTTGATCAAACGTCGCATCGGTTCGCGTCTGTCTCGCGGTCGCGTCGATGTAACCATTACCTTTGAGCGCACTTCTCAGATTGCCTACGAAATAAATCGTCCGCTTATTTCGGGCTACATAACCGCTCTCAGGGATATACAAAAAGAATTCGCGCTCGGAGGCGAACTTGATATCAATGTGCTCGCACGCCTGCCTGGCGCTTTGCAACCCAGTCGTGACGGCTTAAGCGAAACGATGATTGCGGGGATCGAAAGCGCGCTCGACGAAGCGCTTAGTGAATTGGAAAGAATGCGCGAACAGGAAGGTGAAACGCTGCGCCAAGAGATGCGCGAACGAGTCGACCGTATTGAGGTGCTGGTTCCTCAGATCGAAGAATCCGCTGCCGGACTTGTCGACACTTACCGCAACCGTCTGCAAAAGCGGATCACTGAACTGGTTACCAAGGAAACACAGCTGGTCGAACTCGATCCTGCGCGAGTGGCCCAGGAAGTAGCCTATCTGGCAGACCGCAGTGACGTCAGCGAGGAAATGGTGAGGCTCCGTAGTCATTTGACTCAGTTTCGAGAAGCGCTCGATTCGACCAATGAAACCGGGAAGATGCTCGACTTTTTGCTCCAGGAGTTAAATCGGGAAGCGAACACTACCCTATCCAAATCGACCGAGCTTTCGATCAAGGAGGCAGCGCTGGGGATTAAAGCTGAAGTCGAGAAGCTGCGCGAGCAAGTTCAAAATGTTGAGTGAAAAGAAAGTCCTGGATCAGCAGCAGGCCGGAGACGCAACCGAGTCGGCTCGGGGAATTCTGTTTGTTGTGAGTTCACCCTCCGGTGGCGGAAAAGGCACGCTCATTCAACGCGTGTTGAAGAAAGTCCCAAATCTTAGTTACTCTGTTTCATATACAACGAGAGCACCGCGCAGTGGTGAGGACAACGGCCGCGAGTACTTCTTTGTGACGCCCGAAAGATTTAAGGAGATGGAGTCGGCTGGAGATTTCCTCGAATCGGCGCGCGTGCATGGCCAACTCTACGGAACCAGCAGACAACAAGTCTCGCGCGAGATTTTTGCGGGACGAGACATAATTCTCGAGGTGGATGTTCAGGGCGCAGCTAGCGTGCGCGACTTGGTGACAGATTCAACCAGTATCTTCATTCTGCCGCCGTCTCCGACCACCCTGCGCGAGCGACTAATCACGCGCGGGACCGACTCGCCGGCAGAAATCGAGCTCCGGCTGCGGAATGCGCGCGAGGAACTGAAAGAATACAAGTTGTTTGACTACGTGATTATCAACGATGAGATTGATCGCGCCAGCCACCAGCTTGCCTGGGTTATCGAGGCCGAACGGGTAAAGCGCAGTCATCAGGAACCCAAGATTAAACGTATCATCGAAAGTTTTTCTTAATTGCTTATCAGGAGGCACCGGCAATCATGTCAACCACAAACGGAGATCTTGAAAACGTTTTAGAAGAAATTGAAGCTCCAGAGATCGATTCCAAATACAGGCTCATAATCCTCGCCGCCAAAAGAAGCAAGCAACTTCAAAGGGGCGCCCGGCCGCGGATAGAGATCGATCCGGTCAAGCACAAACCTACACGAATTGCTTTGGAAGAAGTGATTCGGGGAAAGGTGAATTTCTCTGTGCGCGACGGGGACAAGGACGGGGACAAAGAACCCTGACTCTGAATCGAGCCACCGCTCACATTCCTTTGTAGTCCGGTCCCCCGCCACCCTCTGGCGTAACCCAGTTAATAATCTGGTAGGGATCCATGATGTCGCACGTCTTGCAGTGTACGCAGTTTGAGAAGTTGATCTGCAGCTTGCGCTTACCGTTTGCGCCGTCGTCAACCATTTCATAAACGGCTGCCGGGCAAAAGCGCTGGCAGGGATTACCATACTCTTCAGCGCAACGCGTGGCACAGATATTTGTGTCGAGGACGTGAAGGTGCGCCGGCTGGTCTTCGTCGTGACCAACCGCCGCGTGGTAGACGTCAGTGAGTTTGTTGAAAGTAGTCTTGCCGTCGAACCGAAGTCCGTTATAACGCTGCTCCAGTTTGTCGCCGCGGTATCCGTAAGCCGAGAGTTTCTCCATCACCTCGTGGCCGGGTTCAGCGGCCGTTCGATCAAGAATTCCCCAGGCCCGTCCGCCAGTGAAAAACTGCAATCCCGTGTTGACCAGTCCAAGCCACCTGCCATGTTTGAAGCCGGCATGGAAGTTTCTGACTTTGCGAAGTTCCGGAATGATCCAACTCTCATTCACGAGCTGTTCGTAACGTTGCAACTGTGAAGAAGAGAAATCATTAGCCAAAAGAGCTTCGAAGATAGCTTTAGCCGCCAGCATCCCGCTCTTAATCGCCGAATGAATTCCCTTCAATCGCTGTGAGTTCAGAAATCCCGCGCAGTCGCCAACCAGTAAGACCCCGTCGGCATAGGTTCTTGGAATCGCAAAATATCCCCCGGCCGTTATGGTCTTAGCGCCGTAGCGAATTAGCTTGCCGCCGTCTAGCAGGCGCGACAGGTAAGGGTGTGATTTGAACCGTTGAAACTCTGCGTGTGGATCCAATAGTGGATCCTTGTAGTCAAGACCGGTTACATAACCAAGATTCAGAATGCGGTTTTGCATTCCGTAGATCCAGCCTCCGCCATAGGTGTTTGAGTCTGAGGGAAAGCCGAGTGTGTGGGTAACTCTACCCGCCGGATAGCGATCGTCAGGCAACTCCCAAAGTTCCTTTAGGCCGATGCTATAGACCTGCGGTTCGCATCCGGCATCGAGGTTGAGTCGTTCGATGAGCTGTTTCGCCAAAGAGCCGCGAGGGCCTTCGCCTAAAACCGTCACTTTCGCGTGGAGATCCACTCCTGGTTCAAAATTGGCTTTGCGCTTCCCTTCCTTGTCAATTCCCTTGTCTCCCGTCCGCACACCAACCACGCGGTCGTGGGGGTCGTAGAGCATCTCCGCTCCCGGGAATTCCGGAAATATGTTCACACCTGCTTCTTCACATTTCTCGCCCAGCCAGGCGGTGAGCCGATTTAATGAAACGATGTAGTAGCCGTGATTTTTCAGCGGTGGTGGCGTTATCGGGGAGCGAATCGCATGATTCCTGGTGAGATAAAGAAAATAGTCTTCCTTAACCGGCGATTCGAGCGGGGCTCCCTGTTCAATGAAATCCGGTATCAGCTCTTTCAAGGCTCTCGGATCCATCACCGCTCCCGAAAGAATGTGTGATCCAACCGCTGCCCCTTTCTCGATTACGCCGATCTCAATTTCACCGAGCGCCGGGCCCGGGTGTTCACCCTTTTCGACGTCCGCATTGTGATTCTTCACCAGCTCAGACAGATGAAGAGCTCCGCTCAAATTCGCGGGCCCCGCCCCAACAAACACCACATCCATTTCCAGCGTTTCACGTTCCATCAACTTGATTCCCTCAATCCCACCGCAGACTTTTTAGAACACCACCTTAGTTGTTTGGAAAAATGAATCACCATTCAGTTTTGAAAGAGTATAGCAAACAAGCGCGGTTTCGTCGTTCCCGTCTGCGGCAGGTACAATGACCCAGTTCCCAATCAGATTCGAAATTAAGTTCGACCGTCCACGGCAAAAACACATCAATGTCAGATCCCAAAAACACTAACCGACTAATTCGCGAAACCAGCCCTTATCTTCTGCAACACGCCGAGAATCCAGTTGACTGGTATCCGTGGGGCGACGAAGCTTTTGCAGAAGCCAAGCGTACCAACAAACCAGTGCTTTTGAGTATCGGCTACTCCGCCTGTCATTGGTGCCATGTGATGGCACACGAATCGTTTGAGAATAAAGAGATTGCCGAGCTCATGAATCAAAACTTCGTGAACATCAAGGTGGATCGTGAAGAGCGCCCGGATCTCGATCAGATTTACATGAATGCGGTCCAAATGATGACGCATCACGGCGGCTGGCCGATGACAGTGTTCCTGACTCCTGAAGGTGTTCCTTTCTACGGTGGAACTTACTTTCCTCCAGAGGATCGCTACAACATGCCTGGTTTTCCGCGGGTACTGAGCAGTCTGGCGGCCGCATACCAGGAGCGGCCGGATGACATCCGAGAGACGGGCACGTCAATAGTTGCTGAACTCAATCGCCTAAATCTGGCACGCGAATCCAGTGATGTTTTGTCAAACGATGTTCTCGACTCTTCTTTTCGCTCGCTCCCAAAAACCTACGATCAGGTGAACGGCGGCTTTGGTGGAGCGCCAAAGTTTCCTCCTTCAATGACCCTGGAGTTTCTCCTGCGCATCCATCACCGCACTGGTAATCCCGACGCTCTCGATATGGTGACCAGGACCCTCCAGAAGATGGCCGCCGGTGGGATCTACGATCAACTTGGCGGCGGCTTCCACCGCTATTCCACCGATGCCAAGTGGCTTGTTCCGCATTTCGAAAAGATGCTTTACGACAATGCCCTGCTGTCGCGAGTGTATCTGCACTACTACCAACTGACCCACGATAAGGCGGCGCGAGAAGTAGTCGAAGGGATTCTCGATTACGTGGTGCGGGAAATGACTGATGCCAGTGGTGGATTCTATTCGACTCAGGACGCAGATTCGGAAGGCGAGGAGGGAAAATTCTTTGTCTGGAGCGCCGACGAAATCGAACAGGCTCTAGGCCCGGACAACGCTTCCCTGTTCGCATCCTTTTACAACGTCACCAGGGATGGGAACTTTGAGGAAAAGAACATTCTGAACGTCACGCGGCCGCTTAGTGCTGTCGCTTCCGAGGTGGGCATTACCGTCAAACAACTCCAGCAGACGTTAGCTCGTTCTCGCCAGATACTCTTCGAGCTTCGGGAGAAACGCATCAAGCCCGGGCGTGACGAAAAGGTACTTACCGCCTGGAACGGCATGATGCTGGCAAGTTTCGCTGAAGCATCGGCCGCGCTTAATCGTGAAGACTACGCGGATGTCGCCAGGAGCAATGCTCGCTTCCTGCTCGACAACTTACGAAACAATGACCTGCTACTGCGAACTTACAAAGACGGAAACGCAAAACTCAACGCCTATCTCGAAGACTACGCCTTCGTAGCAGAGGGTCTCTTAACGTTGTATGAGACAACCGGAGAACCTGAATGGCTCACTGGGGCACTGGGCATCACTAACACGATGATTGACGAGTTCTGGGACGAACAAGACGGCGGGTTCTTTTACACGGGCAAGAGTCACGAGCGTCTGATCGTTCGGTCGAAGGACTATTTTGATAATGCGACGCCGTCAGGAAACTCCGTCGCCGCAGAGGTGCTCCTTCGACTGGCGGCGTTGAGGGACAATGAATCCTACCGGCGGTTTGCGGTGACAATCCTACGCCTGGTCGCTGATACCGTCTGTCGCTACCCGTCGGGCTTTGGCCGCGTGCTGTGCGCGCTTGATTTCTATCTGTCCACACCGAAAGAGATAGCCATTATTGGCGATCCGGCATCAACTGACACGAAAGCTCTCATTCAGGAGGTTTGGCAACACTACCTCCCCAACAAAGTTGTGGCTCAGGCGTCTCCTGACGACTCCACAAGCCCCAAAATTATTCCCCTTTTGCGCGACCGAGGGCTGCTCGAAGGCCGGCCGACGGCATATGTCTGTGAGCATTACGCCTGCCAGGAACCAGTGACAGATCCCCTCAAGCTGTCGGCGCAACTTCTGAAATCCGTTGCCACCGGCTGACTTGTCGCCTCAGCCCACCAAGTTCCTGTGTCACTTAACTCATGTTTGACACATCCGCAATCCAGAGGCGAGTCCGACAAACAGACTTCTTGACTCCAACCTACTGAAAAAGTTATCTTTACCAGCGTGGCCAACACTGTTGGCCACCAAACTAGCAGGCAATCTGCCCTTCACTCAAAAGCCCGAGTCCAAGCGTCTGTACTCGGGTGCTCAACCAGGCTCAACCCTAAAAACGAAATCGGTCTCTCAAGTTGTCCGTTACCTAAATCCCCGGCAAGGAACAACTCTCGTCACTATGGAAAAACGGATCTGGATTAGCAAGGCACTCTTGATTGCCACGTCAGCTGTCGGTTTATTGCTTTTGCTGGGTTCGCTCGTATCTACAGTCCAGTTGCCGCTTATGGGTCAGGCAGGTCTGGTGTCGTGGCTGGTGCTGGCGTTGCTCACATTGGGAGCCAGCCGTTTCACAGTATCCGTAACCAGCACGGCTGGGGTTAACCAAACGCAGAAATCCATCGCCGACACTTTCGTCTTCCTGGCGATCCTGGTTTATGCCGTTCCGCCCGCGGATACAGTTGGACCAGCGACTCTGCTCGCGGCCATTGTCGGGTTCATTTCCACGGCTCGGATCAGCACTCGAAGAGAGTCGCTCACTACGACAGCGATCGCAGTCATCTCCACTTTCGTTTCGGCCTCCTTCTACGGATTCCTGGTCCGCCTCTTCGCCGATAGCGCCAACGTGGCTTTCGACCGCAGCCTGCCAATAAACATCTTTCTCGTACCAGTTTGCCTTCTGGCGGTTCTCCAATACTTTCTCAGTACCTTCACCACAGCGTTGTTCATCGGGATTGAGAATGGTAAGCCCGCCACATTTCCTTCTCAGGAAAGCATCGTTTGGACTTTAACCACGCAGGTAGCCGGTGCAGCTTCAGCGGTCCTGTTCTACTCCGCCGGTCGTGGATCAACCATTCAATTTGTACTTCTTGGTCTGCTTATTACCGGACTGACTTACCTGCTCTATAAGTTCAACGAGAAACGCTTCGAAGAAGTACGGCGAGGAGAAGTTGAACAACGGCGACACATCGAGGAGATGGCGACGATTCACATGAACACCATCGAATCGTTGGCGATTGCAATCGATGCCAAGGACCAAACCACGCACGGCCACGTCCGCCGCACGCAGATCTATGCCCGTCAAATGGGTGCGTTGTTCAAGGCCGGCGAGCTTGAGCTGCGGGCCCTGGTCGCCGGCGCGCTCCTCCACGACATCGGCAAACTAGCAGTACCCGAATACATTCTCAACAAGCCCGGCAAACTCACTGAAGCTGAATTCGCCAAGATGAAGATCCACCCCACCGTGGGCGGCGACATCCTTCGTCGCGTCAATTTCCCGTATCCGGTGGAAGACATAGTGCGTTATCACCATGAGAAGTGGGACGGCTCCGGCTACCCGAAGGGACTTAAAGGTGAAGAGATTCCACTAGTCGCCCGGATCATTTCAGTCGTTGATTTCTATGACGCCACGCGTTGCGATCGGCCCTATCGTAAAGGCATGAAGCGGGAAGACTCTTTGGCACTGCTCCAGACTATGGCGGGTAGCGCCTTCGATCCACGCGTGGTTGATAAGTTTGTCGAACACATAGAAGAGTTTGACGAACTGATCGACACTGCGGATATCAAGGAACAGGTTGCCAGCGAAAGGCCTACTGTAGACTACGCGACGAACACAAAACCGGATGCCGGCCTCGCTTCCGACGTGCTGGGTACCCCCCAGGACACGGCCGGTTTCCGGTCAATTACTGAAGCGCAGCGCGAGGTGTTCGCTCTCCATGAGATCGCCCAGACAATTGGTTCGTCGTTGAACATCAACGACACTGTCACCCTGGTTACAAACAAGCTGCGCGCCATTGTGCCGTTCGATACGTGCATCATTTTCGTGGTTGATGAAAAATCCGGTAAGGCCATCGCGACCCACGCCGCCGGCGACCATGCCGAACTCTTCTCACGCCGTCGGATGAACGTCGGCGATGGCATCACCGGTTGGGTCATCGCAAACGCGCGTTCGATGTGCAATGCATCGCCTGAGCTGGATCTAGTCGGCGTTTCGGAAGACATCACCAAACAGTATCGCGGCGTGCTTGTGTCTCCCCTGCTGCGCGAAGATGGTGCATTTGGGGCCATCACGCTCTTTTCCAAGAATCGCACGTCATACACAACTGAAGACGTGCGGTTACTGGAATCAGTTTGCCAGCACGCATCCAGCGCGCTCAACAACGCGCTGACATTCGAGCGGACGAAGGAAAGTGCACTGGTTGATCCCTTGACCGATCTTCCCAATGCTCGAGGCTTCTACATGATGCTGGAGCAGCGGCTCGCCGAAGGACAAAGAATGAATCGCGAGGAACTGGCCCTGATCAGCATGGACATCGACGACTTCAAGACCATCAACAATGAATATGGCCACGCGATCGGTGATCGGGTATTGGCCAGCGTCGCAGGTGTCATTCGCCGAGAGTTGCGACAGATGGACGTCCTGACTCGCTACGCGGGCGACGAATTTGTTTCAATCATGCCGATGGCTTCCGCGCAAATGGCCGTTTCGATAGGCGAAAGAATCAGAAGTGCCGTCGAGTCTCAGAAGTTCGCCGTTCGGACGGGTAAAACAGTCGAACTCAGATTAAGCCTGGGTGTTTCGTGCTTTCCTGAAGACGGTGAGACAACTGAGGCTCTGCTCACGGCGGCAGCCCGGAAAATGCAGCGTGACAAGCATGCTCGCAAGGCTCTCTTAACTCTGGCCGACAGTCCGGCCGTTACCATCGAAGCGTTGAGATAGAGGTTCATCGACTTATAAACTGGAGTCCACGCCAGAAATGTCGTGGACTCTTTGCATGTTCAGAAGACGCTTTTGCACGTGTTTAGTCTTGTCGCGTATAATCGGCCCCACTAAATTGCAATAACAAAAGACAAATTGAATTCCAAGCTTGGCTAACCAGGATACAAGAATCGAATCTGTGGCGAAAACAACCCAGCAAATGAGCAAGCAGTCGGCGACCTCCACGAATAACATGAACGCTACTGAAAGCAGTCAAACCGGCGTAATCGATGAGCCTCCCCCAATCTCTCCAGAAAAACTCAAAGTAATCAAAAAGGAACAGAAGAACCGTCTGGACGGCGTGGATCGCGCGACGCTTGTCGAGTTGTTTCGGCAGATGCTTCTGATTCGGCGCTTCGAAGAGAAATCAGCCGAAGCTTACAGCATGGGGAAGATCGGTGGGTTCTGCCATCTCTACATTGGCCAGGAGGCGGTGGCAGTGGGCGCCCTCTCCGCGATCCGTAAAGACGACTATGTCTTGACCAGCTATCGAGATCACGGACAGGCACTGGCGAAGGGGATTTCTGCCGACGCGATCATGGCCGAGCTCTTTGGTAAGGCCACTGGTTGTTCGAAGGGCAAGGGTGGTTCGATGCACCTGTTCGATCGCGAGGTGAACTTCCTTGGCGGCCACGCGATCGTCGGCGGTCAGATTCCTCTCGCAACCGGTGTCGCATTTGCTTCTAAATACAAAGGTACTGACCAGGTCACACTTTGTTTCTTCGGAGAGGCCGCGGTAAACCAGGGCGCTTTTCATGAGTCACTAAACATGGCTCAACTTTGGAAGCTTCCCTGCATCTACATTTGCGAAAACAATCAATATGGGATGGGTACGTCACTGAGTCGGGCGATGTCGTTTCATGAAATTGCGGAAAAGGGGGCCGCTTATGAACTGGCGTCAGAGTTTGTCGATGGCATGGACGTACTTGCCGTGCGCGAGGCGACGCAGCGCGCGGTAGAACGTGCGCGCAAGGACTACTTGCCGACGCTGCTCGAAGTGCGCACTTATCGTTTCATGGGCCACTCAATGTCAGATCCCGGCAGTTACCGCACTCGGGCTGAAATTGAAAAGTATCAGGAACGCGATCCGATCAAATTGTTCTCGTCCAGTCTTAAGGAAGAAGGAATCATTGACGACGCGAAGATTGCCGAGATTGAAAAGAAGATCCGGGAAGAGGTCGAACATTCGGTCCGCTTTGCAGATGAGAGTCCGCTGCCTGGTCCAGACGAGCTTTACACAGATATTTACGCAAATCCAGTCCAACCGGGCAAACGGCGCGAGTAAATTCGCGCTCAAAGGAAGACTGTAAATGGCTGTCATAACGATGCGCGAAGCTCTCAACCAGGCACTCCGGGAGGAGATGCTTCGCGATGAGAATGTCTTTCTGATGGGCGAAGAAGTCGCCGAGTATCAGGGCGCATACAAAGTAACCAAGGGTTTACTCGAGGAGCTTGGTCCTAAACGGGTGATTGATACCCCGATCACGGAATTGGGATTTGCCGGTCTCGGAGTAGGTGCGGCAATGGTTGGTCTGCGGCCGATCATCGAGTTTATGACCTTCAACTTTTCAATTCTAGCTACCGACCAGATCGTCAATTCCGCCGCCAAGATGCTCTACATGTCTGGTGGCCAATTTAAGATTCCCATTGTCTTCCGAGGTCCGGGCGGCTCGGCGTTCCAGGTGTCTTCCCAACATTCGCAGGCGCTCGAGTCGTGGTACGCATATTTTCCCGGATTGAAAGTTGTAATGCCTTCAACTCCCGCTGACGCTAAGGGGCTGCTCAAATCTTCAATTCGCGATGATGATCCGGTGATCTTTATCGAACAGGAAAGAATGTACGGGAACAAGGGCGAGGTGCCTGAAGCGGAAGACTTCACTATCCCGCTCGGGGTGGCCGACATAAAGCGCGAAGGCACTGACGCTACCATTGTGGCGCGTTCCATAATGGTGCCGGTGGCCTTAAAGGCGGCCGAGGCGTTGGAGCAACAAGGCATTTCCTGCGAGGTCGTTGATCCGCGGACGATTCGACCGCTCGATATTGACACCATCCTTGAGTCAGTCAAGAAAACCAATCGAGTCGTAATTGCTGAGGAGTCGCATCCCTTCTGCGGCGTGGCCGGTGAGATCAGCACTGAGATTTCAGAGCGCGCTTTCGACTATCTCGATGCGCCCGTCAAGAGAGTTTCTGGTGCAGACGTGCCGATGCCTTACGCGAAGAATTTGGAGCAATTAGCAATACCCGATGTCGAGAGAATCGTCGCTGCGGTACGCGAGGTTGCGTACGCTGACTAATTGTCCGACACACTTCAGTTTGTCGTTGACGTACACAGCCGACAACACCGGCGAAACTCTTGTTGAACGCTCTAAGTTTTCTTTACTGGAGAGTTCTGAGAAAGTCATCGCCAAACTAGAGTTGATCGGACATACCTAAGGAACTCTTAAATGGCAACTCAGGTCATCATGCCGAAGCTTTCACCGACCATGGAAGAAGGTCAGCTTTCGCGTTGGCTTAAGAAGGAAGGCGACAAGGTATCAATGGGTGAGCCGCTCGCCGAAATTGATACCGACAAGGCTACGATGGAAATGCAGGCACTCGCCAATGGCGTGCTGCGCAAGATACTAATCAAGGAAGGTGAATCTGCGCCCCTGGGACAGCTGATTGCCGTCATAGGGGAACCCGACGAAGACATTTCCGCAATAGTCCAATCATCCACATCTCAGCCTCCAGCGAGCACTGCGCCGGCAGAGGCTCAACCTGCAGTCAAAGCTGCCGCGCAATCCGCGACTCCGGCTGCGGAACCGACGCCGACAAAACCAAGTCAGTCAGCCGCGGACAACGGTCCTCGGAAAGAGGATGCGAGCATGGGGGGAAATGGCAGCCGGGATGCGGCGGCGAGCGGTCGATTGGTCGTCTCACCGCTGGCGGCGCGGATGGCTGCTGAAGCCGGAGTTGACCTACGATCTCTAAGCGGGAGCGGGCCTGGTGGCCGCATCGTCAAGCGAGATATCGAAGCCGCCATGAGCCAGGGCAAGACATCCCCGACAACGACGCCGAGTGAAGCTCCTCAAAGACATCTTCGCGCGGTGGAAACAAGATTTCAGCAGCCCTCGGTTGCTGGTGCATCACCGTACGTGGATGAACCCGCCAGTGAGATCCGCCGCACGATTGCCAGACGTTTGGTAACGTCGCTCGGACCCGTGCCTCATTTCTTCCTGACTATAGAAGTTGAGATGGATAGGGCCGCTGAGATGCGAGCTGCGATTAAGGATCTTGATCCGGAGCTCAAGATCAGTATCAATGACATCATCATCAAAGTTACCGCTGCCGCGCTGATGGAGCACCCGCAAGTTAACGCTTCATATCAGGACAAGAACGTCCGCTTTTACCAGCAGGCAGACATCGGCGTAGCCGTGGCGATTGAGGATGGTTTGATCACCCCCGTCATCCGGAGTGCTAATCAGAAGTCATTGAGCCAAATCGCCGCAGAAGTGCGCGACATGGCGGAACGCGCGCGCCACAAGAAGCTCCGGCCGGAGGAATACACGGGCGCCACATTTTCGATTAGTAACCTCGGCATGTTTGGCATCGACGAATTTACCGCCGTCATAAATCCGCCCGAGGGCGCGATCCTTGCTGTTGGTGCGATGACTCCGAAACCGGTCGTGCGCGATGGTGAAATCGTAGTGAGGCAGATGATGCACGTCACGATGTCTTGCGATCACCGAGTCATTGACGGCGCCACTGGCGCAAAGTTCCTGCAGACCTTCAAGAAGATCCTCGAGAATCCACTCTATCTGGTCGTCTAGCCGCTTCCCCTCCCTACTCCGAGAACGCAACCAGGGACACTACCGACAGACTAAAGGAAGCTCTGATCAAGTTGCATAAGGGAAAAGTCTCGCGTGATGGAGTCAGTACCACCTCGCGGTAGCGGGTGGGTTCTTTACGCAATCGAGGCCAGATTTCTGACGAAGCGACCCACCCGCTACCGCGAGGTGGTACTGACCTCATTGCGCAAGGGTCATCC
>Ga0187892_10001959_pt1 | contig 44089 bp, 63 predicted proteins | sample MA1701073metaG_FD_139345 | JGI IMG/M metagenome (GOLD analysis project Ga0187892, IMG submission 139345) | Bio-ooze microbial communities from a basaltic lava cave in the Kipuka Kanohina Cave System on the Island of Hawaii, USA - MA170107-3 metaG ... | reverse complement strand
TAAGGCGCTCGGCGGACTCTTTGTCGAGCTGGCTGTTTTCTTGGAGACCGCGGACGACATGCAATCCATCAAGATACGCCTCTCGCAGTTTGGTCCTCGGCGGCGGAGCGACTCTGCCTGAAACTGCCCGGACAAATTCACGACGCAGTTCTCTATCGACTTCCGAAGCTGATTGTGCGTCATGCTCTGGCGCCTGGTACATACTATCGATGGTTAGCCCTAGCTCTTACCGAACGCTTTTACCGCACGCCCTGCAGCCTCGCCTGGAGTGCCGCCTGATCGACCCCGACACCGGCCGGAATCGGACCAGTGACCGCCACCCGCGTGTTCCCGCTCGGCATCAGCGAAGCGCTCGCGGCCACGAACAGGTTGCTGTCGATCACATAGGGCGCAAGCAAGGTCGAGGCAAACGACGCATCGCCCTGGCCGCCCGAGCTCCACCACGTATAGATCGATGCCGTCGCCTGGGCGTTCGCGCGGAAGGTGAAGCGCGTCTTGGGCGGCCCAAAGATCATCACATAACCGTACGGTGCCCCGCACGTATTCCGCTCGATCCAGAGATCGTGAATCTCCTGCTGGATGATGTAACACCGCGGCTGCTGCCCACCTAACGGTTGCACGTTCGTCGCGAGATTGTTGGCGATCTTGACGCGCGCCATGCGCTGCGCGTTGCCGTAACGGTCCACCAAGTTGAACACGCCGCTGACGTTGTTAATGAGATTCCACTGGAACGTCACGTCGGCCACGATGCACCAGGTGCACGGATTGTCCAGCGTGCCAAGCATGATGCTGGGCCCCTGCTGGCCACAGCACCAGTGATTCTCAAAGATGTTCTCTTCCACCAGCACGCGGAGCGCGTTCTTGAGCTCGAAGAGATTCTTGACCGTCCAGCCTTGCGTCTGCCACGCCATCGGCCGGGTCATGATGTTGCGGCGGATCGTGAGGTCATGGCCCACGACGCCGTTCGGTGCCACATCGCCGCCAAAGAGAATGACTTCGCCGGCGCCCTCAAGTCGATTGTTCTCGATCAGACAGACCGCACACCCACGCCACGAACCGATCGCCTGCGAGTCCTTGTTCGTGGCCTTGCAGTCCTGCAGGACCGACCCAATGACGGCCAGATGCGCGCCGGCCAACATCACGCAGCGACTCAAGTTGTCGGACGCGCGCGCGTGTACCCACGAACGGTCAAGGATCATATACGACCCTTGCCGGAGCGTGTCGACCGTGTACGGGTTGCCCATGTAGATGAGCCCCTGCTGGGGGTTCGTCGCGGGCCACGGCGCGAGCGTCGGTGCGACGGTGATCTCAAGGCCGACCAGCCGCCAGCCACACGCGTCGAGGGCGGTCTGGATCGGCGTGGTCACATCCGGTCCTTCGATACGTGCCAATGCGGGCTTGTGCAGGACGGGATCGATGCGACTGCCGAGCGGGGGCAGGCTGCCGATCGCACTGGTCCGCACGGTCACGTACTGCGTGCAGGCACCCGGCTTGGCATTGAGGACGATGTTCCGCGTCCAGGTGGAGCCTGCAGGTAGGACGATTTCGTCACCGCGACGTGCGCTATCGAGGGCTACCTGCAGGTTTCCACTAGCCGCTACGGTAATCGTTCGCGTCGGCGTCGGCCAGCTCACGTCGACCGTTGCGCGCGGCAGTTCGGGCGGCGTGCTTGGCACGTTCCCCGTGGTCGGTGGTGTCGGCGGCGGTGTGACAGGAGGGGGCGTGACAGGAGGGGGTGGGACATTCCGACACACCTTCGCGACGGAGTCGCGCACTCGAGCTGTCGCGGTCCCGAGCTCCGACGGCACATACAGCGGCTGCAGAATACTCGATACCTTCACATGAGCCGCAGTCACGGAGTCGAGATTCTGCTTCACCCATCCCGCGAACGCACTATCGCATTGTTGCGCAGTGAGTGGGGCGGCATACGCTGTACTGAGCACGGCGAAACTGACAGCAATGGTCCGACGCAGGACGCGGTTCATAGAGGTTGCCCGGCGCGCTGTCGCGCCTCAAGTTCAAGGTGATTGTCGCGAAATATGTAAGGCCGTATCCGCCACCGAGATCTAGATCATGCATCGTTAGGCCACCCACACTATTCTTTCCTGTAAAACTCCTTTGGGCTTATCGGGGAGCCCTGGAATATTCCAGTCGGGGGGACCAAGCCACCCTCCAGCCTGGTTAGCCTTCCATCAGTAAATCGGGCAACGAAGCGCCAGGTTCGGTATGGCTGCCCATCCTGAGTCATATAGCCATTTGGCCCACGGCTAGTCACATTGGAATGGCTGAACCACAAGTCCCCGTGGTAGTCTGGCAGCGCCACACCATTCTCATCAAACAAGAACCCATCCCTAGTGATCCTATACGTCTCCATGTATTGGGCTGGCGTGTCCTTTGTCTGCCACCCATTCACTGGGGCACCCTCGGGGAGAGGATACTCACAAGAGAGATAATCGAACATTCCCATTTTAGGTTCTCATTAGGGTCCAAACCAAACCTTAGGCCGCTCCATACTTGTCCCACACGGCATGAATCCCCTGCACGCCGTAGAGGATACGGTCCGCATCGCTTGGCTTGAGCGGGCATCGTCCCCACTGCACGTGTGGCAGGTCGGGCCGTCGCCAACGTCCGCCCCATGTGAGCCCGTGCGCTTCGGCGGCGTCCCCTATGTCGTTCCAGAAGGACACGGGTGCGTTCCACGGCGTCGCGTCCTTCTCCACGATGTCGCAGGCCAACCCGAATCCGTGCCAGCTCTCTAAGTGCGTCGCTGCGTTGGTGACATTGCCACGACCGTCGTCATAGATGCGTGAGAAGCCATAGAGAAATGTCTGTCGTTCAGGGGTGCGCAGCCACTCAAATGGCGTCTCCGGCAGACCGCCTGCGAGGTCGGCCAGCATAGCGTTGACGGCTTCGACGAGCTTGGGGGCGGACCCAGCGGATGTGCGCTGCGCCGGGACCTCCTTCGGGACGACACCGAAGATAGGCATCTTGAATTATTTCTCCACCAGCGTTTGAATCTCCCGCAGGAGACGGATCACGGTATCGGATCTGGCCTGAAGCGATTCAACCGTCGCCGCAGTGTGCGCCGACTGTGTCCGCGCGCCGCGACCAACGCCTAACGTGCGGAGGCCGTAGGAGACGGCGAACAGCAACGCGACGAACCAGACCGCGGTAAAGAAGCCGCGGCGGATGTCGCTCTTGAGCGCGCGACGGAGTTCGCGTCCATTAGTCGGCGTGTCTGCCCGCACGGAGTAATCGCCCGTTGGTGTCATGATCGGCCGCGCCAGGGCTTAAATGGACCTTCGCCGCGCAAAATCGCACCGAGATTCTTCGCCATCTCTTCGTGCCGCCGCTCCATGGATTCCATCGTGTGCTTGGTGAGCGCCATGTCACTGCGTGTGGTGGTGACTTCGTCCTTCATGTCTTCAACGTCTTTGACGAGACCCGGTGTCTTCTCATCACCGTATAACGTCTGGAGCATCCGGCCGGACCGATCGCGTAGCGTGAAGTTCATGCGGATCAACGTCCCAATGCCGACGATAATCACGCCTAACGCCGCCCCGAGCCACACGCCCGGCGTGACCTCGAAGCCAGTCGCCTGCATCATCCGCCCTTCGCCGTGAGGAGATAGGTCACACCCGCGCCGACCGCCCCACCGACCACTGCGACCGATGTGCGTGTTGGACACTTGAAGAACAAGATCCGACACGGCGCTTCCGCGCGAGCCAGCGCCCGTTGCGCGTCCGTCAGGGCAGCCCGCAGTTGCTTGTTCGAAACCACCACGAGCTCGTAGCGCGCGCTGTCGGCCAGATGGCCCGTGGTGAGCGAATCCACCGCGTGCTTGCGCATCGAGTCCGCGAAGAGCGCCGCGCCCAAACTTTGCCGCAGCGCGGTCGTCTCGCTCGTGAGCGTGTTGACCAGTCGCACCAACACGGGCAAGGAATCCGCGCCCGTCGTACTGAGCCGGAGCGAGTCCCGAAGTTGGTCCCGTGTCGTTGCGAATTGCGCGAGCGCGCGTTCGTTCGCCAACGCCCGCCGCCGCCAGAGTGCGGCCGTACTGTCGGCTTGTTCTGCGCTACGCGTGAGGGCGATGATGCGCCCCGTCTGCGCCGCGTTGACCCTGCTTACCGAGTCATCGTGCTGCGCCGCCGCCAAGGCGGTCGATCGTGCGTGCACGAGCTCACGGGCGACACTGCGATGCTGCCACCATTGGACGCCAAAGCCGATCAGGCACAGCCCCGCGGCTGCGCCTAACGCGTGGGGGAGGTAGGGACGCCACTTATTCATGGCCCTAACTCGTTGGGCAGCCAGCCGGTTTCATCACAGCCGTGCACGCAGATTCCGATGCCTGCCCACCGGCCTTGATGGACCGGACATGGTGTCGTTCGAGCGTCTTCCCAATTGTACAAGGTCCGAGCGAGAAGATTGGACTTCCTGATTTGCAGCCGGACCCATCGCAACCACTCGACTTTCGCGCGATCATCCTCGTATTGGCTCGCCGTTAGGCGCTCAACCATCCGCTCCATCCAGAAATCCAATCGTTGACAATACTCCTCGATGGGCCGCACCTGACAGTGAAAGTGTCGCGAAAGACACGCCGTCATTGCTTCAACCTCTGCCGGCTCAAGCGGCACATCGGCATCGAGCGGCAGCACACGCTCAATCCGGGTCATACCGCAGCGGACGCACTCGACGTGCCGGTGCTCTACGCCTGCTGGCATGCGACACTTGAGTCGCGCGTGACACATTGAGATATACGCCGATCGCCAGTTACACTGTGGACAGCGATCTTCGTAGCCCGAGAAATGCAACGCCTCTACTTGGATGGGCTCACGGAACGGGTTGTTCACGTACGGAGCCACGCCTCCAACTGCCGAGTAACAGCCACGTTCGCCTCATAGCGCGCAACCGCCGTCTGATGCTTCGCGTAGAGTCGGTCATAAGCGTCGGCCGTCGCTTCGTTGCCTGGCACGGTGTGAATCCACGTCACATAGTCCCCGCTCTCTGGGCCTTCCCCAATCGGCCGATTTGAGTGCGGGAACTGCAGCAACTCCGTGGCAAGCGCTTGCTTCTCGTCCGACAGGATATCCCGCTCGCGCTGCAAGTGCTCAATCGCGACACGTATCGTACTCATGGATCACCTCGTGAGGGTTTGCGTCGGCGCGGGCGATGCGTCGGATGTTCGTCCGTCTTTGGCTTGATGCCACGCAGGATCGCCAGGGCGCGAAGCAGTTGGTTGCTCAGTCGTTCATTCGTGATACTAACCGCAAAGAGCGCGATCAGCAGCATGGCGGCATGCGTCCCGGTGATCAGCGGGTGCGGGTCGCTCGACGTCAGCGAGTGCCGAATATCCACGGCCGCAGAGATCGCAATGATCAGAAACACGATGAGCCCGCAGAGCCGGACGATCATCATTGCTGCACCACAGCATCCACCGCCGGCGTGCGTTTGCTCAGCACGTTGGCCGCACCGAAGCTACCCGCAGCTACCACTGCGGCCGCGCTCGCCATCGTCCACTGCAGGCTTTCGTGCCTGCCATTGATGACCGCGATCGTACATGCGAGGCCTAACGAGAAAAGAAAGAATGCCGTCGCCAGCCCAATCGCGATGCCAACGACGCGGACGGAGGAATAGTCGCCGTTCGCCTCTTTGAACATCGTGGTGAGCGTCGTCATTTCTTGAAGATGCGCTCGAGCATGGACGGCTTCTTCTTAGCGCCCTTGAGCCCTTCCTTACGCGCATAACTGAAGGCGATCGCAAGTTTCTGTTTCTGCGGCCGATCTTCGTCCTGCATCTTGTGCATTTTGGCCGCGATAAAGTCGTTGAGTTGACTCATTGGCCTTGTCCAGTCAGTGCTTGCATGAGGAGCGGCGTGCGACCCAACAAGCCAGCCGCGCCACGCTGTGTCGCGATCGTCTTGGCGCCAATGTCCCGCTTCTGTCGCAGGATCTTCTCCTCAAACGTCCGATACGATGCCTCGTCAGGAAACAGGACGCGCAGCCGACGGAGCTTATCTGGCGCCCCAGCAGTGCCAACTTCCGTGCCGAGGAGCGACCCAAGCACGTCGCTGCCTGGCTTGCTGTCATTGATCCGTTTGTAGACGTGACTAGCGAGCCCTGTGCGGAATGCTTCTAGCTCCTCGGGTGCCATCCCTTGCGTCATGAACTCAATCTCATCTGCGCTCTTGGGCCATGCCTTCGCACCCTGCTGCAACGCTTTGAGCTTGGCCGATGACGCGGCAAACGTGGCGTTAGCCTCCGCGTAGCCAGGGACGGCTTGTTCGATGTAATCGCGGAACGTGTTGAGCGTCTGCGTCTTGGCCGCGATGTTGGTGGACTGGCCGGGTCGTACCTTCCCTGCCACGAGCTGCGCGATGTCCTTGTCGACTTCCATCTTCATGAAGTGCAGCATCTGCGGCGTCGGCAGGACGGTTCTCTCCCCTGTCGCACTCTTGATTTGGCTCACCGGCAACTTGAACTCACGCATGGTGTTGATCGCCCGCTTTTTCGCATCACGGAGCGTCGGACTCTGCTGAATCATGTCGACGAGCAGCGGATCGTCTACTGGCGCCTGATGCTGCGCCCAGAGAGCTTGGTATTCCGGCGACGACTGCGCGAGCTGGTCGACCCGCATGGTCGCTAGTTCTTTGGGCACGTTGGTCGGCTTGATCCCGGTCGCTTTCGCTAGCTCTTCCGCGAAGTGCGGCGCTTTGATCGGCGGCTTGCCCATTACTGTTCGTAACACATCGCCCGCCGAGAATCGAGGCGAAACGATCGACCGGGCCGTAGCCGCAATGGTCTTAGGCCCGCCCAGCAACGCGCCACCAATCGCGGCTTTCTGCAATCGGTCCATCGGACTATCGCCCATTAGCGCGCCACCCGCAGCACCGACGCCAGCCAGCACTGCGGCTGGTGCACGGGCGACACCTTCGATGATGGGCGATGCGGCAGCGCCGCCGAGCCCACCGATCGCCCCGCCGAGCGCGGCCCCCTTCGCACGTTCTGCGAGCCCACCATCAGCGGATAGCGCACCGGACGTCGCGCCAATACCGAGACCAGTCCCACCAGCCCGCAACGCGCGACCGACCAATGTCGGCGCTGCCTTGGCTGCACCGAGCGGGAGCGCCATCGACGCGGCCAGTCCCGTCAGTTCGCCGCCGAGATACGCGCCAGGCTGATCGGCCTGTGCCTGTTCGCGCGAGGCTTTGAACTGCTTGTAGCGCTGTGCGGTTGAGCCACCCGGTTCGCTCCCTTTCGCGAGCTCGGACAAGGGCGCGTCCTCGTCCCGACGGAACGACAGGGCCGCAGCTGCTTCATCGCTCCCGCCGAACAAGAGCGATTCCATCAGGCCACGACCAGCCGCGGCAACCTTGCCCGTTTTCGGCATGGGCTTGAGCGGTGCCGTTGTGCTTGAGCCAGCCTGTACGCCAGAGAAGTCGGCCGGCGGATCATAGCCTTGGGCCCGCAGTTCATCATCGGAGTAGCCATTATCCTTCGCCCACTGATATTGATCGGGACGAAGCGGCTTCCGTTTGGGTGGTTGCATGCCGTTCATTTCGGCATCTGGCTTAGAGGTGGTCGCGCACTTTTGCTGGAGATGGATGGCACCCGCGACTGTTCCAGCATCCTAGCGATCTCAGGACTATAGCGCCCCTTCAGTTTGCTCACGTCGCGGCCGATGTCCTCCAGCGCTTCCAGCTTCTCCTCCTGCACGCGCCCGAGCTCCTGCACCAACGACGCAAGTTTGTCTTGAGCCGACACTTCGTCGGTATTGCGATCTGCGAGGAACGGCTCCAACCGCTCAAACTCTTGCGGCGTGATCGCACCGCCCGATCGCGCTTTCATGATGTCCGACGACAGATTGGCCAGCCCAGCTTGCGCGTTCGTGACCTCGCTCGGCTGTCTGCGGAACGCTTGCAGGATGGGCGACATCCGTCCGCGGATCGGACCGCTGACATTCTGACCTTCCGCAACGAACTGCCCGAACTTGGCCCGCAGATCCGTCGCGCTCTTGAGAAGCCCCTGTGTGACGGCCAACGCGTTCGCGCCTGCCTCAGAGACCGGCTTGCCAGGCTTCGGCTGTCCCATGCGTTCTAGTCTTCGCTTTTCAATCTCTAAGCGGTCCTTCTGAATGCCGTATATACGATCAGCATTGCTCTGGGCCAATGCAGCAGCCGCGGCCGCGCGTGCGTCCTGCTCGGCCTGACGGGCCCGATTGTACGTATCCATCGACTCGCGATACTTGCGGGCTTCTGTGCGCTCGTCCGCCGTGGCTTGTTGGCTCACATTGAACTGCCGCTGTTGCTCCGCAAAGCGTGCGGCGTCCATGATGTGCTGCTCGATCACGCGGTTCTCGGCATCTTGGCGTTGCTGCTCTGCTAGGTCCTGCTGACGGCGCAACTGCTCGCCCTGCATACGGCCCTGCTGGCCCCGGGCTAGAACGCCCGGCGCGGCCCGTGCGAGATAGGAGAGAAGGCTCGGCATGACTTATCCAAATCGCGGGTCGTTGTACGTGTAGTCAGGAATATTGATGGGCGGGACGTAGACATTCGGCGGTCGGGCCATGCCGGGCTGTGGTTGCCGCGCCATCTGCTTTCGCAGCAAGTACTGCGACAGCCAGTCGCCAGCCCCGCTAATCGCGTCGGCGCCTTGCGCACTGAGCCCTTGGCTGATCTGCGTTTGTAGGCCCGTTGGCTGTCCGCCGAACGCGCCACTGAGCCCACCGATCTCGGCCTGCCGGCGCCGTTCCGCGCTGTCCAGATAACTCTCTTCCGCATCGCGTTGACTCGTCCGCCGACGAATCGCGTCCGCCTCGAGCGCGCCTTGATAGCCCCGCTCGCCACGCAACTCGTCGCGCGCCGACTGCCCTTGCCCAAAGAGTTGACTCTCTGCACCTAACAAGTCCCCATATTCGCCGCGGCGTCGGCCATACAGTTCGCTCTCGCGACCAGCCGCGAAGTTCCGATCAGCCGCGGCCCGTCCGTACTGGTCGCTTTCGCGCGCACTGATATCGCGCGTCAGATCGAAGAGTCGGTTGAACTTGTCGCTGTCCGCTTGCTGCGCAGCACGTAACGCGCCCGCGTAGCCACTGCCTAACGCACCGGACACCCCTTGCAGCGCACTCAACGACTGGATACGATCGGCCAGTGTCTGCCCAGCCGATTCCGTCGCGAGCTGTCGCTTACTCAACGCGTCCTCCGTGTCGAAGTTGGTCTGCAGATCCGTGAGGTTAGAGCCATAGATGCCGCTTCCAACGCGACCGAGCGCGGCCGTTTTCTGGCCCAACTCACGGACCGCCTTCTCTCGGCCGGGTGCCGCGCGCTGCGAGAGGATATCGAACGTATCAGCGGCCAACTTCGCGCGGTCCGGGCCGGAGCCGATCTGTCTAGTCAGGTCACCGATCGCGCCGGTCAGTTCGGGTGGTAGGCTCGGACCGCCCACCGTCGTGGCGCTGCCACCGCTCCGGGCCAAGCCTAACAACTCCTTGTAGAGCGCATCGGACTGCGATGTGTTCATGCTGAGGGGCCCGTATTGCCCTTCCTGAAACCCCGTGTACTTCCCCATCGCTTGATCGGCCGCTCCCTGGACATTGGCGAGCCGTGGGTCCGTAGTGGGATTGATCTGTGCACCGATGAGCGAGTTGCCGGGCCCGAACGACGTGACACCCTGCACGTTGCCCGTCGCGAACGTTTGCGGCGGTCGGGGCACATTCGGCGGCGGCTGTGGCACGGTCCCTGGCGATGTGGTGACGCCCGTCTGCGGCGGCATGTTTGGCGGCGCCATCATCGCGCCACCGCCAGAGAGCGTAGCATTCCACGGCGTCCCCGTGTTATACGGGTCCATACGGCTCCCCGTAGGTGGGGTTAGGTTCGGTCCGCTCGTCGTCGCGCCCGGCTGACCGAGCAGGCCACTGATCTTCTTCACGCTATAACTTGCCATCTCAACCCCACGGGTTCTCGGTCGATCGGTAGAGCGCGGACAGATCTTGCCGCGGTGCTTGCGGCGCCAGCATTAGGCTCCGCGCCTTAGCACGCAGCGGCTCGTTCGCGGCGTACTCGCGCATCGCCATGTCCAACGCTTGCTGCTGCATCTTGTCGCCCCGCTTCTGCGCCTTGGCGCCCTCGTAGGCGCCATAACCAGCTATCCCCGTCTGCAAGATGTCCGGCCCGTACTTGGCCGCGCTGCCGAAGATCTTGCCCAAGACACCACCACCAGCACTCGCGCCTGTACTCCCGGCGGCTCTCCCACCAGCTGCACCGCCTAACGCGGCAGCGCCAGGGATCTTGCTCAGAATGCCGCCGCCGATCGCTCCTGCCGCAGCACCGCCAAGCGCTTTCCCGATGGTTGGCCTCCCACTCCCGATCGTATTGCCAACTGCCCCACCGATGGCCGCACCGACACCAGGAATCGGGATCAACGCCTGGCCTAAAATCGGCGCACCGATCTTGACTGCTCCCTTGAAGATGTTCTTTAGCAGGCCCATAGCATCCTCAGTTCAGTTTCGTCCAGCCATAGACAAACGGCGCGGTCGTCGTCGGGCCCGCACCGATCAAGACGGTTTGGTTGGCGGTCGTGAACGCGAGCGTCGCGGCCCCGTCGATCAGTTCGGCGCCACTCGGATCGATCGTGAGTGTGTTGCCAGCCACCAACTTTTTCACGTACACGAGATGGCCGCTCATGTCTCTGGCCCGCGGGAGATTGATCGTGATGTTCTCGGCGGTCGTATCGCCGAGAATGACATCGATCAGCCACAGATCGACGGCGACAAAGGTCGTAGTCGCGCTGATGACTTTCCACCGCAACCGCGCTTCCTGACGCGCGACATGCGGCGAGGAGGCAAGGCTCGGTGCGGTCATCCGCCATGCGCTCGCTCTGGGACCAGCACATTCAGCACGTGCGTATCCGTATCAATTGAGGCCAGTGTGCCGTCAGTGTAACCGTGCCCTGCCAAAACTATCTGGACCGCGTCCCGGTATCGCAATGCAGCGAACTCTGCGGCACGAAATCGCTCAAGTACGATGTTCAACTGTTCATGTGGGACTGCCAGCACCACAGCCCGTTGGCCGTTCGCCTCTGCGCTCACGAGCGCTAACTCACCACTCGATTTTGACATAGCCCGTATCTCCTGCTTGGCCAGGGCCTATACCGGTCTGGCCGTTGCCGCCTTGGCCCTTTCCGCTCGCGAACGAACCGCCGCCGCCGCCGCCGGCCGATTGGCCGACGAGCCCCGTCTTGCCGGCACTGAAGCCAGCGCCCCCGTTTCCACCGTTGGCCGCGCCAGTGTCACTATCTCCACCACCGCCACCACCACCGGGATAGTGTGTCAAGGCTCCGCTGACCCCTGACGAACTGTTGGTCCCGTTCCCGCCCGGATTGCCAGCAGCCCCACCCGCCCCAGCGACGCCGATCCCCCCACTGCCCCCATCCCCACCATGCGTCTGATCCGTCGGTCCGCCATACCCCACGCCAGCCCCGCGACCACCTTTCGCCGTGATCGTCGCGAATGGGCCGGATAGTGAGCTGTCGTTTCCGTTCGCGCCCGTCGAGGCGCCGCCCGCCCCGACCGTCACCGTAATCACATCGTTTGGCGTCACGACCTGCGTACCAATCACACTTTCAGCACCACCGCCGCCACCGCCACCGGTATCGCCAGGCAATTCGGGGTTGAGCGCGACACCGCCTGCACCACCACCCCCAACGACCGTGACCGTGATACTGCGCACCTTGGCTGGCACATTAAATGAGCCGGAGCTGGTGTATTCCCGCGAGCCGCGCGAATGGCCTGCCCACGGCGTAAACATCAGACCGTATCGACAAAGTTGAAATCGTAGGGACTGCCCATGTAGTTGGTCCCATTGAAGAAGAAGCAGAAACAGTCCTTGCGGCTCGCCGTGGTCGTGAGCGTCGGCGCCGTCCCGCCACCGCCCCACTTGACCGTCGCCGGCCACGTGACCGTGCGTGAACCCGTCGCATCCTGCAGCAGTTCGACGAAGTATGTGGCGCCCGTTGCGGGATTGCTGAACGTGAAGGTGCAATTGCCCGTGAGGCGGACGCGATGGATGTTCCCCGTCGCGAAGTCCAGTGTCTTAGCCGTGCCGGAATCGCCGTCGTCGACCCGTTTGGCAATCGCTTGCCCTGCCGAGAGCGTGAGATTCCCCGTCGTCACGGTGAGGCCGGTGCCAGCAGTAACCACGCCGCTCGCGTTGAGCGTCGCGCAGGACAGCGTGGTAATGCTGCCTAACGTACCAGCAACGGTCGAGTTGCCAGTAACCGTAACGCCGGCGTTGAACACGGGGGTCGCGCTGAACGTCTGGATCGCGCTGATCGTGCGCGCGACATCGGTCAGCACCGCGAACGTGTTCACCGTGTCCTTGATGGACGCGAAATCGGCCTTGACCTGCGCCGAGAGGATCGGCTGGCCGGCCGTGTAGTTTGGTGCGTTCAGTGTCGGGATAACTGGCATTAGTAGGCGCTCGGGCGATGGCCTAACGCCTCGCCGTGGACCACAATTTGAGAGAGACCGAACCGTTCCCCAACGACCGCGTGGGTCAGCTTCACCGTCACCCAACGGCCAACCACTTTCTGCATCCCCGCTGTAATGTGCCGCTCGCCACCGACAGCGGCCCAGAGCCCACTATCCCACAACGCGATGTCCCACAGCGATGCACCACTAACTCCCGGGACGGTCAGATTAGTGCCTAACGTCTTGCTGCCCCGCGGCGTGAGGACCGACGTGATAACCCCGGTCATCGTGGTCGGCGCGTTGAACGTGAGATCTGCCATGCGCCACTGGATCTCCGTGGTCGGGCTCGCCCCGAGCTCCGGTGTTTCCACGACATGACTGATCGGCAGCGTACTGACTTGGAACTGATCGTCGAAGATCGTCCCGGTGGGCACGTCGTGGACGTAACTATAGCCTTCGTCGAGCGTGGTCGCGCTCGACCCGCCCCCGTGCACCCAACGCCGCTCCCCGTCCCCATTACGTACCGTCGCGATGGCGCTCGCGATAAAGCCGCGCCACACCCCTTCGCACTCGCCGGTCGCCGGATTCAGGCACAGATAGGCGCTCATGTCGCTCTGCGCATTCTCGGGGAATCCGACCATGATTCGTAAACCGTCCGCGCCCGCGTCCCAGAGCGAGAGTTCAAGCTTCTCCGATAGCGTGGTCGACCACGTGGCGCACATCTCGCGCGCCCCGCTCGAGATGTCCCGCACGCTGGTGCCTTGGATCTCCACGACGCGGCGATCACTCGTCGCGACGTAGACCTTGTCCTCGATTACGAGCACGCCCTTGGGGCTCCGCGTCCCAACCTTCTCTCCACCTTCCCGCGTCCCGAACGCGCTTAGCTCCGGCGTGACTTCGCCCGTGATGTACGTGTACGAGTTCTGCCGAAAGACGTAGAGCGCGCTGTTCGTCGCCGCGAGCGCATAGATGGGCTCCTGCGACGTCTGGCGTATCGTCCAGGCATTGGTATAGCCACTCGCCTCGTAGCCCGTGTTTAACGCCCCTTCTTCGGACCACACCAGCGTCGTGCGCTCGGCCTGCTTGATCCCGAACAGCTTGGCGTAGTAGATGACGGGCTGCCCGTAGAAGACCGGCGCGTTGGTCATCTTGGTGAGCCCGGAACCGGGCGTGCCGTCCCAGCCGAACGCCGTGTTGGTCCCATCGCTGACCACGAGGTTATCGGCGAATGAGGCGGCATACACTTCCGCGTTCACGCTCAGCGTGATACTCGCCCCCGCGAGCGCGGCCGCGGAGATGCGTTGCGTCCACGCGTTGGTGCCCCAGTCGTACGTGAACAGTTCGCCGCCGCAGACTTGCACCGTGCGTTCGGTACCCGCGACCTTCGTGAACTGGTGGAACGCTTGCACGACGCGCTGGCCCACCGATCCTGTCTGACCGCCCATCAAGGAAAATCCCGGTCGTCCCGTCACGATCGGGGATACCGTATCCGCATCCTTGATCCAGACGTTGGTGAGCTCGATCGCGCGGTCGGGCTGCGCGCCAGCGGACGCACGGCGATCGTGCATCGCACGCGGCGGCCCCCACGGGAATGTCTGCCGCTGGTTGGGCCCAATCGGGATGGCCTGATCCGTGAATGCCATCAACGCACGCTCCGCCACCAGATGGTCCCGCCGCCGTTCACGAGGTCCGGGTCGCTGAACTGGCCGAGCGCAGCCGTCCGGAGGGCTCCCATGAGGCCCCCATCGCCCACGACTTGTGGGTCGCCCCACAACGTGCGCTGGAACAGATCACGGAAGGGCAGGGGATTCTTTTGCCCGATCGTGGTGCACCACGTCGCGACCGCATCGTAGACAATGAGGATTCGCGCGCTCACGGGTAGGATGATCGGGTCGGTCGACGCATCGATCACGGGGGCTTCCAACACACACCGGAGATAGAGCCCGTTGCTAAACGTGCGTGCGCGCCCGTTCGGTATGCGGAGCTTTGTGCCCTCAAGTACTAAGTCCGCGCTATTGGAGAACTCTTCGCCGATCGCGAGCAGTGGCCCACTCCGGCCATGACGCACCGTGAACCGACCATACACCGGCATGTTTGACGGCAACGCATACGTGAAGCCGCCGTCGCTTGAGGTAATCGCGGTCGGATCGGAGACCAGAAGATGCGGCACGCACGCGTCCCAGATGCGATGCACCTTGCGCTGACTGTCTGTGAGGTAGCTGTACCAGACGGCATCAGTCGTGACATCACCCAACGTCGGCTCTTGCGATTCCTGTCGGCAGCGCGCTAAGAGATCGGGCCCAGTCGCGAAATCAGCCACCGGGACCTCCACTGCCACCAATGAAGCGGCGCCGCCGATCCGGCCAACCGCTTGCGCCTGGCGGTGTGACTGGAGCCACAGACCCCGCACCAGTCGAGTCGAACGTAGTAGCCGGTGCCGGGAACTTGAACACTGTATCGGCCGGATTCGGACCTGGATGCGCGGTTGCATACATGCTGCCAAGCCGCGCAAGATTGACTGGCTTGGCCTGACCGGCATTCGCGATCGCGCGCACCGCAAATGGCGACATATCCAGATTGACCGCAGGAACAAAATCCAGTGGCCGCTTCATGAGCCGTGTGATATCATCGAATGCCGATCCACGTGACGGTCGCGGGAACTGAATGCCTGGATAAAAGGGATCGCCCATCGACAAGTAGCCGATCAGTGTGGCATTCGCATCGACCACGGTCTGATTGAGCGTCACCGAGTCGGTCTGAATACTCTGGATGTCCATCGATTGCGCTTGGGCAATCGTGTCCGTGGCAGTCCGTGTAAACGTGCGCCAGATCAGGTTACTATCATGATTCGAGATCGCGTCCGTTGGCGATCCGCCACCAACCACTTCAGCGTTATGCTCAAACTTCCACCACGTCTGTCGCTGCGAAGTCCCAGTCGCGATCCCGTAAGCGACCTCGCCGGGTTCGACGGGTGCTGCATCTGCAGCAGTCGCGGGTGGCCTTGCACTAAGAAATAAAAACTTTGATGTCTGGCCGACCGTTGGAACGCTGATCGTTCCGGTTGAACCAGTACGAGCGGTAATCGTCCCCACGATAGGGCGCCCACCTTGAAAACAGATCACACACAGCGGACGGGCCGCGCTGCCGTTGATCCGGTTCATGGTATAACCAGTCGCATCGAACGATGTGAACTGAATCCGCTCAATGAACGAGGTTGCGTTCACCGAGTGCGCGGCAACAGCGTCCGTCAGCACCGACCCGATCGTGTAGTTGCTCGTCGCCTCCTCACGGGCCCACATCGCACACCATTGATTGCCGCCAGCCGTCGCACCGACTGAGTAATGGGCCCGTTGGCCAACATTATTCATCGTGGTAGCCGTGTTCGGCATGACGATCAACGCCCCGTCTGGCCGGAAATTTGGTGCCGTCCGCGAGAAACTACCGCCAGCAGCAGCCATCATGAACGCATCGACGAACGCATTGGTGATCCCAGCAAGCGCGATCCAAGTGACGAATCGCTGCGAGGCGAACGCGTCAGTCGGTGTGATGGTGAAGTTCGTCGAATCCAGCGAGGTCATGGCAACACGTCCAGTAACCGTGTTCCCCGTCGCCTCGACCTCGAGCAACACCTCGGAGGTGTTGTTCACCATCGCCACGAGATCGCCGTTTGTCTGCGCGTCCGGGACCGTGCTGCCTGATCCGAACTGATTGGTGCCATCCATCGCGCCAAAGCAGAACTCTTGCGTGCCGTTCCGCTGACCGGTCGCGCCACCACCGTAGGCGAAGAAGACAACGACCTGCGGCTTAACGTTGAGCCCGTGCGCGGTGACGATCGCACTAGTCGAGCCCGCCGAGACCGTGAGGTTCCCGTTACTGGCTAGCATCGGTCTAGTTGAGCACCTGCACGACGTAGTTATGGACCGTCATTGACCCAGTCGCCACGGTCTGCGTGAAAAACACGTCCAGCGCGCTCGCCGCCGTGTTGTCCATGCCAGCGCCGACTGCAGGCGTACCCACTGGGACATTGAGCCACCCGTTCCCGCCCGCCGATGGGAGCGCTGCACCAACCACCGCTTCGGACGCGAAGAAGCCATGCGGGAAAAACGTGGTGCTTGTGCTGGTCCCGACCGCACGACAGACGAGCGTCACATCGAACAAGAATGGGACTGTCGTCTTCGCGACCACGTTCAGGTTGAGCGCGAGTGTATCGAACACGATCGTCGTGCCCGCGGCGCCCATGCAGATGTCGAAGCGGGCCGTGCCGGGTGTCGTGACTGCGCATGAGATGCGACCGCCTAACACGAAGCGGACTGCTCGCCCGATATAAAAGAAATTGTTCGGAAGCACGATCCGATTGGCCGTCGGGATGCACGAGGCACGCGCGGCCGCGGTGAGGGTCGGGCCGTCGGTGGCGCCGCATACAATCGTTTCAATTGCCATTGGTTCGTCCTCTCAAAAAAGGAAACTCGTTAGGGTTTGACGTTGGCCGTCGCCGTGTTCAAGAGCGACCAGTCGGGTCCAGGATCGGTACCGTCCGTAGCCGCGCCTTTGTAGATCGAACCCGCCTTGATCCGGAAGTCGTTGGTCGACGGACTTTCAAAAAGATCCGTCGCGAGCGCGACCAGTGCATTGTTGTGCGGCGGATTCACGAGCCCGCCCAGCGTCGGGCCCCCAGCAATCCCGTAGTTCTTCCGGCAGGTCCACTGGCCGACACCGCTATGCCCATCAAGGGCCGGAATATTTGCACTATACGACGAAGAGAAGATCGGCCCGAACTGCTGCGCGCGTTTGAATGTGTTATCGCAGTAGTAGAAGTTCACCATCGCGTCGAGCTCGGCCGCGCCGGGCAATGCGAGCCAGGAGTGGTTGTGATCGAAACAGTTATGGTGAATGCGCAGTTGATTCAGCGTGTGCTGCTGATTCACGCCAGCCGATCCGCCGAGCTCGAAGCGGGAACGATTGCCTGGCACGACATCCTTCCAGTGACAGTGCAACATTTCGATCCGCTGGGTCTCGAGGTGCGGGAAACTGCTGGACCCCTGCGCGTGCCAGTTACACGTGCCACCGTTCACGTCCTCGAACAAACAGGCCATGTACGTGATGTCGCGAATCTCGTAGAAGGGCGTGCCGGACGGTTGGCCGTCAGCCGTGAGCACGATCGACCGCGTCTGTGCGCCGAAGTCGTAGTTCAAGAAGTGACAGCCATAGGCCAGCACGCGCCGACCCGATTTGAACTCGAGCCAGTTCTTTTCCCAGCCGGAGATATCTGACGGCGAGTAGGCCGTATTTTTGTTGTAGAAGCAGCGGATAAACGCCATGTCCTCGCTGACGTAGTTCGGCACACCTGGCACGTAGAATCCGACCAGGACGTTCTCCGTCAGCGAATCCAGTTCCGTATTGAACACCAGTAGCTGACGGACCTGCGTACCGGAGATCGCGTGATTCTCGCCGGCGCCAGGGAAAAACTTGATGTTGCGGAACACACTGTTGGCGATCGTGATGCGCTCCCCATCGATCCACACCGCCCGTTGCACATTGTTGCCGCTGCCGTGGATGTAGACGCGGTCCAGCACGATGTCCTTGATGAGACTCGTTGCGGACACTGCCACGATCGGCGTTGGCTGCGACATGGTCATCAGGGCTTCCGCGATGGTCACGCTGGAAGAATCCGGCACGAGTTCGATGCCGGTCCACCAGTAGCCCCGTGCGCCTGCGACGTACGTGATATGTCCGTTGGTCGCGCTCAAGCGGATCTTGCGGAACAGCGCGCTGTGGATGGCTGGGTCCACCCGCTGTGACGTGCCAGCCGTCATGAAGTTGCTGCTATACGCTGGTAACGAGGCGTGCGCGCTGCTGCGGATTTGGACAAAGCCAGTCGTCGCAGCCGGGCGCTTCGGCATTTGCTGTCCAGCAATCGTGATATCAGCTGTGAGGTTGAGCACGTCGCCATCGACGAGCGTCCCGTTCGTAAGATCCGTCATTGCCGTGTTCCAATCAGTCGCGTTCGCGATGTTGCGTACCGTGCCACTGAAGGTCGGCATTGTGATCGTCGGCGCATCAACACCTTGGGTGCCGACAAATGTCCATTGCCGAGTCGACGGGTTCCATGACAGGAAACTCGGCGGCAACATCGCAGGGATGATGCCCCCTGTCCCGCTACTCGTGACGGTGAATGTCACGCCGAGACTGACCGGGCTATTCGTGGCGGTCGTACTCGTGACCGGGAACGTGCAAGTGTACGTGCCTGGCAAGAGCGCGCCAGTCGCCAGCCGGATCGTTATGGTGGTACTGGCCAGCGAACTCGTATCCGCCCACCCGGTCGGTCCGCCGCCTGGATAGACCGGCGTGCCTAACCCGAGCGTGCCTAACGAGCCGCCGCCGGCATTGGTGATCGCAACGGTTTGGTTACTCGGGTTGGCACCACCCGACACGGCCGTAAACGTCAGTGCGTTCGGGGTCAGTTGGATCTGCGCGGCAGCTGGCGCAACCACGAACTGCACCGCGATGTTCTGCGGCGAATTGATCGCGAGCGTGCTCGTGATCGGGATAGTCGCGGTATAGGTGGCCGCCGGCAACGCACCCGTCACGACACGCACCGTCTCCGTCGAGCCCGCAAAGGAACTCGTATCGGCCCACGTCTGGGCGCCGCCCGCCCCATAGGTAATGGTCCCCTGCGCCACCGTGCCTAACGAGCCACCGCCGCTGTTGCTGACCGCTACCGTCTGATTCGCCGGATTGCCACCACCAGCCGTTGCATTGAACGTGAGCGCCGACGGCGCGAGCGCGAGTTGTGAAGAGGCTGCCGCCGACACGTTGAACTGCACGCCAATATTCTGCGGACTGTTGCTTGAGGACGCTGAGAAGACGGAGATGGTGCAGGTATACGTTCCAGGAGCTAACGATCCGACCGCGCACGCGACGGTCACGGTGGACCCGTTGAGCGTCGTGCCGTCGGCCCACGTCTGCCCTGGTCCATTATAGACAGGACTGCCTAACGAGATCGGCAGCACACTGCCGCCACCACCATTACTGACCGTGACCGCCTGAGTCACCGGGTTGCTTCCGCCAGCCGTGGCGGCGAACGTCAGTGCGGACGGCGTCAACACGATCTGCGCTGGCGGGGCCGTGACAATCAGCGACACGCTCGGGAACGTGTACACGGGTGGGTTGGCGTTGTCCGCGATGATATCAAACGTCGCGTTGTAGTTACCGGCGATGAGCCCAGTGACCGTCGGCGTCACGGTGATCGTGGACCCGACGAGCGATACGCCTAACCAAGAGGCACTCGGGTTTTGCACCCGGAGATTCACGAATGATCCCCCGCCGCCGTTCGCCACCGTCAACGTTTGGCTCACCGGGACGGACGCGGCCACGTTCTCCGTGCCTGTGAATGCGAGGGTCGACACGCCCCCGGTCAGCGTGATCACAGGCGGTTGCGCGACGGCCGTGATCGTGAAAGACACTGGGAAGTACAGCGGGCTGTTCCCGGCTAACGTCGCTTCGATGGGAATCAGGCAGTTGTAAGTGCCCGCGCCTAACGTTCCAGTCACGCAGCGAACGGTCACCACGCCGGCAGCATAGGAACTCGTGTCGGCCCAGGCTGCGCCTTGCGCGTACTGGATCGTGCCTAACGTAATAGTGCCCAAGGTGCCGAGAGCGCCGCCGCCGAGCTCCGTAATCGTAACTGTCTGACTGGCCGGGTCGGCACCGCCCGCCGTCGCACTGAAGCTGAGGCTCGGGACGCTGATCTTAATGTTCGGCAATGCCGCGGCTGACACATTGAGGATCACTTGGATCGAACGCGGGGTATTGCCTGCATTGGTACTCGTGACATCACATGTGCCGTTGTAGTTCCCCGCAGTGAGACCGCTGATGAGCGGCGCGATCGTCACAGTCGGTGCGCTATAACTCGGATTGATCCATGTGACGGCGTTGCCGAGTAAATCCCGCTGGTTCCCAACAGCGACCCCAGCCAATGCGCCCGGTCCGTCGTTGCCAATCGTGATCGTTTTGGGTGTTGGGTTCGCACCACCTTCGGTCGCGCTGAAGCTGACCGGGATACCAGACCCACCGGAGAACGAAATCAAGGGCGGCGCGATGATGCCCTGCACGATCAGCGTGATCGGAATGGTCTGCGGCGAATTGTTCGCCCGCGCATCGGTCACCGTAACGCTGCCGGTATACGTCGCGGCCGTGAGGCCCGTCGGATTGATCGTGACGAAGCACGCAGGCCCTGCGATCGTCACGGAGTCGACAACGGTGCGGATCACCGCCCCGGTAATCCAACCAGAACCGCTGATATGCGTGATCGTGCCCACCTTGGGACCGATCAATGTCCCAGCGCCCGTCGTCCCGATCGTGACGTACTCGGTCTGCGAGCGGATGTCGCCTTGCGTCGCAATGAACGTGAGGCCCGCCGCTGGCGCGAGCGCTATGGCGACCGATCCCGGCGTACCGGACAGTGCAGCGTTCAGGCTAAGAACAGCCTGCCGCGGGAAGCCAAACGGGGCAGTCGCGGTCGGCATTTGACCGCGCTACCCAGGACCGCCTAACACATAGATAGTCGGATTCGCGACCGAGACAGACGCAACCACAATCGCCAGCTCCAAGAAATCGCAGCGCACATAGAAGATGCCCGGATTCGCGTCCGTGACGGCGACGTTCGCGAGCTTATCGATCGCGGTCCCGTCTTGTAGATACTGGTATGGCACGCCTAACAAGTTGGCGCCCGTTAGGCCACTGCCACGCACGCGCGCCTTGAACGTGAGCGAGAACGTCGCCCCGTTCGCGACGATTTGGATGGCCCATGTCCCGACCGACTTGGCAGCTGGTTGACCAAGGATCAGAGTCGCCGCTGCATCGACGGTGTAGTACGAGGTGCCCTGCGCCGTCAGTAGGGGCTGGTCAATCCACGCCATTTAGGCCTCCGCTTTGACGAACTTGCCCGCGGCGCTGCGCGCGCGAGGCACGGGCGCGGTCTTCATCCACTTGACCCGCGAACTCGGCCCACAACTTATCGGCCACAGGCACCGGCTCCGCGAACACGCGCCCGGCCCATGCCGGCTTCTCCGACGAGAAGCCTAACACCCACTGATCGTTGCGCATCGCCGCCAACACGGGCAGCGGGGACGCGGGCGGATGGCCCGTCTGATCCAGCAAGACCTGCGTCGGTCGCTCGGGATCAAACGCATCCTTGTACAGCTGCTGCCCTTTGACGCGCAGCAACCGCTGATACTCCTCATGTGATTGTCGCAGATCCTCAAGCAGCGTGGGATACTCGAGCACGATCAGATACGGGTCATCAATGTCCGTATCAAACTTGAAGTACTTGAGATCCTGCGGCGGCACCCACGGCGCCGTGAATCGGGGGCGTAAGGTCGCGCACGGATGGCCGGTTTCTTTCTCGACCGGCCCTTCCCAGATCCGCCCGTGCTGGTCGTGGAAGCGCCGATGCATGCGTTGATCAGCCTGCGATTTGATCTTGGCCACGTTAGGGTCTCAAGGCCGCCATCGCGACCGGATCAAGGGGCACCTGCCCCGTTTCGAGGTAATAGGCGTCATCTTCCGACGCATTCCCGTCTGCTAAGGTGCGATCGTCCACTCGCGTCGAGAGCGCGCCGTCCATGATCGCCGGCGCTGCGTCCCGTGTCGCGTCCACGACGTCGTTGCCTAACGCGATCACGCCGCGGCGCTGCGCGAGCACATAGTCCGTCTCCCGTTGCTCGTGCGCCTTGGCCAACGCGACCAACCGATAGCGCCGGGTGAGCGCCTGCTCGGCCAGTACGGGCCACGTCCGGTCCGATGGCTCCGCATAGCGTCGCATCCCGATTGCGGGCGCCTCACCCGAGAAGCCTAACGACTCGCGCGCCTGCGACTCCTGGATCGAATACTTGTACTTGTGCCCGATGTCGGACCCTTGGATCACCCAGAAGGGCGACAGGATGCACCGGGTCCGTTGGTAGTAGGCCCATCCAGTGCGCGCTTCGGCATTCCGGATCGGCTGCGCCAGTAACAGCTCGAGCAGATGCGGCACGTAGGCCACTGGCGTCGCTTCGCACACCATCCAGCGCTGTTGCGGCACCTCGGGCAAACCAGCAAACCAGACCATCACCAAATGTGACAGATGGCTGGTCGGCGGCGCGATCCGAGCGAGTTGGTGCACCCACGACCGTTCAGGCTCGCGCGTCCACCAGAAGATGCGGTCCAGCTTCAACTTACAGCCCCGTGCTCACCGTGATCACCGTTGGTGCGGTCGCAATCGCGGAGTCCGTCACGAGCGCAGCGTAATTCGTATCCGTCACACCAGCATCCAGGTCCAGCTTGGCCGTGATGAGCCGCACGGATGCGCTCAAGTTGTTGAGTTGTGTGACGATGTCCCCGATGATGTCCGCGTCCGGGCTCACCCCGCCCGCGATGCCGACCAGTTTTCGGGTGATGTTTGTAGGGTCCGCCATCCGTTGCTCTCAGTCACCAGGTGAAAGGGAACCAGCCGGGGGCAAGCCTATACGACCTGCCCCCGTATATCTCAGCGTGCTACGCGCGGGTCAGGCCGCTCCAGTAGGCCAGATTGGCCCGGCAGGGCCAGATCCACGCGTACGGGAAGTCGAAGCTCCCGACGTTCGCGTTGATATCCTGCAACTTGTCGTCGGTGTAGCCGTCGGAGCCAGACAGGTCGCCCGTCTCTTCGTCCGGCATGTTCACCAGCGTCCACTTCTTGATCGACTTCTTGGCACCCATGAACACGTAGCCCGGTGGCGCGTACTGCGACTCGAACTGCGTGATCCCGCCAGTCTTGACCGACCCGATGATCTCCATCCCCAGCGGATCGTTGAAGTTGACTGCGGCGGATGTCGACTCGTACGTCTTGCGCTTGACGCCCTGGTCCCAGATGAGAATGTCTGGCTCAGCGGTGCCCTTGTTGCGGATTTCGTCCCGGCCGCGCATCGCCTTGGTGCCCGTGAAGAGCCCGCCACCGGGGTCGCTGTACGCCACAGCCCAGAGCGGGGCCGTCGCGCTGGACAGCCCATGCACCGACGCCGTCTTGGTCGCATTGAGAATGCCGACTGGTGCCAAGTTGTAGTCGGTATGTGCGATCGTGCCGGTGATCAGCGTGTGACCAGACGAGGCCGACATGACGATCTGATCGTTCGCGTCGGAATCGACGGAACCGCCCCACGTGACCGCAATGCCAGACGTCGAAGAGGCTGTTACCAAGCCGCCGGCCGAGTTGGCGACCAGCGCGCCAGACCGAATGAGCGCGACGCGGTCGTTCACCACGTACATGGACGAGAGATAGGTCGTGTCGTCGATGTCCGTCTGCCCGAAGCCGTCCAACAGCCCGTACGTACCGGACGACTGGGTCGCGTTGGTGCTGGTGAGCGACATGACGCCATCGGACGTGCCGTAGAACGACCACGCGACACGGCGCGAGAGCCCTTCCACGCCTTTCTTGACCTGGTATTTCGATTGCCGCTCGAGTTCCGCGTTCCGGAACTTCTTGTCGATGAACTGTGAGGTCCGCGTGTACGACCAGCGGAAGTTGTGGTTGGCCCACGTGAACGTGAGCTCTTCCGGTGCGGCGGTCTGCGGGATGGCTTCGTAGCCGCCTTCGGGAATGAACGCGCCGGCCGGTTGCCGGGTGATATCGACGGGGGCCGTAACTTCCCGCGCGCTCGCGTCGAGGTCAAAGTTGCTGAGCTTCTCAGCCATTGCCCATTCGCGGCATCTGCGCTGGAAGCCGAGCAGGATGTTCCCCTGCACTTTACGCTGGAGCTTGACCAGCGTGTTTGAACCAGTACCAGTGCCAGAGGTGGTTAGTGCATAGGCCACGCTCGCGGCCCTCCCCTAGAAAAATGGTGGATTAGTCGTCGTCGGAAAGCAGGGGCTTCTTGTCGAAGTCCTCTTCCCACGCTTCGTAATCGTTCTTTTTCTTGGGCGCCGGCTTGGCCGGTGGGCCTGCGGGTTGTCGTGGCGAAGCGGGGGATGAGGCAGTGGCTGAACTCGCGAGAGCGGCCTTATTCCGTTCCTCTGCTTCTTTTGCCGTCAGTACCCGAGAACGAATCGTGTTGACGCGTCGCGCTTCGCGTTGCAGCGCACTCGTCAACGTATGAGGATTAACCAAAATCTGTCCTTGCGCAATACCCATCTCGGGATACGCCTTGTCCGCTTCCCAAAAGAGCTGTGCGCCATAGGTGTCATATAACTCGAGCGCCAAGCCGTGTAATTCCTTGGGGTCCGTGCCCAAGGCCGCGAACTCCGGCGTGTCTTTGACTGTCAAGGCGACGGCATCCCCGAGCCATTGCTGCAGTCGCGGCACCATGGCCTGTGCTTGCGCATCTTCGACCTCTGCTTGTCGCTCGCGTTCCATAGCCGCCAACTGTTCCTTCGCATGGACGCTCTCCATCCGGGCGAGCATGAGCGGGGCATTGGTGTGATACTCTTGGAGCCACGCCTGCATCGCCTCCGGGCCCGCCTCGAGCAGCGTTTTGACTTCAGCTAGCAGTTTGGCATTCGTATTCCGCTCGGTCTCGACTTGGCGGGCAAACTGCTCTTCCCGCTGGCCCCACTGCTGGCGTTCCTGCATCCAGCGCTGCCGACTGCCCAAGTACTTGGGTACGAACTGGCGGTCCCACGCCTCGGCCGGAATCCACACGCCTTCGGGATAGCGCACCACACCGTCCAAGGTGACTTGTTCGTTGTCGACCTTGAACGGAAACGGCTGCGCCCCGTCGGGCAACTTGAATGCGGCCGGTGCGGCAGGAGCGACAGCTGCGGGTGCCACCGCGCTATCCGCTTGCGAGACGCCGACTTTAGTAACGGTCGGAGCTCCTGCCGATTCCGATTTCGCGATGAACTTCCCGTCTGGCCCGCGTGGCCGCTCGTCACTCGTCCCGGCCGATGGTTCTGTTACCTGGTCATCGGCCGTAGTGGCTGGCGCGTCCGGTTCTGGGTGTGGCCGAACGGGCGCGTCGTCATCGAGCAGGTTATCCGGCAGTCCGGCTATGTCGTCATCATCCAGTTCCGTCGCTAGATCGACCGCGTCAGGCATTGGGTGGCACTCCCGGCTCTGGGCCGGCTGTCGTGGTTTCCCCAGTCGCGGACAACGCGCCGGGTGCTTGCTGCTGCGATTGCTGGCCCGCGATCCCTTGCTGTACTGCGACCTGCGTCGGATCTGGCGCCGGCGGCGTCAACACCATCGCGGCCTGCTGATACGCCATGTCCAACGCCCGTGTCCACTGCGGCGGCAGTTGGGTATAGCGCCAGCCCGCCATCGCGCGACCGATCATGCGCAACCGGATCGTCGCCACGTCGGGCTGGTTATCAACCGGCCGCGGCGTGAAGATCGCTTGTGCTGTTGGATCGACCGATCCGTCGTCCATCGTCCGCATCTGCTGCAGCCGCTCACCCTCAGGCCCCTGCTCCCACTTGGCAATCTGCTGCTTGACCCGCAAGAAGTGCGGATTGTCCTTCCACCCCAATTCCGCACTCACGTGTTGGAATACTAAGTCGCGTAGTTCGTCTTGCGGCATGATGCCAGGCAACGCCGCAAAGCTCATGGCCGTCTGGGCCTTTTGAAGCGGGGCCATCATGGACAGCGAGCCTGGCACCAGTCGGACGTCGCGTACACCGTGGAGATCACTGCCCAACCATCGGCGCACCTTGAAGTCGCCGTCCTCGCCCGTGTACTTGAGCAACTGCGGCACCGAATAGCTCTTCCGCACCAGCTGCAACTTGATCCGCCCCGCGCGCTCGAAGGCTGTCGCGGCGTTCTGCCGCGCATCGCTTAAACCCGCCTGTACTTGACCCAAAACCGCATACTTCGCACGGCCCGACGCAGCATCGCTGGTCTCGAGCCCTTGTCCTGCTTGCTGCAAATGCGACGCATCGTCCATCTCGCGCGTCGCCACGCTGAATAGCTCGGTCGCGGGGCCCAACGCATCGGTTGGGACTCGTTCATAGCTCGGCTCGCCACCCGGATTCATCGGGACGTAGCGCATCAACTCCAGCAGCTGTTCTTTCCCGCTATAGATGCTATTGGTCGGCCAGAACACCTTGGCACGATTGATCCGCTGCAACAGATCCTCGATCGACCCCACCAACTCGGCCCGCCATTCGCTCGCCGGCCCTAGCGCGTGCATGATCCCGCGACCGTGGGGATTGCCCCGCTCCCCGCGGAACTGCTGCACTTGCACAACTGGGAGATCCAGCACTTCGCGCCCGTCCTTGGTGTCCCCGATCCACGGCCCGCGCGACACCAAGTAGTCCTTGCCCAGTACGCACATCTCGAGGCCATCGGGATAGGCAGGGCATTCCTTGGCCCAGGCCCGCAGCCGGAACACGAGCCGCTGGCCTTTCTCGCCTGTCTGTGTGTCCCGCGGCCGATTATTCACGCGCGGTAATAGCAGTTCCGTCTTAGGGATGCGCTCGCTCAAGAACTTCTCGATCTCTTCATCGGTCGGCGGTGGCACGTCCTTGATCGGTGCCGACGGCGGAGCAGCGTCGTCGTCTATGTTGTCCCTTACTTGCTGAGTCGGTGCTAGCGACACGTAGCGGTTTTGGAGCGCGCCCCAACTGACATAGTCCGCGACCAACACCAACTCGGCCTGATCAAAGCTCGCCGCTTCGGGCGGCCAGAAACGCACGTGGCACGCAGGGTAAACCGTATTCGTGAGCTGCGGCACCCAGCGTAACGCGGCTTCCGCCCGGTGGTCCGTCAGCGTCCCGTCTGGTCGGACGTACCGCGTAACGAGTTCCGGCCATTCGATCTTCTGCGCCGGCATAATCTGCAATTGGCCATTAGCATCCTGCTTTGTATATGACGGCACAATTCGATACTCCGCGTCCTTAACCGAAGTAGCGTGCGGACTGGCTTCCATCTGCATCGGTTGCCGACCGCCCGCATACGGGTCCGCTTCGTACACCAGGTAGCCCGAGCCGAACGAGCCGGCATGGTCCATCGCGGTCCGATGCGCGTTGAAATCGTTGAGCACGGCTTCACTATCCAAGTCGCGCAACACGCGCGTCGCTAGGTCCGCAGCGTCCCGCGACTCGTCACTGTCCCGCTCGCCCGGGATGGCCTCCATCACGGCGGGGTCCGCGTAGATCTGCGAGGTAATGCGGCCTGTCAGCCGATCCGCTTTGTTGAACACGGCCGGCGGCACTTTGCTCGCGCCCGGCGGCAGGTACACGCGCCCGCTATTGGTATCCTGGTCCTTGACGACCCAGATGTTGCACTCCCCGTTCCGGCGCCGTTCGTTCACTTCCCATTCTGCCAGCCAGTAGGAATATCCTTGGTCCTGCGTCGTCCAGCGTTTGAGCAACTGCGCCGCGGCCTGCTTGGGCGGTAGCGTCAGCAGCGTCGGCGTTTGGACCTTGTCGCCGTACCTAGGCCCATCGGGCCGATCGCTCGCGGGCGATTCGTCCTCGCCCGTCCCGGACAGATCGTCCGGCATGCCAGCCGTCACGCCCGCGTACGTGGCGGTCATTCGGCTCCGTCTGCCCAATGCACGTGGACTACGCCGCCAATGATCCGGGCTTCCCCGTACGGGATCGACCGATCTTCCACACGGGCATGTCGAGCGTAGTCCACGTGTCCGGCTCGTAGCTCGTCACAGTCGGCTCAATCTTGCCTGATATCTTGCGTGACGTCAGCCGTCGGTTCATCCGGTCTCCTGTTTCGCGAGTTCACGCGCGAGTTGACGACGTTGCTTCCGCGGCATGCGCTTGGTCGCTGGCTCCTCCGCGATGGCCTGCTTGGCCGCGATCCGGCGGACCAACCGCTCGACATGCCGACGCGGCACTGGACGACTCAACTCCACGAATCCTCCCCGTCGTAGATCTTCTTTGCCACTTGCTCAACATCCATCGTCGCTAACGCCATACTCGCCCACATTGCCGCGTTCCGACCCGCGTTCGTATCCATCCAGCGAAGGCCCATCCGATCGGTCAAGGCTTTCACGACCTCGGCCGGCAGCATGACCGTCGTCGGCTCGGGTTGGGACACAGGTACCGGGGCTTGCGGCTTGGCCAGCAACGCTTGCGTCAGTTCCGCGTTCCGACTCTGCAGCCACGCGATCTGTCGCTCAAGCGCGGCCCCGTATTCGGTCGAGCGCTTGTCGACCAAGGCCGCGAGTTCAACGAACAGCGACGCGCCCAGCGGCACCGTTCTCGGGGGCCAGATATAGCGTTCCCACCAGTCGCGGAAGGTCATGGGTACCTCTCTCCGTTAACGTCCAGGAAGAAATACTGGCGCAACACAGCCAATGCGCCCCTCGCAGGTCTCGCATTGCTGGACATCTCTCATGGCTCGCTCACCAACGGCATCTCGCTTGGATGCACGGCCTCGATCTTCTTCCCGCTTCCGTCCGGCCACAGATCCCCAGGTAGCGCCGATCGGGCGTAATAGCCGTCGGTCGGGTTCCACGGAAAGACGATGACGTACCGGTCTGCTACGCCTTCCCCCGCGTCGAGCCAGAACGGCTGCCACTCACGGCCCCGCTGATCATAGTCCTGCTGGGCGGCTGGTAGGAAGGGATTGTCTGGTATTTCGCGACCAAACCGAGCCGCCAGCAAGACTGGCCAATCGCTCAACCGACGACGACGGTATTCGCCTAACGGCAACTCGTGCACCGGTGTTCCACGTGCAACAAGCACGGTGTCGTTCGCATACGCGAGGTCGACGTAACTCACATCGTCCGCGTTGTACCCGGCCAGCTTGGCCGCGTACTCGGCTTCGGCTTCCGCAAGGGTCATCCAGCAAACACCAACTGTCGACGTTCCACCGCTGGGAACTCTCCGCCCCAGACAATGTGACGCACAACCTCGACGAAGAACTTGTAATCCTGAGAGGCATGGTCATACCGCTCTGCGAAATGCCATGCCTCAGCCTCTGCATTCCGTTGCACGCCCTCGTGGGCCGTCAGCATTTTGGACGCAGCTTCGGGTGGTGACAGTCTGGCAAGGTCTTCAGTTCGCATCGTTTAACCTCCGTTGATAGTTGCCCCGTAGTACTTCATGGCCGGCCCCCGTAACGACCGCCGATCGTGACGCCCTGACGCTGCAACACCATCGCCAATTCCTCCGCTTCGGTCTCTGCCGTCTGTACCCGCGGCCGCCGCGTCCCGTCTGGCCGGAAGCCGGGATGCACATTTTCCGGCACGACTACCACGTCACGCCCCGCCTTGGGCTGCCGGCACATCAGCATGTAGCGCCACGCATCATAGGCATGATCGTCGGCAGTCGTGTCCACGTCCTCGCTATTCTTCTCATCACGCGGCAAGCTCGGCACAGTCGCGAGAAAGTAGGTGCATCGCGGATGCACGCGCAAGTTCGGCGGCGCCCACGGCAACGGATTCCCGTGTTTGTCCCGCTCGTACTTGAGCGCTTCGTGGCAGAGCGCCTTACTCGTCAGGCGGGAATGGCGACCCTTGGGCGTCGACACTAACGACACATGGGCCGAGCCTAACGTCTCGTTGAGCGCCTTCTGGATGCCTTCAGGGATGGTGGGTCCGGTGTCCCACATCGCGGAATCGCACGCGATCCACTCGGGCAGCCGCCCGTACTGCGGCATGAGTTCGCCCAACGTGCGCCCGATCTCTTCCAGCGACATCTCGACAAAGCGTAATTCCCACATGAGCCACAATTCGTCGTCCGGCCCGCACGCGAACAGCCCAACATACCCGCCGTTCCGATAGCCGTAGTCCATGCCCGCCACCCAACGCCAAGTCTCCGGTACCCGTGCGGTCAAGCTCAGCCGATGCACCGCGTTGTTCCACTCAGGGAACGCCAAGCCCGTGCCGCCCGCTAGCCGTTTGGCGTAGACCTCCTCCTGCAGCCGCGGATCTTCGGGGCTGTACTCGGCCACCATTTTGTCGAACGCAGCGGGCGAGATGATGGGATTTTGCAGGGCCGTCGCTTCCCACAGCATCCAGTCCTCGCCCAAGCCGCCCGCATCGAATCGGTCGCATTGCTGATTGAACCAACTGCCCGCGTGCGTCGTGCTCGAGAACACGGCCCAGCCTTCGTTGTCCAACAACATCGGCACCAGGATCTGCTTCCACACGTTCTCCGCGTCGTCCCAGTGCGCGGCCTCATCGCAGATCACCCCGGCCACACGAGCACCCATGCCGCGTGCGTTCGCGATCGAGTCCGCGTCTTGGGAGCAGACGATCAGGCGCCCAAAGCCGTAGAGCTGCGCCACCATCTGCGTATCGTTGGTGTACGCGCCAGCGCGGCTAAAGCGCGGTTTGACCTCTTCAGTCCAGATGATGCCGGCTTGCTTGACCGAGCGACCGACCCAGAGCACGTCCCGGTTCTGCAAGAGTCCCCGGTGCAACGGCTGGCCGTTGGTGACTGGTCCGTGGCCTTCGACCGCAGCACTCAAGTCGAAGCGGGACTTGCCTGCGCGCCGGCCCCACGGCAGGAGCTTGCGTGGTGCGGGATGGTCCGCGACCGCCTGCTGATGCGGGAAGAGGCCAGGGAGCGCCAGGGTCGGCATTAGATGTCCGCCAGCTCATATGTCGCGGCGAAAATGTCTGGCTTGCACGGGTAGAGCTCACCCGCAACCCCGCGAATGATCCAGTCCTGTTCGCGCGCGACCATAAGCCCTTCTAGCGTCGGGATATAGAGACCAATGGTATAGCCGTCCCAAATGGGATCCGGGCCATGCTCACCGTTCGGCCCGACATAACACCCTTCAGGTTTGCCGTCCGTCAGCCTGCCGACGTCCGCGTGCGCGCACATTTCGTCCCACGTGTCCCAGCGCAGTTGCACGGCCTCAATCACAACAGGTTTCTTGCGGTACTTACTCATCTCTCCTCCTCCTCCTCGCTGATGCTCGCCGTGATTGACCGCAACCGGTCCAATGGCACTTGCACATGCTCGTGGATCACTACCAACGGCTCGGCATCGTCGGTATTCACCTTGAGCTCGTGCGGTGCGCCAAGTCCATACTTGGCTTGGAGTTCCGCCACTTTCACCAGATCGGCTAACGTGGCTTTCTTCGCCTTGATCTTCGCCTCGATCATCGGCAGCAGCACTTCCAAACCTTGCCGGAGCGCGAGCCGCAGCTCGTCCTTCTTGCGGCCAGAGCGGCCTTTCTTGCCGCCGGTATGCCCCGGATGCACCCCGAGCGGGATCTTGGCCCCATTGATCGGGCTCACCGCGAATTTAGGCGCGTTAATCGGATCAGGAGCGGTCATCAATAGCGCTCATACCGTGATCCACGTCACGGACGGCAGGAGACAAGGCCGCCGCCATAATCCGTTCCGCGCAGCGTTGCCATTTTCTAGAGGAAACGACACGGCGGCCCGGGGTCGTCGTCGTGGAGGCAGACGCGGCGACGGCCCGGACATCGCAATAGTCGGCGATGGATGCGAGAACGAATCCCGGCGTGGCGTGGTCTAGCATCCAATGCAACACGTCAAGGTCATTCTCGCTCAGAACAGGGAAGAGCCCGGTACTCACACGCCCATGTCAATAGACCCTAACAGGTGTACTCACAGGCCGATCGCCTGGGCGAACTGGTAGGCGGCACTGAGCGGGCCGCAGCCGTAGAGGGTGTGCGTTCGTGCGCAATCAAGCGCGAAGGCGATCTGGTCTGGGGACATGATCCCGCCTCGTGGCCGTTTGGTCTCCCACCAGAACGCCTCGCCTCGGATCTCACCGAACACGTACAAGTCTGGCACGCCCTTGGCGATCGCGCTGGGGCGGTATTGGGACAAGCAGAGCACGCGACAGCCTTTGGACGTGAAGAGCTGGCGGATCTGCTCTTGATGCTTGCCTTCTCGGTCGTCCGTGTCGCTCGGTTGGTCGCTGGCGCGCGTCCACTCGCCGTCGATGCACCAGCAGCCGTTGGGGTCCGGGAACGTGGGTAGTAGTGCCAGTTCCGGTGGCGCGATCGACGCGGTAGGGACAGCTTTGCCATCCACGACGGTGTAGCCACGTTCGGCGAGCCATGCGCGGGTCACGGTCATTTCTTGGCCTCCATCCGGGCCGCGATCGCTCGGACCAGTTCTCGCCGGCGTTCGCGCAGGACTTCCAGCCGGGCAGCGACCGGGACGTAGGCGAAGTCAATCACACTATCCTCAAAGTCTAAGACGAGCAACCGCAGCCATGCGTAATCGTCGTCGTGGATATTACTCAGCCGGATGTTCGCAGGCGAGGTCATGTGGGTTGTTGGGGTTTGAGTTGTTTGGCGAGGCTGCTCATCATCGCGCCGACAGTCGCGGCCGCGACGAGCTCAGCCGGGTCAGGTTCTGGGGTCGGCGGGTTGTAGTTCACCTGGCGCCCTTTGGCGGGCAACGGCTCATACGCTGGCGTGGCACCCGCTCTCAGGATGCCGGGCGTGAAGTATCGGACCGACCGTGGCGGCTTGTCTCGGGTGTAGCACTCCATCTGCTCGCCCATGCTCGCGATCGCGGTCTCGATCGAGATGCCTGCCGTGTCCAGCGCGTGCACGAGCTCGAGCGCATGGCTCCCCGCTTTGAGCAATGCGGCGCCGTTGAACCGAGTTTGCACGGCGGCGTTGGCACCATCGACGAGCTGTTCGGCTCGTGCCGACGCGGTTGACCGATCCGAGCGCGTAGCGCCGCCGACCGAACCACCGCGCGGTTCGGTCAGAACCGCGGTATCGGTATCGGTATCGGACGGTATAGCCGTATTAGAAGCTCGGTATCGGTATCGGTTAGAAGCCGACGGGCTAGCCATAGTTTCATCAGTGGTTAGTTCTAGGCTAGCCACTGTTTTATCGGTCATGCATGAGGCATTTGCCGCGGCTAGTTCTAGGCTAGTTCTAGTTTCGCCAGTGGTTTTACAGTAGTCGGGCGGGTCTGGGATGAGTCGATTCGCGGCCTCCTTGGGGTGGATATGTTGGTGGCGCTCGAAGGTGGGGACGTAGCCAAATGGCCGTCCATCAACGTCATAGCGTCGGACAAAGCCGGCGCGCTCGAGCGCCGTGAGCACGGCCTCGAAGTCGATCGGATCGAACGGCATGATGTGCAACTTGAGCACTTTGGGTCTCCACTCGAAGCAGCCCCGCCGGTCGCACTGACACCAGAGCCCGATATAGGCCAGGATGAGCGGCAGGCCAGACTCGGCTTGCGCGTCATGCAACTCTGCATGCTGAAAGACATCAGGTTTCACGAACCGTTGTCGAGCCATCAAGGGATCAGTCGTCCGCCAGTTCAACGTGAAAATCCCACACGCGATAGTTGCTCCTACGGGGAAGCGAAAGCGCCTGACTTCCGCAACACAACTTGGACCATCGGGGCCCCGTCGCCGTAGTACATCGCACGTTCACAACAGGCGCCAGGTAGGTGCGCTTCCAGCATACGTTCAACAGTCCCGTGGGCACTGATCAAGGCCCCAACATCGGGATGTGTTCTCCCATTCAGGAGGGTAACCACCAATAGCCGGCGTAACTGGTTATTCCAGAACTGTCCGATCGCCTCGAGACGGCGAGGCCCAATATGGCCATTGAAGTCCAACCACGCCGCGTCGAAACATTGCCGCGGCGCTACTCCGGGTGTGGCATTCTCACGCAGTACGTAGTCCTCAAAGGACGTGCGAAAAAACCGCTGGATGCATTCAGTCTTCACAGCAGCGGTTGCAAAGGTCGGTGTCTCAACGATGCGGATGGTCCCGAAGCGCGGCATATTCGCCACCGCAGCACGAAAGATGGTCTCTTCGCGCTCGAGCGCGACAATGTGGAGGCGACGGAACCTGAGCGCGAGGTCTCCTCCTGGCCGCATACCAATACGCTGCGCAATCAGTAAGCGCTCGAACTCCCACCAGATCCCGGGAAATGTCAGGATGCGCAGCTTCTTCGTCCGAAACGCATCCGCCGTGAGGAGTTCTAGCACGTCATTCCGTGCGCGATCCTTCTCATGTCGCTCACCGAGCCGCGCCCACGCAATACCGGGTTCTTGCTGCGGGAGATTGGATCGTCGGCGCAGTCGAACTGCTAACTCACTATGTCGGTAGCGCGCCATCGGCACGCCAGCAACAACCGCAGGCCGAACAACGCCAGCCTTCCGCTTCGGTTCAGGCCGCCAGAGGTTCACACGAGCCATTGTGCAAGTGGGGCAAAGCGCCGGACTTCAGTGAAGGGCTCCCCGCCACGCGTGACGCGTGCGGCATCACATCCATACCGGCGCCCAATATTGGGGTCGCCACAGCCCACGGGAGCCATCGCAAGCGGAGCGCCACCATAGCATCGTCCGGCCACGGGCGCAAGAGCGGGTTATCATCGTTGTCCCCACCAAGTGCGTTTCTTCTTCGGCGCGCGCGTTGAGGTGAGCACGGCGCCTAACGGCTGGATACAGAGGATCTGGCCCGGCCATTGGGCCGTGGCGATCGCGCGCGCCAGTCGGCGGTCCGGTGCCTGGACGAGCCCAAGCTCCGCGTCCGGTTTGGGCAACCGTCCCGACTCGGCCGCATGCACGACGAACGTGAGCAGGGGCGGAGTCATTAGGCGTCCTCCGGTTGGCTCGCCCCACATGTGCACATGTTAGCCATCTCAAAGAGGCGCATGAGTTCTCGCGCAATCGCTTTGTGTTCTTCATGCGATAGCGGCTGAATCGGTTCGCCCGGTTCCTTTGTTGCGATGCCCATGAGGCGCATACACGCAGCGAACTCTGGCCCCAGTCCGCTGTCGTCCTTCGTGATTAGGGGCGGCATCGCTATAACGGCAGGGATCGTTGCTGTACGCGTCGCGGTCGCTTTGCACGAATACACTCGCAAAAGATGCCGCTGCGCACGTCGCGAACGGCCTCCAGACTAACCGTGTATCCGTGCCTAACGCACGCGGCAATTTCGCGTGCGATTTCTTTGCTCCGCGTCGCTTTAGCGTCATCGTCGTAGACATGCGCGTAGACGATGCCTTTACACACCGTGCACCGTCCGACGTAAGTCGGGATGCTCTCGCGATCCATCGTCTAGGTTCCCGGAATTGAAGCATCGGTTATGTAGCGCTCGCCTCTTGGGCACCGCGATACTGACTTGATGCACCGCGGCCTTTCGTTCTAGCGCCTGTGCGCACACTCCAAAGCTCAAGCGTGTTTTTGCTTCGATAGCCCAGAGCAGCTTCCCGCCCACTGCAAGCATATCAATAGTGCCGCGTACCGACGACACTTCTTGATGCACGTCCCAGCCGTCGAGCAACAGCCAATCGCGCACAATGGCGCACAGCTCGACTTCAGAGGGTGGCATCGTTAGGAACCCTCCGGGACTAGCGGTATTTCGCATGTCGGCGTTCCCAACCTTTCGGGTCGGCGCGTTTCTCGCTGGTCTTGAGTTGCCAAACCTCGCGCGTCTGAAACGCTCGGTCTGTGAACTGATAACATCCACACCTATAACAAGCCATTTCCCACGGCGCACCGCAGTTATAGTGCTCTGATATATGGTGTCCACAGTGACATTGACCATAGTTCGACGCCATTGTCGTTAGGCTCCCTTGCGCAAGCGCACGACGCGCTGCGAGGCGTAGAACCGTAAGAACGGCACGTACCGCAACAGCCACGCGTCCAGGCGGTAGCTCCAGCGCGCGAACCTGGGCAGGAACGCCTCGATCACATTGGTCGTCGGCAACAGGAAGTCCTTGGACTGCTCGAGCGTGAAGCCAGCTCGCCTGATTGCCGCGTCCCAGTCCGATGCGCGTAATGGGTACTCGTCCGGTGACGTTTCCGGCGTGGTGTACGGGATCAGCCGCCGGATCGCGCGAAGCACAGCCGATGATCGCATGGGCTCCTTGAAGATCGCCACGCCGCCCGGTTTGAGCAGACGGTACACTTCTGTGAGGGCGCGGTCCAAGTCCAGATGGTGCAAGATCGCCGTCCCGAACACGACATCGAACCAAGCGGCGGATAGTCTCGTAGCGTGTGCGTCAGCGCAGTAGAACCATACACCTGTTTTGCCGACATTCGTCAGTGCTCGTTGCTTAGCAACGCGCAAGAGGTCTGCCGATATATCAAGCGCCACTACATACGCTCCACGCCGCAGCAGGCCCACCGTGTTCAGCCCATCGCCGCAGCCATAGTCTAGGACATGCTTTCCCACAATGTTAGGCAGCAGATAGTACGCGTACTCCAGCGGGTAGATCGTGTCCGCTGCTGGCGCATCGTAGCGTGCCACATCCGGCATGCGAAGGTCCGTGTGGGCCAACCGCCGCGCTTCCTGCGCGCTCCGCGCTCGCTCCTGCGACAACGTGCCGGCTGTGGTCGTGTGCGTCATCGCTAGGTCTGGATGGCTGGCGCGTACTCGCCTTCGCTGAGACCGAACGACCACGCGACACCTTCCCTCGCCCGCTCGATCTGCGGCGGCACTCGGAGCATGTAGCGTTTGTACTCGCCATTTGGCTCTGGTGTCGAGTTCACCACCCGCACCATTACGAGATCCGAATCGTTCGCACGCGACACGCGGAATAGCTCGCCGTAGTCGTCAGCCTGTACACGCTTCGCGCCGATGTCAGTCAGGTAACGCTCGTACCCGTAGCGCTCCATCATGATGCGCCGGACTTCCACGTTCGCTTCGTCTGCGATGTGCTGCGTCGTGATCCACTCTGGCTTCACTACTACGAATGCCGGAACCAGCACGCCATGCCAGAAGTACAGTCGCTCCACCACCGACTCGAGCGCCGCCCCGTTCTCGTTATGCAACCGGCGCGCGCCGCCTGGAATCGTCTTGAAGTGAACGACTGGTTTGGCTGCCCAGTAGAGCGTGTCGTCAGTAAAGTGGATCAGCCAGCAACCCATCAGGAACGCGTCATAGACTGGCTTGGCCCAGCGCGACACCTGTTCGAATCCCATCTGGACTGCACCGATGTGCGTGCACGCGAGATACGAAACCTCACGATACCACCAGTCCCACCCCCACGTCGTGCCTTGTATGCACCACGCCGCGAAGCGGCGTGGTGCAGCATCGCCAGCATCGCCAGCATCGCCAGCATCGCGAGCATCGAGAGCAGCGCGAGCATCGCGAGCAGCGCGAGCAGCGCGAGCAGCGAGAGCAGCGAGAGCATCGCGAGCATCACGAGCATCGCGAGCATCGCGAGCAGCGAGAGCATCGCGAGCAGCGCGAGCATCGCGAGCAGTGAGAGCATCGCCAGCATCGCGAGCATCGCGAGCATCGCGAGCATCGCGAGCATCACGAGCATCGCGAGCAGCGAGAGCAGCGCGAGCAGTGAGAGCAGCGCGAGCAGCGAGAGCATCGCGAGCATCGCGAGCATCACGAGCATCGAGAGCAGCGAGAGCAGCGCGAGCATCGCCAGCAGCGAGAGCAGCGCGAGCATCGCGAGCAGCGAGAGCATCGCGAGCATCGCGAGCAGCGCGAGCATCGCCAGCATCGCGAGCATCGAGAGCATCGCGAGCATCGCGAGCATCGCGAGCAGCGCGAGCATCGCGAGCAGCGAGAGCAGCGCGAGCATCGCCAGCAGCGAGAGCAGCGCGAGCATCGCGAGCAGCGAGAGCATCGCGAGCATCGCGAGCAGTGAGAGCATCGCCAGCAGCGAGAGCAGCGACTGGCCGTTGCTTCTCGATACGCTGACGCGCATCAGCCGCAACGGCCGTGGCGAAACGCGCGAGAGATGGATGCTGCTCCAACGTCCAACCTTCGCGGAGCTGCACTACCTCACGCGTGATGCCAAGAGCTGCAACGTACTCTCGCAAGGCGCGGTCGACAGCACCCTCGTCTAGCGTGCCCGGATAATTGCACGCCTCAGCATACGCCTTGATAATCGGCTTCATTGCTAATCGGCGACTTGGCGTGGCTCTTGGGCGTCTGTCCACTCGCGCTGGCGAATGACTTTGTATGCGCTAGGCTTGAGCTCGATCGTGGCGTGCTCTTCGTGCACGACCGTCGCGCCACCGAACAGCTCATCGATGGTCAGGTACACAGTCCCGTCCGGTGCATCCAGCAGGGCCGCATTTCCGCCTTCGACGCGATGCGCGTGACCAGTGACTTCACCGTGGGCAAGGATCACGCGGCCGTTCTCTTTCGCGCGCTTCTTGGCGTCTGCCGGGACGCTGGTAACGCGCACCAGCGCGACATCGCCCTGACGGAAGATCGTTGGTACTGCAGTCTTACGAGCCATGAGAAGTCTCCGGTGGAAGTGAATTGTTCGATCGTGTGCAGCGTCTGATCCGTCCGACGAGCCACAGCCGGCCCTGATGCCAGACAATCCGGACGGGCTGGGCGTTAGGCATCGACAAACACTAACTCAAACGTCGGTAGCTTCTGACCTTCGTGAAACCATTGGGGCCCCCGATCGCCCAATAGTCTTGGCCGCCTCCTCGAGTGTGAACACATGCGCTGCGTATACCATCGGCAGTTCCCGTTGCTCCGTATGTGGAAGAACAGATAGTGTATAGGCCAGAATGCCGTTGGCATCAAGTCCGGCAACTTGGCCATCAATCAGAACGAGATAACGTTGGTAGAATGGCACGGTAGTCATGGCAGGCCTCGTACCGCGCAGCATTTTAGCGACTGATTAGTAGAGTCGCGGATTGCGACAGCCAAGCGTTTGTCGATAGGTCTATCTAACCGCACGCGAGCGCCCACGTACCGATAACCGAATGTCTTGAGGTCGCTCGCCGTGTACACCGTATACGGTCGTTTCGTCCACGAGCAGTGGCGAATTGCGAACGTGATGGAGCCGAGCCGGCCCGCCTGACGCCGTCGGTGTCGGTTCCAACTATGGGCGGAATACCGATGCACGTCACGCACGACGCGCAGCGGCCCGTGCCGACCACGCTGCAACACGTCCCCAACGCGCAGGATCGCGAACCAGTCCGGGTCTGGCCGAGCGGTGGGCCAACGTTTACACACAGTGACCCCGCTCATATCTCCACACCGTAGAATGGTGCTAACTGCGTGAACATGTGGTAGGTCTCGGACACGTCCGCGCTACAATGTTTGACAATCGCGTCGTGATCACCGGCACGATGCAACGCGCCGACCGCAGAACCATCCAACGTCTGCGGCTTAAGCCCGAAGGCCGCAGCCCACTCGGCACGAGTCCCTGATGCGCGCTGGTCCCAATTCGATAGAACCATGCGCACATCGAAGTGCGGCGCATAGCTGTATCGGCGGAACAATGGCGCCACCCGTGGACCGATGCCGGCAGGCCGCACGCCTAACAAGACCGACCGCGTGACCAGAAACGCCAGATCGAACGCGAGCCCGTTGAAGGAGACGAGCAAAGCCCCGCTCAGAATGTCGGCCCATGCGCCGAACAGCACACTGGATTCGGTGGCTTCCTGGACCGCACGCAGGACAATCGGTTCGCTCCCATTGGCCGACGTGCCGGCGCACACGATCCGGCCGGTCCGTGGGCTGAGCGCGAGTGCATCGACGCGTGCGAGCTTGCCTGTCTCCCACTCCGCGCGGGCTTCCTCGAGCTGGCGCGCGATAGTCTCCGGCTTGGTCGCGCCGCCCTTCGGCGTGAACGCGGCCTCATCAAACGGTGCCGTCAGCACGGCCTCGGTCGCCGCGTCCGTCGCAACGGTCTCGATGTCGAACGTGATTGTGCGGGAGCGCGTCACGTGAGTTGATCCTCCACTAAGCGGGGCGCTTCGTTGCCCCATTGCACCCAGTCTCGGCGCGCATGCCGCGCGAACATTTCTAAGTACGGGCCGGAGGAACACGTTTCTATGATCCGATACTGCTCGTCTGGCTTGCGCGAGTGCTCGCGCTTTCGCGAGACGATGATGTTCGTTTGGCGGCGTCCTGGCGGTAAGGTACGATTGTTCCGGCCTCGAATCCCGAATAGCAGAAGTTCAGTCACGTTACGGAAATAGAAGCCTACTCCGCGTCCATCTGGCCCACCGTCCTTACGAGTTTTGTACCACACAACGTGCGTCTTGTACGTGAAGCCCCACCGCTTCATGACTTCGAGACCTTCGAGGATAAGCGCGTTAGGCACCCACAGGTAGAGATGCGCGCGTTCGCCGACTATTTGAGCGACGGGAAGCTCCATTATTTCTGTCAACGCCATTGTGCCGTAACGGCTAAGACGGCGGTGTTCGGGAGCCATCTTGCCAGTGCGATTCTGAAAGCGCCAAGGTGGATCAACTAGCACCGTGCTGAACAACCCGCGACCGAGAGCAAGAAGGTCCTCGGCTGGACCTGTGACGTTAGGCATCGAGGGCTCAAGCACGGGCGCTAGAACGGCAAATCGCTGTCGGTCTGCGCGTCCGCCGAGTCCGGCGTCTCGTCCGGTTTCTTGGCCTTGGCCTTCGATAGCGGTTCCTTGAGCGTGCCCTGCTCGCGTGCTTCCAGGATCATCGAACAGGCGATGAAGATCGTCTGTAGGCGCTCATCGAACGAGCCCTTCGCCTCGATCTGCTCGCTTGCCCACTGCCCCACTTTGCGGAGTCCGTCCGTACCGAACGTGCCTAACGCGCGCTTCTGGACCTGCACTTGCACGGCCTCCTCGAGCGTGAGCCGGACCGGGGGCGCCTGGTGCGCGCTGTTGCTGGCCTGCTCCATCTCGTCGATCGTGTAGAGCCCGGACAATTCCTGCGGGAAGGCTTTGCGGAGCGCTAAGGCTTCGGCGCACTTGGCGAGTTGTCCCGCAGGACGCTGCTTCCACATCTGCGTCGGCTTGCCATCGCTGAGCTGCACGTACTCGTCATAGAGTGCGATCGCGTACAGCGGCTCACGAAATCCCTTGCGGCAGACGCCAACGCGCGCTGCATGTGGTGGCTCGGCGGACGTCCAGATGTCTGTCCATTGGCCGCTCGCCCCGCACCATTGCGTCGGGGCCTGTCCCTCGTACTCGCCCGAGCGCTGGGCATTCAACCGGAAGCCGTCAATCCCGGTCTGGATGATCATCTTCCCGCTGCGCTTGATCGCGTAAATCTGCTTCGCGAACGGGTCCAGTCCGGTACGGGCACACACGTAACTGAAGAGCGCGAGCTCGTCGTCCGTGCATCCGTTGGCGACCGTGGACTTGAGGAGATCAATCTGCTCCCGCGTCCACTGCGGCCGCATCGGCGTCACGCCCGCGTCATGCTGCACTGCTAATGCCGTGCTCATGCTTTCCTCTCTGTAGTTGGTACAGGTACAGGGTTAAGCATCGTTAGGTGGGCGTGCCAGGCCGCACTGATCTCTTGGGCTTCCTTCAACGTGAACGTTGGATAGCAGCCGACGCCGAACTTGAACACCGTGTCTGCGATGCGGCGATCGAAGCGCACCAGCGCGTCGGCGGCGGTCATGGCTTCTCTTGAGAGAACAAGGGTGGTGTCGGATGCGGGTCAGCCCATGCTTCGTCCGCGCGACAACTCGTTAGGCCGTCCGCCGTGAAGTACCCAAGCATGCCGACCACCATGTTGCTCACTAGTGCGTCGGGATCGAGATCTTGATCCTTGCCATTCAGCGTCGCGCCACGCACGGCATATCGAGCCGCTGCTCGAATCTTCTCAGCCCATTCTTGGCGACGCGGATCATTGACCCCCATGCGAAACGGCATGGGCGGCGCATTAAACGTTTCAGCGTATAGCCAGTGATCCTTGGGGAGCGGGCGTGACCACACACTGAATGCAGTGCCATCAGGCAGCGCGACAGCGCGCATTGTGTCGCCCGGCATCTTTGAGTGAGAACTGTCCTCGGCTGCTGTGCTCATACTTTCCTCTCTGTGAGTCCTCATTAGCAGCATCCGCTGGAGAAGAGGCCGCTGCTCAGCCAGTAGATCGCGACCGCGAGTACGACCAGCACGCCGGCGATCCGACGCAGTCGTCGCCCAGGCAGGGTCTCGTTCGCCATTAAGCACAACCCGCCGATCGCCAGCACGGATGTCACGACGAGGACGAGCAATGCACCTGCCAGTGTATCGGGGCGCATCGTTATGGTTGGAGTCCCTGGTGTGGGATGCGCAACCGCGTCGCGTCGATCGACGCACGCAACTGCTGCAAGAGTTCGTTCGTGCGCGTTTCGTTGGCGGCTCCAGTCTCGCTCAGCAACGCACGCACCATCTCTGCACCGTCGCGGGCCACGCGACAGAGCTCAGCCTGCTCGGTGTCCTTGCGTTCGCTGTAGACCGCTTCGGCCGCATCGTAGAACATGGCAAGGACCGCAAACGTCTCGAAGGGCGAGGACATATTGCGCAGTGCGTGATAGAGCGCAGCCTTATGATGGGGTTCGATGGTCGAGGAAAGGAGTTGAAACGCGGATCTGAGATAGTCACTGCTGCATACTTCCCCGAAGTGACGTGACGGACGCTGTAACCACCAGTATTCGCGACGCATCACTACGAACGGTTCTGCAAAACGTGACCGCAGTCGTTTCCAACACTGGCCGATCTTGATCTCGCTAGTAGAGTCGCTCATTAGAACGCCAGTTCTTCGTCACCATCGTCCACGGTGACATCGTCGTTCGGGAACGAATCATCGCCAGCGGCCGGGTCGGCCAGCGCGGCCAGATGCGCGGTCTCGGGCTCATCCTCTTCGATCTCGGACCCGTACGCGGCACAGCCTTGGCAGATCCACGATTCGTAGCGGTCCATCCAGACCCACTCATGGCCCGGACCTTCCGCGCAGTAGTGGGAGAACTCCTCGCCCTTTGGCGTGTCCACGACTTCGATCTCGATATCGTCCGGCACTTTCTGGCCGTCTGTGTAGGTGCGGGTCATCATCCGTTTCGCCTCTAGTGAAAGTAGACGGCGCCGTTATCTGCGGCCATCTCGAACGCACGACGCCATTCGGCGTATTTCCTGCGAAAGTATTCGTCGTCGTGTCTGTCTGCCTTCGCTTGGAACGCAGCAAAATCTTGGGCGAGTTTCGTACTGACCGCAGTGCCTAACACCCCTTCGCAATCAGAGAAGTTGATGAGCTCGTAGAATGGGCCTTCGCTCGCTTTCCACGCGCCTGCCGCATGCGAGGGCTCATGTCGCAACAAGACAGGACGATATGCTTGCGTGAGTTCCGCGAGTTGTTTGCGCCACTGGTTATAGCCGCTATATGAGCCAGCACGAAACCGTAGGCTATCGCTCGCTTTGTAGACGCCACCGTTCGTGAATTCATCAGCACGGCCGGGGAAGGCTGAGTTGAGATGCAAGCGCACATAGCCGCGCTCATAATCAACGTCATCCTTGTACTCGGGATGCAACCCTTCGCCGGTAGCGGCCGGTCGCAGATCGCGATACGCTGTGATGTCGAGTCCCATGCTATGCTCCGGCGCTCTTCGCCATTCGGCTCATCATGCGCTGCGCCGCGCGCAGCGTGACCCGACGGACGTATTCAGACCGTGAGCGCGCACGGGTTTCGTAGGCTGCGCGGTCGATCAGCGCAATCTCAGCATTGGTGAAAGGGATACTGCACGGAAGCCGTCTCCCTTTCCCCTCTCGGGCTCGTATCGCCTTGGCCATGTTAGTGAGTAAGGTTAGTTAACTAACTAACGGACAGGCGCAATGTAGGAGAATCCAATCAGGCGCGCAAGGGGCACGCACCTGTGTCTGCGAGCCTCGCAATCGTGGAGCACGATTGCGAGGCCACCGTCATACTGTTATCTTACTAACTGCCCGACAGTTTTACCCCGGTGGAGCTAGGGGGGATCGAACCCCACCGACCCGAGATTCCAAGCCCCGGTCGCCTCGCCAGAGGTAGCCCCCCACCGACCAACACGCGAACGGTCAGGG
>Ga0187892_10001958_pt1 | contig 44103 bp, 34 predicted proteins | sample MA1701073metaG_FD_139345 | JGI IMG/M metagenome (GOLD analysis project Ga0187892, IMG submission 139345) | Bio-ooze microbial communities from a basaltic lava cave in the Kipuka Kanohina Cave System on the Island of Hawaii, USA - MA170107-3 metaG ... | reverse complement strand
GAAGAACACCGGGTGCGGGATTGCGTCGAGCAGCTGGTTGACGAAGTGGAACTGGTCCTTGAGCAGCCGCCCGGCGCGCCTGCTCTCGGTCACGTCCAGCGCCATCGCCAGGATGCCGCGCGGCTCGCCCTTGTCGTCGCGCAGCGGCGCGTTGTGCCACTCGCACGTCAGCAACCGCCCATCCTTGTTGCGGTTGACGTTCTCGCTGTGGCTGTCGGCGTTGCCGGCCAAGATGCCTTCCAGCTCGCGGCGTACATGCGGTCGAGCACCAGCCGGTAGCGCGATTCGGCCCCGCCCAGAGCAATCGCGGCACGCGCGCGCCCGGAGGAAACGGGTCTGGCGGGCTTGGCGGCCCGGTTCACAGCGCTCTCCCCGCGCTCCGGCTCAAGCCGGCGCCGGCTCGGCGGCGTCGAAGTCGATCTCCACCTTGGCGCCGTTCGGGTCGTAGAAGAACAGCTGCCAGGTTCCGTAGGCGGGGAGCTTGCGCAGCTCGTAGGCGATGCCGCGCGCCTTGAGCTTCGCCACCGTCGCGGCGAGCCCGCGCCCCGTGAACGCCATGTGGTCGATCACTCCCTTGACGAGCTCCCGGCGCTCGCGCCCGGCGATCACATGCAGGATCGCCTCGTCGCCCCCGTCCGCGTATAGCCATGCCCCGGGGAACGTAAACGGCGGGCGCGGCCCGGACTTTAGGCCCAGGTGCTCCTGGTAGAAAGCCAGGGTCGCAGCGAGGTCGTCCGTAAGAATCGTGAAATGGTTCATCGCGACCGGCATGGCCCCTCCTTCCTACGGCTTGGCCGCGGCGGCGCCGGCCTGTCCCTGGCGCGCCTTCTCGAGCACGGTCATGGCGGTCGCGAGCATCGTGGCGACGTCGGCGGCGCCGGCGGGCACGATCAGGGTGTTGGTCGTCTTGGCGAGGTTGCCGAAGGCCTCCACGTACTGCTGCGCAACCTTGAGGTTCGCCGCGTCCATGCCGCCCTTGTCCGAGATCGCCTCGGCCACCGCGCGCACGCCCGCCGCGGTCGCCTCGGCGATGACGCGGATCGCGGTCGCCTCGCCCTGCGCCTTGTTGATCTGGGCCTGCTTCTCGCCCTCGGACTCGAGGATCGCCGACTGGCGCTCGCCCTCGGCGATGTTGATCTGCTCCTGGCGCTGGCCCTCGGACTTGGCGATCACGGCGCGCTTCTCGCGCTCGGCCGTGATCTGCTGCTGCATCGCGCGCAGGATCGACTCGGGCGGGGTGAGGCTCTTCAGCTCGTAGCGCAGCACCTTGATGCCCCAGTTGCGGCCCGCCTCGTCGAGCGCGGCCACGATCTGGCGGTTGATGTCCTCGCGCGACTCGAACGTCTTGTCGAGCTCCATCTTGCCGATCTCGCTGCGCAGCGTGGTCTGCGCGAGCTGCGTGATGGCGAGCACGTAGTTCGCCGAGCCGTAGGAGGCAAGGCGCGGGTCGGTCACCTGGTAGTAGAGGATGCCGTCCACCGCGAGCTGGGTGTTGTCCTTGGTGATGCAGACCTGCTCGGGGACGTCGAGCGGCACCTCCTTCAGCGAATGCATGTAGGCCACACGGTCGAGGAACGGGATGATGAGGTTCAGCCCCGGCTCGAGCACGCCGTTGAAGCGCCCGAAGCGCTCCACCACGTAGGCGCTTTGCTGCGGCACGATGCGCACACCCTCAAGGACGAACACCACCACCACGGCGATGACGAAGATCCAGACCGCATAGGCCTCGGTCGCCGGGAAGAACGCGGCGGCGATCGACACCACCAGCGCGATGATCAGCTTGGCGAGCATGGACTCCCCCCTCCTCTTGCGTTACGCGGCCTGCGGCGTCCCCACGCGGGCCTAGCCCGGGCGGCGCGGCGAAACCTTGAGCGTGTTGCCATTCGCGGCCAGGACGTAGAGCGTGGCGCCGGATTCCGGCGCCGCGTCCCCGTCCACCACCGCGTCCCACGAGGCGCCCCGGTAGCGCACCCGCGCGAGGCGCGCGCCCCGGTCCACCCACGACTCGAACGTCGCCGGCTGCCCCGCGTCCACCGGGCTCATTTGCTGCGCCGCGTTCTTCACGCGGTACAGGTGCACGAGGTAGCAGCCCGCCACGGCGACGACCGCGCCGAGGATCACCTGCACGTTGAAGCCCTGCCCGAGCCAGGCGGCGAGCGCGGAGCCGAACGCCGCGATGCCGAGTACCAGCAGGTAGAACGTGCCGGTGAGCAATTCCACGATCACCAGGGCGAGCCCGATGGTCGCCCACGCCAGGTACTCCTCCATGGCGCCTAATTTACCACTCCATCGTTGCCGTCTATAGAATCGGGCGCCGATGGACGTCGAGGCCCTCGCGCGCGAGCTGATCGCCCTGCACGACGCGCCGCGCGAGGTGCCGCCCTTCAGCGAGCGCTACCCGGAGCTCGACGCCGCCGCCGGCTACCGCGCCGCGGCGCGCCTGCACGCGGCGCGCCTCGCGCGCGGCTGGAAGCCGGTGGGGCGCAAGATCGGCTTCACCAACCGCACCATCTGGAAGCGCTACGGCGTCTACGAGCCGATGTGGGGCATCGTGTACGACCGCACGCTGATCGTCGCGCAGGCCGACCGCGCCACGGTGTCGCTCGCCGGCCTGGCGCAGCCGCGCATCGAGCCGGAGCTCTGCTGCAAGCTGAAGCGCGCGCCGGCGACCGGAGCGGCAGCGGAGGACCTGCTGCACTCGATCGAATGGGTGGCGCACGCGGTCGAGATCGTGCAATGCCACCACCCGGACTGGAAGGTGCGCATCGCCGACTGCACCGCGGACAACGGCCTGCACGGCCGGCTCGTTCTCGGCACACCGGTGCCCGTCGGGGATCTCCCGGACCTTGCCGCGCGCCTGCCGGCGATGGAGGTCACCCTGTCGCGCGCGGGGCAAGTGGCGGACCGCGGCACGGGCTCGAACGTCCTTGACAGCCCGCTCAACGCGCTCGCGTTCCTGGTGGAGGTGCTCGCCAAGCAGCCCGAAGCGCCGCCGCTCGCCGCCGGCGAGATCATCACCACCGGCACCTTCACCGACGCGCACCCCGTGAAGCCGGGCGAGACCTGGAGCACGGCATTCTCGGGCCTGCCCCTGCACGGGCTCACGATCGCCTTCGAATGAAGCGGCCGCTCGAGGGCATCACGGTGGTCGGGCTCGAGCAGGTGATCGCGGGCCCGTTCTGCACCCGGCAGCTCGCCGAGCTCGGGGCGCGCGTCATCAAGATCGAGCGCCCGGGCGGCGGCGACGCGGCGCGCGGCTACGACCGCACGGTGAAGGGCCTGTCGTCGCATTTCGTGTGGGTCAACCGCTCCAAGGAGAGCTTCTCGCTCGACGTCAAGCACCCCGCGGCAAAAGAGATCGTCGCGCGGCTCGTCGCCCGCGCCGACGTGTTCGTGCAGAACCTCGCTCCGGGCGCGGCCGACCGGCTCGGGCTGGGCGCCGCCGAGCTGCGCGCGCGCCACCCGCGGCTCATCTGGTGCGGGATCTCCGGCTATGGGCCCGCCGGCCCCTACGCGGGAAAGAAGGCCTACGACCTCCTGGTGCAGTGCGAATCCGGGCTGCTCTCGGTCACCGGCACGGCCGAGGCGCCCGCCAAGGCGGGCATCCCCGTGGCCGATATCGCGGCCGGGATGTACGCCTACGCCTCGATCCTCGCCGCGCTGCTGCGGCGCGAGCGCGAAGGCGCCGGCGCGACCCTCGACATCACCATGTTCGAGTCGCTCGGCGAATGGATGGGCTTCCCGGCCTATTTCACCGCCTACGGCGGCGAGGCGCCGCCGCGCTCGGGCGCCTACCACGCGACCATCGTGCCCTACGGGCCGTTCCGCACCGGGGACGGCGGGACGGTGTTCCTCTCGGTCCAGAACGAGCGCGAGTTTGCGCGCTTCTGCGAGACGGTGCTCGGCAACGCGGCGCTCGCCGCGGATCCACGCTTTTCCAGCGGGCCCGCGCGGGCGCAGAACCGGGAGGCCATGCACCGGGAGATCGAGCGGGTGTTCTCGGGCTTGAGCGCCGGCGAGGCGACCGCGCGGCTCGATGCCGCCGACATCGCCAATGCGCGCCTCAATTCGATGCAGGAGTTCTGGCGCCACCCCCAGCTGGCGGCGCGCGGCCGCTGGGCGAAGGTCGGCTCGCCCGGGGGCGAGATCGAGGCACTCAAGCCCCCGTCGAACCTCGATGGCTTCGAGCCGCGGATGGACGCGGTGCCCGCCCCCGGCGAGCACACGCGCGCCATCCTCGCGGAGCTGGGCTACGGGAAGGAGGAAATCGAGGGTCTTGCTACAGGCGGGGCGATCTAAGTCTTCTTCCGAGGTCCCCGCGGCCTCGCGCGGGAACCCGTGGCCCCCGCCTGCCCCCGCGGGGGCGACAGTGAGGGGTTACGGTTTCTTGCTTGGCTCGATGCCGGCCCAGCGGGCGAGCTCGCGGTGCACGCGCGCGACGCGCTCGACTTCCCCCTTGGCGGGGAAGCGCTCGTAGAAGCCCTCCTCGCGGAACTCGCGGGCGTGCTCGGCCCAGGGCGCGAGGCGCTGCTCCCAGCGGTCGAGACGCCCGGCTTCGGGGTCGGTGCCCTCCTTCGCGAGGTCGGCGCACACCCGCACCATCGCCTTGATCGTCACGGGCTTGGTGACCATGTAGCCTTCCTGGCCCCAGACCGCGTCGCCGAACGCTGCGCGCGCCGCCTTGAAGAAGTCGCGCACCACCCCGTAGTAGCGCGGCACCTCCTTGGAGCTGCCGCCGGCGAGCTGGATCGAGCGCCACTTGCCGCGCACCCAGCGGTGCAGCTCGTTGAAGAGCTCGGCCTGCAGCACCCATTTGTCGCGCTGGCTGCGCCCTCCCAGGCGGTTGATGCGGTAGCGCAGCGGGCTGTCGCCCTCGCCGTAGAGCTTCTCCACCAGGCGCGCGGCGAACTTGCGGTCCGGCGCCGCCCACGACACCCGCTCGTAGAGGTCGATCAGGTGGCTCTTGTTGATCCGGGTCGGGGTCGAGTTGATGATGACGAACATCTCGGCGGCGAAGTCCTCGCTCCTGCCGTCGAAAACCATGCACGGCACGCTGATCGTGGCGGCGTCGTTTGGCCGCTCCTGCATGTAGAAGTGCAGCGCGGCGAGCCGGTGCTGGCCGTCGATGATGAAGAACTTCGAAGAGGGCTCGGTGAGGCTGCCCGAGCCGTCGCCGTTGGCGCGGTAGGCGAGCTTCTCGTGGGTGTAGAGCAGCACCGTGCCGGGGATCGCCGGCTGCGAGACCGCGGTCTCGTAGAAGTTCGTAAGCTGGCGCACCTTGGAGCGCGACAGGGCGCGCTGGAAGGCCTGGTCGTTGCGCTCGATCTTGGCGATGAACTGGGCGATGTCGTCGTCCTGGGCGATGCGCGAGGCGGCGATCTCCTCGCTCTCGCCGTAGAAGCGGCTCACGAACCGCACCCGGGCGAGCAGGTCCTTCGCCCGGTAGCTGACGAAATAGAAGATCCCGTCTTTCTGACGGATTTGCGTGGCTTGCATGGCCTGTCGCGGTCCCGGCCCGCCTCCAACGGGCGGACCGGGGCGAAATATACCCGAGGAAAGACCCTTCCGCCGGCAGCCCCGAGGGGCGCGCCCGGAGCGCTCAGCCCGGGCAGGCCGGCAGCATGAGCGCCTGGAGGACTTCGGCGCTCGCGCGGTTCTGCACGAAAGCGACCACGCCGGAGTGCTTGGCCACGGCCCCGGGCAGCAGCGGCAGCGAGCGCCGCTCGGAGAGGCTCGGCGCGCCCCTGAACTCGAGCGGCCCGACCCACTCGAAGACCACGAAATCGTGCGCGAGCGTGCGGCCGCGGTTCTCGCCGGCGGTGACGCGCGAGACAAGCTTGTTCTCGTAGCTCGCGAGGTAGAGCGCCGCCTCGCCGCGCTGCGCCGGATCGAGCACCTCGGCGCCCGCCTGCACCTCGAAAGCGTCCTTCGATGCGGCCTCGAGCGCGAGCGCGATGCGCGCGGCGGCCGGCTTGGCGTTGATCTTCGCCAACGCTTCGTCGAAGGCCGCGGAGCCCCAGCGCCGGAAGTCCTTCCCCTGCAGCAGCACCTGGGGCGTATAGACGAGCGCCGAGCGGGCGAGCTGCGCCATCTTGCGCTGGCGGCCGGTGAAGATCGGCTTGGCGTAGGGGTCCTTCCAGCCGATGTAGTCCCAGTAGTCCACGTGCAGCGCGATCGGCACCACGCGCCCCGGGGCGTAGCCCTTCGCCCCGAGCGAGGAGAGCCAGCGGTCCGCGGGCGGGCAGCTGTCGCAGCCTTCCGAGGTGTAGAGCTCGACCAGCGCCACGGTGCGCTCGGGGGATGTCGCCGCGCACGGCGCGGCCTGCGCCGGAAGGGCGAGCCCGGCCGCGAGGAGACCGAGGACCACGGTGAGGCGGGGCATGGCTTCGGGTCGGATCATGGGCTCACCTGCTTACGTCCCGCGCCCCGCTCCGGATGCGGCTCTACGGTTCGAGCAGCTTGGCGAGCGCCGCATGGCCGCGCCCGAGCGCGAGCTGCGCCGCGGTGCGGCCCTCGCGGTTCCGCGCCTTGCGCTCCGCGCCGCGCAGCAGCAGCAGCTCGACCAGCGCCGCGTGCCCGCCGTCGGCCGCGGCGTGCAGCGCGGTATTCCCCTTCAGGTCCCGCACCGCGACGTCGGCGCCGTTCTCGATCAGGCGCTGGACGACGAGCGTGTTGCCGCTGAGCGCCCCCCAGTAAAGCGCCGATTCGCCGTCGTCGTTGCGCATTCTCGGATCCGCCCCCGCGCCGAGCAGCATCTCGACCCAGAGCGGGTCGGTATGCAGCGCCGCATAGTGGAGCGGCGTTTCGCTGTTGTTCGAGCGCGCGTTGGGGTTCGCGCCCGCCTTGAGGAGCAGCGCGGCGAGCTCCTTCATCCCCCTTTCGATCGCCCGGTGCAGCGGCGTCTCGCCCGCGGCGTTGCGCGCGTTGACGTCCACCCTGCCGCGCGCCACCAGCCCCTCGGCGACCAGCGGCTTGTCGGCGTCGATCGCGTCGAACAGGCGCTCCTCGGGCGTTTGGGCCGCGCCGGACAAAGCGATAGAGAAAAGGGCGGCGGCGAGCCCTGCGCGCATGCGCGGATTCTATCGGCACGCCGGGCGCGCGAGGCGATCGGATGATTGCTGAGGTCGGAGGGCAAAGCTATGATCCGACGAAGGGGGGAAGATGTGAGCGGCCAAGGTGGGGTCGTCTCGACGTACGACCCGGCGCGACAGCGGCCGCGCGTGTCGCCGATCGCGGCGCGCCTCGCGCACCCCCCGCGCTGGCTTCTCTGGCTGATCCGCACCCTGTGGCCGATTCCGCGCCTGTTCGGCTGGGCCGGAGTGTTCCGCTACCACGACGTCGCCGAGGTCCTGACGCGCAGCGACGTGTTCGAGGTTCCCTTCGGCGCCGAGATCGCTAGGCTCAACGACGGCGCGGAGCCTGGAACGCCGTTCATCCTCGGCATCGACGACAGGGATCGGCACGACCGGCAGCTGGAACTCGTCATGCAGGCGTTCCGCCTGGCCGACGTCGCGACCATCGTCACCCCGGAGTCGCGCGATCGCGCGCGCGACGTCGTGGCGCGTGCTGGCGCGGGACCGCTCGATGCGATCCCAGCGCTGGTCACGGGCATTCCGCTGCACCTGTGTGCGGCGTACTACGGTGTGACACTGCCGGAACCGCAGAAATTCGCGTACGCGGCGATCGCGGTCAGCGGACATCTCTTCGGGTCGCCGCCGATCAAGCCTGACCGGGCGATTGACGTCGCCGCCGCCTACGTCCGCGAGGTCGTGGACGGCGCGATCGACGCCGAGCTCGCGCGGCCAAGCGGCCGCGATACCGTGCTCGCCCGGCTCGTCAGGGTGCACCGGGCGGACCAGGCCCAGCTCTCTCGGAAAGACGTGCGCGCGTTCCTCATCGGCATGATCGTCGGCTTCGTTCCGACCAACACCATGGCGGGCGGTCACATCCTCGAGGTGCTGCTGCGCGAGAAGGAGCAGATGGCCGCCGCACGCGAGGCCGCGCTCGCGGGCGACGACGACCTGCTGAAGCATTGCCTGTTCGAGACGATGCGCTTTATGCCGCTCAACCCCGGCCCGTTCCGCATCTGCAGCCGGGACTACACCATTGCCGCCGATACCCGGCGCGCGCGAACGCTCAAGGCGGGCACCAAAGTGCTCGCATCCACGATGTCGGCGATGTTTGACGGGCGGCAGCTCGACGCGCCGCGCCGCTTCGATCCGCGGCGGCCGGCGTCGGACTACATGCTGTTCGGCTACGGCATGCACTGGTGCGTCGGAGCCTTCATCGCGCAGGCTCAAATCACGCAGACGTTCAAGGCGGTGCTGCTCAAGCGCGGGCTGCGGCGCGCGGGCAAGCTGGAGAAATGGGGCTTGTTCCCCGATCGGCTACCGGTCTGCTGGGACGCCTGAGCCGATGACCCATTCCTTCCTCAATGTCGTCGTTCCGTTCGCGTCCGCGAACACGGCGGCAGTGAATGGCGTGCTGAAGGGCCTCGTTGACCCGCAAACCGGCAACAGACCGACCCCGGCGCTCGAGCAGGCGCTGAGCGGCTGCAGCATCCATTTCATGACGATGACCGCGGTGGACCCGATCTGTCCGTCCGAGCAAGACGGGCTGCAGCCGCCGCCGGGTGCGGCGCAGGCGCCCGCGCACCTGGTGATCGAGATCTCGGCCGATCGGGACACGGCGGAAACGCTGGGCATTCTCGCTGCACGGCTCGAGCTCCTGCTGCGGAATCTCCTCACGACCGCGGGACTTGCGGTCGCCGAGGGCCCGGGCGCGCTGCAGGCCGATCTGATGCGGCACACCCACGTGATCGGCGCCTCTTGGGGCTCGGACGCGCTCGGCCAAGTCTTTTCGGGGTCGCCGCGGATGAGCGTCGAGCGCATCCTCGCGGAAGCGTCGCTCGCAGCGCACATCGGCGACCTGATCGAGCAGGCCCAGCAGCAGCGCCTGTGGCACCAATACTCGCCGCGACAGCTGCTGGAGCTGCTGCGCATCCATCTCTGGGACGAAGGGCACTGGAAATGGGCCTTCGTCCCGGAGGCTGCGCCGTGCCTCCCCGGCGACCCGCACAACCCTTGGCGCGAGGAGCGCTCGATCACCAATCCCCAGGCGCGCAAGGCAGGCTACACGATCGTGCACGGGCTGCTCTGGCCGCTGTACCTGCCGTTCGCGCTGATCGCGTGGGCAGTGCTTTCGCTCGCCTCGCGGCAAGACGCCGGGGCAGCCGCGGCGCTGTGGAGCACCGAGGCGGTCGCAGGCCTCCTCGCCGGGCTCGTCGTGGGGCTCGCGGCCGTTCTGGGCGCTGCGGCTGGGAGGCTGCGCGAGGTGCTCGGCTGGCTGGCCTTGATCGCGCTCGCCATGCTCGCCTACGGCCTGCAGACCCATGCGCCGATGGTGCGCGCGGCGCTCAGTGCCGAGCCGTTTCTCGGCGCGCTTGGCGGGATCGCGCTCGTGCTGGCGCTCGTGTTCGCCGCCGCCTCGGGCTGGTTGCGTGCCCTCGTCCTCTGGCTCGCGGGCGTGGCGCTGCTCCTCGCGATCCTGATGCACCGCGAGGCGATTTACGAGTGCGTGCGCAGCCTGTACGGAAACTTCTGGCGGACGGCCTGCGAGCTGGTCCTCGCCGCGCTGCGCAGCCCGCACACCTTCGTCCTCGTGCTCGCGGCGCTCCTTGCGACGCTCGCCGCTTTCACCCCGGTGCTGTGGCGCCGCCTCGGCCTCATCGCCGTGGCGGTTCTGGTGCTGGCATGGTGGTACGCCAAGCCGCTGGCGGCGTTCCTGTGGGGCGTGTACGTCGTCGCCGGGCTGATCGTCGCCTTCGTCCTGGCGGTCGGCGCTTTCCTGCTTCTCGCCCTGCGGAAGCTGCGCCGCCTGGAGCAGACCGATGCAGTCGAGGACCTGACGCCGCGGCCGGACCACGTGCGGCAGCTGATGGAGGTGGAGAACCATTGCGTGCAGAATCATCTCGCCTCGATCTCGCGCCTGAAGCCGGGGCTGCTGCGGCGGCTGACCCTTCGTCTTGCCTTCATCGTCGTCGGCACCGGGCGGTTCGTCGGCGCGCCCGGCTTCCTTGGCAAGAACGGCGTGATCCATTTCGCGCGCTGGATGCGCCTGCCCGGCACGGACCAGCTGCTGTTCTGGTCGAACTACGACGGCACCTGGGAATCGTATGTCGCCGACTTCATCGCCGACGCCCCCACCGGGGTGACTGGCATCTGGAGCAACTGCGTCGGCTTCCCGCGGACACGCGCCCTGTTCGCGGGCGGCGCCGAGGAGCGCGACCGCCTGGTGCGCTGGGCGCGGCGCCAGCAGCGTCCGACCACGTTCTGGTACTCGGCCTACCCCGACCTGACTGCCGATCGCATTCGCATCAACGCCGCGATCCGGCAGGGCCTTGCCTCCGCAGAGTCCGATGCCGACGCGAGGGACTGGCTCACCCTTTTCGGCTCCAAGCCCGCGCCCGCGGAGATGCTGCGGCTCTCCGAGATCCCGACGCTCGCCCTCGGCGCGCTCTCAAGGATGCCGTACGCGGAGTTCCGCGCGCTCCGTTTCGCCGCCGATGTGCGCCGCTGCAAGGACTGGCTCGCGGCCGTCGCGGAGGTCGCCGCCTACGGCGAAACGCCGCCCGGGCAGAAGTCGGCCGTGGTGGTCGCGCTCGCTGCCTCGGGGCTCGTGAAGCTCGGCGTTCCGCCCGAGGCGCTGGCGACATTCCCGGTGCCGTTCCAGGAAGGCATGTGGCACGCGTGGCGCGCGCGCGCGCTCGGGGACGACACCCAGGCGAACGCGCCCGCAAACTGGGACTGGGGCAACGATAAAAATCCGACGGACGCGCTGCTGCTCGTCTACGGAGCCACGCCCGGCGACCAGGAAGTGGCGGAGGCGAAGCTGCTGCAGGCCGCGGTGAAACTCGGCCATACCGTGGTGCACTCGCTCCCTCTCACGCCTCTATTCGGCACTCCGGCCCGGGAGCCTTTCGGCTTCGCCGACGGCATCTCGCAGCCCGTGATTCGGGGCACCCCGCGCGCAAAGACGCATGTCAGTCCCAACGACCTGGTCGCGGCGGGCGAGATCCTGCTCGGCTACCCGGACAACATCGGCGAGATTCCGCCCAGCCCGTCGATCGCGGCCCAGAGCGACCCGGATCATCTCTTGCCCGACGTCGGGCCCGACCCATGCAGGAGGCGGCCCGAATTCTCGCGCTACGAGGGCATCGGGCGCCGGGACCTGGGTGCAAACGGCGCATTCCTCGTCGTGCGGCAGCTGCGCCAGGACGTGCGGGGCTTCCGGCAGTGGCTGGAGCAGGTTGCAGAGCAGTTCGATCAGGCCGGGGTCGTCCTCGCCGACCACCGGCGCCTCGCGCTCACGGGAGGCGGCGAGGGGCAGCCGCACCCGAGCCACTTCAGCATCCTCAAGGCGCAGGCCGGCAGCATCGAGCGCAAGCGACTCGAGGATGCCATTGCAGCGAAGCTGATCGGGCGATGGTGGGACGGCACCTCGCTCGTGCGCCATCCGCTTGCGCCCGGCACTCAGGAAATTTCGCCTTCGCGGCCTGACAACGACTTCCTGCTCGGCGCGGAGGATCCGAGTGGTCTCGCCTGCCCGTTCGGCGCTCACATCCGGCGCGCTAACCCTCGCGACACGCGCTTCCCGGGCGAGCAGGAGGAGATCGACTCCGTCAACAGGCACCGAATCCTGCGGGTCGGGCGCACCTACGGCAGGCTGGACCCCGCGGATCCCAAGAAGCTGGCGCTCGACGCGGGCGACCCCGACAAGGGGCTGCTCTTCATGTGCCTGAACGCCGACATCGAGCGGCAGTTCGAATTCATCCAGAAGACCTGGCTCCTCAACAGGAACCTGCACGGCCTGGAGCAGGAGACCGATCCGATCATCGGCCAAGGCCCGAGAGCGTTCACCATTCCGACCCCCACCCGTCCCCTGCGGCTGGAGATCAACGTCGACTTCGTCACGCTCCGGGGCGGCGGCTATTTCTTCCTTCCAGGCCGCTCGGCCCTGCGCTACCTGGCGAGCTAGGGCGCCGGCCGATGCCTGTCGACGTCCGCAACTGGCTGCAGGAGAACGGTCTCGGGCAGTACGGCGACCTGTTCGAAGCGCACCAGATTGACGGGGAGGCGCTGCTCGCGCTGACGGACGCGCACCTGCGCGAGCTCGGCATCCCGCTCGGGCCGCGCGCCAAGCTGCTGAAGGCACTCGAGCGCCTGCAGCCGGAGCGCGCGGCGAGCGCGGCGGCAGCGGAGCGGCGCCAGCTCACGGTGATGTTCGTGGATCTGGTCGGTTCCACCGCGCTCTCGAGCCGGCTCGACCCGGAGGACCTGCGCAAGGTCATCCGCAGCTACCAGGGCGTGGCCGCGGGCGAGATCGCGCGCTATGAGGGGCACGTGGCGCAGTACCTGGGCGACGGCGTGCTCGCCTACTTCGGTTTTCCGGTCGCGCACGAAGACGACGCCGAGCGCGGGGTGCGCGCAGCGCTCGGCATCCGCGAGACGCTCCCGCGGCTGCGCGCCCCGGGCGGCGACGCACTCTCGGCGCGCATCGGCATCGCGACCGGGCTCGTCGTGGTCGGCGACCTGCTCGGTGAGGGCGCCGCCCGGGAACATGCCGTGGTAGGCGAGACCCCGAACCTCGCGGCGCGGCTGCAGGGCCTCGCCGAGCCCGGCCAGGTGGTGGTGAGCGCGCGCACCCGGGCCCTGCTCGGGCAGCTCTTCGAGCTGAGAGACCTCCCGCCGCGCACCTTGAAAGGGATGGCCTCTCCCGTCGTCGCCTACGCCGTGGTGCGCGCGCATCCGGTGGAGAGCCGCTTCGAGGCGCAGCGCGCCGGACGGGTCGCGGCGATGGTCGGGCGCGAGGAGGAGTTGTCCATGCTACTGGAGCGCTGGCGGGAAGCTCGCGCCGGGAAGGGGCAGTTCGTCCTCCTCGGCGGCGAGCCAGGAATCGGCAAGTCGCGCATCGTCCGCGCGCTGCAGGACGCGCTGGGAGCGGAGCCGCACCTGCGCGTCGGCTACCAGTGCTCGCCCTACCACTCCGACAGCGCGCTCTTCCCAGTGATCCAGCAGCTGACGCGGGCGGCCGGGATCGGCCCGGAGCACGGTACCGAGGAACGGCTCGACCGACTGGAGGCGTTGCTCGGTGGGGGTGCGGCGCAGGAAGTCGGTGACATCGCGCTGATTGCTGCGCTGCTCGGTATCGACGGCAGCAAGCGCTACGGGTCGCTCAGGATGACGCCGCGCGAGCAGCGCATGCGCACCTTCCACGCGCTCCTCGCACAGGTGGTCCGCGTCGCGCGGCAGCAGCCGGCGCTGCTGGTCCTGGAGGACGCGCACTGGATCGACCCGACAACGCTCGAGCTGGTTGAGCTCAGCATCGAGCGGCTTGCGGAGGTCCCGGCGCTGATGCTAGTCACCGCGCGCCCAGAGTTCGAGCACGACTTCGGACTACACCCATCGGTGACACGGCTCGCCCTCAACCGGCTCGGCCGGGAGCATATCGAGGAGATCGCGGCGGGAGTCGCCCAAGGCAAGAACCTGCCCACGGAGCTGATCGACGAGATCGTGGTGAAGACCGACGGCGTGCCGCTGTTCGTCGAGGAGTTCACCAAGACCGTGCTCGAGTCGGGCCTGCTGCGCGACACCGGGGTCGCGTTCGTACTCGAAGGGCCGCTGCAATCCCTCGCGGTACCGACGTCGCTGCGCGATAGCCTGACGGCGCGGCTCGACCGCTTGCAGCCGATCCGGGAAGTCGCTCAGACCGCAGCTTGCATTGGCCGGGAGTTCGCTTACTCGCTGCTCGCCGCCGTTTCCCCGCTGCGCGAGCCGGCCCTGCGCGAAGCGCTCGACCAGCTCGTGCACGCGGAGCTGCTGTACCGGAAGGGGTCCGCACGCGGCGAGCACTACAGTTTCAAGCACGCGCTGGTGCGCGACGCCGCCTACGAGAGCCTGCTCAAGGAGAAGTGCCAGACGATTCACGCGCGGCTGGTGGCGGCGCTTGAGGACGTACCCGGAACGCCGCCCGAGCTGATCGCCCAGCACGCCAGTCGGGCGCGAATGCTTGAAAAGGCGATCGACTACTGGCAGAAGGCCGCGACCGGAGCTATCGCAAGGCCGGCCTACAAGGAAGCGATAGCCCATCTCACCCAGGCCTTGCAAGTGGCCGAGCAGATGGGCGAGGACCGCGCGTGGCACGAGCGGCGCTTGCTACTGCTCATCACGCTCGGCCAGACGTCAATTCCGCTGCGCGGCCACGGTCACCCGGAAACCGTCGCCGCATTCAAGCGCGCCCAGGAACTGACCGATACGATGAGCGGAGCGCCGCATCGGTTTCCCATCTTCTACGCCGTCTGGATCTTGCACTATGTCCGTGGCGAGCAGGACAGGGCACTCGAGACTGCGCGACGCATGGTCGAGGAGGCGAGCCGCGACCGTAATGCCGGACACAGGCTCACCGCGCTTCGCTCGCTCGCCATGTCCGAGATGATCACGGGGCTGCCAGCGCTCGCGCTCGAGTCCTTCCGGGAGACACAGCGGCTTGCGGCCGCGTTACCGCAACGATCGCGCGAGCAGCGCCTCGCGACCGCAGAGCGGTTCGCCGACGATCCGGAGATCGGCACTCAAGTTCACTTCGCCTATACGCTCTGGTGCCTCGGTCAAGTCGACCAGGGTCGTCGCGAGATCGCCGAGGCCGTTGCGGCGGCGCGCGCGCTGGGTCATGCTCACACCCTTTGTCACGCGCTCTCGTACTCGTCGATGCTTGCCGCCCTCAGCGGGCAGCTCGATGCGGCGTTTGCATTGAGCAGGGAAGCCTTCGACTTCGCACACAAGCATGAGTTCGAGATGCTTCTCGGCTATGGATCGGTCATCAACGCCTTCGTGCTCTCGCTGAAGGGCGAATGGGCGGATTCTGTTCCCGTGATGGAAAGCGGTCTTGCCCGTCTTGCCAGGACCCATGCCGGCACCGTCGTACCCGTTTTCCACGCCATTCACGCCTGTACGCTCGCGAAGCTCGACCGCTGGAGCGAAGCCAAGCGGCATGCGGCGATGGTGCACGAGCAGCTGCGCTCGGGCTCGGAGCGGTTCTACTGGTCCGAGTGCCAGCGGCTGCTGGGCGACTACCTGCGCCTGTCGCCCGGCAGCGACGCGGCCGAAATCGAAGCGGCCTACGACCGCGCGCTGTCGATTGCGCGCGAGCAGGGCGCGAAGATCTGGGAGCTGCGCGCAGCGCTCAGTCTCGCACGCCTGTGGGTGCAACAAGGCGCACGTTCCAGAGCCCGCGACCTCCTCCGGCCGCTGCGCGCCGATCTGACCGAAGCGTCGGAGATGCTGTCCCTCAAGGAAGCCGATGCGATCCTCAACGAAGCGCGAGGCTAGCTTCTCCCGCGACCATCACGCGAGCCCACGGGCCAGAACCTCCGCAAGGTGCAGCGTCCCCCTCCCCGCCAGCCCCTCGATCTGCTCGCGGCAGGAGAAGCCGTTCGCCACGATCAGCGTGCCGGGCGGCGCAGCCCGCACGCGCGGCAGCACGCCCATCTCGGCGATCTTGACCGAGGTGGCGTAGGTCTCGGGCCGGAAGCCGAAGGAGCCTGCCATGCCGCAGCAGCCGGTGTCGGGCGCCTCGACCTCCATCCCCGCCGCCTCGAGCAGCGCGAGGTCAGGCTTGATCCCGCCCAAAGCCTTCTGGTGGCAGTGGCCGTGCACGAGCGCGCGGCCGCCGATCCTTGCCGGCGTCCAGCCGCGCTTCGCGAGCAGCTCGCCGAGCGACACGGCCAGCTTCGCGAGCCGCGCCGCCCCCTCGTCCGCCGGCAGGAGGTCGGCCAGCTCGTCGCGGAACACCGACAGGCACCCGGGCTCGAGCACGACGACGGGTATGCCGGACTCGATCTGCGGCGCGAGCGCGGCGAGGATCCGCTCGAGGGCCGCCTTCGCCTTGTCGAGCATGCCGAAGTCGTAGTACGGCCGCCCGCAGCAAAGGCGCTTGCGGGGGACGGTGACGCGGTATCCCGCGGCTCCGAGGACGCTCGCCGCGGCGAGCGCGCTCTCCGGGCGGAAGTAGTTGCTGAAGGTGTCGGCGAAGAGCACCACCGGGTCGCCGCGGCGTGCCCCGGCCGGGCGCGCGGGATCGCGCCGATCGTATTGCAGCGACCTGAAGCGGCTGCGGAAGCTGCGCAGCGCGAAGCGCGGCAGCGCCCGCTCGGGCGCGACGCCCGCGATGCGCTTCGAGAGCGCGGCGAGGCCCGGCGCGCCGGTGCAGAGGTTCGCGAGCCACGGCACCGCGGCGGCGAATGGCGCCCACTCGCCGATGCGGCCCATCGAGTCCGCCTGCCGCGGCCGCGGCCGGGTCTCGTGGAAGTGCGCCAGGAACTCCGCCTTGTACTTCGCCATGTCGGTGTGGGTAGGGCAGTCGCTGCGGCAGCCTTTGCAGGCGAGGCACCAGTCGAGCGCCTCGCGCACCGCCTCGCTCTGCCAGCCGTCCTGGATCACCTCGCCGCGCAGCATCTCGGCAAGCAGGCGCGCGCGGCCGCGCGTCGAGTAGCGCTCCTCTTTCGTCGCGCGATAGCTCGGGCACATGGTGCCGCCCTGCAGCGAGCGGCACTTGCCCATGCCGATGCAGTGCTCCGTCGCGCGCGTGAAGCCGTCGCCGACCTCGCTCGCGAACGCGAAGCGAGTCGCGAGCGTGACCGGCTTGTACTCGGGCCCGAGCCGCAGGTGCTCGTCCACCCGGTAGACCTCGCCGAGCGCATCCACGAGCTTCCCCGGGTTCATGCGCCCGAGCGGGTCCCAGATGCGCTTGAACTCGCGCAACGCGGCCATCAGCTCCGGCCCGTACATCACCGGCAGGAACTCGGCGCGCGCCTGGCCGTCGCCGTGCTCGCCCGAGAGCGAGCCGCCGTACTTCACCACCAGCTCCGCCCCCTCGCGCAGGAACGCGCGCCAGCGCTTGAGGCCTTCAGGCGTGCGCAGCTCGAAGGTGATGCGCGCGTGGATGCAGCCGTCGCCGAAGTGCCCGTAGAGCGAGGTGCGGTAGCCCGAGCGCTCCACCAGCGCCTGGAACTCGCGCAGGTAGTCGCCGAGCCGCAGCGGGTCCACCGCGGCGTCTTCCCATCCGACCACGGGGTCGGGGCCGGGGGTGCTCTTGAGGTTGAGCGCGGTCGCCGAAGCGCCGGTTTCGCGGATGCTCCAGATGCGCTCGGCCATCGCCGGGTCCTCGATCCGCCAGCCGGGAATCTGCCGCTCGAGCGCCTGCGCGCGCGCCACCGCCTCGGCGCGCGTGTCGGCGCCGAACTCGATCATCAGCCAGGCTCTCCCTTCGGGCAGCAGCTCGATGTCCTCGAGCCGCAGCCCGCGCTCGCGCATGCCGCCGATGATCGCCTCGTCGAGCCCCTCGCAGGCGATCGGCCCCGCGGCGAGCACCTCTGGCACCGCGTCGCCCGCCCGGCAGATGTCGGGAAAGCCCGCGACCAGCAGCACCCGCTCGCGCGGGCTCTTCACCAGGCGCGCGAGCGCCTGCAGGGTGAGCGCGCAGGTGCCTTCGCTGCCGACGAGCGCGCGCGCCACGTTGAAGCCGTTCTCCGGCAGCAGCTGATCGAGGTTGTAGCCCGAGACGCGCCGCTTGATCTTCGGGAAACGGCCGCGCACGAGGTCCGCGTAGCGGTCGCGCAGCGAGCGCAGCGCGCCGTAGATCTCGCCCTGGCGCCCGCCGCGGCGCACGATGGCGTCGAGCTCGGATTCGGAGGTCGGCCCGCACCAGAAGCGCGCGCCGTCGTAGGTGAGGACTTCGAGCGCCTCGATGTTCTCCACGGTCTTGCCTGCCATCACCGAGTGCGGGCCGCAGGAGTTGTTGCCGATCATGCCGCCGAGCGTGCAGCGCGAGTGCGTCGCCGGATCGGGCGCGAAGGTGAGGCCGTGGCGCTCCGCGGCCGCGCGCAGGGAATCGCAGATCACGCCCGGCTCGACGAGCGCGGTGCGCGCCGCGGCGTCAAGCTCGAGCACCCGGTCCATGTGGCGCGAAACGTCGATGACCACGGCGACGTTCACCGCCTGCCCGCCGAGCGAGGTGCCGCAGCCGCGCGCGAGCACGGGCGCCGCGTGCAGCCGGCACTGCGCCAGCGCGGCGACGATGTCCTCCGCCGAGCGCGGCAGCACGACGCCGATCGGCACCTGGCGGTAGTTGGAGGCGTCGGAGGCGTACAGGGCGCGGCTGCCGGCGTCGAAGCGCACTTCGCCCCGCAGCGCACCGCGCAGCGCCGCCTCGAGGGCCGCGGCGGTCACGCCGCGAGTGTAGCGGGATCGACCGCTTCGAGGAGCGGCGGCAGCGGGCAGTCGAGCACCGCGCCGACCAGGCGCATCAGCTCCGCCTCCATGACGCGGATCGTGCCGTCGGCGGTGACCGCGGCGAAGAGGCCCTTCACGAGCATTGCCTTCTGCAGCGGCGCGAGCGCTTCGAGCGCCTCAAGCGCCGCGGCGGCCGAATCGAGCGTGAGCTGCGCCGCGCCCGGCTCCGGCGCGGCGATGCCCATCTCCTTCGCGCCCGCGGCGAGCGCCGCCTTCAGCTCCGCGCTGCGCTTGCCGGTCGCGTCCGGGCGCGTGCCGGCGTGCGCAACGAGGGTCAGCACCGCGGCGCACTCGGCCTGCAGCTCCGCGACCTTGCGCTTGCCCGCGGCGCCGGGCCTGCGCTTCGGCGCGAGCTGATGGCGGACGAGCGTCAGCACCACGAATTCGTGCAGCGATACGCGCCGGTCGGCGTGGATCACAGCCTCGAGCGCGCGGATCAGCTCGCCGCGCTGCGCCTCGTTCCAGTCCTTGAGCGCCGGGAGCGCGAGATCGATCACCGGCAGGCGGAACGCGGCGCCGAGCCGGCGCGTGAACGGCGCCAGCTCGGCCGCCTCTTTGCCGATCGTCTCGAGACCCGCCGCCTTCAGCGCCTCGAGCTGCCTCGCCATGACGTCGTCCTTGGGCGCGAGCATCAGCGCGACGAGCGCGGCGCGAGCGCCCGCGGGCTGGTGCACGCGCTGCCGCAGGCCCGGCGGAAGCGCGCCGAGCAGGCGCTTGGCGTAGTCCACCTTGGCGCCGTCGAGCGAGCCGACGAGCGCCGCGCTCTCGCCCGCCGAGCGGCCCCAGGCCGCGCCCGCGTCCGGTCCGCGCCTGCCGGCAGGCGGCACCGCGCCGCCGAGCACCGCGGCGCCCGTGAGTATTGCTGCCCCCGCTTCCCTGCGTCCGACGCCCGGTTTCCCGGCGGCCTCGCGCCCTGCCGGCTCCTCGGTGGCCGCGGCGGCCGCCCGCGTCCGGCGATACTCGGTCCAATCGAAGCGCGGATGCGCGCGCCTGATGCGCTCTTCGAGCGGCGGGTGGGTGTCGAACAGCGCGCCGAACCACATCTGCACGCTCTGGCCGAAGAACATGTGCGACATGTCCTCGGCGTGGCGGTTGTCGATCAGCGCCCCGTGGTCGGAGGCCCGGATCTGGTCGAGCGCGCCCGCGATGCCGTCGGGGTTGCGCGTGAACTGCACGCTCGAGGCATCCGCCAGGAACTCGCGCTGGCGCGACACGCCGGCCTTGATGAGGCGCGCGAAAAACAGGCCGATGTAGCCGATGAGCAGCAGCGCCAGGCCGGCGAGAAAGACCGGCACCGAGCCCCTGCTGTCGCGGCTGCCGCGCACGCTGCGCATCAGGAACTCGCCCACCGCGCCGATGAACACGATCCCGGCGAGCACGCCGATCATGCGGATGTTGAGCCGCATGTCGCCGTTCAGGATGTGGCTGAACTCGTGCCCGATCACGCCCTGCAGCTCGTCGCGGTTGAGCGCCTCGAGCGTGCCGCGCGTCACCGCCACCACCGAGTTGGAGACCACGTAGCCGGCGGCGAAGGCGTTGATGCCGGGCTCGTGGTCCATCACGCAGACCGCGGGCACGCGCACGCCCGAGGCGATCGCCATCTCCTCGACCACGTTGAGCAGCCGCCGCTCGAGCGGGTCGCGCGTTTCGGGCGCCACCCGCCGCGCCCCCACCATCTCGGCGACCGCCGCGCCGCCGCTCGCGAGCTGCATCACGTGCCATGCGCTCACCAGGAGGATCACCGCCGCCGTCCCGGCCGCGCCCCAGCCGTAGACTGCGTTCGGCACCATGCGAAAGAGCGTCGAGTAGCTCGCGGGCGTCTTGCCCCGTGGCACCAAGCTGTCCCACGAGGCCCACACGTAGGCGCTCGCCAGCACGAAATCCACCGCCACGATCACGCCCACCAGGGCGAGCGCGTAGAGCAGCACCAGGATCTTGGTGCTCCTGCGCGCGAGGTGCTGGTGCTCGAAGAACGTCGCCATGCTGCGCGCTGCGTCCGCGCCTGCCGGCGCGGATCCGGGAACCGCTTACGTGAACGAGGCTTTCGGCGGCTCGCGCTGCTCTTCCGACTTGGTCGACTCGAGCAGCATCGCCTCCTTGAACGCGAACATGCCGGCAAAGATGTTGTCGGGGAAGGTTTCGCGCCCGGTGTTGTACTCCATGACCGAATCGTTGTAGGCCTGGCGTGCGAAGGCGATCTTGTTCTCGGTGCTGGTGAGCTCCTCCTGCACCTGCATGACGTTCTGGTTCGCCTTCAGGTCCGGGTAGGCCTCGAAGACCGCGAGCAGCCTGCCGAGCGCGCCGCCGAGCGCGCCTTCAGCCTGGGCGAGGCCCTGCATGGCCGCAGGGTCGCCGGGTGCGGCCGCCGCGCGGCCCGCCGCGGTCACCGCCGCGCCGCGCGCCGCGATCACCGCCTCGAGCGTCTGGCGCTCGTGCGCCATGTAGCCCTTGGCCGCGTCGATCAGCTTCGGGATCAGGTCGTAGCGGCGCTTGAGCTGCACGTCGATCTGCGCGTAGGAGTTCTTGAAGCGCTGGCGCATTGCAACCAGCTTGTTGTAGATCGCGACCGCCCAGAAAACGAGCGCTGCGATGACCGCGAGGAAGATCCATCCGCCGATGCCCATCGTTCCCTCCCTAGGAGAACCCCGCCGCAGGGGCAAAGCTACTATAGCGCATGACTGCGCTTCTTTGTCGCGCGCTGCGCGCCGAGCCGCGCGAGCTGGCGGCGCTGGCGTGGTCCTTCGCCTACTTCTTCGTGCTGCTCGCCGCCTACTACGTGCTGCGGCCGGTGCGCGACGAGATGGCGGTGCAGGCGGGCGCCGAGCGCCTGCAATGGCTCTTCACCGCGACCTTCCTCGCCATGCTCGCGCTGGTGCCGGCGTTCGGCTGGCTCTGCGCGCGGCTGCCGCGCGCGCGGCTGCTCCCGGTCGTGTACCTCTTCTTCGCGCTCAACCTCGTCGGTTTCTGGGCCGCGCTGCGCTCGGGCGTGCCGCAGAAGGATCTCGCCTCCGTGTTCTTCGTCTGGGTGAGCATCTTCAACCTGTTCGTGGTGTCGGTGTTCTGGAGCTTCATGGCGGACCTCTTCGACGACGCGCAGGCCGCGCGCCTCTTTGCCGCGATCGCCGCGGGCGGCAGCTGCGGCGCGATCGCGGGCCCGGCGGCGACCGCGACGCTCGCGCCCGCGCTCGGGGCGGCGAACCTGCTGCTCGTCTCGGCGGCGCTCCTTGCGGCGGCCACCGGCTGCATCCTCGCGCTCGGCGCCTGGGCGCGGCGCAACCCGCGCCGCGGCGAGCCGCGCGCGGAGGAGCCGATCGGCGGCTCGATCGTCGCCGGGGCGCTCGCGGCGCTCTCCTCGCCCTACCTTCTCGGCATCTGCGCCTGGCTCCTCTGCTACACGTCGCTCTCGACCACGCTCTACTTCCAGCAGGTCGAGATCGTGCGCGAGGCGGTGCCGGACTCCGCCGAGCGCACGCGGCTCTTCGCCACCGTGGACCTCGCGGTGAACTCGCTCACGCTCATCGTGCAGCTCGTCGTCACCGCGCGGCTCGGTGCCCTGCTCGGCGTGGGCTGGATGCTCGCGCTGATGCCGGTCGCATCGCTCGCAGGCTTTGTCTGGCTCGGTGCCGTGCCGACGCTCGCGGTGCTCCTCGCCTTCGGCATCACGCGGCGCGTGGGCGAGTTCGCGATCTCCAAGCCCGTGCGCGAGGCGCTCTACACGGTGGTGCCGCGCGAAGACCGCTACAAGGCGAAGAACTTCATCGACACCGTGATCTACCGCGGCGGCGACGCGTTTTCCGGCTGGCTGGTGGGCGCGCTGCGCGGCGCCGGGCTCGGCGTCTCCGGCATCGCCTGGGCGGCGCTGCCGGTCGCCGCTGGCTGGGTGGCGGTGAGCTTCTGGCTGGGGCGCAGGCAGGGCGAGCTGCGGCGGTAGCTTGACCTGCCGCGAGCGCGGCGCGCATCATCGGCCGAACAAGCTGCCGCTTCTCGATGGCGACGCCACGGGGGTCGAGAATCACTGCACGAGCGCGCACTCGCGCTCGTGTGCGGCGTCGCGTTTCCGCCGGCCGGGTGATCAAATAAGGCGGCGCGACGTCCTCGCATGGGTTGCGGCCTGTCTCGCCGTGCCGCGGGCAGCTGCGCAAGCCCGGCCCCGGCGGGTGCACGTCCTCTTCAGTGGCCCGCCCGATGACTCGGAGCCGATCCGCAGCGCGCTGCTGAAGGAGCTCCAGGTGCTCGGCTGGAGCGTGGGGCGCGACCTGATCGTCGAGTCACACCGGATCCCCGCTCGCGGCCGCACTCAAGAACACCGGCACGACCATCCCTTGCGTGTTCGTCGCGGTGTACGACCCCGTTGGTCTCGGAGTGGCAGAGAGCCTCGCCCGGCCGGGCGGTACGTTCACAGGCGATCGCGCTGCCTGTCGATCCGCGCGGTCCCTTCAACACGGCGCGGGACCGCGAGAACCGCTTGAAGGCCGCCAACGACCATGGACTCGAATCGATCGAAGTGCATGCCACGACGCGCGAAGACCTGGAACCATCGACGCGGCCCCCGGTAAGCCACCCCAGAAGCTGACGCGATCAGGCCGCGGGCAACGGTCCCGCTGCGACGAGTTTTCTGCGACGCGGGTCTACGGTCAGGTTCAGCCCCTCGAGGCTGCGTGCGCCAAGCAGCAGCAGGTCGCCTTTTTCGGCGAACACGACCTCATCTACCGTGAACGACTTCTCTACCCGCACGATCGCGAAACCGACATTTCGGGTGATGCGTTGGCCGTTGGCCATCACGAATTCGACGTCCTTCTTCTCGCGTGCTACGCCGATTCTCTCGAGCAGCGAAGTCGGCACCCACGTGTACTCGCTCCCCGTATCCACGAGCACCCGCCTGATCGTCGCACCTTTTCTTCGATCGACGGCATTCTCAATACGGCATCCGACGGAGAAGCTTCCCACGGTGCGCTCGCTCTGGATAGTCACCGGACGATCGCAATGATAACCCAGCGGTCCCGCAAACCAACTGAATTGGCCCACCGCCCTCGGCGACAAAGAAGGACGCGCGGCGCGCGGCCCACGTAGAATGCGCGCATGCGAGTGATCGGCCCGCACCGCGGGCGCACGCAGTTCGAGACCGATCCCGCGCGGGCGTTTCGCCGCGCCCGCGCGCTCGACGCGATGCTGAGCGCGGCGCTGCCGCGGCCGCGGCGCGGCGTCTTCCGCGGCACGTTCGCCGATTTCGCGCGCGACGACGAGCAGCGCATGCGGGAGGCGGCGCGCCGGCTCAACCGGGCATGACCCCGGGCGATCCGCTGCTGCGCCTGCTCGCAAGGTTCGGCGAAGAGGGTGTCGTGGACGCCAGGCGCCGCGCCACGCTTCGCGCCCTCGGCGGCCTCGCGGCGGCGCTCGCGGTGACACCCGCTGCCGCGCAGCCCGCCGCGCTGCTTGCGCGCCCGATCCCGGCGACGGGCGAGATGCTGCCCGTCATCGGCCTGGGCACCTGGCAGGTGTTCGACGCCGGCGGCGACGCCGCGGCGCGCGCCCCGCTGCGCGAGGTGCTGAAGCTCTTCTTCGCCGGCGGCGGACGCATGGTCGATTCCTCGCCCATGTACGGCACGAGCGAGTCGGTGGTCGGCGACCTGTGCGCCGAGCTCATGGTCTGCGAGCCGCTCTTCGTCGCCACCAAGGTCTGGACGAGCGGGCGCGACGAGGGCGTGCGCCAGATGGAGACCTCTTTCCGGCGCCTGCGCGTCGAGAAGATGGACCTGATGCAGGTCCACAACCTGGTGGACGTCGAGACGCATAGCAAGACGCTCGCCGACTGGAAGGCGCGGGGGCGCGTGCGCTACGTCGGGATCACGCACTACACGTCCTCCGCGTACTCGGAGATCGAGAAGTGGCTGAAGACCGGCCGGTACGACTTCCTGCAGATCAACTACTCGCTCGCCGAGCGCGAGTCGGAGCGGCGCCTGCTGCCGCTCGCGCGCGAGCGCAAGGTCGGTATCGTCATCAACCGCCCGTTCGCCGAGGGCGCGATGTTCCGCCGCGTGCGCGGCAAGCCCCTGCCCGAATGGGCGCGGGAGATCGGCGCGGCAAGCTGGGCGCAATTCTTCCTCAAGTGGATCCTCGGCCACCCGGCGGTGACCTGTGCCATTCCGGGCACCGGCAGGCCCGAGCACATGAAGGACAACCTCGCCGCGGGCCTGGGCGCGCTGCCCGACGAGGCGATGCGCAAGCGCATGGCGGCGCACTTCGACTCGCTGTGAAAGCGCTCCTCGCCGCGCTGCTGCTCGCCGCAGCGCCCGCGCCCGCGCAGCCGCCGCCGCAGGAGGGCGTGGACGTGAAGAAAAGCCGGCTGCTCCTGCTGCCGGCCTCGACGGTCGAGCGCGCCGCCGCCGGGCAGTACTCGCAGATGCTGCGCCAGGCGGCGCAGAAGGGCCTGCTCAACAACGACAAGGCCCAGGTCGATCGCCTGCGCGGCATCGCGCGCGCGCTGATCCCGCACTCGGCGCGCTTCAACCAGGACGCCGCGAAGTGGCGCTGGGAGGTGAACCTGATCGCCTCGAAGAGCGTGAACGCGTTCTGCATGCCAGGGGGCAAGATCGCGTTCTTCACCGGCATCCTCGAGCAACTCAAGCTCACCGACGACGAGGTGGCGGTGATCATGGGGCACGAGATCGCGCACGCGCTGCTCGAGCATGGCCGCGCGCGCATGTCCGAGCAGGTGCTGAAATCGGTCGGCATCTCGGTCGCGGCGGCGGTCTTCAACCTCGGCCAGCTCTCGACCGAGCTGCTGGCGCAGGCCGCCAACCTCGCGCTCTCGCTGCCTTACGCGCGCAAGCAGGAGTCCGACTCCGACCTGGTGGGGATGGAGGTCGCGGCGCGCGCCGGCTACGACCCCCGCGCCGCGGTCGTCGTGTGGCACAAGATGGCGAACCTCGCGCAGTCCGCGGGGCGCGGCCAGCCGCCGCAGTTCCTCTCCACGCATCCCTCGCACGAGACGCGCATCAAGGAGATCGAGGCGGCGCTGCCGCGCGTGCTGCCGCTGTACGAGGCGGCGAAGGCGCGGCGGCCGGGTTGAGAACGCTACCGCTCCTCCGGCGGCTTGATGCCGCGGAACGCGGCGAGCAGCATGAGGTCGTAGAGGATCTTGAGGCCGCCGCAGAGCAGGAGCGGCCAGGCCTGCAGCCCGGCGGCGAAGAGGGCGCCGGCGAGCGCGGGGCTCGCGGCGGAGGCAAGGCTGCGCGGGACCGCGGTGACGCTCGCCGCAGCGGGGCGCTCGGCCTCGGTGACCACCGCCATCACGTAGGAAGAGCGCGTCGGCACGTCCATCTGCGAGAGCGCGGCGCGCACGAGGAGCAACGCGAGCGCCCACTCGAGCGAGGGCGCAAACGCGGCTCCGATCAGGCACAGGCTCGAGGGGATGTGGGTGAACACCATCGTGTTGACGAGCCCGGCGCGCGCGCTGATCCAGGCCGCAACCGGGAACGAGAAGGCCGACAGCACGCCGCTCCAGAAAAAGAACGCGGCGGCCGCGCCGAGCGAGAGCGCGAAGCGCTCGAACAGCCACAGCGCGAGCAGCGACTGCACCACGAACCCGCCGGCGAACGCGTCGATGCTGAAGAGCGCCGCGAGCCGGTAGACGATGCGCCGCGAAGGGCCGAGGGCGGGCGCCGGCGCCTGCGGCGCGCGTGGCCGGGCGCGGATTCGCGAGTACGCCAGTCCTCCCAGCAGGCCGAGCACGGCATAGAAGACGAACATGACCTTGATGGCGGCGAGCAGGCCGACGCCGAAGGGAGCGAGCCATCCGGGCGCTGCCGCGAAAAGCGACCCGGCCGCCCCGGCCAGCGCGCCGGCCAGGCTGTAGCGGGCGAACGCCTGCGTGCGGCCGGCGGCATCGACCGCGCCGGACAGCACCGCGTGCTCGAGCGGAACGAAGACGCTGGTGCTCCCGGCGGACGGGTTGATCGTGCCGACGAAGGCGACGACGAGCAGGACGGCGTAGTCGGTGCTGGCCGCATAGGCGATGCCGGTGGCGATCATCAGCGCCGAAGCGCCGAGCAGCAGCCGGCCCACGTCGTGGCGCGCCCCGAGGAACCCGGCGCCGAGGGTGAGCAGCGCAGAACCGAGCAGCGCCAGGGTCGCGACCACCCCCACTTCGAGCGCCGACAGGCCGAGCGCCGTGAGGTAGACCGGCAACAGGATCGCGACGAAGCCGTCGCCGAAGTCGCGCAGCGCGCGCGCGACGAGCAGGCTTCTCATCTCCGCAAGGCTGATCGACCCGGGACCGCTTCCGCCGACCATGACTCCTCCTTCCCCAGCGGGTCTGGAGCAGTGCTTGGGACGGAATCGTCTTTTGGGACCGGGTGACTGCGGCCGACCCGGCTGCGGCGCGTAGCCGCGCCCGCACGCTGCAAGCTTACCCCAGGCGGCGGCGGATCGCAGCGATCAGGCCTTCGGAATCTCCTTCCCCGGGTCGATGAAGGGCATCGCCACGACTTTGGCGCGCCGCTCCTCGCCTCCCGGCAGCTGCACGCGGAGTTCCGTGCCGGGCGCGGCCTGCGCGACGGGCAGCATCGCGTAGCCGATGTTCTTTTCGAGGCGCGGCGACCAGATCGCCGAGGTGACGTGCCCGACCGCGGCGCCGCCCGCGGCGGTCGGCCAGCGCGCGGCGTTGAACTCCAGGCGCGTGCCCTCGATCTCGATCCCGGCGAGCTTGCGCTTCGCGCCCGCGGCGCGCACGCGCGCGAGCGACTCGCGCCCGACGTAGTCGGCGCTCTTTCGCTCGTCCACGAGGTGCCCGAGCCCGACCTCGTAGGGATTGTCGGCGGGCGTCATGTCGGCGCCGAAGTTGAGAATCCCGGCTTCGACCCGGCGGATGTCGCACGGGCCGGTAGGGCGGATGCGGTGCGCTCGGCCGGCGGCCATCACGCGCTCCCACAGCTCGTCGCCTCGGGCTGCGTCGCGCAGGTAGAGCTCGTAGCCCATCTCGCCCGTCCAGCCGGTGCGCGTGACGACGAGCGGGATGCCGTCGAGCGTGGTCTCGAAGAAGCGGTAATAACGAAGATTCAAAGCACGGTCGCCGAAGAGCGCGCGCACCACCTCTTTCGCCTTCGGCCCCTGGATCTGCAGCGGCGAGACATCGGGCTCGCCCAGGCTCACGCGCAGCCCGGACTTGAGCGCGAGGCCCCGCGCCCAGAGCAGCACGTCGCTGTCGGCGAGCGAGAGCCAGAAGTGGTTCTCGGCAAGCCGCAGCAGCACCGGGTCGTTGAGGATGCCGCCGTCGGCCGCGGTGATCAGCACGTACATCCCCTGCCCTACCTCGCAGCGGGCGAGGTCCCGCGGCGTGAGGAAGTCGGCGAAACGCGCGGCGTCCGGGCCCGTGATCTCGACCTGGCGCTCGACCGAGACGTCCCACAGCGTCACGTGCTCGAGCAGGTGCCGGTACTCCCCCTCCAGGTCCGCGAAGCAGATCGGGAACAGCATGTGGTTGTAGACCGTGTAGGCCCGGGCGCCGTGGCGCTGCGTGGCCTCGAAGAACGGGCTGCGGCGCAGGCGCGCGCCGCGCTGCACCAGGCTCATGTCGAAGGTCATGGGAGCGCCGCTATTATGGCGTGCGATGCGCTTTCTCACCCTCGCGTCAACAGCAGCTTCAAGCCCGACGAGTCGAGCCGCGTCTGGCTGATGCGCGGGTCGCGGTAGCCGGCTACTCGTACCCCGGCGGCGGCTCGAAGGCGCGGTACTCGCGCTCGAGCAGCCGCGCGAAGGCGATGGTGCGGTAGTCGGCGTACTGCGGCCCGACGATCTGCACGCCGACCGGGAGCCTTTCCGCGGTGAGCGCGATCGGCGCCACGGTCGAAGGCAGGTACACCGCGCCCGAGTAGCCGGCCCAGAACATCTGCGTGGTGGAAGGCTGCGGCCTGCCGTTCACGCTCACCATGCGCTCCCAGCGCTCGCCTTTCTGGTTGTGCGGGAAGGCGGCGGTGGTCGCGGTCGGGCAGAGCAGCACGTCCCAGTCGCGGAAGAACTCGGCCCAGGCAAGCCGCATCTGGTGGCGGCGGTTGGAGACGCCGAGCCATTCGCGGTGCGGCATGACGTAGGCGCGCGCCGCCTGCGCCTCGTAGCTCATGTCGTCCGCGGCCCGCGTGCGCGCGAGCTCGGGCCAGAGCTTCAACTTGTCCGGCGTCTGGCGGTCGGAGGTCGCGGCGCGCAGCAGCGCGATGTAGACGCGGTGCGCCTCCTCCGGGTCGAAGCCGGGCCGCGCGCGGTCCGAGACCTTCGCGCCCTGCTTCGCGAGCCACCTCGCGAGCTCCTCGATCGGGCCGGCGACGCTCGCGTCCACCTCCGCCGTCGGGTGCGAGGCCATCACCGCGACGCGCAGGCCGCGGATGCGTTTCAGCACCGGCTTTTCCAGCTCGGCCCGCCAGCCCGCCATGCCGATCGTGCCGGGCCCGGCGATGACATCGAGCTCGAGCGCGAGGTCCTCGGCGCTGCGCGCGAGCGGCCCGATCGCCGCGATGTCCGACTCCTGCAGCGCGCCGGGCAGCCCGTGCCCTTCCGGCGAGCACACGCCCCAGGTCGGCTTGAGGCCGTAGACGCCGCAGTAGTGCGCAGGATTCCGGATCGAGGCGCCGATGTCGCTGCCCATCTCGAGCGCCGTGAGCCCGGCGGCGAGCGCCGCGGCCCCGCCCCCGGAGGAGCCCACGGGCACGCGCGTCACGTTCCACGGGTTGTTGGTCGTGCCGTAGATCGCGTTGTACGTCTGCGAGTCGGCGAGCAGCAGCGGCACGTTCGTCTTGCCGAACACGATCGCGCCGGCGCGCTTCAGGCGCTGGACGGCGAGCGCGTCACGGCGCGGCACGTTGTCGCGGAACTCGGGCATGCCCCAGGTCTTCGGCCAGCCGGCGACGTCGAACGATTCCTTCACCGTCATCGGCAGGCCGTGCAGGGCCCCGGGCTTCAGCGAGCGCTTGCCGAGCGCCCGGTCGGCGGCGCGCGCCGCCCTGCGGCCGGCCTCCAGGTCCATGACGCAGATCGCGTTGAGGGCCTTGTTGTAGCGCTCGATGCGCCGGGCGTAGAGGTCGAAGAGCTCGAGCGCGCCGAGCTTCTTCGCGCGCAGCGCCTTGGCGAGCCGGGTCGCGGACCAGAACGCGGTCTCCATGATTTCTCCTCCCGCCGGTATTATCGGCGTCCCCGGCCATGCGCGGCGCGCCTGCACGCGAAACTTGCGCCCTTCTCGCGGCACTGCTCGCCGCCGCGCCGGCGCTCGCGCTCGCGCCGGGCGACCACGAGATCGAGCTGCGCATCGGGATCCTCGAGCGCCGCTACCTCGTGCACGTGCCGCCCAGGCCCGTGGCGCAGCCCGCGCTGGTGCTCAACTTCCACGGCGGCGGCGGCAACGCGCGCGACCACAAGAAGTACGTGCAGATGGACGCGCTCGCCGACCGCGAGGGCTTCCTCGTCGCCTACCCCTTCGGCGTCGGGCCGATGCGCGATCGCCTGCTCACCTGGAACGGCGGCGGCTGCTGCGGCATGGCCGCGGCGACGCTGTCCGACGACGTGCGCTTCGTGCGCGAGCTGCTCGACGATCTGGCGCGGCGCATCCCCTACGATCCGGCGCGCGTCTACGCGACCGGCCTGTCCAACGGCGCCATGATGAGCTACCGGCTCGCGGCCGAGCTCTCGGAGCGCATCGCCGCCATCGCCCCGGTCGCGGGCTCGATGGTGGTGCTGCTGTTCAATCCCGCGCGGCCGGTGCCGGTCATGCACATCCACAGCGTGGACGACGAGCGCGCGCTCTACGCGGGCGGGCTCGGGCCGCCTTTCCCCTTCACCGACACGCGCGTGCTGCATCCGCCGGTCGAGCAGCGGCTCGCCGAGTGGGCGCGCGCGAACGGCTGCGGGCCGGCGCCGAAAGCCGGCGAGCGCCGCGAGTGGACGAGCGCGGGCGGCGCGGCGCACACTGCGACCCTCTACGCGTACCCGGACTGCCGCGCCGAGACCCTGCTCTGGAAGCTCACGGGCGCGGGCCATGTGTGGCCCGGCGGCGTGCTCGACTACCTGCCGCGGCTGCTCGGGGCCGGGACGCGCGTGATCGACGCCAACGCCGAGATGTGGCGCTTCTTCCAGCGCCACCGGCGCTGAGGGCAACGGACAACCGTCGTCCCCGCGTGCTTTCACATCGTGAACGGCAAGCGCTCGATTACCGCCGATACCGCGCTGCGCCTGGGCAAGTACTTCGGCGTCTCGCCCGAGCTGTGGCTGAACCTCCAACTGCGAGGGAGGAATCAGCTCACAATCAGGCCCTGAGATTCCATCTGCGACCCCTAGCCATGGCGAGGATGACCTCAAGGTGGACTTGGAACAGGATCTTCAGCTGGTGATGTTCAGGTAGCATCTCTTAACCCGCCGGCCGACGGGATTCGTTCAAGGCCTTGCAGGCGCCGATCCGGCGCACCACCAAGGAAAGGCAAGGCCATGACGAAGAAGATGATTTCTCTCCTGCTCGCCGCGGTGTTCACAGCCACTCTGGCCGCAACCACAACGGGAGCCGCGGTCTCCACCGCACCCCGCAAGACCCTCACGGCGTTCGCGAGCGAGAAGGAACTCGCCGACCTCTTCCGCGGCTGGGCCGAGGAATACCGGCGCCGCCAGGACGAGGCGCGCGCGCGCCGCGAGGCGCAGCAGGGCATCGCTGCGGACATGGCGGCCCCGATGTCCGCCGCACCGGCCGCGAAAGCGCTCGCAGCCGAGGAATCGGTCACGAACGTGCAGCACGCGGGCGTGGACGAGGGCGGCATCGTCAAGGTGCACGGCGATCACCTCGTGATCCTGCGCCGCGGGCGCCTGTTCACCGTCGACATCCGCGACAGGGAGCTGAGGCCCGTCTCGCAGGTGGACGCCTACGGCGCGGACGTGGATCCGCGCGGCGCCTGGTACGACGAGATGCTGATCTCGGGCAGCACCATCGTCGTCATCGGCTACAGCTACGCGCGCGGCGGCACCGAGATCGGGCTCTTCGACATCGACACCCGGGGGCGCCTCGCCTACCGCGCGACGTACCACCTGCGCTCGAACGACTACTACTCGTCGCGCAACTACGCGAGCCGCCTCGTCGGGACGAAGCTCGTCTTCTACACGCCGCTCTACCTCAACCCCTGGCACGGCGACCCGTTCGCGCAATTCCCGGCCATGCGCCGCTGGCGCCACGGCGCGACGCCGGCGGAGTTCAGGCGCATCGCGCCCGCGACGCGCATCTACCGCACCGACGAGCCGCTCGATCCGTGGCAGGGCGTGGCGCTGCACACGGTGACGAGCTGCGACCTCGCGAAGGCCGAGCTCGACTGCCAGAGCACCGCGGTGCTGGGGCCCGCCGGGCGCGTCTTCTACGTCTCGGGCTCGAACGTCTTCGTCTGGACGACCGCCTGGCGGCGCGGCGGCCCGGCGCCCGCGCCCGCCCCGGCCGTCTTCCGCATCCCGCTCGACGGAAGCGCCCCGAGCGCGCTGAAGACCGCGGGGAGCCCCATCGACCAGTTCTCGTTCCTCGAGGGCGAGGACGGGCACTTGAACGTGCTGGTGCGCTCGAACGGCCGCGGCGACGGCATGTGGGCGGCGGAAGTGAATTCGGGGGATCTCGCGCTCCTGCGCGTGCCGCTCGCGAGCTTCTCCGACGGGCGCGACAATGCGCCGGCCGAGCGCTACCGAAGGCTCCCGCGGCCCGCGGGCTCCGCGCTGCAGAACCGGTTCGTCGGCGCGTATCTCCTCTACGGCGGCGGCACCGGCTGGCACCGGCCGCAGCAGGTCCTGCGGTCGCAGGTCTACGCGCTGCGCTACGCCGACGGCGCGCAGGCGACCGAGGTGCCGCTCGCGCACGCCGTGGACCGGATCGAGGCGCTCGCCGGGAACGCCGTCGTGGTGGGCAGCGACGGCAAGGACCTCCACTTCACGAGCCTCCTGCTCGCGCGCAAGCCCGAGGCGGTGGACCGCTACACGCGCGCCAGCGCCGCGCAAGGCGAGACGCGCAGCCACGGCTTCTTCTACAAGGCGGAATCGGAGCACGACGGGCTGCTCGGCCTGCCGATCATCGGCGGCCGCCAGGGCGCGGGGAGGCAGCTGAGGCACGAGTCGGCTGCGCTCCTCTACCTGCGCAACCGGGGCCTTTCCTTCCGCGAGCTCGGCACGCTCGACTCGCGGCCGGCCGGCATGAACGACGGCTGCCGCGCCTCGTGCGTCGACTGGTACGGGAATTCGCGGCCGCTGTTCCTGCGCAGCCGCGTCTTCGCCCTGATGGGCTACGAGATCGTCGAGGGGCGGCTCGAGGCCGACAAGATCGTGGAGACCCGGCGCGTGAGCTTCGCCCCGGAGGCGGCGGCGATTTCGCGCTAGCCATCTCTACGGATGTCGTTCCCGCGGGTTTAGGCGGGAACCCAGTAGTGCGAAATCCTGGGTCCCCGCTTGAAGCCTGCGGGGACGACGGGGGTAGCAGCGCGTATCATCGCGGCTTTTTTCCGCCCGATGAGCTCAGTCCCACAATCCCCGCCGCCCGACCCCGCGCGCCATCGCGCCGGGATCCTGGCGATGGTCGCGTGCACCGCGCTCTGGAGCATGGGCGGGGTGCTGACGCGCGCCGCCTCGCTGAGCAGCGGCTGGGAGGCGGCCTTCCTGCGCTCGACGCTGCTGTGCGTCGCGATCGCCGCGCTCATGCTCATCGAGCACCGCGCGCGCGCGCTGGCGCAGATCGCCGCCATCGGGCGGATCGGGCTCCTGTCGGCGCTCGCATGGGCGGCGATGTTCACCTGCTTCATGCTCGCCCTGAGCTACACCACGGTCGCGAACACGCTCGTCATCATGGGGACGCTGCCGCTCTTCGCCGCGGCGGCGGGCTGGATTTTCCTGCGCGAGCCGGTGCCGCCGCGCACCTGGCTCGCGATGGCGGCGGCGGCCGTCGGCATCGGCATCATGTTCCACGACGCGCTGCGCGCCGGCAGCCTCGCCGGCAGCCTCGTCGCGCTCGCCATCCCGATCGCCGCGGCGCTCAACTACGTCGCGGTGAAGGTGGGGCGCGTGGACCTGGTGCCGGCGCTGCTCCTCGGCGGCGCGCTCTCGGCGCTCGCCGCCTGGCCGCAGGCGGCGCCGCTTGCCGCGGGCGGGCGCGAGATCGCCATCTTCGGCGCGCTCGCCGTGTTCCAGCTCGCGCTGCCGTGCATCGTGTTCGTGCGCTTCGTCGTGCCGCGGCTCAGCGCGGCCGAGATCGGGCTCCTGTCGCTCCTCGAGGTGGTGCTGGGGCCGCTCTGGGTGTGGCTCGCGCAGGGCGAGGAGCCGGGCGCGGCGGTCCTCGCGGGCGGCGCTCTGGTGCTCGCCGCGCTCGCCGCGAACGAGGGCATCGCCCTTGCGCGCGAGCGGCGGGCGAAGAACGCAAGGGCTTGAACGGCGGCTATTTCATCTCCGGCGGCACGAGGACGTCCTGGAACGAGATCTCGGCCCACTGCTCATCAGCGCGCGGGCCAGGCCGGCGGATGGTAGCCGAGCGGCACCGGAGGCCGTTCCCATCGACCCTGCGTCTCGGAGAGCTCGAGCACCGGCTTCAGGTGCCGGATGCGGCCGTCCGGCGCGTCCATCTCTGCAAGGAATCCCTTCAGCTCGTCCTCGGGAAGTTCGCGCGGCACCGACGAGAATTCGGCCGGCGCGAGCAGGCCGCGGTCCACGATCCACTTGCCGACGCGCGCGAGCGCGACGCGCACCAGCCAGCTGCCGCCCTCGCGCGCGCGGCGCGCGAGCGCGAGCATGGCGCCGAACGCCATGAGATACCCGCTCACGAAGTCGATCGCCGATACCGGCAGCCGCCGCGGCCCCTCGGCGCCGCGCGCGGCATGCGACATGCCGCTCACGGCCTGCACGATGCTGTCGAAGCCGCGCCGCGCGCTCCACGGCCCCGTGCCGCCCCAGGCCGAGAGCGAGACGCACACGATCCCGGGCCTGAGCGCCGCCAGCGCCTGCGGCGAGAAGCCGCGCGCATCGAGCGTGCCCGGGCGGTAGGACTGCGAGAAGACGTCGGCCTCGCGCGCGAGGCCCTGCAGCGCCGCAATCGCTTCGGGCTTGCGCAGGTCCAGGCTCGCGGAGAGCTTGCCGATCCCGGTGTCGAGGTCCATCGCGCCCGAATCGGGCAGGTGCCCGGCGGAGATCTTGAGCACGTCGGCGCCGTGCTCGGCGAGCGAGCGCGCGCAGGTCGGCCCGGCGAGCACGCGCGTGAGATCGAGGACCCGGATCCCGGAGAGCGGCCGAGCGCCGGGTGGCAGCGGCTCGGCAGGCGCATCGCCGATGCGTGTGATCTCCATCAGCGGTTGGCCCGTCACCGCCTGCGCGTGCGGATGGTGTGCCCATTCCTCCTCGGTGCGCACGTACCCCGCGCAGCCGCCGGCGGCATGGATCGCGTCCTCGAGCGCCTCGCCTTCCCACCCGAGCGCCGCTTTCGCCGCTTCTTCCCGATCCTCGGGCACCTTGAGCACGCTCGCCGCCGCCGCGCGGTGGTTCGGGAAGTTGCAGTGAATCGAGATCCAGCGCTTGCCGCGCACCTGGTAGAAGGCGCTCAGCGGATCCCAGGGCCCGGGCGGTGCCTTGCCGTTGATCTGCAGGTAGGTGTAGCTGCGCAGCGATGCCGCGGCCGCGCGCAGGTTGACGCGCGCGCGCTGGGTGCGCCCGGTGCGCAGTCTCCAGAGGCGCGCGACGGCAAGCCCGAGCGCGCCGAGCGCCGCGGCGCCCGCGGTGCCGACGCGGTAGCGCGTCGGGAAGACCGGGTCGTCGCCGGCGATCTCCGGCAGTTCTTCCCCGATCTCGCCGCAGCCTGCTGCGGCGAGAATCTCGGCGAGGGATTCATGCACGCTCTTCATATCCCTTCCCGGAGAACCACCAGCGCATCCACCGCCACCGCGCCTTTCGCTTTCACGACGAGCGGGTTCACCTCGGCCTCGGCCACCGGCCGGCCGCGAAGGAGCGCGAGCCGCGAGAGCGCGGTGACTGATCGCCTCGGCGAGCCCCGCTGTTCGGGCCGAGCACACGCACCCCGAGCGCGCGGGCGCGCTCGACGAGCCGCGCCTGGCGCGCGGCGCACCAGGCGATACGCGCAGGCGCTGTCCACGCGTGCCTCCCACTCGGCAGCGCTCACCTTGCCCTTGAGCGACTTGAACCTGAGCGGCGGGTAGTCCCTGTCGGGGGCGAGCTCCGGGTACGCCTTGCGCAGGTCCGTGACCTTGTTGCGCGCCATGCGGTGGAATCTACCACCGCTCGGCGCCAGGGCCGTCTACTTCGCGTAGCCCTCGGAGCGCAGCACGCCCGACACGTTCCAGGCGCCGACCAGCACTTCCACCAGTACCCTGCCGTAGACATCGGTGCCGAGAGGGATCAGCGTCACCTGGCCGAGCGACAGCAGCTGCTGCAGCCGGGCGCGCGCGTTGTAGCCGTTCGGCTCGTGCAGCTCCGGAGCGTCGATCCCGGCGAGCCGGTAGCGCACGCCGCCGGCGTCGAACGTGTCGCCGTCGACCGCGAATGCCGGCGCGTTGAGCACGAACGGGCCCGCGGCCGGGGCCGGCGCGTACACCGGAGCCGGCGCCGTGTAGTGCACCACCGGGGCGCGCGGGATCACGATGACGCGATGCCGCGGCGGGTGGGTGAAGATGACCTTGGGCGGATGGTGCAGGTGCCCGTAGTGCGCGCGGTGATGGTTGTCCGCGTGCTGGTGCAGGCTCTGGCGCTGCCCGATGTTCGGCCGGTGGCCGTGCGAGTCGCCGATGCGCACGACGAAGCCCGCGCCGCCCGCCTGGACGGGCAGCGAGGCCAGGGCCGCAAGGATTGCGCCCCCCACCAAAGCCGCGATGCGCGGAACGGCCATGAAGCGTTCAGCCATGAAACGCGGCATCGGTTCCCGCGGTTGACGACATAAAATTGTGACTTTCCGTTCGGGGGAGCATCGCCGTGCTGCAGGGCACAAAGGTGAAGCGCATCGAGGGCGTGCTCGCGCCCGTGATCACGCCGTTCCGCAGGGACCTTTCGCCCGACGCCGATCGGTTCGTGCGCCACTGCCGCTGGCTGATGCGCAACGGCTGCGCCGGGCTCGCGGTGTTCGGCACCAACAGCGAGGCCAACTCGATGTCGGTCGAGGAGAAGCTCGAGCTGCTCGATGCGCTGGTGAAAGGCGGCGTGCCCGCCGCGGCGCTGATGCCGGGCACCGGGCACTGCGCGCTCAGCGACTCGGTGAAGATGACGCGCGAGGCGGTGCGCCTCGGCTGCGGCGGGGTGCTGATGCTGCCGCCCTTCTACTACAAGGGCGTCTCGGACGAGGGCCTGTTCCGCAGCTTCTCGGAGGTGATCGAGCGGGTCGGCGACGAGCGCCTGCGCCTTTACCTCTATCACATCCCGCCGGTCGCCAACGTCCCCATCACGCTCGATCTCATCGGGCGGCTGCTCGACCGCTATCCGGGCGTGGTCGCGGGGGTGAAGGACTCCTCGGGCGACTGGTCGAGCACCAAGCCGATGCTCGAGCGCTTCAGGGACCGTGGGTTCGACGTCTTCGCCGGGAGCGAGGTCTTCCTGCTGGACAACATGCGCGGCGGCGGCAAGGGCTGCATCACCGCCACCGGCAACGTCAACCCGGGCGCGATCGACCACGTGTGCCGCAACTGGCGCAGCCCGGACGCGGACAAGCTGCAGGCGGGAATCACCGCGACGCGCAAGATCGTGCAGAAGCAGCCGATGATCCCCGCGCTCAAGGCAATCGTGGCGCATTTCGGCAACGACGCCGAGTGGCGCCGCACGCGGCCGCCGCTCCTCGAGCTGACGCCCGAGCAGGAGCGCACGCTCATCCCGGAGCTGAAGGCGGCCGGCTTCGCCATGCCCGGCCTGCCGTGAATGTCGCCCTCGCGCCGTGCCCTGGGACCGCTACACGCCCCGGATGCGGGAGCGCATCCTGCGCGTCAACCTCGAGGCGCCGGTCGAGCTGATGCGCGCGGTGGCGCCGCAGATGATCGCGCGCAAGTCCGGGCGCATCGTCAACCTCGCCTCGATCGCGGCCTGGCAGCCGCACCCGGATGTGTGGTACGGAGCGACCAAGGCGGCGATCGCGAGCGTCACCAAGAGCTTCGCCTCCTACCTCGGCCCGCACGGCATCCAGGTGAACGCGGTCGCACCCGGCCCGGTCGATACCGAGCTCCTGAAGATCGTCGATCCGGCGCGGCGCGAATCCTTGCTCAAGCTCGTGTACACCAAGCGGCCGGCCACGGCCGAAGAGATCGCACAGGCGATCCTGTGGCTCGCCACCGCGAGCCCCGTGACCATGAACGGCGCGATCCGCGACGTCAACGACGGGACCTACCCGCGCGCGTGAGCCGGACGCTCTTCGACAAGGTCTGGGACGAGCACGCCGTGGCCGACCTCGGCGGCGGCATGCAGCTGCTGCACGTCGACCGGCACCTGCTGCACGACCTGGGCGGCGGCAAGGCGCTCGAGGAGCTGCGCGGGCGCGGCCTCAAGGTGCGCAATCCCGAGCTCACCTTCGCGACGCCGGACCACGTCGTCGGCACCGAGCCGGGCGCGCGCGGCACGCGCGACTGGGCGCTGAAGCTGGTCGACTCGCTGCGCACGGAGACGCGGCGCGCGGGCGTCACGCTGTTCGACGTCGGCGACGAGGCGCAGGGCATCGTGCACGTGATCGCGCCGGAGCTCGGCCTCACTCAGCCCGGCACGCTCGTCGTCTGCGGCGACAGCCACACCTGCACCAACGGCGCGCTCGGCGCGATCGGCTTCGGCATCGGCTCGAGCGAGGTCGTGCACGTGCTCGCCACGCAGACCATCGTCCAGAAACGGCCGAAAACGCTGCGCGCGCGCTTCGACGGCGCGCCGGCGCGCGGCGTGCACGCGAAGGACATGATCCTCGCGCTCATCGGCCGCATCGGCGCCGCCGGCGGCAACGGCTGCGCCGCCGAGTACGCCGGCGCGGGGGTGCGCGCGCTCGATATGGAAGGGCGCATGACGCTGTGCAACCTCTCCATCGAGCTCGGCGCCAAGATCGGCATGGTGGCGCCGGACGAGACCACCTTCGCCTGGCTCGAGGGGCGGCGCTTCGCGCCGCGCGGCGCGCTCCGCGAGCGCGCGCTCGCCTACTGGCGCTCGCTCGCTTCCGACCCCGGCGCGCGCTTCGACCGCGAGGTCGAGGTGGACTGCGCCGCGCTCGCGCCGCAGGTGACCTGGGGGACGAGCCCGGAGGACGTGATCGCCGTGGACGGCGTGGTCCCGGCGGCCAAGCCGGACGCGCTCGCCTACATGGGGCTCGCGGCCGGCCGGCCGATCGCCGGGACGCGTATCGACCGCGTGTTCATCGGCTCGTGTACCAACTCGCGCCTTTCGGACCTGCGGGTCGCCGCCAGCGTCGCGCGCAAGGGCAAGGTCGCGTCGCACGTGACCGCCTGGGTCGTGCCCGGATCGATGGGCGTGAAGCGCGCCGCCGAGCGCGAAGGGCTCGACGAGGTGTTCCGCGCCGCCGGCTTCGAGTGGCGCGAGCCCGGGTGCTCGATGTGCGTCGGCGCGAACGGCGAGCTGGTCGAGCCCGAGGCGCGCTGCGTCTCGACCTCGAACCGCAATTTCGTCGGGCGCCAGGGGCCGCGCGCCCGCACCCATCTCGCCAGCCCGGCGACCGCCGCCGCCTGCGCGCTCGCCGGCGAGATCACCGACGTGCGGGCGCTCGCCTGATGGAGAGGTTCACCACGCTCACCGCCGTCGCCGCGCCGCTCGCGCAGGCGAACGTGGACACCGACGTCATCATCCGCGTCGAGCGCTGCGCGCAGGTGCCGAAGCACGAGCTGGGGCGCTACGCCTTCGAGGCGCTGCGCTTCCTGCCCGACGGCGCCGGGAACCCGGATTTCGTCCTCAACCGCGAGCCCTGGCGCAGGGCGCAGATCCTGGTGTGCGGCGACAACTTCGGCTGCGGCAGCTCGCGCGAGATGGCGGTCTGGGCGCTCGCCGGGATCGGCATCCGCTGCGTGATCGCGCCCTCCTTCGGCGAGATCTTCCACGGCAACTGCTTCCAGAACGGGGTGCTCGCGATCCGACTGCCTCGGGAAACGACGCTGCGACTGTCGGCGCTCGCTTCCGACCCGGGGACGGCAACCTTCACGGTCGACCTGGAACGGCAGAAGATCAACGGCGAGATCGCGTTCGAGGTGGACCCGCTGCACCGCCGGATGCTGCTCGAAGGGCTCGATGCGATCGGCTTGACGCTCGCGCGCGAGGCCGAGATCGCGGCCTGGCAGGCGGCCGACCGCGCGCGCCGGCCCTGGGTCTATCCGTAGGGTGGGCCGCGGCCCACAGGAGCAAGGCAGGCAGGGCTCAGACCCGATGCTGTTCGCGGTCAGCACGATGGGGATCGTGCAGATCACCGCCTGGGGCACGAGCTACTACTGCCTCGGGGTGCTGGCCGTGCCGATCGGCGCGGACACGGGCTGGAGCCTGAGCTTCATCTACTTCGGCTTCACGCTCTCGCTCCTGGTGATGGGCGCCGTGTCGGCGCTCGCCGGCCGCGCCATCGACCGCTACGGCGGCCGCGCCGTGATGGTGCTCGGCACGGTGCTCGTGTCGGCGGGCCTCTGGACGCTCGCGCACGCACGCAGCGAGGCGGCCTGGCTCGCGGTATGGGCGTTCCTCGGCATCGGCATGCGGCTCTCGCTCTACGACGCCGCATTCGCCGCTCTGGTGCAGGTCGTGCCTTCGCGCGGCAGGCTGGCGATCTCGTACCTGACGCTGTGGGCGGCCTTCGCCTCGACCGTGTTCTGGGTTCTGGGGCACTACCTCAACGAGGCGCTCGGCTGGCGCGGGACGCTCGAGCTTTTCGCGGCGATCAACCTCGCCGTCTGCGTACCCCTTCTCTGGCTCGGCCTTGCGCGACGCGAGGCGCCGGGGAAGGCAGCCGCAGCCGAGGCCGCGAGCGCGGCCGCCGACGGGCCACCCCTGGCCGGGCGGGCACGGCGCATCGCCAGCGTGCTGTTCGCGCTGGTGATGTCGTTGAACGGCTTTGTGTTCGCTGTGGTCACGGTGCAGCTCGTGCCGCTGCTCGAGGCCGCGGGCCTCGCCGCCGCGGCCGCGGTGTGGGTCGCCTCGCTCAAGGGCGTCGCGCAGTTCTCGGGGCGCGTGGTCGAGATCGCCTTCGGCCGCAGGCTGCGCGCGGTGACCGTCGGCCGCATCGCCATCGGCGTGCTGCCGCTCTCCTTCGTCGTGCTGCTCGTTGCCGGCGGCAACCTGCGGGCGCTCGTCGCCTTCACGCTGCTGATGGGCGCATCGCAGGGCGTCATCACCATCGTGCGCGGCGCGGTGCCGCTCGCGCTGTTCGGCGCCGCGGGCTACGGCGCGGTGCTGGGCGTGCTCGCCACCCCGGTGCTCATCGTCAACGCGGTGTCGCCGACGCTCTTCGCGATGATCGTCGACCGCTGGGGCTGGCAGGCGGCGCAGGGCGCGCTGCTCGCCGCGGCGCTCGCCTCGTGGGCGGCGATGGAGGTCATGTCGCGCTGGTACGAGCGCAGCCGCAGGGGCGCCGGACCGGGCGCCCGGCTTTGATGCGGTGCGTCGTGAATATTGCGCAACGGGAGCGGCACTATTCACGTTGCCGCCGCCCAACGGCCCGCAGACAATGCGCCCGCAGTCTTCAAGAGAGGAGAAGATCATGAACAAGCCGGTCCCGGTGCTCCAAGGCGCGTTCCTCGGCATCGCCTTCAGCGCAATCGCGCTTGCGCAGAGCGCAGAGCAGCTCGGCAACGTGCGGTTCCAGGTGTCGTGCTCGAGCGAAGCGCAGGCCGGATTCCACCGCGCCATGGCGCTCTACCACTCGTTCGACTGGGGACGCGGCAAGGCCGCGTTCGAGGAGATCGCGAAGCTCGATCCGCGCTGCAGCATGGCGCACTGGGGCCTCGCCATGGTCGCGGCCGACAATCCTTTCGGCTGGCCGGTTTCGCTCAAGCTCAAGGATGGCGCCGAAGCGATCCAGAAAGCGCGCGAGATCGGCGCGGGCACGGCGCGCGAGCGCGACTACATCGAGGCGCTCGAAGCGCTCTACCGGGACCACGCCGGCACGCCCCACCGCCCGCGCGCGCTCGCCTACGAGCAGGCGATGGAGAAGCTCGCGGCGAGGCATGCGGACGACGTCGAGGCGAAGATCCTGTACGCGCTCGCGGTGAGCGCGAACCACGACCTCAACGACAAGAAGTACGAGCGCCCGCTCAAGGCCGCGGCGCTGCTCGAGCCGCTCTTTGCCTCGCATCCGCAGCATCCGGGCGTCGCGCACTACCTGATCCACAGCTACGACTACCCGCCGATCGCCCACAAGGGGCTGGACGCGGCGAAGCGCTACGCCAAGGTCGCGCCCAACGCGGCCCACGCGCAGCACATGCCCTCGCACATCTTCACCCGCGTGGGCTTCTGGCGCGAGTCGGTGGCATCCAACCTGGAAAGCGTCAAAGTCGCGGCCGGAAACAGGACCAACGCCCTGCACGGCCTGGACTACATGGCGTACGCCTACCTGCAGCTCGGCGAAGACGCCAAGGCCGAAAGAGTGCTTGCCGAAGCGCTCGCGACCGGGGCGGCCGCCAATCGCGGCTTCGCCGAGCCCTTCGCGCTCGCCGCGATCCCGGCGCGCCTCGCGCTCGAGCGCGGCCGCTGGGCCGAGGCGGCGAAGCTCGAGCTCGGCCCGCTGGTCGCGCCTGCCGACTGGGACCGCTTCCCGCAGGCCGCCTCGGTGCTGGTGTTCGCGCGCGGCGTGGGGGCAGCGCGCGGCGGCGACGCGGCCGAGGCGCGGCGCCAGATCGAGCGCCTGCGCGCGCTGCACGCGACGCTCACCGAGCGCAAGCTCGGCTATTGGGCGGAGCAAACCGAGGTGCAGGCGAAGGTGGTCACCGCGTGGGCGCTGAAAGCCGAGGGCAAGCACGCCGAGGCTCTCGCCGCGATGCGCGCCGCCGCCGATCACGAGGACGCGACCGAAAAGCACGTTGTGGTGCCCGGTCCCGTCATGCCGGCGCGCGAGCTGCTCGCCGACATGCTGCTCGAGCTCGGCCGGCCGGCCGAGGCGCTGCCGCAGTACGAAGCGTCGCTCGCCAAGGAGCCGAACCGCTTCCGCGGCCTTGCCGGCGCCGCGTTCGCCGCCGAGCGCGCCGGCGACCGGGCGCGCGCCCGCGTGCACTACGAGAAACTTGCCGCGATGTGCGCCGGATCGGAGAGCACGCGGCCGGAGCTGGAGCGGGCGCGCCAGGTGCTCGCGCGGCGGAACTAGCGCGCGGTCGGCGAGCGCCCCGGGTCCCCGCCTGAAGCCCGCGGGGACGACGGTCGCGATCAGAGCGCGTCGAGCTTCGCCGCGATCGCGCGCGCGAGCGTCTTCAGCACCTTGATGCGCGCCCAGTTCTTGTCCTCGGCCTCGACCAGGGTCCAGGGCGCGGCCGCGGTCGAGGTGCGCTCGATCATGTCGGCGGCGGCGCGGCGGTAGAGCGGCCACTTCTCGCGGTTGCGCCAGTCCTCGGCGGTGATCTTGAAGCGCTTGAAGCGCGTCGCCTGGCGCTCCTTGAAGCGGCGCAGCTGCTCGGCGGCCGAGGTCTGCAGCCAGAACTTGGCGAGCACGCCGCCGGCGCGCGCGAGCTGCTCCTCGAAGTCGTTGATCTCGGCGTAGGCGCGCATCCAGTCGGCCTCGGCGGCGAAGCCTTCGACCCGCTCGACCAGCACGCGCCCGTACCAGCTGCGGTCGTAGATGGTGAAGCGCCCGCGCCGCGGCAGGTGGCGCCAGAAGCGCCACAGGTAGGGATGCGCGCGCTCCTCGTCGGTCGGCGCGGCGATCGGGATGACGAGATACTGGCGCGCGTCGAGCGCGGCGGTGATGCGGCGGATCGCGCCGCCCTTGCCGGCCGCGTCCATGCCTTCGAACGCGACCGTGACCGCGATCCGGTCGAAGCGCTTGTGGCGCGAGAGGCGGTCGAGCCGCCCCTGCCACTTGGCGAGCTGCTTCTCGTACTTCGCGTCCGGCAGCTTGCGCGAGAGGTCGAGCCGGGCGAGCGCGTCCCGGCGATCGATCGGGCGCGCGAGCGGCGCGACCTCGGCGACCTTCCTGCGGCGCTCGGGCGCGGCGGCAAGGCGCTTGCGGATCGCATCGAGCAGCGTCCTGCCGACAGTGAGCTCGCGGTAGTGGCGGTCGGCGCCCTCGACCACGATCCAGGGTGCCTGCGAGCCGGAGGTGAGCCGCAGCACGTTCTCGGAAGTCTCGCGGTAGCGGTCGTAACGCTTGAACTCCCGCCAGTGCGCGCGCGTCACGCGCCAGGTACGATCCGGGTCCTGGTCGATCTGGGCGAGGCGCGTCTTCTGCATCTTCTTGGAGAGGTGGAACCAGAACTTGAGGACGAGCGCGCCCTCGTCGGCGAGCATGCGCTCGAAGCGGTTGATCCCCTCCACCGCCTGGCGCAGCTGGGGCCGCGAGATGCGCTTGCGCACCCGGTCCACGATCGGGTCGGTGTACCAGGAGCCGAGCAGCACGCCGATCGAGCCCTTCGGCGGCAGCGCGCGCCAGTAGCGCCACATGCGCGGGCGCTCGCGCTCCTCGTCGCTGGGAGTGTCGAAGGCGACCGCGTGCACGTGGCGCGGGTCCATCCATTCGCTCAGGCGGTTCACCATCTCGCCCTTGCCGGCGCCGTCGACGCCGGCGAGCAGCACGATCACCGGGAAGCCGCCGTGCTCCTTCAGGCTGTACTGCGCATCGAGCAGG
>Ga0187892_10001957_pt1 | contig 44145 bp, 35 predicted proteins | sample MA1701073metaG_FD_139345 | JGI IMG/M metagenome (GOLD analysis project Ga0187892, IMG submission 139345) | Bio-ooze microbial communities from a basaltic lava cave in the Kipuka Kanohina Cave System on the Island of Hawaii, USA - MA170107-3 metaG ... | reverse complement strand
TTCGAGCAACCGCACTTCTTCAGGGGTCAGTACTAACTTGGGTCGAGTCGATTGTCTAGCCATGCCCGCAGCATAGCAGAGAACCGATTATATAGATACTATTTAGTGAAACGATATACTAGGCACCAATGACGAAAGAAATCCCAAATCTAAATGACGAAAAAGACAGAGTGCTTCGCCAAGGTGAGGGAGTCAGGCTTTCTTCCGATACTCTTTCAGGAAGCCGACGAACATGATTCTGTGTGCTTCCTCTGAAGTCAGCAGCCTGATGCACAGGTCTTGCGTGACGTAGTCGTACCCGTCGCAAAGGCGAATGATCTTGTTATACTGGTTGATAGCCTCTTCCTCCGCTGCAATGACTCCCTCGATGACACTGGTGACATCCGTAGTGTCCTTCGGTGGTTGCAGAGATTTCTGGCTGAATTTCAAGGCCAGGGACCCAGGGACAAAGCCGCTTAGCTGCTTAATCCTCTCTCCAAGCTGCCGGGCATGCATCAGCTCTTCAGTAATATCTGCGGCCAATGCCTTCTTGATCTCTTCAGCTCGCACCCCATCCAGGTCGATTGATATTGCCAGGTAATTTGTGACCGTCTCCAACTCCATTCGGTAGGATTCTTGAAGTTCTCTTATGATCGTTTCTTGACTTGCCTTCGGCATGAGCGCTCCTTAGTCGACTAGTTGGAAATATCGCAATTGGCAGCAGCACCAACTTACCTTGTGTCGCCGTGATTCTATCGATTGAGCGACGAGAACACAATCCGGTTGATTGAGTTTCTCCTGGTGTTTTGTCCATCCTGACAGCGCGCCCTCTTCGCGTCCAGATGATCTGATTTTCATTCAATTGCCAGATGAGTTTGCGGTACACTTTGACAGTTTTCAACGATTCACTCTTTAGACAACGAGGACACCATGAACAGAATCCATCGGCGTCGGTTCGTTTCTCAAAGTCTGGTTGGAGCGGCAGCTTTGTGGTCGGGTGTTCATCATGCTCCCTGGCTCTCGGCTGCTCCCCTGATGAAAAAGGAGGCGACAGACCGCGTTATCCTGGGCAGCACTGGCATCAAGCTTTCCCGGCTGGCGATGGGTAGCGGGACAAGCGGATCGAACTATTCGTCAGATCAGGTTCGCCTTGGTTTGAAGGGTTTCTCTGACCTGTTGGTTTACGGATTTGATCAAGGTATCAACTTCTGGGAAGCCGCTGACCAATACGGAAGTCATCCTTGTCTGAGCGCCGGAGCAAAGCAGGTAGGACGCGACAAGTTGGTGCTGCTGACCAAGACGCATGCGCGGACCGCTCCTCAAATGCGGGCCGACTTGGATCGTTTTCGTAGAGAGTTAGGAACAGACTGCGGCGACATCGTTTTGCTCCATTGCATGATGAGCGCGAAGTGGCCCGAGGAGCGGCGCGGCGCCATGGATGTTCTGGAGGAGGCCCGGGAGAAGGGCATCATTCGGGCTCATGGAGTCTCGTGCCATACCTTGGAAGCACTGCAAGTTGCCGCGAAGCACCCGTGGGTTCAAGTGGACCAGGCCCGCATCAACCCCATTCAAGCTTACATGGATGCCGATCCGGCCACGGTGATTTCGGTGTTGCGGGAGATGAAAAAAGCAGGGAAGGGTGTGATTGGAATGAAGATCATGGGGCAGGGAAAGCTGTCGCACGATCCAAACCGCGCCATCGAACATGCAGCCAAGCTCGACTGCATTGATTGCTTCACGATTGGCTTTACCAATTCAAAGCAGTTGGATGAAGTTGTGAGTAAGGTGCCCCGCTTGTCCGTGGCTTAACCAAGCAAGAAACATGCCGGGGTAATGGACGAAGGGGGCAATCCCTGCAAATCAATCCCTAAGATCTCAAGCGTTTCGTGCTTGAATCAGGCGTGCCATTTGTGAATCGTCAGCTGCGTAGGCTCTCTCTTGGTTTCGAACTTCTGTACCTCGGCGGCCCGTCCTGTGGGAGCCTGCTCAACGGCGCGACCCAGATAGAACGAGAACCATTTGCCACCTTTGGTGCAGATCTTATCGATACCCTCCAGGTTCGCCTCGACTTTCTTCTCAAAATCCTCCAGCGACTGGGTCAACAAATCCACGACAACCGGGTCCACGTATTGCGACTTGAGAGCCGGATCATACGTCGTTTTCAGGTCGAGCACCGCCTGACGGATGCTGGTTGTAAACTTGTTTCCCAGTAGCATTAAGTCTTCACAACCCTGCATGAATTTTTGGACTTCGTCTTCGCTCAGTTTCTTGTTCTGCATCGAGTCTCCTTTAGCCTAGGAAGCGCTCTTACTCTTGGCCTTCACCCGTTGTGCGGCATCTGGGTTTCCAGGTGGTTGAGCCACGCGGCCCAGGGCACTTGCAAAACAGAAGGCGTACCATTGGCCGCCTTCTGTGCAGATCCGGTCAATACCATCCAGATTGCTTCGTGCCTCACGTTCAAACTCAGTAAACGACTGAGCGAGCATTTCGGCGACTGCCTTCTCTAGGAAGTGGGTCTTGAGAAACGCTTCCAGTTGAGTCTTGAATCCATCCAGGGCAGAGTCGATATTCCCTCTGAAGGCCTCCCCCATTTTCACCAATTCTTCATTAGCCTTAAAAAACCGATCGAGAGATTCCTGTGACGTTTCGTTGCTGTGCATGGCTATCTCCAGGGACACTGATTGCTAATCATGATAGCTCAAGTCGCTAGCATCCCGTAGGAGAAATTGGGGCTAATACTGATGGTGGATACGCCAGAATAGGATTGGAAATATTGTAATAATTTACTCAACTTGATTAAGGGGAGCCAATAACTCCATGCCAACGAGGTATTCCCGGGCGTTGCCGGTTTGACGAGCCCAAACCACCCGTCCGCGAACTTTCTCCCGGCCCTCGAACTCAAGGGACACCGGGCTATCCTTGTGCATTGATCGGGAGAGAGCCAGGCATGCCCCTAAGCGGCTGATATTCCTTGTCATGGTGACTTCTTCGAACGTATTGTTCGACAGGTCGTGTCCACGAAGAGTCGTCATGATCTGTACACTGAAGCGCTTGGCATCCCGCTTTCGCTGTTCGATGGCCACGCGGTAGGCATCGTAGATGGAAATACCCCAAATCACTGGAGGAAGGACTGCCAAGAGCGCGATCAGTGAGGCATGAACTCCGGGAGCGGAACTCCCCAACCGCAGCACAAGCAGCGCAAGAGAGAAAGTGAAGAGCGTAATGATCACCGTGCCTTTGAAGGTTTCGCCATTGGCAAACTGTCCAAGGCCAGGGAGCCGCGCCGCCTTCTTTGCGGCCTTCACGCCAATCTGCATGTGATTGCTCGAATTATCTCGCATGCTGCACCTCGTGGAAAAGGCATTTTGGATCTCGTATCGGCGTTGGAGGACAATGCGTTAAGTCCTTTTTCTGCACTACCCGACGTCTTAGGTACATTGATTTCGGACGTCGGCAAAACGCTTAGGCGTGCCGCCCAAAACTGAGTAAGAACGCGTCATAGAACAGGAAGGCTATTGCACTTATATAGAGTCCGATCGCTACAATCAAGGCTTGATTGAACCCAAAGTTCACGGCGATTACCATCGTGAGGATCGAGCCGAGAACGGAAGCGGCCCCATTAATGCCCCAAGCCCATGGGATTAAAGCCGGTGAGGTTCGACGTAGCCAGCTAATCCCGAGAGGCATTGGCATGCCCATCACAAAGCCCAAAGGCGCAAGAAACGCAATCGCCAGCAAGGCTTTCAACACGATTGTCAGCCCCACGAGACGGTAGAGGAAGAATGGCAGCAACGGAAGATAGGCCAACGTCAACCCGGCGATCAGGAGGCAGATCATGGAAATGTTCCGGCGCAAGTGCTCGCTGGACAACCTTGCTGACCAGAGGCTTCCCAGTCCACTGAACAACAAGGTGGAAAACAGGACGATGCTTAGCGCATAAACCGGACGTCCCAGAAACAGGATGAACTTCTGAACCAGAGTCATTTCAATGAGAATAAAGCCCAACCCAAGGCAAACAAAGTAGCCAACCTCTGGCCCGGCCCGCCGGCTAAAGGCCTCCTTTCGAAACCAGAAAAGCGGAAATAGAAGAAAGAGGAGTGCGAGAGCCAGTGCGACCAGGAAAACCGAGAACAGGACCAACAGCCCTACGTTGGTCTTCTTGGATTCCCACGACAGGAAAAGCGAACCCCAAAGTTGGCGAAATCTGACGGTGTGAAAGAAAAACGGACTGTTGTCGCGTGGCGGGGTCACATCGTAGGCATAGCTGCGATAAAACTGCCGTGGATCTTCGGCAGTGATCAGCCTCGTAAATGGGTTTTCAGGCCGGGTAAGGGGAGTGTAGAGCAGCTCAAATGCATTCGCTCGGCTGAGAGCTTCGATCGCCCGCACTTCCGCATCCGTGAATCCCGACTTTTTGAAAAGAAAATTGCACTCCACCGCTTCGCGTTGGCGACTTTCGCGTACCACGATCATCGAGCGTTCAGGGTTGGCTAGCCCCAACTCCACCATCGCGGCCCGCGTCAAAGAAACCAGACGCAAATCCTGCTGCGGCGGGTCAAGGTTCCAGCGCGTAAAGGTAAGAATCCCGTCGTCTTTGAGCTTTCCGAAGTAGTCTTTGAATGCTTCAACCGTGTACAGATTGTTTTCCGTCAGCGCAAAAGCGCCGGCCGCCGTGGCGGCCCAGGTATCTACCAGCGTTGCCTGGATGATGTCATACGAATCCGCTGCCCGCCGGATGAAGCTGCGACCTTCGTCAACGTGGATTTGCACTTCAGGGCGAAAGTAGAGCCCGCCCGTAAAGTCGCGGAAGGCTCCCCGCATCACCTCATCCACCGTGATGGGGTTGATCTCAACACCAGTAATATCGCTGTTTCCAAAGGTCAGCGCAGTCAGTACATCGATGCCCCCACCGGGCCCCACAATCAACGTCTCGGCAGAGGGCCTGATGTGATAGGCCAAAGATGAAACCCGACGTTGCAGGAACTTCCACGGCCCGAGGTCGCCGTCGAAGTCGGGCAATAGCGTGCCGGCGTCGCCGTCCATGATGATCCAGGTGTCTTTCATGTCATGGTTCACCTGTACAACCGTAATTCGCGAAGACGAATTCCACCGGGTAAAGAGCGCCTCGCCTTCATCCCGCCCTTTGACGTAATGGATCTTCAGCCAGGGATTGTTAGACCCAACGAGCAGCGACGTGCCCAGCGGAACTAAGAGCAGGAGAGGAAGAACATAGAAGATCTTTGGGGGGGCCACAGGCAAAAGCAGCCAGCAGGCAACGGCCGCCAAAACTGAAATTGCAAGCATGGCTTGCGGACCACCCAGCACGTTGAGCAACGGAATCACGAGCAAGCAACCGCAAGCCGCGCCTGCCAGATCGAAGGAATAAAGGCGACTAATGTTCTCTGAAAGATGCGTCATAGCCAGCGAGAGGCACAAGCCACCCAAAAAGAAGGGAACAGAGGGAATGCCGTAGAGCAGGACGATGCGCCACAGCTGTCGCAACGTAAAGTCAAACTGAAAGTCGAGCCTCAGGATGAAACCCAAGACCAGCGGAATCGAAGCTGCAAACAGCCAGCAGAAGGTGAGTAGTTGCCTTTCGAGCCGGTCGGACCCGAAGAATTTTGGAAATAGATAGACGTAGACACCGCTGGCACCCGATCCCAAGAGCGCCAGTGAGATGACCATGAAGGCGTAGTGGTAGTAAAGCTTGACTGAGAAAATACGAGTCAGCACCAGTTCAAGCATCAGGATGGACGCACTAATCAGGAACACGGCCAGATAGATTCGACGGCTGCCAACACGCGGGCTAAGAGTCATGAAGAATGGTCTGCGATGATCCTAAGGTGGTCAGGCATGCCAACGAAACGCGCAGGATTCTAGCAACTTCGTCTGTTAGATACGCAACTAAATGTCGCAATCCGACAACTGCCGGTGTATTGAAGCCTTGGGAATCCTACCTTAGGAAGAGGACGCGGTGAAAAATTCGGCTGGTCGCAAGGTAGGGACGTGGTGCTCCGTGCCCGTGTTGGCTTCAGCGCCGCGGATGCGCCCAGCGCGGCCCTACCAGTGAATTTTTCTGCAGCTTCAGGAGCGTCGGCCCTGCGACTGCGGTCGCGGGAGCCATATCGCAAATGGAGGAAAGCCTTCCGGCAGCGAATCGTAGACAGCGCGGCCCGGCACTCACTGACCCAACGCCGGGGATTATTGTGTTGACGCATGTGAGCCGCGACTCTAGAATCAAGCCGCTTCCAAAAGATCTGAAACAATCCTGGCGTGCCACGAGACTCTCGGCGGCCTGGTTCATTCTCCACAAGTCGAGGTCATTTGCGCCATGGTAGAGCGTTTAATCACTCGTCCTACGCGGGCCCGCCATTGGGTCATCGTCTTCGCGGTAGCCCTGTCGGTCATCACCTACATTGACCGGGTTTGCATTTCACAAGCCACTCCCCTAATCATGCGTGACTTGGGCCTGGACAAAGCGAGCATGGGGCTGGCGTTGTCCGCCTTTGCCTGGGCGTATGCGCTCTTCGAGGTTCCGGGAGGATGGCTGGCCGACTACATGGGGCCGCGCCGCGTGCTCATGCGGATTGTGATCTGGTGGTCGTTCTTCACAGCAGCCACGGGTTGGGTCAAAGGTTTGGGGTCGCTTGTCACTGTTCGAGCGCTTTTCGGAGCCGGCGAGGCGGGCTGCTACCCCAATCTGACGAAAGCCTTCACCACCTGGCTCCCTCAGGATGAGCGAGTGCGCGCGCAAGGCATCACCTGGATGAGTTCGCGCTGGGGAGGGGCATTCACGCCACTCCTGGTCGTTTACATGTACAACTTCATGACCTGGCGGCAGACTTTTGAATTCTTTGGAGCGCTGGGTGTGGTCTGGGCGCTGGTGTTTTTCTGGTGGTATCGCGACAATCCTAAAGACCACAAGAGTGTGAACAGCGCCGAGCTCGCTTTACTTAAGGGTTCGGAGCATACCGCCTCAGGGCATGGGAACGTCCCCTGGGGAAAGCTGTGTTTCTCGCCAAACATTTGGTTGCTCTGGCTTCAATACGCCGCCCTGGCTTATCCCTGGTATTTCTACATCACCTGGTTGCCCACCTACCTCAAAGAGTCCTACCACCTTGAGCCGCAAAAAGCCGCCGTCCTGGCTGGGCTCCCCCTGTTCTTTGGAGGCATTGGCTCGTTCTTTGGTGGCTGGATTTCTCCAATCATCGCGAGAAGGATTGGGAGCGTCACCAAAACACGCCGCTTCTTCGGGATTCTCGGTTTTTGCATGGCGTCTGCGTTGCTCTTCATTTCCGGTCACATCAAGGACCCCGTGATTGCTTCTCTTTTCATGGGATTCGCCAGCTTCTCCAACGACCTCGTCATGCCAGGCAGCTGGGGAGCGTGCATGGATATTGGCGGCAAGTACGCAGGCACGCTTTCCGGCTCAATGAATATGATGGGCAATTTCGGTGGCGCTCTGGCGCCGGTCATCACCGGTTACGTCCTGCAAGCAACCAACAACAACTGGATGATGTCCTTTTACATTGGCGCGGCCGTCTACCTGATCGGCGCCGTCTGCTGGCTGTTCATCGACCCAGTCTCTCCGCTCGAGGGCTCTTCTATGACCGAGGCTCATCCCTGAGGGCTCGCGCCATTCGGTTGCAATCCACCTGTTCGAAGACGGGCACGACTTCTGAGCCACGCAGGAACTCGTCGACCCGGGTGAGTGTCGGAACAAACCTTAGGCCGCACACCTGTTCTGAACTGGGAGGTGCCGTTGTGAGGTGTACCTGCAGCCTATCTTGCTGCACCATAGGCTGCACGAGCGCAGTCTACCCTCCTCTGGTCCCGAAGGCTCTCCAAGGCAAGTACCTACAGCGATACTTTATTAGCCAGACCGAGATGGAGATTGCGTGGACTCCAAGACAGCCATCGTTCAACAGCGACAGCCTCGACTTGAACGAGGCGCCCACTGCTGGCTAACCTCATGGAGCCGACCCGCCGCCAAAAACAGTGTCGGGCAGCCGATGCCTGAGCCGTTACGGCTGACCCCATGGACGGCCGTGGAATCAATGACGCGATATGAGGACTACGATATTCAAGGTCAAAGCCGAGGTTAGCGATCCGTCGGCAGAGACCTACGCCTTCAGCTCGCAGAAAGACGATGCATGAGGGCAAGCAAATTGCCAAAGGCGATACGATCTTCCTCTTCCCAAGCGAGAACGAAGGCGGCCCAGGTCTCATCGCAACCGGTGTCGTCACTTCGGCCAAAGCGATCGCAAAGATACGCGGAATCGCCCGGCAAACGCCGCGCGTGAGCATCACCATCAGACGCACCGCGCTCGCGAGGCGGCGCTTGGGGCGGAGCGATCTCAAGCTTTTTTCCGAGTGGAACGATGGTCGACCCGAGACCGAGCTCAATTTCAAATTCTATCGTCAGGCAACGAGCGGCGTTCTTTCGCAGATTCTTTTGACGCGGAACTTTATTTCGGGGACTGATCTGCCATGCGGAGCCTGTGGGGTTTCTAACGCGTCACCCTGTTCCAGTCCTAGGAATTGTCATCAGTCTGATCGCGGTCGCTGGTTGGAATGCAATATTGAAGAGTGATCTCAGGCGGTATTTCCAGTAACAGCTTCTAAGGGGCAGCCAGTCTTTGCAATAGATGAGCTGGCTGTAGGTTGGCAATACTTCAAGGAGAAGAGACAGAGAAGTCTGAATGAATCTGCTCCCAAGCGGGAGAAGGCCCGCCGCCCAACCCAGCCACATCCAGCCGACGCTAAGAAGCAGCGCCGGGCTGACGCAGAATGGTTCTTCGAAGGCGTTATGCAGCGCACTCATGTCCGCTTGGTCGTCTTCTTCGGGCTGGTTGCTTTTCTGCCATTGATTTATTACCTGGCAGTGGTGGGAGGATTGCTCCCATATGGCGCCATCTTGCTCATTACGATACGCAACATTGGCAACTCTTCAATTCTTTGGTTCAGTCTGGTTCATTTGACGATATACGGCGTGGCGCTCTACGGGTTGGCTGAACTTATTGCGCGGCTCGTCATCCGAGTTGCCGGTGTTTACGTGTTGCCGGCTACCGTGATTGTGCTGTTGCTACTGGCGAGCATCGGGCTGGTGCCGATTTTCGGAGTCGCTCACGGTCAAATCCATTGGATGAACGCCTATGATCTCTATACTTCTGACACCTTGCGTTAACCTATCGCGACGACGCTCTCATAACGCTCCCGGAGTCAAGAGAACAAACTTCCTCCTAGCGACTGCATGCCAGGTGCCGTACAACGTCGTTTCATTGCCTTGATCCTTACGTCGCTTTGGTTAGTAGCAACGTCCCTTTGGAAAATGTTCGTCATCACAAACTGAGGACCAATGCTGTACTGAGTACCGCATGATCAAGCGGGCATACAGCTCTCCCTAATAGAGACGACCGTGGGTGGACGGCAGGCGACCCTCCGACCGATTGACCATGTTGGCGACAAGCTGCTGCGAGGCGGCAGATATACATACTCGCTTGGAGTCACCGTTCAGGCACAGTCTGCGCTTGACCGTCTTCGATTTGAGGTCATCCGGGAGTAGCGGCAATCACCACAGCCCGCCTCCTGGGCACACCACTTTCGGGGTATCCACTCTCCTTCCGCCGCCTTGGGCGACACCGTCGACACGCCGATGCCGAACGGCGTCCTTGCCGAGATTGAGAAACTGAGAACAGCCTTCACCGAGTGTTCTTGTTGGCTCCCTTCCTTTACACCTCCCGGTTTTCCATGCTATTGTCTGCCCTTCATTTCGGGCCGTTCTAATTCAATAAGGAGCCGATATACCATGGCAACCGCTACAAATCTAAAGGCAGACGTGAAGGATATGGGCCTTGCCGGCAAGGGCAAGAAAAGAATCGAGTGGGCATCACGGTCAATGCCTGTGCTTGAGCTTATCCGTAAACGGTTTTTGAAGGAGAAGCCCCTGACGGGTCTGAAGGTTTCGGCCTGCCTGCATGTGACTACCGAGACGGCGAACTTGATGACTACCTTGCGCGATGGGGGGGCCGATGCCGTGATTTGTGCTTCAAACCCGTTGAGCACCCAGGATGATGTGGCTGCCTCGCTGGTGCACGACTTCGGCATTCCAGTGTTTGCCATCAAGGGTGAGGACAATAAGACGTATTACTCACATATCACAGCAGCTCTTGATCATCAGCCGCACATCACGATGGACGACGGCGCCGATCTGGTGTCTACGATTCACTCCAACCGGCGCGATTTGCTGGCTAATATCATCGGCGGCACCGAGGAGACGACGACGGGCGTTATCCGGCTTCGCAGCATGGCGAAGGACGGCGTACTGATGTTTCCCATCGTCTCCGTCAACGATGCGGATACCAAGCACTTGTTCGACAATCGTTACGGAACGGGACAGTCCACGCTCGACGGCGTGATTCGAGCCACGAATCTTTTGATTGCCGGCCTGAATGTTGTCGTTGCTGGTTATGGCTGGTGTGGTCGCGGCGTGGCATCGCGTGCACGCGGCATGGGCGCGAAGGTGATTGTGACCGAGATCGATCCGACCAAAGCCATCGAAGCGGTCATGGACGGTTTTCAAGTGATGCCCATGTCCGAAGCGGCCAGATTGGGTGACATCTTCGTGACCGTCACCGGTAATAAGAAGGTCATCCGCAAGGAGCACTTCGACGCGATGAAAGACGGAGCAGTGGTCTGTAACTCGGGGCACTTCAACGTCGAGATCGACATTCCGGCACTGGAAGCGATGTCGAAAAGTCATGTCGAGGCGCGCGAGTTTGTCGAGGAGTATCAGATCGCTGACGGCCGGAAAATCTTCCTTCTGGGGGAGGGAAGACTGATTAACCTGGCGAGCGCCGAGGGTCACCCAGCTTCCGTGATGGACATGAGCTTCGCGAACCAGGCGCTGTCTGCCGAGTACATGGCAAAGAATTACAAGACTCTGGAAAAAAAGGTGTACGCCGTTCCAACCGCGATCGACAAGGAAATTGCCCGCCTCAAGCTGCAATCGATGGGCTCATTAATCGATGTCCTAACCTCAGAGCAGGAAGCCTATCTGGCATCTTGGGCGGAAGGAACCTAACACGAATTGCGAATGGCGAGGTACGAACGTTAAATTGCGAGCACGGACTTCGCCTAGGTTCGGATCGTAAACAAGAAGTAGACTCCGCTTGCGCCGAAGATCAGATTGGGTGCCCAAGCTGCCAGGAAGGGCAGTAGTTTCCCGGCTCCGCCTACCTGTTCGAAGAATTCCAACATAACCCAGTACGTGATGCCAATCATGATGCTCAGGCCCACGCCGTAAAGCGAGCCTCGCTTGCCCATCGAAAACGAGAAGGGAATAGCGATCAAGCACATGATGAGGCTGATGACCGGAAACGACAATTTCTTGTGCAGCGCCACGGTAAGGCGGACGACGTCAAAGCCGCTTTGCTTCAAATCCTCAATATAGTCCCGCAGTTCCAAGTAACTCATTTGGCTCGACTGTTTGACTTCCTTCTTGAAATAGCGCGGGTCTTCCGTGATCTCTGGGAACCGCTCGCGCTCAAATCGGACAAACTCCTTTGCGACGGCGCGCTGCTCGCGAAAAACTTGTGACCATCCATCTTCCAGAACCCAGGTCCCGTGGGCCTCGTCCCAACTGGCGCGAGTGGCATAGATTCTGCGTTTGATTTCAAAGCTGGCGGGATCAAATTCAAAGACCGAGAGATCCCCGAACAAATTTCGATGCTCATCAAAGAAGTTGTAGTAAAAAATCTTGCTCCGCTCACCCATCATGCACTTTCGATCCGGCCGAAGGTACGTCTGTGGCCGGCGGCCTTTGATAATGTCTCGGAGCGCATCTTGCTTCTGATTGCAACCAGGCAACACATACTCCTGCATGGCAAATGACAGACCGCTCATCAACAAGGTGACGGCCATGAGAGACAGCGCGAGCCGGTAAAGGCTGACGCCAGAAGCCTTCATGGCAACGATCTGCGAGGTTCGAGTCAGTATTCCAAAGTTCACGAGCACGGCCACGAGCACGCTCATGGGGAGCATGTAGAAGACGATTTGAGGCAACAAGTAGCGAAAGTAATTCAGGACCACGAGGATTGGAATTTGATTGGCGACGACGTCTTCCAGCAGTTCGAAAAACGTGAAGACAATGAAAATAACGACGAAGGAGCAGAGGACCAGCAGAAAATACCTGAGGAAGCCAGAGATGACGTACTTATCCAGAATCAGAGGCACCATCCAACGAACGCCTCTACCTGCGGGTTGAGTCGTGCCGCCATTTTGGGGTTGTACCTGGGCCTGTCGAGATCGCAATCTTGCGGACAGAGTCCCAAACATTTTCCAGAGTGGGCGGACCAGCCTGGACCAACCGGTTTCCTTCTCCGAGACCGCCAACAAGTAGATCGCAAGAATCAGGAACACCACGTTACCAACCCAAGGTCCCAGGATAGGCGATAGGCGGCCACTCTTGGCAAAACCCTCGCCCAGAGAGAGCAGAAGGAAATAGACCAAGAAGATTCCGAGGCTGACGACGAAGCCGTAGGACTTGCCACCTTTCCTGGAGATGACGCCGAGGGGAACGGCCAGAAGGGAAAAGATAATGACTCCAAGCGGCACCGCCACCCGCTTGCTCAGTTCCACGATCTGCTCTCGATGTTCCTTCTGCACTTCGTCGTGGGTACCGTTGCGGCCGAGCCGCCAACGCGCGAGAAGCTCCCAGGAATCCATCTCCGCGAGCTTGCGCGTCTGTGCCTGCAGATCCTGCATCGAGCCGTTTAGAGAGGCAACCGGGATGTCGGTTTCGTTGAACGTCGCCAGATCGTACAAGCCCTGGGTCCGATTGGAAACGGAATGGGTGGCACCATTCGAAAGGTGGAGCTGAAGCTTCTTCGCCTGGGTATCGTTGAAGAGAGCACCTGTCTGGGCAATTGTGATCTTGGGCTGGTCCTTTTTCGAGATATCCGCGAGAAACACTCCTTTCCAAGTCGCCTTGTCTGGAGTGGCATCCCGTATATACAGCACCAGGTTCGAAAATCCCTCCTCAAACACACCGGGCTGAATGGCAGTGCTGATGGACTTCAAGGCAATCTCGCTGCGCATGGCACGCAATTGCTGGTTCGAGTGGGGTTGCCAATAGTTGGTATTGAAGAGTGCTGCCAGAAAGATCAAACAGGCAAAAACCACCACGGGAGGCACCAGCCTTCGAATGCTGACACCGCTGGACCGCATAGCCGTAACCTCGTTGTCAGCTGAGAGACGGCCAAAGCTGATCAAGATCGCGAGGAGAGCGGCCATTGGAATAGAGAAGGTTAATATTGTCGGTAAGATATAAAGAAGAATGAGAAGTATTTCTTGAGGAGTTACATTCTTTTGGACCAGTAGCTCGAGCGGGCGGCCAGAAACAGGCAGACGTGGGATGATGACGAAACTGAAAACGATCAAGCCCAGAACGAACGGGCCTAGCAGTTCGCGGAAGACGTAGCGGTTCAGGATGGTCATCTTAGGTTTCGGTAGTTAGCCCTTCCTACCGGTTGTTACAGGGCGTTGATAGTAGCACGTAAGTTGGCTGTGTGTCAGAGCCTCAAAAAGGATCCTCTTACGGAGCGGGAGTCAGGGTTTAGCGATAGTAACGTCTGATAATTTATATTATGTAAGATTGTGAGTGCGCCGTTTCAAATCACCCTATCAAGAGCCATCTGGGCGGATTTGCGCTCGCTGCGCGCCAACCCTAACGCCCCGCTTTCCCTGCGCTCCGATCTAGGAGCCAGCGTCCCTCCTAAGACTCCTTCAACCGCAACATGTGTTGACCACTCAACCGAGGCTTGAAGCTCGCCACTGAGGACTGCGACTCCCACTTTCCTGTTCCATTCTCGAAGCAGCCCAAGCCGAATTCGTTGCAGAGAGCACTTCACCATTTCACGTCTTGACAAAGAGGAATGCCACGATTATAACTGCGCTTGTCTTTAGCACTCGATCACCATGAGTGCTAACAATACTCACCACAACTTTTTATCTCTACCGAACTAGGAGAATGCGTATGAGTCTCAGACCTCTGCACGATCGGATTCTGGTACGACGGATTGATGCTGCCGAGCAAGCCAAGGGTGGGATCATTATTCCAGATACGGCCAAAGAGAAGCCGCAGGAAGGCGTCGTGGTTGCCGTCGGAAACGGAAAGATCCTTGAAAACGGCACCCGCCTCGACATGTCGGTCAAGGCAGGCGACCACATCCTGTTCGGCAAGTATACGGGCAGCGAAGTCAAGCTTGACGGCGAGGAACTGCTGATCCTTCGCGAGGACGAAGTATTGGCCATTACCGAAGGGGCCACTCGCTCGAAGTCGTCCAGTAAATAGCTCGAATCGAAAACACACGACAAGGAGGCTTACATGGCAAAGCAGATTGTTTCTGGAGAAGCGTCCCGGCAGGCCCTGTTGAAGGGTGTGAATCAGCTCGCGGACGCCGTTAAGATCACTTTGGGACCCAAAGGCCGCAATGTGGTCCTGAGCAAGAAATTTGGCTCCCCAACCATCACCAAGGACGGTGTCACGGTGGCAAAGGAGATCGAACTGCTAGATGGGCTGGAGAACATGGGAGCCCAGATGGTTCGAGAAGTCGCTTCAAAGACCAGCGATGTGGCTGGCGACGGCACCACCACCGCAACGGTTCTCGCCCAGGCCATTTTTAGAGAAGGCTGTAAGACCGTGGCGGCAGGTGCCAACCCAATGGCCTTGAAGCGTGGTATCGAAAGAGCTGTGGAGGAAGTGGTTTCTGAAATCCGGCGACTTTCGAAGCCGGTCAAGGGGGATATGATTGCCCAGGTAGGTACCATCTCTGCTAATGGTGATACCAAGATTGGCGGCATCATCGCCGAAGCCATGAACAAGGTTGGCAAGGACGGCGTGATCACCGTTGAAGAGGCCAAGACAATGGAAACCACGCTCGACATTGTCGAGGGTATGCAGTTCGATCGTGGCTATCTTTCCCCATACTTCGTAACGGACTCTGACCGAATGGAATGCGTCCTCGAAGATGCTCTGATCCTGATCCATGAGAAGAAGATCAGCAGCATGAAGGATCTGCTTCCAGTGCTGGAACAGGTTGCCAAATTGGGTCGCCCCCTTCTGATCATCGCCGAGGAAGTTGAAGGAGAGGCGCTCGCAACCTTGGTGGTGAACAAGCTCCGCGGTACTTTGAACGCAGCCGCGGTGAAAGCCCCCGGCTTTGGTGATCGGCGCAAGGCCATGCTGGAAGACATCGCTATTCTGACCGGTGGCAAAGCAATCACCGAGGATCTGGGTTTGAAGCTTGAGAACCTGAAGCTCGAGGACTTGGGTCGAGCCAAACACATCGTGATCGACAAGGACAACACCACGATCGTCGAGGGTGCCGGAAAGTCAAAGGAGATCGAAGGCCGGGTAAAGCAGATCCGGGCGCAAGTGGAAGACACGACCTCCGACTACGATCGCGAGAAACTGCAGGAGCGGCTCGCCAAATTGGTTGGGGGCGTTGCAGTGATCAAAGTCGGCGCGGCGACTGAAACCGAGCTGAAAGAGAAGAAAGCTCGCGTCGAAGATGCCATGCACGCCACTCGTGCGGCAGTTGAAGAAGGAATCGTTGCCGGTGGCGGTGTTGCCTTCATTCGTGCCATTCCAGCCGTGGCCAAGCTGAAGCTGGGAGAAGATGAGCAGATCGGCGTCGATATTGTGCGTCGCGCCCTGGAAGAACCTCTGCGCCAGATTGCACTTAATGCCGGCGTAGAAGGTTCCATTGTCGTGGAGAAGGTAAGGTCAGAAAAGAAGGAGTCCTTTGGGTTGAACGCGCAGACCGGCGATTTTGAAGACCTGATTGCCGCCGGCGTGATCGATCCGGCCAAGGTGACGCGAACGGCGCTCCAGAACGCAGCGTCGGTTGCGGGACTCTTGCTGACAACAGAGGCTCTCATTTCGGAAATTCCCGAGAAGAAGAAGGAACCCGCCATGCCGCATGGTGGCGGAGGCGACATGTACTAGCAGCATCTTCCCTGCTCTTCAGGCGGCCCGTGCTAGAATGGGCCGCTTTTTTTTGGCGTTATGATTCCATCATCCACCTTCAAAAGGTTCCTGCTGCTTGCAGCTGTCGCAATTGTGTCTGCATCGGTGCTGATGCCCCCGGTGTGTAATCTCCTGTTCAAGTGCGGCTGTTCCTGGCTCTGGACGACGGCTGCGGCTCATTGCAACGTCCACAATGCCGCACCACCACACTGCCCCTGGTGCAGTCAGGGTGCGACGGGCTACTACTTGCCTTATGCGGGTTTTATTGTTGGACAGTTCGCAACCGGAGCTTTGGTATTTCGATTCACAGGACAACTGGCTCTGGCTGTCTTGACCACGTTGGCTGCGATATTACCCGTTGGATACCTGATGGGAGTTGTCACTCGCCAGGTTGTCAATTGTCCTCTTTGGATTTTCTCGTAACGACCCATCCGGACCCAGCGAAAAGCAGGCTGATGGCAGTTCAATTCCTGGCCGGGGTTGAGGAATCGTTGTGCTAAGATAGCGCCCATCTGATCGGTACGAGGGCCGAAACATGGAGCGTGTTCCGCAGTTCAAGATGGATGGCGACGTGAGTTTAAGCGTCCCCGTGGCCCAGGGTTTCGACAAGATTCTTCATGATTTTGTTCTACTCGCTGCCTCCAGAAGCGGCTTCGCGAGTGAAGACTCCAGCCGCATGGCCAGCCAGGTTTCGGCCTTGTTGCAAGAGCAACTGAAGGGGCTTCCCGAGAACGGCCGCCCGGCTCAGCTGCAGATAAGCCTCACTCACCGCCCCGGTCGCCTCACGATCACGTCAACAATTGCCGCAAGTAACTTTTCGAAAGAAGAGCATTTCCAAGTGCACTCAGGTAAATGATGGCAGCCATTTTAGACGCTTTCCTCTCTGAAGAGCTGGACGCCCTTCGCCAGAAGCATCTCTTCAGAAATCTGCGTGTCTTGGAAGGGCAGCAGCTTCCTGAGGCTTGCTTTGACGGTCATTCCGTCATCAACTTGTCATCGAATAACTATCTTGGTTTGAACACACACCGACGGCTGGTGGATGCCGCCAAGCAGGCAACGGAGATTTTTGGAGTAGGGTCCGGAGCCGTTCGGACAATCGCCGGCACGATGCAGATCCACATGGAGTTGGAAGAGGCCATTGCGCGCTTCAAGCATGTGGAAGCGAGTGTCGTCTTTCAGTCGGGATTCACAGCCAACGCTGGCACTGTGTCTTCAATCCTTGGCAAGGGTGATCTGATTATCTCCGATGAACTCAATCATGCGAGCATCATTGATGGCTGCCGGTTGTCGCGGGCTGAGATTCGGGTGTTTCCTCACAAGGATCTCAACCGTCTGGAAGAGATTCTAAAAGAGACTGCCCACTTTGTTGGGAAAAAGCTGCTGATTACCGACGGTGTATTTTCGATGGATGGCGACATCGCCCCGCTGCCTGCGCTGGTTGAACTGGGAGAGCGGTATGGTGCCATTCTGATGGTCGATGACGCTCACTCAAGCGGTGTTCTGGGCAAGGACGGGCGTGGCACCGTGGATCATTTCAACCTCCACGGCCGCGTCGATATTCAGGTTGGTACGCTGTCGAAAGCGATTGGTTCCCTCGGAGGCTACGTCTGCGGGAGCCGAAAGCTGATCGACTTCTTATACCACCGGGCGCGCCCATTCCTGTTTTCCACGTCGCACCCACCGGCCGTGGCGGCCTCCTGCTTGGCAGCTTTTCAGGTGCTTCGGGAGGAGCCGGAATGGATCGAGCGCCTCTGGCAAAACACGAGATTCTTTAGAGCCGGACTGGACCGGTTAGGCTTCAATACAGGTCAAAGTGAAACGCCGATTACTCCTATCATTGTCGGCAAGGGCGACCTGGCCATGCAATTCTCCGACGAACTGTTTGGCAACGGAATTTTCGCCCAAGGAATCGGCTTCCCCACGGTTCCGGAAGCCCGTTCGAGGGTTCGCACGATTGTGACGGCCACCCATACGCAGGAGCAGTTGCAGCGCGCTCTAGACGTCATGGGCCAGGTGGGACGGAAGTTGGAGATCATTTGAACCACGTGGCGCGGAACCGAAATCCAGCCGTTGCGGTGTCGATTCCTTTTTTCGCTGGAGTGACTGAGTGAGGATAGCAAATTTCCGTCTTTTTGGTCTCTGCGGTCATCCCTTTATCAAGGAGTCTTATGCGTGAATTTCATCCGCCTCGAAGAATCTTGCTTGGGCCAGGACCCAGCGATGCCGACCCGCGCGTTCTGACCGCCTTGTCGGCACAGCTGATCGGGCACCTCGATCCTGAATTCCTCAAAGTCATGGACGACATCCAGACATCCCTGCGTTCAGTGTTCCAGACCCAAAACCGGTTGACGATCCCCATTTCCGGGACCGGAAGCGCTGGCATGGAAGCTGCCTTTGTCAATCTCATCGAACCGGGAGACACCGTTGCCGTCTGCGTGAATGGGGTCTTCGGAGAGCGCATGGCAGACATCGTCACCCGCTGCGGTGGTGTGTTACTGCGCATCGACGCGGAATGGGGCCAGTCGTTTGATCCCGGCGCCATTCGTAAGGCTTTGAAGGTACTGAAAACCGTTCCGGCCAAGATTCTTGCGGTCGTCCACGCGGAGACTTCAACAGGAGTGCTTACTCCCCTTTCCATGATCCGTGAGGTACTGAGCGATTTTCCGGATACTTTGCTGTTGGTGGACTGTGTCACATCCTTGGGCGGTCACGCGGTTGGAATCGATGCGCATCGGGTTGATTTCGCCTACAGCGGAACGCAGAAGTGCCTTTCCTGCCCGCCGGGTTTGTCGCCGATCACCGTCTCGCCGCGGGCCGTCGAGGCTTTGCGCAAGCGCAAAGAAAAAGTTCGGAGCTGGTATCTTGACCTGAGCATGGTTGAGAAGTATTGGGGTGACGACCGCACCTACCATCACACGGCACCCATATCAATGAACTACGCACTGCGCGAGGCGTTGCGGCTTATCGAAGAGGAAGGACTGGAAAAGCGCTGGGACAGGCATCGTCGCAACCATCTGGCGTTTGTGGCTGGCATCGAAGCCATGGGACTGGAAATGCTGGTGAAGTCCGAGAACCGGCTGTGGAGCCTCAATACGGTCAGGATCCCGGAGGGGGTCTCAGATGCCAAGGTACGCGCCAGTTTGCTGCAAGAATTTGGCATTGAGATTGGCGGTGGACTCGGACCGCTCAAAGGCAAGATCTGGCGAGTTGGCCTTATGGGCTATTCGTCCCATCGAAATAATGTGTTGCTGTTCCTGAACGCTTTGGAACAGATCTTGTGTCGGGAAGGATTCCGGCTCAAGTCTGGAGGAGCCGTAGATTCAGCCGAGAAAGCTTACGGCGCGTGTTGCTAGCCGGTCGAATCGTTGATAGGCAAGACATGCTAACCCACCGAGCAACGATCTTCGAAGTGCCGAGCGAAGCCTTGGGACGCACACTCGTCCTTTCATTGCTCACCCACGTCTTGTTGGTTTTTTCAGTCTTTTTTCTGCCAGGCATCGTCAGTTCGACCAAGGAACCGTGGGGCGATGCAAATGCCGGAGGGGCCGGCGCGATATCGGTAGGAATGGTGCAAAACATTCGTGGGCTGAATCTGCCACAGCCGGAAATGACCACCCAAACCAAAATTGCGTCTGAATCGAAAGGCTTGGGCCAGACGGAACCTGCGAAGACGGAGATTAAAGAGCCCGAAGTTCCAGATCCAAAAGCCTTTGAGATTCAGGATAAGAAGAAAGAACCCAAAAAGCAGGAGCGGCCTGTCCAGAAGGCACCGCCTCAACTAGCTCAGAATGCGCCTCCTCCGGAAGTCGTTCCTTTTGGAGAGGGAGGAACTCCTGGCTTTATCTACTCGCAGTTCAGCAGTGCGGGCGGTTCAGGTGGCATCGGAGTGGGCGATGGCATGTTTGGATCGAAGTATGGCTGGTATGTTAAGCAGATTCGCGACATTGTCAGCGCCAACTGGCAGCGCAGCATGGTAGACATGAACGTGCGCTCGGCTCCCCGCGCCTATATTTATTTTGAGATTCAGCGGGACGGCAGCGTCGCCAACGAATCGATCAAAGAGTCCAGCGGAGTCCCCTCGCTCGATCGATCGGGCTTGCGAGCTATTCGTGCCTCTCGCTTCCCTCCTCTGCCCGGAGGCGAAACGCGCTTGACGGTAGAATTTTATTTCGAGTACTCGAGGTAGGAGAAGCATCCAAGCGCCTAAGATTCTGAGGAATTCTCCCTTATGAAACAAAAGCTCTCTTTGCTGTTTGTAATAGCGAGCCTCTTGGTTTGTATTCCGTATTACTTTTCTCAACAAGCCCAAGTAAAAACAGGAACCGAGACTGGAGTTCGCGCTCGTCTAGCAGTGGCTGATTTTCAGCTGCGCAGCTCCGATCCGCAATTGGCTTCGATGACCCGAATCTTCAACGAGGTACTGTGGAACGATCTCGACATGTCTGGAGTCTTCGAGCTGGTTCCCAAAAGTTTCTACCCGGTGAAGCTACCGGCGCAGCCACAGGAAGTGATTTACGAGCATTGGCAGTCGAACGAGGTCAAAGCGCAGGACTTGGCGTACGGTAACAGCAGTGTTGACCGTGGCCAGTTTGTGGCGGAATGCCGGCTCGTGGACGTGAGCACGCAGGAATCCATCGCGGGCCTGAGGTATCGTGTTGCGCCTGATGAACCCGGCGTCCGCACTGCGGCTCACAAGTTTGCGGATGAGATTGTCCTTAAGATCGGAGGGGGAATTTCAGGAGTGGGCCAGACGTCCATTTGCTTTGCCTCCGATCGCACCGGGAACAAGGAGATCTGGGTGATGGACTACGATGGTTACGGCCAGCGTGCTGTGACCAATCATCGTTCGATATCGCTGACTCCGCGCTGGTCACGCGACAACTCTAAAATTGCCTATACCAGCTATCGGCGTGGTAATCCGGATCTGTCTATTCAGTCGCTCATCGACAACCGCCTGCTCAGCTTTCCCAGCTTTGGCGGCTTGACCACTACTCCTGCCTGGGCCCCGGACGGAGAGCGAATCGCCTTTACCTCCAGCCAGACACAGGACCCTGAAATTTATTTGTCGGACATTCGCGGTCGCAACCTCAAGCGCCTGACCAACAGCCGAGGTGTCGATATCTCACCGGCATGGAATCCAAAGACGGGGCGTGAGCTCGCGTTTGTCTCAGACCGCAGTGGTTCGCCGCAGATTTACGTCATGGATGATGAAGGTGCAAACGTCCGCCGTCTCACTACAGAAGGTGGTGAAGCTGTTGGCCCGTCCTGGAGCCCCGATGGCGCGAATATTGCATTTTCCTGGCGTAAAGCTTTAACGGGGAATTTCGATATCTTCATCATGGACGCGGTGAAGGGAGAATATATCCAGGTCACGCGCAACGATGGCAATAATGAACACCCAGTTTGGTCGCCTGACAGCCGGCATCTAGCGTTTGAGTCGAATCGAACAGGAACGAAACAAATCTACATCATGTTGGCGAACGGCCAGCGCCAGAAGGCTGTCACCAGCAGCGGTCGAAACACGAGCCCGAGCTGGTCGCATTTTCCCGAGAAGTAATTTTTCCTGTTTTACTTCGCCGACGTATCGACTACACTACGCGCGGCACTTCTTCAGTTCGCTTCACGATCCAAATCAAACCAAAACAATTCCATGGAGGAGAAGGATAAATGAACAAACAGAAGTATCTCAGCCGGGTCTCGGTTGTCCTGTGTCTGATGTTGCTCATGCTTGCGGGAGGCTGCAAAAAGAAAGCACCGGTGGCACCACCTCCACCGCCTCCACCACCTCCGCCAGCGGCTGCACCAACCGCTACTCTGTCGGCGAGCCCCGGCACCATTGAACGGGGTCAGTCGTCAACACTCTCGTGGACAACAACCAGCGCGACCAGTGTTTCCATCGACCAAGGCATCGGCGATGTCAGCACCAGTGGATCGCGGTCGGTGTCTCCCAGCTCTTCCACAACCTATACGCTCACTGCCAAAGGTGAAGGAGGAAACACGACCGCAACGGCTCGGATCACTGTGACCGCGCCTCCGCCGCCAGTTCCGCCGCCGCCAAGTCCTCGCGTGGAAACGCTCGAAGAGGCGTTCACCAAGAACGTGCGCGATGTCTATTTCGACTACGACAAATCCGACGTCCGCGATGACCAGAAACAGACGCTGGCCGACGCAGCTAGTTTCCTGAAGACCAATTCGAGTGTCAAGTTCAGCATAGAAGGTCATTGCGACGAGCGTGGCAGCGAAGAGTACAACCTGGGCTTGGGAGATCGGCGTGCTAATGCTGTGAAGAACTACCTCATTTCCCTCGGCATCGATGCCGGACGGATCAACCCGATCAGCTATGGGAAGGAACGTCCGCAGTGCCGCGAAGCCACGGAAGACTGCTACCAAAAGAATCGACGTGGTCACTTCGTCATGACGGGACGGTAGACGTAGCCTCGCAGGATCGTTTCGACAACAACCCTGGGCGTTGCCCAGGGTTGTTGTGTTTTAGCCCGCTTATGGCCACAGTTTGGGCAGCACCGCACTAAAGTTTCCACAGACTTTTTCGACTCAAGCTGCTATTCTTCCGTTAATTCCTGACGAATTGAGGTGATCGCCATTGTTCAATAAGACTCTTGTTTTGATTGTGTTGACAATGATTCTGATTCCCGCTGGCGGACGTGCAGCAAGCAAGGAAATAGTACGCCTTCAGGCCGATATGACGCTGTTACAGCAGCAGGTGCGTGATCTGCAAAAGAGCTTTGACACGCAAAACGCGGTGCTCCAGAAATTGGTTGAGCAGTTGACCGATCAGGTCAATATCCTGAAGCGAAGCGTTGAAGACGTGAAGGGCTCCAACCAACAGACCCAGGCCGCAGTTTCGTCCCGAGTTGAATCAGTCGCGGGCCAGTTCTCGGCGGTGAACTCAAGTTTGGATCTTGTGCTGGAGCGCATTGCGAAGCTGTCACAGCAAGTGGCTGAAACGAAGGCGAAGGTTGAAGTGCTCGACACCCCGCCAGCGAGCTCCGCGGCGCCACGCACCGGGCCTCCGTCCGCCGAGGAGTTGTACAACACGGCTTTCGGCGACTTCAATAAAGGCAGCTATGATCTGGCGCGGCAGGGATTCGAGGAGTATTTGAAGAACTATCCGGACACCGAGCTTTCAGATAACGCGCAATATTGGATAGGCGAGTCTTACTACGTTCAGCGCAAGTTCAGTGACGCGATACAGGGTTTTGACAAGGTGTTAACAAGCTACCCCAAGGGCGACAAGGCACCTGCGGCTGCGCTCAAGAAGGGTTATAGCTTGCTGGAAACCAAGAATAGCGACGCCGGGGTCCGCGAGCTTCGACAGCTCATCCAGAAGTATCCTAATTCGGACTCGGCGCCACTCGCAAAGGATCGGCTAAATGCGATGGGAATATCTCCTGCCGAGCGAACCACCTCCACCAGAAGGGGCGGAAGATAGTCCGGCGCCGCGAAGACGATGGATCTACAGCACGAGATTTCAAGCCTATAGTTCCTATACTTACTAGTCAAAGGCACGGGAGGAGATCATGGCGAGTTCAGTGAACAAAGTCATTCTTGTGGGGCGTCTGGGAAAGGATCCGGAGTTGAAGTACACCCAGGGAGGTACTCCAGTTGCGAAGTTTTCGATCGCTACCGACGAGACGTGGAAGGACCAAAGCGGTGAAAAGCAACAGCGCACGGAGTGGCATAACATTGTCGCATGGCGGAAGCTTGCCGAAATCTGTGGCCAGTACCTCAACAAAGGCAAACTGGTCTACATTGAAGGAAAACTGCAAACCCGCAGTTGGGACGACAAGGAAGGTCATAAGCGGTATACCACCGAAGTGGTTGCCGACAACATGGTCATGCTGAGTGGCAAGGGCGACGATGCCCGAAGCGAGCGCAGTGCGGCTGCAGCCGCCTCCTCGCACGCAGGTGATGGGAATCTCGATTCCCAAATCACTGATGACGACATTCCTTTCTAGGAAAGCGCATTTCTGTGTTCGCTCGTTGGCAGTTCGTGACACCAGGCTCCCGAGATTACCTATGCCCAAGTGCAAAAGCTGTGGTAAGCATGTGGGGTGGTTTCAGATGCTCAAGAACCCGCTGATGCTGCGTAATTGGAAGGTCCTCAATGCTTATCTTTTCGAAACCCTCTGTCTCGAATGTGTGGCCAGCTGGAATACTTACTTTGAGTGGATCCGCAAATACCATGGGTCTTCTCGAAAATCCGAATGAGAAAACTGATTGGAGTCATTTGCTATGTTCTGGGCGGTGCCAGCGGTGTCCTTGCGTTGCACATCTTGATCAGCTGCGAGATTCTTTCAGGTATTAGAAAACTTGAGACTGAGCGTTACGGTTTTTGGGATTTTGTTCTTATCACCAACGGCCACCACCTCGGCTATCCAAACGGCTATCTCGTTCATTTCCTCCGGGACCTTTTCGTCGCGACTTGGGCTGTTATCATCATTCGAGTGGGTCGCGAACAGTTTGTCTATCGGAGCAAGACACGGACTGACAAAGTTCAGCTGGTCAACTGTCCTGACTGCGGCAAGAAGACCTACACGGATGCCTTCTGCCGGTTTTGCGGATTCAACTTGATAACGCACAAACCGGCCGCAGATGTTCGTCCTTGGCCTTCCGTTTGGAAAGTCTCGATACTTGCTTACTTCGGGCTTGCGGTAATCCTTCTGCTGATCAATCTATTTTTCAAGCGGTGACGGTTTCACCGATTCCAATTGCTCGCAACGTTGCCACAGGATCATCTGACTTTCCTCCCGATGGAGACTTCCCCAAAGAAGGACAAGCGCTCTTGAGCCGGACCAAGATCATGGGTTCGTTCGCTTGCTGGTTGATTGGCTTGGCATTTGCAGCCGTCTCATCCACTCACGCACTGAACTACATCGGTCACCCTCGTTCGTATTTCTTTTTCGACACTCTCCTTCCCATTACCCTGATTCTGGGCCTGTTGGTGGCTACCCTGAGACAGATGCGATGACGTCGCTCATTGGAAGGAATGTCGGAAGCTATCGGGTTCTAGCCACGACGCAGCTTGGCGAAAGCGGCTTGGTGCACAAGGCGTTGCACATCGCGAAGCGGCAAACCTATGCGCTTAAGCTGCTGCACGGTACGTTAACCGTGGAGAGCCCGCTGCAGCGGCAGTTCCTCGATAAACTGCGCGTTGCGGAAACCCTTGACGACCCGCATATTGGCCGAACCTATCCCGTCGAAATATCTGATGACCTCTCGATTATCCCTCTTGAGTTTGTCTATGGCCGGAATCTTTCGGAGAAGGTAGCCGAGGGCGCATCCACGACTGATTTTGTGCTTCGCGTCGCGCTGCAAACAGCCGAAGCCCTTCAATGTGCCCACGCCAAGAACGTCATTCATGCACGCCTGACCTCCAACAATCTGCTTCTTTGCACTGACGATCACGTCAAAGTGATTGACTTTGGCCTCGACGCGATTCCAGAGGAGACACTGGTTTCTGACCCTTTCACTGGACTTAGTGAGACCGGATTCTCCATGCCTCCCCGCCCTCCCCTGTCCCGGTTTGCATACCAAGCCCCAGAACAGGTTCGAGGAGAACCCGCCAGCAAGCGTTCCGATTTGTTTTCCCTGGGAGTCGTTCTCTATGAGTTACTAGCGGGAGAATTTCTCTTTGAAGGAACCGATCGTGCGGAACTCTTTCGGCAGATCGAGTCCAGAGACTTGCCGAAGATCTCAGACGTTCATCCAGGAGTTGGAACAAGTTGGACCAAGATACTTCGGGCTCTCTTGGAGAAGAAACCTGTTGATCGCTATCCCTCCGCACAGGCGCTGCTTGACGATTTGCGAAAGCTGAACTACGGCCTCAAGCTGGATCGACTTAGTTTTCAAACGACACAACCTCCACTTTCACGTCGCTCTTTTTTCAGGCGGTTCCTGGGTGAAATCGAAGAGTAGAGGAGTTTTCCATGCCGCGTTGCGGCGCCACGTCCAATGAAAATAGCGTCACCCCTTGGAGAAGGGGGACTTCAGGGGGGTTTTGAACGCGGGAGCAACCCCCCGGCGCTTCGGTGAAGGCTTCTCAACCCTTCACCCCCTCAGTCGGAGGGGATTTCAAAGGAGTTGTCAGGCTGATGACCAGGAGTCTCGCTGGTTCCCCAGGTTCGCCAGGAAAGTTCACCTTGATCCAGCAGTGCCTTTCTGCAGCGATTGCTGCGTGGCGGCTTTCACCAACCGTATCTCATGATACGTGGCTGCGCCCTGTAGAAGCTCCTTGACCGACGACAATCGATCCTCCTGCACTCGAGTCAATGCTTCCCTAATGAGTATCGCCTTTTCTGCCGGAAGGATGCGCGACAAATCTACCGGCCTGCCTTTCAAAATCAAAACTTCCAGGTGACCGAGGATCGTAGAGCGAGCCAGTTCCCGAGCGTGAGCAATCTCATCGGGTGTCTTTCCCTGCTGCCATAGTCTGTAGGTCTCATCAATGGTTTGATTGTGGGTCACTCCTCGACGCTCGGAAGCTGCGTCCTTGATTGCGATCGAGGGGAACGCTTGACTCTCTGGATGTCGTTCAAGGAATTGCTTCACCAAACGAGTCACCGCCACGCCGTAGGTCTCCAGCTTCTGTTTTCCGATGCCCTTGACTCGGTTTAAATCTCCTAGCGTCATGGGCAAGGAACGGCTGATACTCTTCAAAGTTTCGTCGTGAAAGATTACGAATGGTGGCAGGTTCGACCGTTCAGCCCATTCTCGGCGCAGCTGTTTCAGAGACTCAAAGAGTTCCTGATGATAAGGTGCATCTGGGCGGTGCTGCGCCTTCAAACCCGCTTGCTCAATCGCTTGAGTATCGTCAGACAGAGCCAGTGGAAAGAGCATCTGGATTGGAATCTGCCCCAGCATCGCCCGGCGTCCGGACTCAGCAAGTCTAACCACTGGATACTCAGTCCCTGCAGTCTCCAGAAGTCCCGCACCGACCAGTGCGTCCAACACCGACAGGACTTCCGGTCGGGTAAAATCTTTGAGCAGGCCGTAAGTTGACAGTCGTGTGAGTTGCATTTCTTCGAGCACCTTCAACCGAGAGCCGGTCAGCACCTGAGCAATCCGTATCTTCCCGAAGCGGCCCTTCATCCGCGCCGCGCAACTCAGGCACTTCTTTACGAATACGATCTCGGCTTCACGCAGGGGTCGGGCCATTCCACGGTCCGAAGCCGTTTTGCAGGTTGAACAGTTTCCGCACTGCAAGTGCGAGACGCTCTCGCCGAAGTATTCGAGAATGAAGCGTCGAAGGCAGCTTCGGGAGTATGCGTAGTCAACCATTTTTCTGAGCTGTCTGCGTTCAAACTGGCTCCGTCGTTCGGCTGTGCCATAATTCACTTCCAGACGGTTCACCGGCACTCTTTGAAGCACTCTGAGGCCGCGACCACGAAATGGCGCCACGTAGCCGAGCTTGCCCATCTGATGCAGTGCCGAGAGCCCCCGCCTGAGCTGTTCGGCAGTGAGGTCAAGATCTCCGGCCATATCCTCCAAATCGACCCCACGGGGCTCACCTTGCCTGCCACGCAGCACCTCCAAACAGTAGTCGATGATGTTGCGCTGAAAGCCCTTCGTTACCGCTGCAGGTTGGCGCAGCTTTTCAGGAGGCTCCAGCAATGTGATCCGTCCCTGATGGTGACCTTCCGTACCACGTTCAATGTAGCCGGCCTTTTCGAGTAACTTAAGTGACGAAGAGACAGCCATCTCATTGGCTTTCTTATGGGCGGCAAGTTCCGCCAGCTCGCGAACTGTCACTTCGACGTCATCGGTTCTGAACTGGCAGATCGTCTGGTAAACCTCATGAACAAGATCCAGCGGCGGGCAACTACCTTCGATGAAGAACTCCTGCGTGAACGTGTCGGCGAAATTAAACAACAGCAGGCAGGTTGCAGGCTGCCCGTCCCGCCCCGCGCGACCCACTTCTTGATAGTAAGCTTCCAACGAGCCTGGAACATCGTAATGAACTATGAATCGCAAGTCGGCCTTGTCGATCCCCATGCCGAAGGCATTTGTGGCAGCCACCATGGGAAGGTCGCCGCTCATGAACCGTTCCTGCGTTGTCTTGCGAACATCGAGCTCCAGTCCAGCGTGGTAGCACCCAATTCGGTATCCAGCAGATTGAAGCTCGGCAGTCAGCTTTTCTACATTCTTACGCGTGGCGGCGTAAATGATTCCCCGATTCATGCCTCGGTGGAACAGCTCGTGAAGGGCTTCCAATTTCTCTAACTCACCAGAAACCTCCTGGACCCGAAAATCGAGGTTAGGACGATCGAATCCGGTAACAAAAAGGGCTGGGTCCTGGAGACCGAGTTGATCCACGATATCGCGGCGGACGTCTGGCGTGGCCGTCGCAGTCAGGGCCGCTACGCAAGGGCGCTGCAGCCAGGCAATGGCCTCCTTCAGCCGCAGGTAGTCCGGGCGGAAGTCGTGGCCCCATTCAGAGACACAGTGCGCTTCATCCACTGCGAGGAGAGAAACAGCGCACCCGCGGATGCCCTCCATAAAACGGCGGTTTCGAAATCGCTCAGGGGCGACATAGACGATTCGCAGCTGTCCCTCGCGCATCTGTGCGATGCGCTGCTGCTGCTGATCCAGGCTGAGCGTGCTGTTCACGAAGCTCGCAGGAATCCCGCGGCGCACCAAGGCGTCTACTTGATCCTTCATCAGTGCAATGAGCGGAGAAACGACGAGGGTGATTCCCGGAAAGAGCAATGCAGGCAGCTGGTAGCACAAAGATTTGCCACTGCCAGTGGGCATGACAGCCAGCACATCCTGCTGAGCCAGGATGCTCGCAATGACCTCTTCCTGGCCCTCTCGAAAGTCAGAGAAACCGAAGGCTTCATTGAGAGCTTGAACGGCTTCAGAATTCATTGCGTGAGGAGTTAAGGAAAGAAAATGGAGCCGGCACGATAGTGCCGGAGAAGACTTATCCGTCGCAAAGGAACGTTACCCGATGAAAAGTAATCCGCGTGGCAACCCAGCCTCGTTCGTTTCCGTGCTGGATTACCGCTCGAGCCGGAATGACAGAATGATTTCCACTTTTGGGTGGCGGCGAGCCGCTTCAGTTCACAATATGTTGCACCACCGCTTCAGTAAACTGCGATGTGGATGAATGGCCCCCAAGATCCGCTGTCCTTAGTTTTCCGTTGGCATACACCTTCTCGACGGCCGAAGCGATCAAAGCCGCCTTCTCGGTCTCTCCAAGGTGTTGGAACATCAGAACCGCTGAAAGTATCATGGCGGTCGGGTTGGCCATGTTCTTTCCGGCGATCTTCGGCGCGCTGCCGTGAACGGGTTCAAAGATCGCACAGCTTTCGCCCAGGTTCGCTCCCGGCACGAGCCCTAGCCCGCCAACAAGTCCTGCGCCGAGATCACTGACGATGTCTCCGTAGAGATTCTCCAGCAACATGACATCAAATTGCTGCGGGTCCAAGACCATTTGCATACAGGTATTGTCCACAATCATCTCTTCATAGGTGATTTCCGGGTACAGTTGCGCAATGTTTCTAACGCACTCCAGAAAGAGCCCATCGCTGAGCTTCATAATGTTGGCCTTGTGAACCGAGGTGATCTTCCTGCGCGCATGTTTGCGGGCGTATTCGAACGCAAAACGGGCAATCCTTGTGGAAGCTTCTGCGGTGATGATTTTCAGACTCTCCACGACTCCAGGAACCACTACATGCTCCAGACCGGAGTACAGATCTTCGGTATTCTCACGAACTACGATGATGTCCACGTCGTCGAAGCGAGTCTTGACGCCGGGCAGATTCTTGATGGGCCTGAAATTGGCATAGAGCGTCAATGCCTTCCGTAGAGCCACATTAATGCTGGAGAATCCCTTCCCGATCGGAGTTGAAATGGGACCCTTAATGGCCACCCGGGTCCGTTGAATCGACTGCATTAATTCGTCAGGAAGATACTGACCATGCTTTTCAAATGCGTCTTTGCCGGCGTTGACGGTCTCCCATTCCACCTCAAGGCCTGCTGCTTCGATCACCTTGAGTGTCGCTGCGGTAACCTCAGGGCCGATGCCATCGCCCGGAATCAGTGTAATCTTGTGTTTCATTATTCCCCTTTCAATTGGAGACCCATAGGCGTTGCTGTTTTTCGCCCTCGTTCCTAATTGTCGAGTCAGCCCTGCTATTCCTGGCGTCTATCATGTGCCGGCCCGGTTGAGTCATTGCCATCCGGCCCAAGCAATATAAACCATTTGGCTCTCGAACGACCAGTCGGCTGACAAGAAGGCATTCCCTGGAGTGACGGCTTGACAAATCCTTGGGTTGGGAAAATCACAAAAACAGCTTGAATCGATCTTGCGTTCATCAAAACCTTGGTTTACACTCGAGGCCTTCGTTTAAGTAGAGATATGTCTAGCTTTTGGAGATAGCAAACCCGAAAGAGGACCCTCTACCAAAAAGTGTTGCCCAGCGCCTTACAACCGATTACCGTATTTCTGCTGTCTAAGGAGTGAATAGCCCCGTTTGGGTGCCCAGTACTGGAATTTTCAAGGTAGTTCGAGTAGTTCTTGGACATCTAGAATGAGCATTCCCTGCGAGTCAGGGGAGCAATCAAGGAGGCTGAAAGTTATGTTTAGTTTCAAAAAGTGGACCGCCAGTGCATCTGCAGCTTGTTTATTGCTGAGCCTGAGTGTTGCTCCGCTCTTTTCGCAGGCCGCAGCCGAACAGAAGTCGCCCCAGGCCAAGACCAAGGCTGAATACGACGCCTACATGCTTCTCTACAACGAGGCGGCACCTGCAAAAAAGGTTGAGCTGGCCACGAAGTTTCTGGCCGATCACCCGGAAACTGAATTCAAGATGTTCGTTTACCAGATGCAGATTGAGAGTTACACGAATCTGAGAAATGTCGACAAGGTCGTGGAGACAGGAGAAAAGTTTTCGAGCGACTTTCCTCAGGCCGACAACAACACCAAGAAGTTCGTCATGCAGCGCCTGATGGCTGCCTACCAGCAGAAGAACGATTTTGCGAAAACCGTCGAATATGGTGACAAGCTTTTGGTGATCGACCCCAAGGACCTTCCCTCGCTCCTGACCCTTTCCAGCATCCTGCCAGAGCGGCTGCCGAAGGAAGAAGACGCGCCCGCACGCGCGGCGCAGCTTGACAAGGCTCTGGACTATTCCAATCGGGCAAAAGCCGAGGTTGAATCGGTTTTCGCCAAGCCAAAGCCGGCACAATTCACTGACGAGCAGTGGACGACTGAGAAGAACAAACTGCTCGCAACGGTCAACTCCTCCATCGGCCTCGTCCACTTGAATAAGAAGGAGTATGACAAAGCGAGCCAGCAATATGAGATCTCAACGAACCTGACCAAGACCAATCCAATTGATTTCTACCGGTTGGGAATCGCGTATACCTTCCTGGCAAGGAACATGGCGAAGGAGTTGAATGAGCTGGTGGCTGCCATGAACCAGGCTCAAACCGAGCTGCAGAATGCGCAGGATGCGGCTGTGAAAGACGAAAAAACAAAGAAGCTTGTGGAGTTGAAGGAGAAGTCGCAGGAGAGCGAAAAGAAGTTTCCTGAAATGCGCGACAAGGCCATCGATTCCCTGGCAAAGTCGGTCTACCTGAAAGGCATTACCGAGGCACCAGCACGAGCGGAGCTGGAGCGATTGTACAAATCCAAGAATAACAATACTCTGGATGGCATTGATACCCTGATCGCTCAAGCGGGTGAATCGCTCAAGCGACCTGCGCAGTAGATTGTGTGAGACCAACCACACAAAAATGAAAAGGCCAAGGTCATCGACCTTGGCCTTTTGCTTTGAGTTGCCCCGCATTCTACGTCAACGTAGCCGCTCCAGCATTCGATCCAACTCCACGGGTTTGGCTGTCGTGACATCCACACCAAACAAACTGCGTGGGTTGCCGTCAAAGTTCATTCTTACATCAGGGTCTGCGCAAACATCAGCAAAGAAATCTCTCAGTTCCGCTTGGACAGAACCCGCCGCATGCGCTCCACTCGGCGCCAGCATCCGATCGTTCACGAACAGCCTCATGTTTTGACGGTCGAAGCGAAGAGCGCCATTGAGTTTCTCGTCCACCTCGAGCCTTTGGCAAGCCTCCAAGGCCGCGCGCAAAGCCTGCGAAAAGCGGTCTCGATTGGTTCCCTGAAGTGCAGCTTTGCGATTGTAGCGTATACCTAAACGGTTGTCGGTGTTGTCAACGCTATAGTCTGCCTGGTGTCCAATCACCACAACCCCAGGTCCCGCATGCACATGTCTATAGTCGGCGACATCGATCAACAGTTCTTCACATACCCTGTTCTGAATCCACCCATGAAATACAGGAACCAGCGCATCTAATTTCACAGCCTGGGGCTCCTGCAGATAGAGTTTGACGTTGATGTGCTGCAACTCCATGTTCCCTTCCAAACGCTTTGAGGAGAATGACTCGCACGGCACAATCCGCGCCGCGTCGCCGTTTCCTACACTTTGACCACGGATGATACCTGTGGTCCCATCCGGTTGTAGCAACTGTGAGAGGCTTCGATAAAGAGTTGGGCCTCCTCCACAAGATGATGTGCCGTTTCAGGAGAGTAAGGAACGGCTGCTTTCTCATGGGCGACGAACAAATACTGGGCAAACTTGCCGCCAGCAAATGGATCGAAAAACTTCTCGGTATCGTAGAAGCGTTTGCGAAATTCGCCCACGATGCCTTCTGCGTCATCTCGAACATCCCAGTGCTCGGTCTTAACTAGCGCCTTGGCCGCATGGAGCATCGAGTTGTAGGCGGTCTGACCGGCATTCTGCGCATCGCCGCGTTCGAGCAGCAACTGTGCCTCGAATACTTCTCGTTCCGCCGCCGCTAGATCGAACTCAATGGAGGAAACAACCTCGCCAGCACACTCTCCGACCCCGATGTCATCAATGCTGTATTCGCGCGGATCCCCCCAATCGCTGAAATAGAAGCGATCCTCGCGATCGGCAGGAACACGCGTGAGATCCTCAACGAGCTTGCGCACCTCAGCTTTTCCAATGCGTTTGATGAACTGCTGAAAGCCCTCGCCTCTCTCACGGTTCATCACATAGCGCTCGCTGATGCGTTCCACGAGATCCGGAATGTTCTTGGAAGGAATAGCCACCATTGGGAGTCCATAAGATCCGGCGTTATTCGTCCATTCTCCACCGAGCACTACCTGAAAATGCGGGACAGCATATCCAGACACTTTGCGACTGACACCATAGAAACCAAGATCGGCAACATGGTGTTGCCCACAACTATTGAAACAGCCGCTGATCTTGATGTGAAGACCCTGAATAGCCTCATCCAATTGCATGCTCTTTGCCGCAAGCCGGGTGCGCAACTCCGCCGCCAACCCGCGTGATGACGAGATGCCCAGTTTGCAAGTGTCCGTTCCAGGGCATGCGACGATGTCAACGATGCTGCCCGCACCCGGCTGGCCAAGGCCCACTGCCTCCAACGCATCGAACAAGGCTGGCAGATCAGCCCGGCCTACCCAGCGGATGACAAAGTTCTGCTCCACGGTGGTGCGAACCGTCTCTCGCGTAAACCTTCGGGCAATGTCAGCCAAAGCCCTGAGCTGCGTGGGGGTAACATCGCCCAAGGGAAGGGTCACGGTCGCGACAACGTATCCGTCCTGCTTTTGCGGACGAATGTTGGTCCTCAACCATTGTTGAAACTTTTCCGAACCACCTTCGGGCATTGGGCTCGCCAGTGCGAGAGGTTGTTCGGATGCCTTGATCGCATCGGCAATATATTCAGTCCATCTGGCGTCGTAGGGCAGAATCTTTCGCTCCTCGATCACCAGATCCTTGAACTTCTCGATGCCCAGTTCATGCACCAGGAACTTGATTCGAGCGCGGTTTCGATTCTTCTTTTCCCCCAGTCTGCCGAAAACCCGCGCAATGGCCTGAGTGATTGGAAGCAGTTCTTCAGGTGCCAGAAATTCATCAAACAGCTTTGCCTGGTAAGGAACCGATCCCAAGCCACCGCCCACTACAAGCCTGAGGCCTCGCTTTTCTTGTTCATCGACGATCCGAGTCTCTGCGACGACCCCGAGGTCGTGCATACTCACCAAGCCACACGCGTGCTGATGGCAACCGCTGAAAGCGGGCTTGAACTTCCGCCCAAAGTCCTGGCAGTCCGGGTGTCCAAGCAGAAATCGCGAAAGCGCCCGTGCGTATGGGGTGACATCGAAAGCTTCATCTGGGCAGACTCCAGCATAGGGGCACGCAGTCACATTGCGCACCGAGTTGCCACACGCCTCACGAGTTGTGATTCCAACCAACGCCAGCCGCCGCATAACCGTAGGCGTATCTTCGATGTGCACGAAGTGCAGCTGAACATCCTGCCGAGTCGTGATATGGGCAATACCATCGGAGTATTCTTCAGCCAGATCCGCCAACACTTCCAACTGATTTGCGTTCAGCCCGCCGTACGGAATCTTGATTCGCTGCATCCCGGGCGCTTCCCATAACGTATGAGGCCCTTTGGTTGCGTTCGCACTCGGGTAGCGGAGTTGCTGCACCTGTTTACCGTCGTGTCGTTGCCCATTATCATAGCGCTGCCCGTAGACGCCTCTCCTCAACCGGCTCTCTGCGAAGAGACGCTCCTCCACTTTCTCCAGCTTTCTCAACACAATCTGAGTCTCGAAAATGTCGATCTCTCGACTCAGTTCGTCCGGTAGTTTTCCGGTCAGCTTGTCCTTCCAGAGGGCGTTGGAGGCCTTCATGCGGTGTCACTCCGTCCTAGCAAGATGCGTTAAGCTAAAGTATTGATGAACGTTAGACAGGATTGCGGGAAACTGCACCTATAGGAACAATCGTTATATTAGTCGGTTGAACGAAAAACGCAAGGTCAACCTTGGCAGAGAGCACTGCCTTGCAGGGCCCGCGTGAGGGGTGAAGTCCCTGGCTTCAATCTGGTCAACCCATCTTTGATCTAGAGTGAGTTAGTTTCTTTTCCAATCAATCAGGAGGGATTTAGTTGGAGGGAAATACGTAAGCGAGAAGATGAACCTACCCAGATCAAAGCCAAGGATACTTCAATCGTGAGCAAGCCACATGCCATGCCTGCTCAGAGCAGAATTGCTCGTAAGGAGCGGTAGAATTCACTAGGCATTAATGGAATGCCCGCCACTCGTCTCTGAAAGCAGCGAGCAAAATGTGCTTGGGAAACTGTGGATAGGGAAAAAATTATAGTTAGAAACGAGGATCCAGGACGTACAAATTCTAACATGCGTCAACTGACGTGCCGGATGCACTCGGCATCCGGCACCGGTACGACGGCTACTGTTCCTGAATATACCCAAGCCGAACAAAAACCTCGCCGGGGCGACTGCGCAGTTTCACCGTGACCTCTTTGAAGTCCTTTTCCGTGCGTTTCTGCATCTGGGGAACATAGGAGAGCGAATACTGATTTTTCAGCTCTTCAACCAGTACGTCGTAAATATTCTTCAGGTCTGCATAGCCGGCGGAGAAGATAATACGTCCGCCATTGCGAGAGACAAGGTCCAGAAACTCATTCTGAGCATCAATGTAAGCTAGGAAGTACTTGCTGACGTTCTTCAGCTTAATTCGGTTGTTCTTGGCCATCTCTCTAAAATGTTGGGACTGTGGGAACGAGTGAATAATGGGGTACACCGTCACTTCGCGCTCCGCTGCCAACTTCATCACGCGAGCCAACGATTTACTACTGGAATTGTCCACTCCATCGCTCAGGACGATGATGGCCTTCTTCCCCTGGACCTTGTCGAACATTTCCTCGATTACGTACTCCATCGAATCGTAAAGCGCCGTTTTGCCAAAGGTCTTGATGTTTTTCAGAATGTTCTGCATCGCAGGCAAGTCAGTAGTCCAATCGAGCACCTTAATCGGCTTGTGGGCGAAGATCACCGCCGCATATTTATCGTCCTTGCGCAAATGGCCCGCAAAAGTCACAGCGGCGTCGATGATATTGGCCAGAACGTCGTTCACACTGTAACTGGCATCAACCAGGAAAACGACATTGACCGGTACCGTGTCTTGCTTGAAGAAACTGATGGGCTGCTCATCGCCATCCTCGAGAACTTGGAAGTCGTTTGCCTTCAGGCTTGAAATGTAGTCGCCTTTCGTGTTGCGCGCAGTCACGAGAATCGACACTGCATCCAGGTTAACGCCCACAATCAAGCTGTCTTGAGGTCGCTTAACCTCGGTTGGAGTGTCTCCGGTGGCAGTCGTGTCCCGGAATGCCTGTGCCGCCATGCGCTCAGGTACCGAGCAGAACACGATGGCAAACAAAGTAAGCCAGGTTGGAATCTTGCGAAACGAAACAGGTGCGAAGCGATAACGACCGAGCATGGCTAGTCTCCTCCCAGGAAGTGGTACCATTGCCTATGTGTCAGTGCGAGCGCTCGTAATGGATCGACCTGCCGATGCCGCCAAGGAATGGCACAGTCCTGCGGTCCATGGCGGATTGCGGTTGCCCAAAAGCAACACGCCAAAAAATTCACTGCCGTAGTGAGAAAAAGCTCATGAGCCGAAGCAGCATTGAGATCGGGCGTACACTGAAAGGTGAGTTGAATATACGCCCCGAAAATTGGCCTTGCAACACTAAAGTTAAAAGTCTATTCCCAGCCGGAGGTTTATTCCTGTGGGAGGTCGATTTTGAGTCCCAGAACGGCAGAGGGTACGGCGGGAAGACAGTCGGAGTGCGTAACAGTTTGGTTCAGCGCTTGAGAAGAAATCTGTGATGGCGATCTGGGGAGAGGCAGTGATATAAAAGGGACTCACTCCTACTCTTAGGCAAGCAACACCCGAAGAGAACCTAAACATTAGCAAGGAGGCTTCGTCACATGGTGAAGAATAGGCAGCGAGTAACTAACGGTTCCGTTCAGTTCGATAACCGCCGGAATTTCTTGTCGACAACTCTGGCCTTGGGAGCGGCGGCCTTCACTGTGCCTGGATCGTTTGCCGCAGAGCTTGTGAAGACCCCTTCACAGACCGAGGGGCCTTTTTATCCTAACCACCTTCCACTCGACACGGATAATGACTTGATTGTGATTAACGAGTCTTTGACACCAGCCGTGGGTGAAATCACGTACCTCAGCGGACGGATACTGGATGCCCGCGGAGAGCCCCTAAGAACCGCGTTGGTTGAGATTTGGCAGGTCGACAAGAACGGTTCCTATCTTCACACCAAGAGCGATAACTACGCCAAGCGTGATGCCAACTTTCAAGGTTTCGGACGATTTTTAACCGGCTCAACGGGAGAGTACTTGTTCCGCACCATCAAACCGGTGCCATACCCAGGACGAACTCCGCACATCCACTTTGCGATCAAGCTCAAAGGGCGCGAGAAATTTACGACGCAATGCTATCTGAAAGGCGAACCGCTCAACGAAAAGGATGGAGTTCTCAAGCAACTTCCGGCGTCGAAGGGAAAAGACTCTCTGATGATTGACTTCTTACCGCTCAAAGGCTCGCGAGCAGGCGAGTTGGCCGCTCGTTTCGACATTGTCATGGGCTTTACGCCTGAGGCTTAGAGCCGGCCAGAATAGCTGAAGCGAGCCAGATTCGCTCGCCTTGACACGCCGTAGTCTAGTTCCGGGTTTCTAGGAAACCGACTTCATGAAAATCGGGATCGACAGTTACTGCTACCATCGCTACTTTGGCGAGGTCTACCCTTTTCAAAGACCCAGCCAAAAACGTTGGACCCCTGATGATTTTGTCAACCGCGCGGCCGAGCTTCAGGTGGACGGTGTTTCTCTGGAAACCTGTTTCCTGCCAGGTTCGGCGCCCGGCTTCTGGCAGCGGCTTAAGGAAAAGCTCGAAGCGAACAGGTTGGAGGTTGTTCTTGCTTGGGGCCATCCAGATGGCTTGGAAGGAGGAACGAATACGGGCGCCTTGGCCGATTTGGTGCGTTCGATTTTTATCGCTAGCGAGCTGGGTTGCAAGGTTATGCGCATTGTGGGCAGCAGCCTTAGATTTCGCGATGAGCCTCACAATCCGCAGCTTCGACAACTCGCTGGCATGCTGCGTGAAGCGACGAAGGTCGCCGCAGACCAGGGAGTCATCCTGGCCATGGAAAACCACATTGATTTCACAGCACGCGAAATACTGCAACTCATCGACGACGTCGCATCCGCAAACTTTGGAGTCAATTTCGATACCGGTAACGCCCTCCGTCTGTTTGAAGATCCGGTGGAAGAAGCGAGGCTTTTGGCTCCCTACATTCACGCGACGCACATCAAGGACCTGAGTCCCCGCCGGGGCGGTTCACCGAGGGAATGGAATTTCTGGGAGAGTGTGCCAGCCGGCCAGGGTGTCGTAGATATTCCGGGAGTGATGAGGGTTTTGCGTGATCATGGGTATCCGGGGGTTTTGTGTGTTGAAGTCGATTGCTTGCGTGAATCATGGGAGGAAGACGATGCGGTTGTGATGGGCGTTGACTACCTCAGGACTGTCCGAATGAATCTTCCGATGGATAACTCTGCCAGTGCCGCCTCGCCAGGGTAAGCCTGGTTCATTGCCGTGATCGATTGAAATTCTTATGCTAGGACTGTTTGAAGACAGCCTCGGCGAATCCTAAGGAACCATGCCCATTCTCAAATCCACACCGCACGTCAATCAGAACGAAGGCTTGATTTTTGAGCGAAGCTCTCCCGGTCGCGTCGGTTACGATCTTCCTGCACTCGACGTCCCTGCGGCCGATCTCTCAACCGCTTTGGGAAGCCACACCAACGTCCGCGAACCCATCGCTGATTTTCCTGAAGTCAGCGAAATGGATGTCGTTCGCCACTTCACTCGCCTTTCAACTTGGAATTACAGCATCGATGCCGGCATGTATCCGCTGGGATCCTGCACCATGAAATATAATCCGAAGATCAACGAACGTGTAGCGCGACTCGAAGGAATTGCCGCAACACATCCACTCGCGCCGGAGCTCTTGGTACAGGGTAATCTCGAAATCTTGAAGACACTGGGTGATCTATTGTCTGAGATCACGGGAATGGATGCCGTCAGTCTCCAGCCCCCGGCCGGTGCCAGTGGTGAGTTAGCAGGCGTGATGATGATTCGGGCCTGTCTGACGGAGCGGGGGAATCCGCGTCAAAAGGTACTGATTCCCGACTCTGCACATGGGACCAACCCCGCCAGCGCCGTCATTGCTGGATACAAAGTGGAAAGTTTGAAGTCAGATTCGCACGGCTGCGTCAGCCTCCAGGCACTTGAAGTGGCGATGAGTGACGATGTGGCCGCCTTGATGCTCACAAATCCCAACACGCTTGGAATCTTCGAAAAGAACATATCCCGAATCACTGAGATCGTGCACCAGCGTGGTGGATTTGTTTATATGGACGGGGCCAATCTGAACGCCCTGATGGGCCTCACGCGACCCGGTGATTTTGGCATCGACGTCATGCACATGAATCTTCACAAGACCATGTCAACTCCGCATGGCGGAGGCGGACCCGGGGCCGGACCTGTGGCAATCAAGAACGTCCTGGCGCCATACCTCCCCTGCCCAGTCGTCGAGCGGAGTTCTCAAGGCAAGTACTTCCTCAACCACGACCGGCCACTCTCGATCGGCAAAGTGAAAGCCTTCTATGGCAATTTTGGAACATTGGTTCGTGCCCTTTGCTATATTCTGGCGAACGGGCCTGAGGGACTTCGAGAAACAAGTGCGGTAGCCGTCCTGAACGCCAACTACATCAAGCACAAGCTCCGGGATTATTACGACCTTCCCTACGACGAACCCGTGTTGCATGAGGTGGTGTTCTCAAGCAAGAAACAGGCACAGCAACATCTCTCCGTCATGGATATCGCCAAGCGGCTGATGGACTACGGATTTCATCCGCCAACTGTGGCGTTCCCGCTCATTGTTCAGGGAGCCCTGATGATCGAACCCACCGAAACCGAAGGGAAGGAAGAACTCGATCTTTTCATCGATGCGATGAAGGAAATCGCTGCTGAAGCCGAAAGCAACCCTGAAATTCTTCGGCACGCACCCCACACCACGAGAGTGAAACGCCTGGACGAGGTCCAGGCGGCCCGCCGACCTGTACTTCGTTGGAAGCCATAGGCCAGTGCTGTGTCCTTCCGGGCGGCCCACCTACTACTGATGTACACGAAAGCCCGCCGGCCCGTTAGTTCAAGGCCGCTGTGAGTCCCGCTGACGGAGGCCCCGATCGGGGCAAGTACCAACAAGGTCTGTTCATGAAATCTACGCGCAAAGAACCCGCCTTGGGGTGGGCACTTTTCAGCTACGTTGTTTTGATGACTTTGGTTATTACCCTCTTCCCTTTCCGCTTTCGGTGGCCAGAACGGATCCATTTCCTTTGGTTTGGCGGCTGGTCCGATACCTTCCTGAATGTGCTGTTCTTTCTTCCGCTCGGATTTCTTTATAGGCTGATCCGGTCGGAAGACTCGATTCAACGGATTCTCGGACTCGGACTGGGCCTCAGTTGCACAATCGAAGTAGCTCAGATTTTCCTGGCGGAGCGATTCCCTTCACCGATGGACATCCTGACAAACGGGATCGGGGCATGGTTGGGAGCACTACTCGTCGAAAGCCTGCAGCATCAGTTGAGCAACCGTTGGATTAGCAGTCTGGCCCTGGAACTGCCGCTGATGAACGTTGTCTACCTCTTGATTCCGCTGATTTGGCTGAATGGCCTGGCGGCTGAAAGGGACTCTTTCCACCATGGTCTGGCAATGATTCTCGGCCTCTGCGGATGTCTCATTGTCTCCGCAGTCTATCTGCACCTTCTGGAATCGTCCGGGGCATCGCGGGCAAACTGGGTCGCAGTGATCGCGACTGGATGGTTTCTGATCGGGAGCTTGCCTCGCGTTTCGGAATCTCCCGCCCTGGTTGCGTTCGGCAGTGGTCTGGTGGCATTGGCAACCCGTGCTCTCGTCCTGTTTCCCTGGCTCATAAAGAGCGATCAGAGACGCTTTGAGATTCCCGTACTGAAGCGGGTGTGCCCTATTTATGTGGTTTACCTGATCTTGTTGTCTCTGAGCCCGCTGCCGTCGCGATATCAAAATTGGTCGGGCGTTTGGGGATTCTACAACCTGGGCGAAGAATTCTTCGTTCCTGTTTGGTGGCTTACAGAATACTTTGCGGCGTTCACTCTACTTGGATACATCGTGGCGGAGTCGCACGGGCGCCGGAATATCACGCAGCGTACATCCATTCTTTGGAGTTGCTTCTGGTGTGGACTGGCGGCAGCCCTGCTGGAAGTCTGTCGTGGCTTTCATCCACGCTACGCTGCAAGCTTCCTGCAGGGACTGTTTGCCTTCACGGGCAGCCTGTACGGATCTCTGATCTACTGGCTACAACTCCATGCCATTCAGCACATGGTTGGACACCGCCCGGCTGGCGGTCTTGGCTCCACGTCGGGCGTGGTCTCGCCCAAATAGTTGGTAACACGTCGCCGCCTAGCCCATTCTATAAGGTTTCGTTCTCACACAGGATTTGTTGGTTTTCGTCGAGGGTGACTTTAAGCGGCTTGGTTTTGAGAGTGAATCGAAAATCGGTTTCCTTACCCGAGACAACGACGCTCCCGATTCGGGTCACTTTGTCAGGACCAAAATGGCCAAAGACTTCAACAGGCATCATGAAATATTCCGAAACATTATCCTGCTTGATCTTGCCTTTCAGGACAAACCCGCCACTCTTCACCGCAGTCACCGAGGAGTCCAGACGATAGGTCGGAATTCCGGTTTCATAGACCCATTCATCGAAAAACCAGTCGAGCGTCCGGTTGCCCTCCAGATCCAGGGTAGGAGGCATATGCTTGTTGACCATCTTCTGGAAGTCGGCCGACTCGACGAGGCCGCCCGCATGCGACGCAACAAAGTCGCGCAAGAGAATCCGGAAGGCCTGGTCAGAGCCTGAAACAGGATCCGAAAACAAATAACGTAACATATGCAGCACCCACGCGCCCTTCTCGTACACCAGAGTTCCATAACCGAAACGAAATTTTGAGGATGACAGTCGGGCACCCAACCAGATAGGCCCGGCACTTTCAAGGGTTTGCCCATCCGAGTTCTTGTCGAGCAGCTTTTCCCGGCCGAATCGCAGCAAGTCAGCAAACTGTCTTCCGTCGGGATACTTCTCGCGCAAAGACAGATATGCCAGATAGGTGCTGAAGCCTTCAAACATCCACAGGTCGTGGTAACTTTTCCATCCCAACTGGTTCCCCCACCATTGATGCGCGATCTCGTGCGCGTGGAGGCACTCCAGGTAGAACGCCTCGCGGTCGCCTTCGAGTCCAAGACGCGTGCGTTGTGACGGGCTCAGAAACGAAAGGCTCGAAGCATAGAGCAGCGACGGCCATCCCTGGCTGAAGCGCCCGGGGATTTGCGATACCGCCAGTTTCCGATACGGATACTGTCCGAGGTACTTCTCGAAGAAGGCCAGAGTGCTGACCACCTGCGTGGAAATCTCTCTGGCAAAACGCGTCGTATCGAAGTCGAGGAAGTTTGGCATTACGGGAAACGGGTCGTTGGGCGGAGGGTTAACGGCTCTTCGGTTGCGGGGGTTCAGCGATTGCTGCCGCTGCGCCGCCCTCACATATTCCATTCTGCCGATCACTTCCTGGTACACGTTTTCAATTCCACGATTCGCGTACACTTCCACTTGAACAGGGCCCGCCGGAGCCACGGTTCGGTTGTAGTCTCCGTAGTTGAAGCCGGCGACAGGCACCTCTTCCTGGGCTGTCCAAAGCGAGCATCGGCGAGCCCCTTCCTCCCAGGACTTGACCAGGTCTCCCGTTGCCACAATCGTGAACGGCTTGGGGTGTTTGAAGCTCAGCGTGTAGCGGGCACGATCGGTCGTCCCGAGGTTCGGATACCAGCTTCCACGCGATCCGACGTAGAAGACGCCGCTCCCAAGGCGCGAAATCACCTCGCCCGAGTAAGTGAACTTGAGTTTCTTCATGTCGCCACGACGCACCGCCTCCGGCATCAGGACAATGACGACGTCATGCCCCAGGCGGCTGATCTCTTCGTCCTTGGTCATTTCACTGTTCTGAAAGAAACGGAGCGATCGCCCCTGCTCGTCCTCGACTCTCGACACCTTGAGAAATCGCGAGAGATCGAACGTCAGCATCCATCCGTCGTTCTGTTCGCAGCGAAACTCGGCTTCGGTAGTGCCGGAGAGCTGGTCGTTCCTGTCAATCTCCGTGTCGATACGGTAGTGGCGTACATCAATGAGCTTCCCCGCAGTCACGCCCCTGGCGCCTTCGGTCTCCGTCGAACCTCTGGAATAGCTGCACCAACTGTTATAGATCGTGCGCTCGTGCTCCGTATTGAATTGGCCAATATGAACCACCTCGGTCTTGCGCGGATCGTATACCAGGTCAATGATGCCCAATCGGCTGCCGGCGACCTTGCCCGAAAACATCGGCGCTTTTCTTCCGTCGAGCAAATCGGCCAGCACCCGGTAATTACTGAGTACTTCGCGCCGGAGAAGTTGTTGGAACTGTCTCAATCCAGGCGATTCATCAATCGGCTCCTCCTCTGGCGAGGCAGAGAGCTGCGCAGCAAGTTCCTTGTGGGTGTCATCGGAAAAACGGAGGAATGCTTCTCCAAAGCGCTCACTGAGAGCTGGGGATCCGGTGAAGAAATTGAGCTGCTGCTTTTCAATCTTGTGGGGCGGTACCGCGACTAGTGTGCCCTGCCCCCAAAACAGCAACCCCGTGACAAGACCGTCTACCGGCTCGAGAAAGATGATTCGGCCCCGGTCGAAGTTCAAAGTGATGGCGTCACGCCGGATGCTGAGATCGCGGACCAGGTAGACGTGTTTCAGGTCGAACCGGATTTCTTCCAGAGCCTTCAACAAGCCCTCTGGGTCAGGCTTATGCTCTCCGACCGCCTGTCCAAAAGAGCCCCCGGCAAGCCAAACGACAAGAGCGAGCCCAAGCGGCGCTGCGACATAGGTTTTGAATGAGTGCTGCAAGACGACCTCTTCACGAGCCCCAATAAGTTCGATTTTAGCGGGTCGTTAGTTCAGTGGCAAGGAAGGCGCGATGGCGAGTGCGCCTAGCAGCCTGTCGGACTTAAGTTCGGCAGCTGCGATGTGTCGGTAGAAGGAGCCGCCGAATCGAAGTAAGCTCGGCACAGCGTCTCGGCGACAAGCAACGTTTCGTTTAGGCAGCTTCA
>Ga0187892_10001956_pt1 | contig 44203 bp, 35 predicted proteins | sample MA1701073metaG_FD_139345 | JGI IMG/M metagenome (GOLD analysis project Ga0187892, IMG submission 139345) | Bio-ooze microbial communities from a basaltic lava cave in the Kipuka Kanohina Cave System on the Island of Hawaii, USA - MA170107-3 metaG ... | reverse complement strand
TTCAAAGTTCAGAGGGCAAAGTTCAAAGTTCAGAGGGCAAAGTTCAAAGTTCAGAGGGCAAAGTTCAAAGTTCAGAGGGCAAAGTTCAAAGTTCAGAGGGCAAAGTTCAAAGTTCAGAGGGCAGAAATCTGAAGTACCGAGTTCAGAGTTCCGAGCGCCGCAATCGGAAATCGGAAACCCTGGACACGATACGGCTGCGTCCAGGGCGGTTCGACAATCGGCAATCTCAGTGCCCTTCCTTGACCAGGTTGCGATTCCAGTTCGGCACTTCGACTACAATGTCGCACGTCCCGTTCGGCACGGCCTGGCAGGCCAGGCGGCTGGTGGGCTTGAGGCCCGGGGCGTTCTCCAGCATATCCTCTTCGGCCTCGATCGAGTCGTTGCAGCTCTTGAAGCCCTCGAGCGTCTTGAAGACGACATGGCAAGTCGAGCAGGCGCACACACCCCCGCAAGCATGGTCGATGTCGATCCCGTTGCCCATCGCGATTTCAAGGATGCTGCCCGGCAGGCCGTGATCTTCATACGGAATCTTGGCCGGGTCGACCTCGATCGTCACATTCATCGGCAGAAACGTGATCTTGTACTTCTGGGTCGGCAGCTCGACTTCGGCTTCCTGGATATAGGGGTTCTGACCGCCCATGATGCACTCCTATTTCGCCGTTTCCCTCAACGTCGCCCCGATAGCCGCCTGGGCGAGCGGGAGGGTCATCTCGCCAAACTTCTGCAGGCGCTCATGGATGGCGTTCGCGTCGCTCGAGGCCGTCGCGAATTGCCGCAGGGCCTTCATCTCGCGAAGGATCGCGGCCCGTTCGTCCGCTTCGATCAAGTCGCCGAAGCGCTGCAGCGACTGCTCGGCCTTGTGCGTGTCGAACTCGACCTGGTTGCGCAGGTCGATCAGCCGATGCGCACTCATGTCCTCGCGGGCGTGTTCGACCGCTTCGATCTGCATCCGCCGCACCTCGTCGCGCGTCAGCCCGTGGGCGGGCACGATCTGGATGCCGGCCTCCTGGCTGCTGCGCCGTTCGCGAGCCGAGACGTTGAGAATCCCGTTCTGGTCGATCAGAAAGGTCACGTCCACGAGCGGCAAGCCGGCCGGCATGGGCGGCACACCGCGCAGCTCGAACTCGCCCAGCGAGCGGCAGTCGGCCACCAACTCGCGCTCGCCTTGCAGCACGTTGATCTTGACCGCCGTCTGCCCATCCTGAAACGTCGTGAACGTCTCGGTGGCCTGGCACGGTATCTTCGTGTTCGCTGTGATCAGTTTGCCCATCGCGCCGCCTAGCGTCTCGATGCCGAGCGATAAGGGTGTGACGTCCAGCAGCAGCACGTCGCGCCGCACGCCCGCCAGGATCGAGGCCTGCACGGCCGCGCCGAGCGCCACCACCTGCTCGGGATTCAGCGCCGTGTAGGGGCGGCGGCCGAACAACTCGCCGACCCGCTGCCGCACGTACGGAATGCGCGTCGATCCGCCCACCGTGATGACCTGTTCAACGTCGCCGGACTTGAGTCCGCTGGCTTTCAGCGCCTGCCGGCAGGAGTCCAGCGTCCGATCGATAAACGGTGCGATCATGGCTTCGAATTCGGCCCGCGTAACAACCCGCTCATAGACGCGGCCGCTGCCCAGGTCGATCTGGAGCGAAGCCTGCTGCTCGTTTGAGAGCTGCATCTTGACGGCTTCGGCAAAGTTCCACAGCGATTGCCGCGTGGCCGGTGAGTCGATGTCCAATCCGAAGAGCTCACGAATCTCTCGCGTGGCCAGCCCGATGATCTGCCGGTCGAAATCGTCGCCACCGAGTTGCGTATCGCCGTGCGTGCTGAGGACCTCGAAGACGCCGCCCGTCAGCCGGAGAATCGAGATGTCGAACGTGCCGCCGCCCAGGTCGTAGACGGCGACGGTGGCGTCGTCGCGGCGATCAAGGCCATACGCCAGCGCAGCGGCCGTCGGCTCGTTGACAATCCGCACCACGTCCAGTCCGGCGATCAGCCCGGCGTCGCGCGTGGCCTGGCGCTGGGCATCGTCGAAGTACGCCGGAACGGTAATGACTGCCTTGCGGATGGCGTGGCCGAAGTGCTTCTCGGCACGATGTTTCAGCTCGTTCAGGATCATCGCGCTGATTTCGGGCGGCGTGTACTCACGCTGGCCGATCGCGACGACCGCCAGATCGCGAAGTCCAGGCCCGCTGCTGCGAGGATCCCTTCTCGCACCCTTGCCGCCGCCAGACGAACGTTGCACGACGCGATACGGAAGCTGTTGAACACCTTCGGCAAGCTGGGCGAACCCGCGGCCCATTAGCCGCTTGATCGAATGGATGGTCGTAAGCGGCTGCTCGACCGCGTGGGCGCGGGCCTCGCGGCCGACCGTAGCGCGGCCCGACATCGGATCAATCGCAACGACCGAGGGCAGCACACCGCCGTCATCGACGCCAGGGTCAATGATGACGCGCGGGCCGGCCGTCTCGCTGTGGGCCACCAGCGAGTTGGTCGTCCCCAGGTCGATGCCCACAATGATGTCGTCGATACGTCCCACAAGAAACTCAGGACTCAGGACTCAGGACTCAGCACTGCCGTTTCCGTCAGTAGATTGTCGTAGTACTTCATCGAGTTAATCAGCGCCCGTATGCGCTGCTGCTGCTCCGGCCCGACCGTGTCGATGGCGTCGGCCAAACTGGCGATCTGATCCAACGTCGCGGCCCGCTCGGCACGCACGTCGTCGCGAATGCGGCCGATGGTGACGGTGTCGCCGGCGGACTTCGCCTCCTCGAGCTCCTCTCGAATCAGCATCACGCTGCCCAGCAGCTCGGGCGGCACGGTCCGGTCGGCCGCGGCGCTCGGCCCCCCGGCCAGCTCGAGCAAGTAGCCCGCCCGCAGGACCGGGTCGCGCAACACGCGGTACGCCTCATTCACTTGCGCCGAAAGCCGCACCGACAGTTCGCGCAACCGATCGGACGCGCCGCCGAACGCGTCCGGGTGCGTGCTGCGGGCCAGCGCTAGATAGCGCTGCTTCAGCGCTCGCTCGTCGATCTGGAACCACCGCTCGATTCCGAGCAGCCCAAAGTGGTCGAGGTCGGGCGCTCGCTCGCTCAGCGTGTGACACGCATCACACGCTACCGGCGAGATCAACACCGCGTTGCACGACGCGCACTGGTACGGAATGGTTCTCGCGTCGGCCATGACCCCTCAGGCGCGACGAGCCGGCCGCGTCTCCGCTTCCGGCTCGATGGCACACTCCGGCTTGCGCAACAGACGCGTCAGACCGAGAAACTGCTGCCGCATCCGCACGAGCTGGTCGCATTGGGGTTCTTGAAGACGAACCCCTTGCCCATCACTTCGTCCTTGAAGTCGATCTCGACGCCGTTGAGGTAGAGATAGCTCTTCGAGTCGCAGATGACTTCGACGCCGTGCACGTTGAAGCGCTCGTCCAGGTCGGTGACGTTTTCGGTCAGGTCGAGCGAGTACGAAAACCCGCTGCAGCCGCCGCCCTTGACGCCCACACGTAGATAGAGCGGTTTGACCTCCGTCGCCACGCCGCCCTCGTTGCCCGACTGCTGAACCTCGTGCTGCTGCTTGATGATGCTCAGCACTTCCCTTGCGGCCACTTCACTCAGTTGAATACTCATTCCGATCGCACTCCTGAATCGGGCGAACGCAGATGCGTTCGACCCTGAAACTCACGACACCGCGCGACGCGGCAAGCGGCAGCGGCGCGCGGACTCCCTAGCGAATTCTATGCCGCGTCTAGCCAGCCGTTGCGACTTCAGCACCGGCCCGCGTGGCGCGCTTGGCCTTGGCATCGGCCACTGCCGCGCGGATGGCGTCCTCGGCCAGCACGCTGCAGTGGATCTTCACCGGCGGCAGGGCCAGCTCCTTGACGATCTCGGTGTTCTTGATGTCGAGCGCCTCGTCCAGCGTGCGCCCCTTGACCCACTCGGTTGCCAGCGAGCTGGACGCGATGGCGCTGCCGCAGCCGAACGTCTTGAACTTGGCGTCGACGATGCGGTCGTCGTCATCGACCTGCACCTGCAGCTTCATCACGTCGCCGCACTCGGGCGCGCCGACGATGCCCGTCCCCACGTACGCGCTCTTCTGATCGAGCGAGCCGACGTTCCGCGGGTTCTGATAGTGATCTACGACTTTGTCGCTGTATGCCATACCAGACTCCTCATGACTGCTTAGGTTGCTTAGTCATCCACGATCGTTGGGACGAGCAATACCTTAAGAGACTCGTTGTCCTGCAACTCCTCTTCCGCCAATGTCAGCCGATTGGAGTAATCATAGGCCTGTACACCGTTTCGATCCGGAAGCACGGTGACATACCACCAGTCTTTGCGCCGTTCGATACCGTTGGTTACTACGTTCAGGCGATAGTCCGACGCCTGGTGGCGATCGAGATAGGCCTGAACGAGGCGGGCAATGTCATCCTGCGAAGTGACGGTCATAAGTACTTCTCCAATAACCTGATCACGGCGGTGGCGTTGGACAGTCGACGGCTTGCCGTTTCGCGATCGACAGATTCTGTCGTCACATAGTCCGCAATGATTCTGTCCTTGTATGCACCCGTCAGCATCCGCCGTAGCGCCTTCACACGTCCATGACCGATCTCTCTGAGCAGGTGCTGTCTGACGAGCCGCGGCAGTGTCGCGTGTGTCCAAGCTTCGCGGTCCGCGCCCGGAGTCAATCCGGTCGAACCCAGGGCGGCAACGACCGCAGAAAACGTTGCATAGTACGACCGGCTGACGGAGCTCCGATAGAGTCCCTCATCCATGCAAACTCCCGCGGCCCGCGCGGATTCCTGAGCCAACCGCATCCAGGCATTATCGATCGCTCCCATTCTAGTGATGCGCCCACTGCACCTTGCTCAAATCGATGCCCGCTTGTGCCATTTCGTACAGCGGGCTCATTGCCCGCAGGTGATTGACCGATTTCACCACGCTCTTGATCGTATAGTCGATCTCGGCCTCGGTGTTGAAACGCCCCAGGCTGAAGCGGATCGAGCTATGGGCCAGATCGTCGCCCAGCCCCAGCCCCTTGAGCACGTAGCTCGGCTCCAGCGACGCGCTGGTGCAGGCACTGCCGCTGGAAACGGCGATGTCGTTGAAGCCCATCATCAGGCTCTCGCCCTCGACGTACAGGAAGCTCACGTTGGCGGTGTTGGGCAGCCGGCTCGTCGGATGGCCGTTCAGCGCGATGTCGGTCAGATGCTCGCTCAGGCCCGCCCATAGCCGGTCGCGCAGCGCCCCGATCCGCTTCGACTCGGCCGGCATCTCCTGCATGGCCAACTCGGCCGCCTTGCCCATGCCGACGATACCCGGCACGTTCAGCGTACCCGAGCGCATGCCGCGCTCGTGGCCGCCACCGTGCAGCACGGCCTCACAGCGCACACGCGGTTTCTTGCGGCGGACGTAGAGCAGCCCCACGCCCTTCGGCCCATAGATCTTGTGCCCGGATGCACTCAGCAGGTCAATGCCCATCGCCTCGACATCGATCGGCGCCTTCCCGAACGCCTGCGTGCCGTCGGTGTGGAAAATGACCTCGCGTTCCTTGCACAGCGCTCCAATCTGCGAGATCGGCTGAATAGTTCCGATCTCGTTGTTGGCGAACATGATCGTCACCAGGATCGTGTCGGGCGTCATGGCTGCCTTCAACTGATCCATGTCGATCGTGCCCGTGCGATCAACGTCGAGGTACGTGACGCGATAGCCCTCCTGCTCCAGGTATTTGCACGGGTCGATCACGGCCTTGTGTTCGGTCGGCTGCGTGATGATGTGGTTGCCCTTGTCGTGGTACATGCGGGCCACGCCCTTGATGGCGATGTTGTTGGCCTCGGTGGCCCCGCTGGTCCAGATGACCTCCTTGGCGTTGCAGCCGATCAGCGTGGCCGCCTGCTCGCGGGCGTTGTCGACCGCTTCCTCGGCCACCCAGCCGAAGCGGTGGTTGCGCGAGGCGGCGTTGCCGAAACTCTCCTTGAAATAGGGCAGCATCGCCTCAAGCACGCGCGGATCGACCGGCGTGGTGGCGTTGTTGTCGAGGTAGACCATATTCCCGTTGTTATTCGTCATGACTGCACAGCCTCCTTCAGCGACGGCGGCCACGCGACCCGGCCATGTGTCGCAGCGTCGAACGCGATTTCGGCCAGCGTAACGCTGTCCAAGAACTCGGCCAACCTTTGATGAACCTTCCGCACGGGCGATAGCACCGGGCAGGAGGGCGCCAACTCGCACAACCCGGCTGCTTCGACGCGATCGGCCGCGGCGCTGCAAGCGACCAGCCGCACCGGCCCTTCGATGGCCGTAATCAGCCGATTGAGTGTGATAGACTCCGCCTCGGCCGCCAACCGATACCCGCCCCGGGCGCCGCGGACGCTTTCCACCAGGCCCGCATGGCTCAGGGTCTTCAGAATATTGACCAGCAGCGGCAGCGGCACGTGATACCGATCCGCGATCTCCCGTGCGCTGGCCAACTTCGATCCTGCCCGCGCCAAGTGCACCAATGCGACCAGCGCGTAGTCCGTCTTCCGCGTCAGCCCCAGCATCGTGCCTCTCGCCAACGGGCAAAATGCCCGCACGCCCATATATAGTACCAGATCGGTCCTATTTCAACGGCCGTTCGATCCAAACGTGTCGAAATCGAATACAATTCCCGGACGAGCCTCGGTCGGCCCGTTCTCGGATCGGAGCAGGTGTGGCCCGCATGATTCAGTGGCATGAACTCGTCGCAGCCTGGCGTCAACAGGGGTGTCCTTTGGTCAGTGTTGCTGATGTTAAAACTGTGAGCGCGTTCGCCAACGTTGACGCTGACTACGCACAGGCAGTCGGCCGCGGCGGATGGTGCGACCGGGCTCATCGTGCCGCGATCGAGATCCGCGGCAAGGATCGGATCGCCTGGCTACACAACCTGACGACCAACCAGGTCAAGACGCTACAGCCGGGCGAAGGCAATTACGCCTTCGTGCTCAACGTCAAGGGCCGGATCCTGTTCGACGTGAACGTGCTCGTGCAACCCGAGCGGATCGTGCTCGACCTCGATCGGCGCCTCGTCGGCGCCGCCGTCGCTCACTTCAACAAGTACATCATCATGGAGGACGTGACCGTTGACGACCGCTCGGCCGACTGGCGGCAGCTCGCACTCGTCGGCGGGGCGGTCGAGACCGTGCCAGCCGCTTGGGGATTGACCAATGCGGCCACGATGGCGGACCTTCAATCGGCTCTCGTCTCGGTAACGTCACCGTTTGACGCTACCCTGTTGGCATTCCGCAACGACTTCTGCGGGCTGTCCGGCCTGGAGCTGCTCGGCCCGGCCGACGCCGTGGCCGGGCTATGGCGTTGGCTCTCCGATGCACACACGGTCAGCGGCCTGGCGCCGATCGGTTACGACGCCATCGAACGGCTGCGGATCGAGTCCGGCATCCCCGCCCCGCCCGGCGAGTTCAATGACGACGTCCTGCCGGCCGAGACGGGCCAGCTTTCGCGCGCGGTCAGCTTCCAGAAGGGCTGCTACCTCGGCCAGGAGGTCGTCGAACGCATGCGCGCCCACAAATCGCTGGCCAAGAAGCTGGTCGGCTTGCGCCTGAGCTCCGAGGTCGAACCGGGTTGCCGGCTGCAGCTCGGCGACACGGTGGTCGGCAAGCTCACCAGCGCCTGCGTCTCCCCCGCCAGCGGCGGCATCATCGGCCTGGGCTACGTCCGCACAGCCCAGGCCAACCCCGGCACCGGGCTCGTCGCAGTCGGTACCGCGGGTTCTGCTGCTGCAGAAGTCACGGACCTGCCGTTCCGGCTGAACGCAGCTTCTTGAAGCTCCTCGAGTGATCGGCTCGAACGAGGCCCGCGAAGCCGCCACGCTGCCCAAGCTGAGACACCGGCGGTCACGGGGCGATCACGCTCCGCGACGATCGCTCGTCGATCAGTACATATACAGCATCTCGCGGTACTTCGGCAGCGGCCACTTCGAGTCGTCGACGATCAGCTCGAGCTCGTCGGCTACGCCCCGCACGGCGCTGATGGCCGGAACGACCTCGTCGCGCTGGTACTTGGCGTGGTGCAGCGGGTCGCCGTGGTGCTCCATCTTGGCCCGGGCCAGATCGAGCTTGTCGATGGCGCCCTTGAGGGCCGAGATGCGGTCGCACACCTCGCTGAGCGACTTCTGGACGCCCGAGACGTTGGCGTTCGGCGCCGCCTGGTGCGTGGTCGCGATCGTCGCGGCCAGCTCGCGCTGATACTCGATGGCCGCCGGCAGGATCATCGTGGCGGCAATGTTCGAGGTGAGTTGCGCCTCGATGTTGATCGTCTTGGAGTAGTTTTCGAGCATGATGTTGTAGCGGCTCTCCAGCTCGCGGTCGCTGAAGACAGCATACTTCTTGAACAGCTCGCGTGCGTCGGCGTCGAGCAGCGTCGGTATCGCGTCGATGCTGGTGCGCAGGTTGGGCAGGCCGCGCTTCTGAGCCTCGGCGTGCCACTCGCCTGAGTAGTTGTCGCCATTGAACAGCACCGCGCTGTGTGCCCGCAGCTCCTGCTGCACGACCTTCTGCACGGCCGACTTGAAATCGGCGCCGCTCTGCATGGCCCCCTCGATCTGCGTAGCCATGTAGTCGAGCGACTCGGTCACGATGGCGGTCAGAATCGTGCACGGCCGGGCGATCGACTGGCCGGCCCCGACGGCCCGGTACTCGAACTTGCTGCCGGTGAAGGCGAACGGTGATGTGCGGTTACGGTCGGAATCGTCCTTCGGCAGCGGCGGCAGCGTCGACACGCCGATCTCGAGAATCCCGCCCGATCGGCCGGCTTCCGACTTGCCCGCAATCAGACCGTTGACGACTTCCGTCAGCTTGTCGCCCAGGTAGGCGCTGATGATGGCCGGCGGGGCCTCGTTGGCCCCCAGGCGATGATCGTTGCCGGGCGTAGCCACCGACGCGCGCATCAGCTTGCCGAACCTGTGAATCCCGCGGATGACGGCCGTGAGGAACACCAGGAACTGGGCGTTTTCGTGCGGCGTGTGGCCGGGGTCGAGCAGGTTGTTGCCGTGGCTGTCGGCCATCGACCAGTTCACGTGCTTGCCGCTGCCGTTGACGCCGGCGAACGGCTTCTCGTGCAGCAGGCACTTGAGGCCGTGCTTGAGGGCCGTGTCCTTCATGACTTCCATCAGCAGCATGTTGTGATCGACGCCCACGTTGATCTGCTCGAAGACCGGGGCGATCTCGAACTGGGCCGGTGAGACCTCGTTGTGCCGCGTCTTGACCGGCACGCCGAGCTTGTAGAGCTCGCGCTCGGTCTCCATCATGAAGGCCAGCACGCGCTCCTCGATGTTGCCGAAGTAGTGGTCCTCCATCTCCTGGCCCTTGGGCGGGCGGGCGCCGAACAGCGTGCGGCCGGCGTTGATCAGGTCGGGCCGCAGGTAGTAGAAGCGCCGGTCGATCAGGAAATACTCCTGCTCGGGACCGACCGTGCAGGTGACGTACTTGGTGTCCTTGTGGCCGAACAGCCTGAGGATGCGGACGGCGTGCTTGCTGAGCGCCGCCGTGGACCGCAGCAGCGGGGTCTTCTTATCGAGCGCCGTGCCGTCCCAACTGCAGAAGGCGGTCGGGATGCACAGCGTCTTACCGTTCACGCTGTCGACGACGAACGCCGGGCTGGTCGGGTCCCAGGCCGTGTATCCGCGGGCCTCGAACGTCGAACGCACACCGCCGGACGGGAAGCTGGACGCGTCCGGCTCGCCCTTGATCAGCGTCTTGCCGGAAAACTCGAGGATGGCCCGGCCGTCGCCGGTCGGCACGAGGAACGCGTCGTGTTTCTCGGCCGTCTGGCCGGTCAGTGGCTGGAACCAGTGGCAGTAGTGCGTCGCCCCGCGCGAGATGGCCCAGTCTTTCATGGTGTTGGCCACCACGTCGGCCACCGATGGATCGAGCGGCTCACCATCCTGGAACGTGCGCTGCAGCTTCTGGAACACGTCTTTGGGCAGCTTGGCCCGCATGACGGCCACACTGAAAACATTCGCGCCGAACAAGCTGCTCACTTCGCCTTCGGCCGGATCAATCGTCCGCATCGGCAGCCGGTTCTGGCTGATTTGATCAATCGCACGCCTGCGCCCTTCCGACCAATTCATCTCACGCTCCTGAACGACCCCACGGCGTTCGACGCCGCGATTCGGTGCCACGCGAGGTGCTACGTTCCGGTACCGGACCGTGTTCTGCCCCGCGCCCGATAACACGATACACTTGTATCGCCGCCTCGCCTGTTCGACAAATCGGCACTCTCGGCCCGGCGGGTGAACGGCACGCGACCGCTTGTGAAGTGTGCATTCATGGCGCGGCTTTCAGAGTCGCGACCGTGAGGGAGCGTCCGAGGCGTGCGGGTCTCTTGTGCGTCGCGAGCCCAGTCGTACCGCGCGCGGTCGTCGCGATCAGCGCGATCGGCTGCGGCCTGCGTGCACGATGCGGCATCTCAGAACATCGCGGCGAATGACGCGAAGTCGCGAAGGTCTGTGTCCTGGTCGGCGTCGAGGTCGCTGAACACGCAGCCGAACGCAGACCGGCCGGCGGGGCCGCTGGCGATGAGACACTCGTAGAACGCGGCGTAGTCCAGAAGCGTGATGACGCCGTCCCCATCCGCGTCGCCATCGGGCGCAATCGGGCAGCCCCAGCGCGCGAATCGGCCGCTGGGCGTAGTGCCGTTAATCTGCGTGAAGCTGCCGCCCAGATACAACCCGCCCGGTCCGCTGGCGGTCAGGGGGCAGCCGTTCCAGTTGCTTGCCCAGAATCTCTGATTCAGGCCAGGCCAGGCAAGTCAGGTCACGTCTCGCATTCCGCGAGGATCTCGCGAGCCTCAATGAGTCCGGGGGCACGCAGCTCTGTCAAGATGTCGACAGCGCGCCGGGCATGGCTCACGGCTTCGGAGTTGCGGCCTCTCCGGGCGAAGGCCTTAGCGATACGGAGGAGATTTCCGGCGACCAGCTCCCAGCGCCCGATTTTTTCGGAGGACGCTAAGGCCTCCCCGGCAGAAGCTTCTGCGCCAAGCCAGTCCTCGCGGGCCAGTGCCAAATCAGCTAGGTTGCCAACATAGATCGTGGTGCCTTCGGCATCCTTAGTCTTGCGGGCCAACGACAGCGCCTCTCGAAGAAACTGGTCTGACCTATCTAAGTGTCTGGCCAAGTATTCTATCGTAGCTATGTCGTTCAATGCGCTGGCCACGTCTGGACTCTCAGGGGCCAAGCCGCGCTCAATATCGAGCACTTGGTGATAGGCAGTGGCGGCAGCGGCATAATCATTCGTCAACTCGTGAACGAAAGCGCGCAAGCGAATCTCCAAGCAACGATCTTTAGGGCCGGTCTGTTCGTGTTCACAATGCGATGCCGCACGGTTAGCACACTCGTGAACCTGGTCCACCTGCTTACGCAAATAGTGAATCCACCCTGCCTGATATGCTCGCCGGCACGCGCTATGATGATCTCCATTCTCAATGGCTTTCCTCTCCGCTTGTCTATTCAGAGCCACGCGTTCGTCCCATCGGACAGTAAAATCGAGGAACTTCTCGAGCGCGTCGCAGACTGTCTGGAGCCGATCATTCGGCCCTGCCAGAAAACGCGGCAGTGCGGCGGAGACCGCAGGCCAGGCGGCGTCTAGTACTAAGAAGCGATCATGCTTATCGTAGCCATTCTCCACCGCCAACGCGTACGCGAGTTTCTCCAGGGCGTCGCCTGCAGCGGCGATGACCTCCGGTTTCTGCCTCCGTAGGAAGTCGGCGACCATCGGTACTAGGACGAACGCTCTTCCCGCCCGATCAGCCACCAGCGGGCGGTTGGCGAGGCTGTTCAGAGCTCTGCCGGCCAACACATCTTCGACCTCGCAGATTTGGGCGACGTGCTCGACTTTGGCTGGTAGCTTGAAATAGACGAGCGCAGAGATGACGCTGGTCTCCAGAGGGGTCGTTTCGTTCACGAGGTCGCCAAAGATGAACTCCAGTGGGTCATTATTCGGCGGACAGGCACGGATGAACGCGAGCGCATCCTCGATAGTACGGCAGCTTCCACGCCCGAGTTGGCCGGCGATCCAGCGCAGGAGCAGCGGATTTCCGGAGGTGTGCGTGTAGAGCGCGAGGCGCTCGGCCTCGCTAGTGCGAGCGAGGAGCGCGTTGTGGCCTGCGAGGTCGGCTAGTGTCTGGAGCGCAGCGGTCTGACTTAGTTCTTCGAGCATGAGCTCTTCCGAACAATTGCCGAAGCGGTGTCGACTAGTGAGGATAGCCTTGCAGCCACCTGGCAGATTCTTGACGAAAGTTAGGACCTCATCGCGGTTCGTCTTCGAGAGCGATTCCAGGTTGTCGAGGATGAGCAGAGCCTGCGCGGGACGTAGCGCGTCAAGCAACAGCGGTACGCGCTGGTCCTGCGGAGCTTTGGCGATCTCGGGCTGTCCCAGTTCACTAGCGAGCTCATTGAAAATCTTGAGAACGCCAGAAAAGCTTCCAAGAAAGCGCACACCCTCGTCATCCAGCTCGTACTCCTTCACAGAGACGAAGACGATCCGCTTGAACTGTATGGGCGGGCAATCATAGGCGGCGCGAATGGCGAGTGAGGTCTTGCCTATGCCGCCCGGTCCATCGATGAGCACGCCCCAGGTGAGCTTGTTAGGGTCCAGGGCTTCGGCGATCGTCTTCAACTGATTCTCGCGGCCGAAGAACGGCTGCAAGCGCGGCAGGTTGTTGGGGATAGAAGTGCGCGTGGTGTAGTAATCCTTTGGCTTGGCTTCATTTGTCGCCAAGCGTTCGAGGATGAGCGTGGCGAACTGCTCGGGAGTCATTTCGTCGAGTTCAATGTAGCCTGCAATGTCCGTGAGGCCCTGGGGCTTGACTCCGTCAAACCGGCTCAGCATGACCCGCTTGGCGTCGGTCGCCAGTAGACTAACGATCTGCGGCCATTCTAGGCTCACCCAGAACTTCGTTGGGTAGGCCAGGCACATCACCGCGACTACGAGGTCGGACTCGGCGTAGAGCGGCGGCAGATGTGTGCCGAGGTCACTCCGTGCGAACGCTGCCGCGTGGAATTCGTCGTAGAGGATCGCGTCCGTGCCAAAGTGCTTCGCCAGGATGGCAGCAACTTTCGCAACGAAGTCGCGTTTCTCTCCCGCGAACGAGAACGCCACGCGGTACCGTTTGCCGTTCATCGTGGCTCCGAGTATACGAGCTGAGAGCCAGGCAGGCCATCGCGCCCCGCCTACGGGAGTGGAACTCAGGGGCGCATTCACGGGAAGGCCATTCCTGACCGGGGTCTGAAGGCGACGAGCACCCTCAGAGTCAAGGAAAGAGTGCTCCCATATCCCCGCGTGGCTCTAAGGGCAGAAACGTACTTGGCGCAGCGTGCGTGCTGTCCGGAGCAGGCACTCTCCGCCGACCTGGGGCTAGGGGCTATGGGGCGCTTGGCGGAGCGGGTCTGCAAAACCGATCACGCGGACGTCACTGCGACTTGTGCGCGCCCGCGGTCGTGCGGCACAATGGGTCGGTGGAAACCAATGGCTGCGCGTGGCACGGACGGAGCGCATCGGCTCGATCGCGCGATCGACACACGGTCGGTGGGCGAGGCGGCCTGGCTTTGCTGGCGTGTTTGGCCGGGTGTGCGACGCCGCCGGCGGGGCGGCATGAGATGGTCGAACTGCCCGGCATTCGGCCCGACGGGCGTGTTCAGCTTCCCAATCAGTGGTCGCTGCGGCCGGCTGGGCGGACGTTGGCGCTGGGCGATTTTCCGGTCAACATCGCCGTTCATCCGTCGGGCGATTACCTGGCCATCCTGCATGCCGGCTACAGCACGCACGAGATCGTGATCGTCGACGTTTCGCGCAGCACGGCACGTGTCGCGGTGCGCCAGCCGATCGAGGCCGGGTTCTACGGCATTTGCTTCTCGGCGGACGGTTCGCGGCTGTATGCCAGCGGGGCGACGCGCGAGCGCATCGAGTCGTTCGCGTTCGACGGCGGCCGGTTGAGCGATTACCGCAATCCGGCCGTGTGCCTGCCGGGGCAGACGAGTGTGCCGGCGGGAATCGCCGTGTCGCGGGACGGATCGACGCTCTACGTGGCTGGCAACCGCGGGCATCACCTGCGCGTATTGGCGGGTGGCCGGCCGCGGGCGGGCCAGGACGCGAATGCTCCGACGCGGGCAGGCGAGGACGCCAATGCTCCGATGGGTGCGGGCGAGGCCGCTCGCGCTCCAGGCTTCCTGCCGGCGCACGTCGATCTTCCGACTGAGAGCTTCCCCTACGCCTGCGTGCTCGACGAGCCACGGCATCGGCTGTTTGTGTCGCTGTGGGGCAAGGCGGCGGTGGCCGTCATCGATGTGTCCGAGGGCGGTGACGCGCGGCTGGTCGAGACGTGGGTCACGCAGGAGCATCCCAACGAGATGCTGCTGACGCGCGACGGATCGACGCTCTACGTGGCCAACGCCAACCGCAACACGGTCAGTGTGATCGACACAAGCGACGGCCGCACGCTGGAAGTCGTGACGAGCGCGCTCTACCCAGAGGCGCCCAGCGGCAGCACGCCCAACTCGATCGCGCTCTCGCCCGACGAGCGGACGCTGTACATCGCCAACGCCGACAACAACAACGTGGCGGTCATCGACGTTTCCGAACGCGGCCGCAGCCGCTCCAAGGGATTCATCCCGGTCGGCTGGTATCCAACCAGCGTGCGCGTCTCGCCCGACGGCAAGCGGCTGTTCGTGGCCGATGGCAAGGGCGGTGGCTCGCGGCCCAACCGCTATGGCCCGCAGCCGCTGGTGCGCGCCAACACCATCGACGAGTACATCGCCCGGCTCTTTCAGGGGACGCTGTCGCTCATCGACGTGCCGGACGATGCGGCGCTCAAGGAGCTGACGGCTCAAGCCTACGCGTGCAGCCCGTTGCGGGCCGATCGAGGCACGACAGCCGAGCGTCCGCACGACAATCCAATCCCGGCCAAGGTCGGCGACCCATCGCCGATCCGCTACTGCATCTACATCGTCAAGGAGAACCGCACGTACGACCAGGTGCTGGGCGACATGCCCGAGGGCAACGGCGACCCGACGCTGTGCATTTTCGGCGAACAGGTGACGCCCAACCAGCACGCCCTGGCCCGCGAGTTCGTGCTGCTGGACAACTTCTACGTCGAGTCGGAGGTCAGCGCCGACGGCCACGAATGGTCGATGGGCGCCTACGCCACCGACTTCGTTGAGAAGAGCTGGCCGCTGAACTACGGCGGCAAGAGCCACGGCCGCATTCCCTACCCATCGGAAGGGGCCTTCGACATCGCCGCTCCGTCGGAAGGCTACATCTGGGACCGCTGCAAACAGGCGGGCGTGAGTTACCGCAGCTACGGCGAATTCGTCAACCGCAACAAGGACGGCCAGCTTTACGCGACCGTCGAGACGCTGGTCGGCCACTTCGATCCCGAGTACGAGCCGTACAACTTGGACTACCCCGACGGTCAGCGGGCGGACCGGTTCATCAGCGAGCTGCGTCGGTTCGAGGCCGAGGGCGACATGCCCCGTTTCCAGGTGCTGCGCCTGCCGAATGACCACACCATCGGCACGCGCGTCGGCAAGCCCACGGCCACGGCCATGGTCGCCGAAAACGACCTCGCACTGGGCCGCTTGGTCGAGGCGGCGACACGCTCGAAGTTCTGGCCGCAAACGGCCATCTTCGTCATCGAGGACGACGCCCAGAACGGCTCCGACCACGTCGACGCGCACCGTACGATCGCGTTCGTCGTCAGCCCGTACGTTCGCCGCGGCTCCGTCGACAGCAGTCTCTATTCCACGGCCAGCATGTTACGGACGATGGAACTGATCCTCGGGCTGGAGCCGATGAGCCAGTTCGACGCCGCCGCCCGGCCCATGTACGCCAGCTTCCAAGCCAAGCCCGACCTGCGTCCGTTCAGCCACCGGCCCGCTCAGGTCGACATCGCCGCCTCAAATCCCGTGACGGCCTGGGGCGCCGACGTGAGCGAGCAGCTCGATCTCTCAAGAGAAGACGCGGCCGACGACCTGATCTTCAACGACATCATCTGGCGCAGCGTCCGCGGCCCCGACTCGCCCATGCCGCCGCCGGTCCGGGCCGGCTTCGTCTTCGCAGAGCCGCTCGACGATTGATCGCCGGACGTGTGGCACGCCCAAGCCCGCCGCGGCGTGGTGAACTCCGCCCGGGCATGCGCGGGGCCGGGGCATCGCCGCGCTACGCTTCCACACCTTACGAATCGCGCACTCTGGCGAGGAACACTACACCTCGACCAACTGCGCGCTGCACGAGGGCTGCGGCACCGGTTGGCCGTCCGCCTGCAATTGCTCGACGTGCATGGCGATGGCTTCCTGAACGAGGTGCAGCGCCTCCTCCTCCGACTCGGCCGTGACGCCAACACCCGGAAGGTCGGGCGGATACGCTCCAACGATATCGCCATCATGCTCGATGATCACAACATATTTCACTAGACATCCTCCCAGCCCGCTTGACGCGCGATGTTTCTCAGAGTCCCGCGCGGGACGGGATCACTCTGCTTTCCCGCCACCGTTACCAGGCCAGTGCCATCAGCTCGCTTGTACTGGCGATGACTGCCGCGTTGGCGCGCGAGCACCCAACCCTGGCGCTCCAACCGTTGGATAACCTCTCTGAACTTCATCCGGCTCCGTCGGGCAACCTTCCACACCCTTGCCTCGCAACATCATACCCGGACCGGGGCTGAGGGGCGCACCGTCACGCATCGCCGAGCACTCGGCTTGTCCGCTTCCACGCTCCGTTGCGATCATAGCGCTCAAGCACGGCTTCAGCGGATTCTGCAAAACAATCTGGCGGCACGCGCATAGATAGTGTGGCCGTCGAGCTGAAGTCGCGGGCCGTGTGCGTAGACCAATGCCAAGGCTGACGTCGATACCGTGCGTCGTGCTGGCCATGCTGGTGCTGGTGGCGCGTTCGGGTCCGGCGTCTGCGGGCTCGGTCCATGACCCGATGCACCGGATCACGTTCCCAGCCGGCTCGACGGCGCACAGCGCGGCCTATGCGGCGGATGGTCGCACGATCTTCGTGCGCCTGCACGATACCGCCATCAACGCCTGGGAAGTGCTGTGCTACTACTGGCCGGAGCTGCTGGGCGGGGTGTGCGGCGTCGTGCTGATCGTGTGCGCTCTGCTGATCCACCGGACGCTGGGCCGCAAGCGGCTGGTCGGCGAGCCGCACTGCCGCTGGTGCGGCTACTGCCTGAAGGGTGCGGCCGGGCCACACTGCACCGAGTGCGGCCGCGCGATCCGCCGCCCGTTGATCGGCCGGCCGATGTGGAAGCGCGTGCTGCCGGCCGTGTCGGTCGCGGTCTTGTTCCTCGCGTTGTATGGCTCGCTCTGGCTGACCCGCGCCCCGCGCAGCGGATACGCCAGCAACTGGCTCAACTGGTGGTCGCGCGACCTGCACGCCTGGTCGGCCACGACCCGGTTCGCCTGGCTCAGCGCCCGCGGCCAGCCGGTCGATCGGGTGGTCGAGATCGACGTCGCCAGCGGTCGAATGCTGCGAACGCTCATCACGCGCCCCGCACATGCCTCAGGATTCTCGATCGCGGTAACACCAGACGGTTCGGGATTGCTGCTGCCTGTGCACGGTGACCGACTGGCGCTCGTCAGCACGAGATCGGGACGAATGGTCCGGACGTTTGAGTATGGCGCACCATCGCGTCAAGGCCGGTGGCAAGAAGTGGCCGGATTTGACGATGCCGGACGGACAGCCTTCGTGACGTTCGCCGACGTTCCCGCCCGAGCCACTCGCTTGTTGGCCTTGGACATGGAATCTGGTGCCATAACGCAGCAACTCGAGGCCGGCCTCGAGATCGAAACGAATTTTGGGGGGACGATGACTTGCCCAGCCCGATTCTATCGGGTCCCGGTTGCTGACCGCCGGCTCTTCTTCGAACTGCCACCAACCTGCCCCGGCGAAATGGACGCAACGGGCTTCGGGCGACTGTGAGATTGTGTGCGCCCTGAGGAGCCCGGGTCGCAAGTCAGGTTGCGGTCGAGTGTTGGGGAGTGGCCGGAGTTCACCTCGGACGGTCGCCGCCTGGTGTTACCTATCCAGTACTTCATTGGTGCCGGAATCGGGATATACGATACTACCTCGGGTGAGTGCGTGGAGCAGATCAGACTCCCGTCTGACTACCAGATGGCCTTGCAGCTCCGGTCGATCGGGGAACGAAGGCTGGCCGTAGAGGCGAAGCACGCCGAGAGGAACGGTTTTCTGTTCTTGAAGCAGCCTCCCACGCCAGAGTGGTCGACAAGCTTGTTGATCGGGGACCTTGCTCGCGACCAATGGATCGGCAGGTTTGCATTACCCGATGGCTGGTACAGCCGGGAGTTCGCTGCCGCGTCAGACCGTCGTTCGCTGTTCGTCCTTGGCATGCCCCTGTTCTCGCGTATTGGCCCGATGGAGCTGCTGATCTTTGATCTGACTTCGCTCCCGCACCCGCAACCGGACAAACCGCAGTCGTGGCGAGAGCGTCTATGGCGGAATCGCTGAGCGGACATACCGCCGACATCCCCGTCGGCGAGTGCGCCTGCAGAGTCCACACCGTCACGCGTCGCCGGTCGTCAGCAGCAACGGCATCCAGAAGCTGAACTTGCGATGCCGAATGTTGGCGAATCCGGCCTGCTGAAAGTAGCCGTGCATTTGCGTCCACGAGGCATGGTGGATGTGCTTTTCCACGGTGGCGATGATCACGTCGAAGGCGATCCAGCCGACGATGTTGTCGCGAAAGCCGTCCAGAATCATCAAACGCCCGCCCGGAGCGAGTACGCGGCGCATCTCGCACACGACTGCCTGTTGGTGCGGATAATGGTGGAACGAGTTCGAGCACGTGATCACGTCGAAGCTGCCATCGGCGAAGGGCAGGTGCTCGCTATCGCCGGTCACGAAGCTGGCCGGGGAGGCAGGCGGCTCGCCCGCCGGCGCATTTGAGGCCGACGCCAGGACCGCCTGCACCTTGGCCGTGGCCCGGAAGCACATGTTGGCCGAGTAGTCCAGGCCGACGACACGAACCGGCCAGCCCGACTGCAACAGCAGGCACGCCAGTGTGCCCGTACCGCAGCCGATGTCCAGCAGGCGAAACCGCCGTTGTTGCCCATTTGGGGTCAGCGAACTGTTCGCGGTTGTGGCCCCGTTCCGCCAGATGGCGATCTCCTGCAGGAACGCCTCGGCGGCCGGGCGGAACAGGAACGGGTTGAGCAGGGAGCGGTCATACGAGTCGGCCCAACTGTCGAACTCACGCCGGGCGTGCTTCTTGAACTGCGCGGCCAAGGTCAATCCGTTTCTTCCTGAGCGGCGAGTTCGTCCAGGTACTTCTGGAACTCTCCCATCTTGTACGATATGAAACAGAACGCGTGGTGAAGCGCCAGCCACTCAATGTCTTCGGGGTCGCCGGCGGCGTCCTTGCGCAATTCGTTGAGTTTGGCCAGCAGCGGTTCAGCCTTCATCGCATCAGCCTCTCTTGGGTGCGTCCGCTACAGCGCCAGGCGTGCCTAACGCCGATGGATCGGCCTTGGGGTCCCCGCCGAGTGCTCGAAGCGCCTCATCGCAGCTCGGGAAGAACGTGAAGAGGGTGTCGAGCTTGGTGACGCGAAACACCTTGATCAACTCGGCGCGCATGTTACAGATCGCCAGTTTGCCCTTGAACTCATCGCACTTGCGGCGCAGCGTGAGCAGGATGCCAAGCGCTGATGAGGACAGAAACTTCACGTTGGCAAAGTCGAGGACGAGTTTCCGGACGTTGCGTTTCTCGGGCAGCTCGTTCAAGTCACGGCCAAGTTGCTCTATTTGCAACGAGTCGAGGATGCTCGCCTCGGTGAACTCGACGATGGTGATATCGGCGGCCGTCCGGATGCGCACGGGGCTGTTTGCTGCCATGGCTGTCTCTCTCAGCGTCGTCCCGCGGGTGAGCGGCGGGACCGCGCGGCGCCGCGCGAACCGGGGGCCTGTCTCTTCGGTGACGGCCGGGCCCGCGGCTTCGAGCGCGCCGCCGAGGTTGGCTGCTTCACCGCTGCTTCGAGCAGCTCGTCGATCGTGCTGACATACACGAATTCCATGGCCTCGCAAACTTCCTTGGGAATCTCATCGGTGTCGTGGCGGTTACGCTCGGGCAGAATCACACGGGTCAGTCCGGCCCGGTGGGCGGCCAGCACCTTCTCCTTGACACCGCCGATCGGCAGAACCAGCCCGCGCAGCGTGATCTCGCCGGTCATGCCGGTGGCCGGGTCCACGGTCTTGCCCGTCAGCAGCGAAACCAGGGCCGTCAGCATGGCCACGCCGGCCGAGGGGCCATCCTTCGGCACGGCGCCGGCCGGCACATGCAGGTGGAAGTCATTGCGCTTGAGGTCGGCCGGGTCGATATTGAGCGCCTTGGAGCGCGAGCGAACGATCGTGAATGCCGCTTGAGCGCTCTCGCGCATGACGGCGCCGATCTGGCCGGTGAGGTTCAAGCTGCCATTGCCGGGCATGCGCGTGGCCTCGACAAACAGGATTTCTCCGCCGACAGGGGTGAACGCCAGCCCGGTGACGACGCCCGGCACGGCCACGCGCAAGGCGACCTCGTTCTCATAGCGCGGCTGGCCCAGGTCGTCGACCAGCGAGTTTTTGGTGACGCGCGTCCTGCGGTTCTTCTGTCCGACGATGAGGGCCGCCTGGGCGCGGCAAACAGACCCAATTTCGCGCTCGAGATTGCGAACCCCGGCCTCGTACGTGTAGCCGGAAATGATCTCGCGCAGGGCGGCATCGTCGAACTGCACCTGATCGGGCAAAAGCGCGTTCTCGGCCAGTTGCCGCGGCACCAGGTAGCGCTTGGCAATGAAGAGCTTCTCCTGGTGCGTGTAGCCGGACAGCCGGATGATCTCCATGCGATCGCGCAGCGGATCCGGGATGGCGTCCATGTAGTTGGCCGTGGCGATGAACAGGACGCGCGACAGGTCGAAGGGGACGTCGAGATAATGGTCGGTGAACGTGCTGTTCTGGGCCGGATCAAGCACTTCCAACAGGGCCGACGACGGATCGCCGCGGAAGTCCTGGCCGATCTTATCGACTTCATCGAGCATGAAAACGGGATTGTTCGATCCGGCCTTGCGCAGCTCTTGAAGGATGCGGCCGGGCAGCGCCCCGATATAGGTGCGCCGATGGCCGCGGATGTCGGCCTCGTCGCGGACACCCCCCAGCGACATGCGGATGAACTTGCGGCCCATGGCGCGGGCGATGCTCTGGCCCAGCGACGTCTTGCCGACGCCGGGCGGTCCGCTGAAGCACAGAATCGGCCCGCGCGCCACGCGAATCGGGCTGCCATCGTCAATCGGTTTGCTGGCTCGGCGGAGCTGCTGCACGGCCAGAAACTCGATGATTCGCTTCTTGATCTTGTCGAGGTCGTAGTGGTCCTCGTCCAGCACTTCCCGCGCGTGGGCCAGATCGAGGTGGTCCTCGGTCGAGACGTTCCAGGGCAGCGAAACGAGCCACTCGAGGTAATCGAGCGTGACCGAGTACTCCGGCGATGCCTGCGGGATGTTGTCGAGGCGCTCGAGTTCCCGCTTGGCCTCGGCCAGGATGCCGTCGGGCATCGAGGCCTTCTCCACCCGCTCGCGCATCTTGTCGACGGCTGTGTTGCGCGTGTCGCCCTGCCCGAGCTCGCTCTGTATGGCCTTCATCTGCTCGCGGAGGTAGTACTCGCGCTGAGTCTTTTCCATCTGCGAACGGACCTGCGCCTGCAGCTTCTGGGACAGTTCAAGCACTTCGAGCTGTCCGGCCAGGGCCGCGTGGACCTTGCGCAGCCGCGACACGACGTCGAACGTTTCGAGCAACTCCTGCTTGTGGACCAGGCTGAGCGACAGGTTGGCGGCCAGGAAGTCGGCCAAGCCGCCGGCCGTCTTGATGCCGTCCAGGACGATCTTGGCTTCATCCGGGACGTTGGGCGAGAGCTCGATCACGCGATGCGCATCGTGCCGGATGTTGTGCATCAGGGCATCGACTTCGATCGACGAGACCGGCGGATCGAACGCCGGGTGGACGCGGCCGACCAGATAGGGGTTGTCGTGCGTGATGGTTTCGATGCCCAGGCGGGTCAGCCCGTGCACGATGATGGTGTGCGCGCCGTCGCGCAGCTTGAACAGCTTGAGGATGGAGCAGGCCGTGCCGACGCGGTAGAGGTCGTTGAGCTCCGGATCTTCGACCTCGGAGACGCGCTGCGTCACGACGCCGATCATGCGATTGCCCGCCAGCGCGTCGTCAATCAGCCGCTTCGATTTGTCGCGGCCGATGCTGAGCGGCATGACCGTGCCGGGGAACGCGACGGCGTCGCGAATCGTCAGAAGCGGCAGCTCCGGCGGGACGTGGATATCCTCCTGGGGGGGGCCTTCACTCGGCGTGGCTGAGATCGTGACTACGGCCGCACCCGGGGCATCGGGGCTGGCAGCCGTATCATCGCCGTCGGCTGATTCCGACCCGTCGGTGTCGACCAGCATTTCGTCTTCGTCGTCTACCCACTCGTCGTCGCGCCTGGCACTCATCAGGTTTCCTCGGACGATGATCCGCGATTGTGGGCCCAACCGCGATCCACGGCGGCTGAGATCTCTCCGGCTAGCGGGCCGCCGGCGCCGATCGTGACGCGAACGCCCATCGCCGATCTATCGGCGTTGCGGTCTCCTCAGCCCGTCGCGCGGCAGCCGAATCCACAGATAGCCGTTCCGGTAGTTGGCCACGACCCGCTCAGCATCCACCGCCTCGGGCATGAGCAGCTTCCGATGGAACCGGCCGGTGTCGATTTCCATCATCTGCACGCAGGTCGTTTCAGCCGAGTCCGGCACGACCGGGTTGGGGCGATTACCGCGGATGTGCAGCGTGCGGCCATCCACCTGAACGTCAATCTGCTCGCGGTCCATCCCGGCCAGGTCAACGCACACGACGTAGGCGTCCGGCAGCTCGTACACGTTGACGGACGGGTTCCAGGCATCCGGAGCCGCGTACCGGAAGTAATTGCGAGAGAGCATCTGGTCGACCATGTCGCCGAAATGCTCGGTCAGCTTGTCGAATTCGTCCTTGACGCTCATCACATCGCCCCCGGCCGCCTGTCTTGCCGCCCGTCCGCGATCACGGACCCGGCGAATCTATCACACGCGGATGGCACCGGCAATCGTACCCGGACGCTCGGTTGACATTACCGCTCACGGCTGATAGCCTAAACCATCAAACCAGACCAAGTCTGCGTCAAAGGAGGGCTGGGCTTTGATTAGACTGTCTGCGCAGAATCGAGTCGTCCGGGAAACGTCGAATCCTGCAGGTCGGCCGCGAGGAGGGGTGCTCCTGGCTTGTTTGGCCGGTCTGGCCGGCGCCCTGCCGCAGGCTGGCGCTCAGGTCAGCTTCCAACCGGTCAACGCACCGAGCCAATTGCAGTTTACCGCACACGTTGCCATGCCGCCCGCGCCCATGGTCGGCCCGAACAGTTGGATCGGCACCGGGGCGGCGGTTGAGGACTACGATAACGACGGCGACCTCGACGTCTACGTGATCGACACGTTCGGCTGGGCCAATCAACTGTGGCGGAACAACGGCGACAAGACGTTCACGAACGTCAGCGCCGGCTCCGGCCTGGGCGACACGGGCAGCGGGCGGATGGCTCTGTTCCTGGACCTTGACAATGATGGCGACCAGGACCTGGTGCTGGGCAACGACACGCAGGGGTATGCTGGCCTGACGTCGTCGAAGCTCTTCCGAAACGACGGCGGGGCGTTCACGGATGTCTCGACCGGATCGGGCTTCGACCCGCAGGGCAAGTTCGTCGGCGGCATCGGCGCGACAGACTACAACGACGACGGCCTGCTCGATCTCTATGTCACGTTCTGGGACGTTCAGGGCGTGCCGTACAACTACTTCTACCGCAACACCGGCGGCTTCACGTTTGTCGACGAAACGCTGGCCCTGGGCCTGCGCGGTGCCAACACGCAGAAGCAGACCTGGGCGCCGGTGTTTGTTGATGTCAATCTCGACGGCCGCCAGGATCTCTACGGCGCCGTCGATTTCGATCTCGACTACCTGTACCTGCGGAACGGCAACGGGTTCCAGGACTACTCCGTTCAGGCGGACGTGTTCCACGACGGCCAGGATCCGGCCGGCAACGACATGGGCGTCGCCATCGGTGACGTGGACGGCGACGGCGATCTCGACATCTTCACGACGAACATCGCCTTTCCGCTCGATGGCACGGGCAAGATCAACGCCCTGTTCATGAATCACTGGCCGCAGCCGTACACCGACGAAGCTCTCGAACGCGGCTGTTGGAACTCGTACTGGGGCTGGGGCGCCGTTTTCACGGACATCGATTTTGACGGCGACCTCGACCTGTCAACGGTCGGGGGCCGCGGCGCGGGCGACGGCGGGCTATGGTCGGACAAGCCCAAGCAGCTCTACCAGAACGACGGCACCGGTCACTTTGTCGACATTGCCATGCAGGCTGGCTTCAACCACACAGGCAATTCTCGCGGTTTGGTGGCTTTTGATTACGACGCCGATGGCGATGAAGAACTTCTGATCGTCAACGTCAACCAGCCCATGGCGTTTTTCGAGAATGTGACCCAGCACACGAGCCATTACTTCGTGCTCAAACTGGTCGGCACAGCCCGAACGCGCGACGCGGTCGGAGCCAAGATCAGGCTGACGGTCGGTGAAACGACGCAAGTGCGCGAGCGCATCGCCGGCGGCAGCTTCTTCGCCAGCCTGCCGCGGCAGCTCCACTTCGGCGTCGGCTCAGCGACGGTCATCGACCGGCTCGAAGTCGACTGGCCCGGCGGCGCGCAGAGCGTCGTCGAAAACCTGCCCGTCGATCAGCTCTTTACGTTGACCGAGGGGCAGATGCCGGCGCCCGTCCTGCTGACGCTCGATATCAACGGCTCGACGATTGTGCCGCAGAACAGCTCCACCAACTTCTTCGCCCTGGGCACGTTCCACTATGCGGCTGACGGCGACGTGACCACGCAAGTGCAGTGGTCGGTCGTGCCGCAGGGGGCCGCCAGCATCAGCCCGGCCGGCGTCTTGACGACCGGCGAGGTCGAAGCGAACGAGGAGATTACGGTTCGGGCCACGCTGGGCGGCATGACGGCGTCGTTGGACGTCACCGTGACGCCTGGCGCGACGGCCGACGTAACCGCGCCAACCGTGGCCATCTTGACGCCGACCAGCTCGAATTCGCACGTCACCCCGAACGCCAGCGTGACGCTGGCGGGCACCGCCATGGATCAGGTGGGTGTGTCGGGCGTTACCTGGACGTCGACGACCGGAGCTGCCGGCGATTGTACGGGCACGGCCAACTGGACTTGCGGGCCGATCCCACTCGAAAATGCCGGCCAGACCATCACCGTCGAGGCTGCGGACGCGGCCGGAAACACCGGCTCCGATGCATTGATGGTCACGCGTCAGACTTCGTCAGGTGCTCCTCCGGTTCTGGTGGCTTCGACCTCGAGCGTCGACTTGGGCGACGACCGGGACACGGCCACCGTACGAATATGGGCGACGGGGTCGACAGCGCTAGCCTACATGCTGATGGCTGATCAGCCTTGGATCAGTGTGGACCCGGCCAGCGGGACTTCGATGGGCGCGCTCGATTTCCAGACACACGAGGTTCGGGTCGATCGAACGACCTTTGAACCCGGGGCCGAGATGTCGGGCGAGATCACCGCCGCACCGGCTGATCCGCAAGTGTCGCCGCTGACGATCGCGGTGCTCGCGCGGGCGGCTGATGCCGGAGGTGGACCAGCGCCGCCTGGCCCGGATCCCGGGGATGATTCCGGCAACGGAGCGCCGGGTTCGAACCAGAACGCCGCACCGCCTCCCGGCGCGGGCGGCGGGAATCCCCAAGATGCCCCAGACGACGGCGGCGACGATATCCCGCCGGATGATGAGCCCGGCGGGTCAAATGTTCGGACTGGCGGTGGTCGCCGCAGCACGTGCGGTGCGCTGGGCATGTTCCATCTGATGACCCTGGCCGCCGGTTTGTCATTGGCACAGCGCGGCCGTCGCCGTCGCCGCGGTTGACTCGATGCATCTACTGATCAGCGCCGGCCCGACGCGCGAGTTCTTCGACTCAGTTCGATTCATCTCAAACCCGTCATCGGGCCGGATGGGCTACGCGCTGGCCGAGGCTGCCGTGAAGCGTGGCCACACCTGCACGCTGGTGAGCGGTCCGGTTGGGCTGACTCCGCCGTCCGGCGTCCAGATGGTGCACGTGACGACGGCCGACGAGATGTTCGACGCGTGTGTGTCTGGTTTCGATCGGGCTGAGGCCGCCATCATGACCGCCGCCGTCTGCGATTATCGCCCGCAGCGACGGCTGCCCCACAAGCTTCGCAAGCAGAAGCGGCCGCGAACGGTCACGCTCGTGCCGACGCGCGACATTCTCGCGTACCTCGGGACGCACAAGGGCCGCCGGGTGGTGATGGGGTTCGCCATGGAGGACCACGACGAGCGCGCCCATGCTGAATCAAAGCTGAAGTGCAAGCACTGCGATGCCATCGTGCTGAACGGCCTGGCCAACGTCGGAGCGGCCGACGCCACGGTCGAAGTGCTGGTGGCGGGGGAAGGCTGGAGCGCCCCGTGGACCGCAACCAAGCTCCAAGTTGCGCATCGGCTCATTCGGCTCACCGAGCGACTCGTCGCTGCCCGACAGGCCACGTATCGCCAAACATGAGCCACGGCGGGAATCCGCCCGGACTTCCTTACGGCGACTCCGTCCTCATACCGACCCCCGTTGGGGACTCCCCATCCACCTCCTACGGCGAGCGCGGTGACGGGCGACGCGGCGACGAGGTGCGACCATTTTTTCGGGCAACTTGTGGCGCGACGTCAGCAGGGCGCGGCCCGGCGTTATGTCAGCCCACGACAACGCCCTGGGAACTCGTTGACAGACCGATCAACCGAGCGCTATGGGACCCCAATCCGGGACTCGCTGGCAGGAGCGCGCGTGTCCCGGATTGTCCGGGACTCGCTGGCAGGAGCGCGCGTGTCCCGGATTGGGGACCCCTATCCATGGCAGCGGGTCCAGGCCTACGCCATCGGCAAGACGCACACCTTCCGCGCCCAAACGCTGCCTCCCATCCGCTGCCGGAAGACGGGGACAACGCTGCCGTTGCGGGTGGTGGTCATCGCCCCGGTCGGCTACCGCCTCACTCAGGCTGGCAAGCTGCGCTACGGTCAGCCGGCCGACCCGATCTGGACCGACCCCGACCTCGGACTGGAGCCGTTCGTGCAAGGATCTCTGTGGCGCTGGGACATCGAAGTGTTCTTCCGCGTGTTGAAATCGGGTTGCCGGGTGGAAGCGCGGCGGTTTGAGCACATCGACCGATGGCTGGCCTGCGTGGCTGTGTACCTGATCGTGGCCTGGCGCACGCTGTACGTGTGCCGCCTGGGCCGAAGCTGTCCGGACATCAGTTGTGAAAGCGTGTTCGAGCCGGCCGAGTGGAAATCGGTCTGGAAGGTTGTCCAGGGAACCGACCCACCGCGCATGCCCCCGCCATTGGGCGCGATGATCCGACTTGGCGCAACTGGGCGGCTACGTCAATCGCAAGCGCAGCGGCCCGCCCGGCCCGCAGACCATCTGGATCGGGCTGCAACGCATGCCGGACTTTGCCCTGTGCTGGCAGCTCTTTGGTCCGGAGATACAACGTGCACCTCACTTTGTGTAGAACAACGAGGGCATCGCCCTGGGTATTCGAAGCCAGGAACGTTTGCAGCCCTGAAAGGGCGCGCTAGAACGCCCGCGGCCTTTAGCGCGCCCTTTCAGGGCCATGACCTGCCACTCGCCCGTCCGCAGGGAGTGCGTAAGAGCGGACATGCACCCCCGGCCTCCTTGTGCCTCACGGCAGGCGGTCGGGGAAGCTCTCCTGTTCGCGAAGCGCCTTGAACTTCGCCAGGTACTCGGCCATCACGCGCTCATGGCCGCGGTCGGTGGGTACGTAGTAGGTCTTGTCGACGCCCAGGTAGTCCTGCGCCACCATACCGCCCTCGTGGTCATGGGCGTACTCATATCCGCGACCGTGGCCCAGGCGCTTGGCGCCGCGGTAGCTGGCGTCGCGCAGGTGGCGCGGCACGGGGATCGTGCGGCCCTCTTTCACGTCGGTCGAGGCGTTCCAGATCGCCTTCGCACTCGCGTTCGACTTGGGCGCGCACGCGATGTAGATGGCCGCCTGGGCCAGCGGCAATTGACACTCGGGCAGGCCGACGAACTCGGTCACCTGCACGGCCGCATTCGCCAGAACCAGCGCCATCGGGTCGGCATTGCCCACGTCTTCGGCCGCACAGATGGCGATCCGGCGGGCGATGAAGCGCGGGTCTTCGCCGGCCTCGAGCATCCGCGCCAGCCAGTACACGACCGCATCCGGGTCGCTGCCGCGCATCGACTTGATCAGGGCCGACGCGGCGTCGTAGTGCGCGTCGCCCGTGCCGTCGTAGACAATCGCCTTGCGCTGAATCGACTCTTGCGCGACCGCGAGGTCGATGGGTACCGCAGGTCTCCAGACCTGCGCGTCGAGCGTATCCGCATCCGCCGCAAGTGAGCCCAGTTCCCCTCGCGTACCGACACTACCCGGGGCGGGCGTCCCGCCCGCCGTTTGCGAGAGCACGGCGACTTCCAACGCGGTGAGCGCCCGCCGCGCGTCGCCATCGCTGACGGTCGCGAGGAATTGCAGCGCCTCAGCGGTGATTGTCGCGCCCGATGCGCCGAGTCCGCGCTGCGTCTCGGACAACGCGCGCCGCAGGAGGGCGGCGATATCCGCCTCGCTGAGCGGCTCGAATTGAAAGATTTGGCTGCGCGAAACCAGCGGCGAGTTGATCGCGAAGAACGGATTTTCGGTGGTCGCGCCGATCAGAATGACGACACCATCCTCGACATCGCCCAACAGCACGTCCTGCTGGGCGCGGTTGAAGCGGTGGATTTCGTCGAGAAAGAAAACCGTCCGCTGGCCGGCCGTCTCGAGCCGCTGCCGGGCTCGGTCGAGCACGGCGCGAACTTCCTTGACGCCGACGGCAGCGGCGTTGGCCTGCTCGAAGGCGGCCTGCGTGTGCTGGGCGATGATCGAGGCCAGCGTGGTTTTGCCTGTTCCGGGTGGGCCGTAGAAGATCGCGCTGGTCAGCCGGTCGGCCGCGAGCAGGCGGCGCAGCAGCTTGCCCTCGCCCAGAAAATGCTGCTGGCCCACGAACTCGTCCAGCGTCGTCGGCCGCATACGCACGGCCAACGGCTGAACGCGGGCCAGCGCCTTCGCGCGTTGCTCCGCGAACAGGTCCACGACCTCGAGTCTATCGCGCCGAGCCGTGTCCGTCTCACCGGATTACGACGGCGGTGGCGGCGGCGGCGGCTCACCGGGCGGGCCACCCATGCCGCCCATGAACAGGCCCATGGCCGCATCCTTGATAGCCGTGATCGTCTCGATCGGTAGATAGAACTCTGACTGGGAGCCGGTTTTCGCGATCGGCGCCGACGCCACCGCGATCGGCGCATTGATCTCGGGCATGGTGATCGGCAGCGGCGGCGAGGCGGTTGCGTTACCGATGGACTTGATCAACGCGACGACGTTCTCGACTGCGATGAAAGCTTCCATGCTGCGCTCTTTGGGCAAGCTGTGGCGCGCTTTCACGATCCCAGCGTCCTCGTCGAGTGGCGACTTGCCCTCTTCCGCCAAGGCCATGACTTCTTTGAGCCGTGTGGGGCCACCGCCGAACGTCACGACCACACGATCGCCCCCACCGGGCGCCAAGCGGAAAAGCAGTCCCTCAGCTCCGAATACGCTCGTGATACTCGCCTTGGCGGAATCATCAAGATCTGGCACCTTGTCCACGTTGATGAGCAGGTGCGTCACGTCCTGGCCGTCGACCTGCTCCGCTGCAGGCCGCAGTTCGAGCAACCCGGTCATCTTCGGCTCACGATCGCCGGACGCCAGCACGTCGTTGATCGTGTCAACCATCTTGCGGAGCTCAGCCATGCAGGCAGACACGCCGCCCTCGAAGGTGACGACCTTTGTCAGACCCAGCAGTCCGTTCGGACCCTCGGGCAATGCAGAGACACAGACGCTGGCCGAACGCGTATGGCGAAGCATCGACATGGCCGGCTGCAGGAGTTTTGCGAACGCCTCGCCATCCGGACCCGCCCGTGCAAACACCCCGCTCAGCGCGGTTTCCAACATCTTGGACGCTTCAGCGGAGGCCTCCTTGCTCAGCACCAATCCGAGCGCGAGCGCATATTTCTCCTTCGGAAGACCCGTCAACAGCGACTTGTCGGTCGCCGTCTGCGCGGCCATCACCTCGGCCAGCTTCGAACCCGGCTTTGCATCGCTGAACCAGCCCAGCCGTACACCCTTCGAGTCGACCCGCAGCCCGACTTGAAGTGATCGCATGTCGGTAACCGTCGCGGGATCCATGCCGCCTTGGGCCATCATTCCGATAAACGGCTTGAACACGTCGGATGAAGCCGCCGCGTCCATGCTCGCAATCAGCGAAACGTCGTCCTCCGCAAATCGCTTAAGCTGGTGCGGCGACATCTTGGCGCCGTAGCGGCCCTTGCTGTCCGCGACACGCTTGACGAGGTCTTTGTTGGTGGAAATGACCGCGAAATCGCCCTTTCGAGCGACATACGACGGTTGATAGGCAAACATCACCTTCGTCAGACCGTCGCCAGCATCCTCTGGCTCCATCGTCTTGACCAGTTCGGTGACGTCGGTCGTCGGGACGAACAGGACGAGGTTCTTCGTAAATTCGTCTGGAATCATCGCCGGCAAAGGCATCAGCGCCATGGCCATGCTGGCATCATCGTTGACGCCGGCAACCAGCCCCATATTGCCCTTCAGCATCCCCAAAGGGCTGATCGGCGGCAGATTCAACTGCTGACCGAGCGCGCCGAGTTTTTTGTCCAAGTCGGCCATGTTGCGGACGGCCAGGACGGCCCACGCGTCATCCGGAACAGCCGACAAGACCGGCCCCGTGGCTTCGTCCGCTCGGACGGTGGGCACGATCAGGGTAATCAGAGCGACGGCAAGACTGAAATTCGCAAAGCGTGTCATCCAATCGACTCCTCTGTTCTTGTGGGCCGCGCCGGAATGGCGTTCGAGGCGTTGGCCCCTCCGCCGCTCGCACCGCGCCGGCGGCGATTGGGCGGCGGCCCAAACCAAGCATAGCACCAGAATCCGGGCAACTTGTCAAAACTGGTCGAAGCCGCCGTCGTGCATCGGCCGCTCGATTGAGCACCTGAAGCGAGAAGCGCAGCGTACTCTGATCCGCCCTCAGGCCTGACCTCTGAACCCTTCATCGACCCTTGCCGCTGAAGCCAGCGCGACATAGACTTCAACCTGACGCAGGTGCCGCCCGCTCTGGTGGGCGGCAGGTCCACCGGGAGAGGTGGCTGAGTGGCTGAAAGCGACGGTTTGCTAAACCGTTCTGTGGGGTCATACCTGCAGCGCGGGTTCGAATCCCGCCCTCTCCGTTCTCATCGGGGCCAGTAGCGGCCACGCTCGCCCCCGTCCGGCCAGAAGTGCTTTGTTTGCCAGGGTTTGCCGCACGTTCACGCGTTGTGAGTTTTCCGCCGTGTGCCGAGTTGAGCGGCCAATCGCGCCCCCTTTCGGCCAGCGATGGGCCAGCAGTTTGTGCAACGGGAAGTGCAACAATCGGTGCAACAGAATCGTCAGTTCCGGTTGCCCGTTGCCGCTCCGTTTCCGGACCGTCGCCGCTCAGGTCCGGCAGCGCCGTCAGGGCGTCCGCTTGCTCCCCGATGACCGTGTGGGTGTAGCGGTCCATCGTCAGCGTGACGGTCGAATGCCGGGCCAGGGCTTGTGCCAGCTTCGGATGCACGCCGCCGCGGGCCAAGTTGCTGATGAACGTGTGGCGGAGCGCGTGAAAGTCGGCCACGCGGCCGGCATGGTCCGCCAGCAGCAGCCGCGCGGTGTCGTTGTTCGAATCGAGCGGCACGCGGCGTACGATGCCTTGTCCGTCGCGAAACTGGCCGTACCACTTGGCCGCCTTCGTTCGCAGCTTGCCGCCGTCCGGCAGCTTGCGCGTCACCGTCGGCTTGAACAGCGTCGCCATGTTTCACCTACCTTCATCCTTCCGCCTCTGTCAGAAAGCCGATGAGCTTGCGTCGCCGCTGGCGCGCCGGATTCATCAGCCTGCGAATCGCCTGAACGACGGCCAGAAGCTGTTCGCCGTGCCCCTCGACCTGCCGCTCCAGGTCATCCAGCCGGCGTGCAAGCTCCGCGTCGGCCGCCAACACGTGCCGCAACCGCACGAAAGCGCGCATGATTTCGATGTTCGCCCGGACCGCCCGTGCACTTCGCAGCACGCTGGACAGCATCGCCACGCCCTGTTCGGTGAAAGCGTAGGGCGGATGCCGCCGCCCGCCCCAGCCTGAACTTGATATCGCATTCTGCGATTTCAAGTCGGCAAACTCGGCGCGCGTCAGTTGGAACATGAAATCGGCGGGGAAGCGGTCGCGGTTCCGCCGCACCGCTTCGTTCAGCCGGCTCACCGGAACGGCGTAGAACGTCGCCAAGTGGATATCGAGCAGCACCTTGTGCCCGCGAATCACCAGGATCGCGGCGTCGATGCGGTTGGTAAGGCCGCTCCCTTCGCCCGGCTGGTAAGGCCGAGTTGCCAGGTGACGCTCTCCCTCTGAACGGCGCCAGGAACGCGTTTAACGTCACTGACGACCACGGACCGAAGCCCGCAAATGGGAATTTATGGCATTTTCGTGCGCCGAAAGAAACCCGCGCCGTCGGCGTGCGATGTTGTGCCGCACAACAGCCCCAGTTGCCGCGTGAACTACCGCGTTGTGCGGGGCGATCTTCCCGATCTACGACAAGATCATGGGCTCGTCGGGCATCCAGAGCGTCAAGATTGCCCGTGCGGTTCTCGAAGATGGCCGGGCCTTGGTCGGTCTCAACCTGAGTCCATCGGACCTGCCCAACGTCAACCAGCGGCTCGGCATTGGCACGCCGTTGGCCGACGCTTCGACCGCGGAGATCGTCGCCTCGCTGGACGGCGGCGGCATCGTCGAGTTGGACAACGGCTGGCGGCTGACACGGGCTCGCCTGGCTGGCGACGACATCGTCGAGTTGGTGCTCAACGGCGTGCCGGCCAACCGCGCCGAGCTTGAACGATACGGCCTCTCGGAAGAGATCGTGCAGTTCAAGCGACGATGGTTCGTCGTCCGGGATGATGCCACCAACGTCCTTCCCGGACTATTCGCGAAGCGACAGCCCGTCCGCGACGCGACGCAGGTTCCGGGAGGAACCCTGTAGCGACCGAGCAAGATGCTACTGCTCGGCGTGCGTCAGGATGTGCGCGGCGAGGGGGTACGATTTGAAGATAGTGGTTCAGAAAAGCGAACGGCCCGCGCAGAGCCGGTTGATACTCTGCGCGGGCCATATTTCCACGAGTTTGCAACCTCCGACTTTCTATGGCGCCGTACCGGCGACGCCATCGGGCTTCGTTCGCTCCCACAGCGTCCGGGTATCGACCGTCCACACCTTTGGGCACACGCTGAAGGGCGGATCGGGCAGGCCGGACTCGGCTTTCGCCTTGCGCATTGCCGACTCCGCAATCCTGCCTGCGTCTTTCGCGCCGAGCAATGTCAGTCGGTGCGCGTACAGAGCGACGACCAGATGGTACCGCCTCCTGTCCTTGGCTCCCACGTCGGCCTCAGCGCCGATCAGCTCCTCGAACTGATCGGGGTCGGGGGTCGCGTTATTCAGCGCTGCCTCGGCTTCCGACACGAGCGCGCGTGCCCGGTTCTGGTTCTCGACCTCGACCGCCGATGGCTGACGCGTCGGCGCTGGTGAAGGTGGCGGAGCCGCCGACGGCGTAGTCGGCTGGATTGCTGTCGGCGGTTGTAGCGGCCTCGCCGGAACGCGCGGCGGCGCTCGGGTAACGGCATTCGCAGGCGCGGCCGGTTGCCCCGCGGGCCGGCGCGTCCGCACCGGTTTAGGTTGGGGGGGTGAGTCCGGCGTCACGATCCCGATCCGCGCCCGGTCATCATCCAGGTCGGCCAGCTCGCAGATCACCCCGAACTGTGTTCCCGGAATGGCGATCTGCATGCCTTCGGCCACACGCACCCGCCCGACGCCGTCGATGAACAACTCGACCCCCCGCCCGCAGGGGCCCTTCTTGCTGTCGTCCAGCAGCACAACCCGCCGCCCGTCGGGAAGCCGCACGGCCTCTTTCTCCGCCAGGATGAACGACTGCACACCCGCCGTCGCGCTCAATGGGAGCACGAGGACACTACCGAGAATCAACAAACGCATCGTTTTTCTCTCCTTCTCGATTCTGCCGATCACAAATCCCCGCGACCGCCGGCGTCGGCCGGCGGTCGCGGGAGACAGAGACCAGTCAGGCAGCTCAATCGACGCGGGTCGGTTGCGCCGTCTGGTACTGGCCGGATACGATCTTCGAAAAGTCGACCAACGCCTGGGCGAGCTGGTCGAGACTTGCGGTCATGCCTTCGAGCTGTCCGATCAGGTCCTGCGAGTGCTCGATCGCCTCCAGGTGACCGGCCAGTTTCTGAACATGGCCGCGGTAGAACACTACGAACTCGAGCTGCTCCGCAAATTCATTGAGCCGCTCGGACAAGTTCATTCCCTCGTAGTGCTTCTTCTGGTCGGAATACGTCCGCACATTGCGGTCGCAGGCGTCGGCCACAAGCAGGTACGCCTTTCGCAAGGACTCGGCCGGCGCGTTCTGCGCCCGGTTTCGGGCGGTGTCGGCGTCGGCCTTGCAAACGCCAGACAGCTCATCCAGCGTACGCCCCAGCCGTTGCACCACGTCGGCCGGATTTGACAGCTTCGGGTCGAGAATGCGGCGAAGCGCGTCTTCGAGCTCGCCGGCGAGGCCGTCGAGGGCTTGCAGCGTCTCCCGCTGAATCGCGTAAGATTCCGGCGAGCCACGCAGCTTCTCGATCGCCCGCTGCATGTCAGCCAGGCTGCCCGCGACGTGTTGAGCCGTCGCCGCACTCGATTCCTCGGTCGCCTTGAACTCGGCCTTCAGGTCGTTGAGCCGCGCGGCGAGCTGCTGCACACCACCCGCCACGTCGCCAGCCAAGCCCTCGGCTCGCCGACCGATCTGGAACCCGCCCTGCCCTTGCCCAGCGGGCCGTGCCGAGCGATGCGGCTCGCGGGGCGTCGTCGCAGTCTTCGGTTCCGAGGTTGCGGAAGCCGTTTGTGACTGCGCAGACAACGTCGACAAGGCCACAGCAACGGCCACCACTACAATCAGCATCGAAGTCTTCATGTTGGGTTTCCTTCCGCTCGAAGGGACCATTCTCACCGGGGCTCGGCACGCTGCCGACCACCAGGCATAAGCTATCCGGCTTGCGATCCGAAATTCCGGGAGCAGGGCGGCAAACTGCTTCTTGTTGCCCGCCGGGAGGGTCGTAGAATAACTGGGTGCCGAGTTGGAGATCGGGCGTGACTACGCTGGGTGAGTTGCTGTCGGAGGCGCTAGGCGGGTGGAAGCGAACTCGCGGGCATGTCTTCTGGATAAGTAACGCCACATGGGCGCTTCGGCTGTACAATTCGGCCCACGCCGACCATCACCCGGGCCTCGTTTGCTACAGCGATCCGGGGCTGGCGCCTGGCACGAGTTCGCCGTCGGCAGCGAACTTCCGCAGAGCACTACCCTTCACTCTCAGGCATCCTGACGTGCTAAACGGGCACCGAAGCACGTTTTTGCTTCGGTATTGGAAAGCGATCTCGCCAGGGGAGTTCGGGAATTACATGGGCCGAATTCACGAAGAGGACCTGTTGTCGCTGGACCAAATACTGGGCCCAGAAGGTGACGCGCGCATTGAACGTGCTTGACGCCCAGATCGTTGACGTGATCAAACGGCTGGCCCAAGGCGACTTGGTGGGCGCGGACATGCCGGTGTGCGTCGCGTTTGTGCGGCGCGAGGTGCTCCGTCGAGGTCTGCCTGCGAGGGACTTTGCACCAGACTCTCGATTCGGGGGAACGCGTTGGGAGCCGCCCGATTTTGAGGCGCTGGCGAGCGATTGGGCTCTGTCCATCCGGGGTCGCGTCGCCGGCCAACTCGCGCAGCCCAGCTGCACGCCAGATCACATCGCGAACTTGGCCAGGGTGTCGGTACGCCAGTTTCTGCTCAGGCAACAGCGACAATCGCCTCGCTCGGACCTCGTAGCGGCAGTCAACCAAGTTCTTCCGGAATTCCCACAGCTCCTTGCACGCGACTCGAGCTCCGCTGAGCGGAGGAAGCCGAATTTTCCATTCCCATGGCAGTCCGAAAGGGAGAGATCCTCTCGCAGTCGGTTCGTGACGTGCGGAGAGGTACGAGCGGCGCTCACACTGATCAGGTCGTCGCAGCCCTGCGGTTGGACGAAATACCAAATCATCAGAGTCCTCGCGGACTGGTCAGGCGCTAGCGCTCATGCGGGGGTATCGCTTGACTCTGGCGACTTACCGGAACCAGCGGCTGCTGATTCAGAACCACCCGAGGCAGAGCTACAAGCACGCGAACTCGCTCGGACGCTGCTGGCGCGGCTCACAGGCGAGGAACAGGAGCTGCTCCGTCACTTCGTAATTCCCAATGCACTCGGCAGGGTCACGCTGCAAGAGGCGGCCGGGAAACTTGGAATCGGGAGATCGACGTTGCACGATCGGGCGAATCGCTTATGGAACAAGCTTTCCCAAATCGGTTTCGAGGGCGAACTGGGCCGCGGCGCGGTCGCGGCGTTCCTAGACGAGATTGGGACGTAGCCCGGAAACCCGGGCTCTAAATGCGGTATAAGAAGAGAATAGAGCAGGATGGTGCCGAAACCTGAAAGTTCGCCCAGCGCTAAGAAGGTGTCCGCCCCGGCCGATGGCATCGCGGGATCAGGGAGTGTATCGCATGAGCCTGGCACTGTCTGGCAAGTGCGTGCGCCAGAGGGCGAGCTCCTACTCTTCTTAATCGTGGAATGCTGCGACGACCCTCAAGATGTCCCGCTTCCGTTCGTCCGAGCGGTCGCGCTTACGGACCACCTGAGTTTGACTGACGTGGGCGACGCGATCGCGATTCTTGATCAGACAGGGGAAGTCTTGGCGGCTCACTGCTGGCTGGAAGGGCCTGTGGCCCTGAGCGCGCTCGCGCAATGTTTAGGTAGAGTTTGCCCCGACAGCACTGGTGCTGTCGCCAAAGCGAGAATGCTCAGGCACATCCAACCGCGCGATCGGGTTGTTCGGGCGTTCCGTTGCTCGCTTTACCAGCAATTCGACCCGGTCTTTTCAGCTTGCTGGGAGAAGCTGTATGCCGAGCTAAACGCGGAAGAAGTGGCGCAGGACGATACTGCGAGCATTCCCAGCGACGTGATGGCGACCGCCGCGCGAGTCGCTTCCGAGCTCGTTCGTATCATGTGGCGACCGCGTTATTTCGGTGGGCGCATCGTACGAGCAGCCGCCGACACCGGCGCGCTGTCAGAAGACTTCCGCCGCCGGTTTGCACGGCGATCGGAATGGCGTTTTGAGACCGGCGAGACCGCTTCTATTAAGATTCAGCTCTCCCAACGCTGGATCGCGATGGTCGACATTCGCGCCGATGAGCAGGCGCTCCGCTCCATTGCGACGGTGCGACTCGGCGGACGGGAAGCATCGCTCGCGGAGCAGACGGATCCTTTTCGCTGGGTCGTTCCGGTCGGTCCAACTACCGACCCGCGACTCCAGAGCGCCTTACTCGAAGAAGCCCTGACCATTACGCTTTCGGATGGCACGACCATCGTCGTTGAAGGGAATGCGAGCCATGATTCCGCTGATGACGCCCGACCCACTTGAGCAATGGTCTCAGGTGCTCGCGAACCCGTTTTTCGTCTACGATGAGGAAAGCCTCGTTAAGCTGTTGCGACAGTGCGTGCGGAGCTCTGACGAAGCCTGGTTTGCTCGCATTTTCAGGTGGTGGGCGTCCCGGCAGGTACCGTCCCTAACTTTGAACTTGAATGACATTAGAGCCGAAGCCCAGAGTCCACCGCAATTCACCTGCCCCTTCCCGATGCACCAGCCCAACAAGGAAACCGGGCTGCTTGCGTTTGCCCGTGCCTTCCTAGGTCGGCCTGACGCGGGCTGGCCGGTTTTCATGCTTCTCGACCCGCAACAGGACGCTCTGAACGAACTGGTCATCGCGGCAGGCGCCGACCAGGCCGAGTTTCGATTCATTTTGCCGTCAGGAATCTCCTTCGAAGGGACCAGTTTCTCGCTCGCTGCTTTGGTTGCGCTGCTTAGCACGCGGTACCAGTTGCCCATACCTGATTCGTTCGCTGCCACTGGCGCCTGGAATATCGAATGCTCTGCGTTTTGCCCTGTTGCACCGGAGACGCTGCCGACAAAGTTGGCTGCCCTGCGTGCATGGGGATACCGCGACTTGCTCGTGGTGCAAGGCCAGCAGTTTCCAGACCGGCACAGTCGTGACCTGCTAAGACTGCACTGGGTTCGTCCAGCCGCGCGCGAGGCCAGCGATGATATTGTGAGGGCGATTTGGCCCAGGCACAGCGTGGGGCGCGAGCACTTTCGACAACAGGATTACGACGCAGTCAGGCCGCGTTTCGCGGGGCGCCGGGGCATATTAGAGCGCATCAACGCTTGGCGTGACGAGCGCTGCGCGCCAATGTTTTGGATTCATGGGCCCTCCGGTATCGGCAAGAGCCAGATCCTCTCGCGGCTCCTCGACTCGTTGCCCACAGATCGGCAGGAAATGAGTGCGCGTCACCCCGTTACGGAACAAAAACTGAAAGACCCAGCCAGGTCCTTACCGATCGCGAGAAACGCCAATGGATGGAGGACGAACCGATCAGCGTTCAAATACGCATACTGCCGGCCCGCAGATTTCGAGTCTGTCAATCGCTTCTATCAGCGGTGTCTAGTGATGCTTCCAGCAGCATTTCGTATGCAGAGGCAATCGACGACGTCCGCAGATTCAGGTACACAGCTTGACGTTCTCCTGCAAGAGGTCGGCAGAGGTGGGGATCAAGTGCACGACCCGGTACGGCCGCTGCTAGTGCTAGTTATCGACGGGCTAGACGGCCCGGACGAGCCAATGCAGAAGGGCGTGCTCAACAGAGCAATGAAAGCATCGGAGCTGGGCGTCCACGTGCTCGTATCTTCGCAGAATCCACCCGCGCCATGTATTGCGAATGTCATTCCGATACAGGTCCTTCCGCTTCAACAGAGCGAGATACGGTTGATGATTCAACTGGTTCATGATCGCGATCCCGCTCAATTCCTGAGAGTGGTCCAGAGCGAGCTTTCCCAGGTTGGTGCGGTGGACGCGGTTGACCGTCTCAGTCATTTGCTGTCCGATCGCACTCATGGCCTTCCGATCTACATCGATAAGCTTTGCGATCGAATCGAGGAGCTCATGTCGCGGCCGGCTGAGAGTAGCACAGGATGGATCCCAGCGACTGAGCAAGGGTTCGTGGTTTGGTTTGCTCAAGAGCGTATCGCGAACCGCGTCGATACTGCAAATCCGTTGGTCATGGCGACCATGGCAATTTTGGCTGAAGTTCGAGGCGCGGTTCCCGAAGATGCGATCGTCGGAGCGCTGAGAGCCCTGGATTCGATGCCAGGATTGCGAGCGCGTGAAGTTCTGCGCCGCCTGCGGTTCGCGGTGAACGTGACCTCCTACCGTGGTCTGTGCTATCATCGCGTCAGCCACCCGTTGGTGGCCGACGCGATGCGATCATGCCTTGGGGCCGACGCCGAAGCCTGGGCAGTGCGCATTCGTGAGGCCCTGGCGAGTTGGTGCGGCGAGGTGGCGACTCACCGGTCTTTATATGCCTTGATCCATGGTCCTCGGATTCTTGCAAGCGTGCCTGCGGCTGCACAACGCCTGGGCGCTCTGGTTCGAGACGAAACCCTGACAGCTATGCTGCGAGCGAGGTTCCGGGGCAACGCCGAGCGAATCGCCAGCTTCGCCAGCGCGGGCATGTGCTCCGCGCTCGAAAGATCGAGAATCGGCGAGGCGGTCGAATTTGCGATGAGGGTGGCTCAACTCCGCGCAGATTCGCTGGAGGACGTTGGGCAACTTTTGACGCGGGCGCGACTGGAGCCGCGCCGCATGGGCCAAGTGCTTCAGCGTACTTTCGACCGTCCGGACGTTCGAAAGCTGGCCGCGCTCATCGTGTGTGTCCGACTCCTTGTCGAACGACAGACACCAGCAGGTGAGATTACTCAACTCTTGCTCTCGTTCTTCGGCGCTCGTCATAACCGTGCCGTACTAAGCAGTCAGTACCGCGACGCGTGCATTCCTTTGATGGCCGGCGTTCTCTCACTCTTGGCGGCGCGGGGAGAAGATCTCGCTCTACTGGTCGCGATCTTTCGGCAGAATCTCGACTGGGACAAGGCAATCAAGCTCGCCGAAGCGACGACCTACCAGAGCGCGTGCCATCCGGAAGGCGATCGCCGAACGGGCCTCTACAAGGTTGCGGAGGAATTGGCCTGTCCTCCCCCGGATGAGACATTTCCAGTTCAAGTGATCGTCAAGGCCCTTCTAAGGGTGGGCACGCTCGAAGACGCCCTAACGGTTCTTGGAAGGTACGCGCCTGCAGTGCCTGACAAGGAGCCATGGGTTATTCTAGACATAATGCATGAGTGCGCCTGCCGTCACGAGTACGAACTGGCGTATAAGCTGAAGAGCAAACTGGAGCGACTCGCCTCTCAGAGTAAGTCTAGCATGAGCACGCAGCTACTAATGGCGCGCGCAGCATTCTTGGCGGCCAGCCCGATTTACCCGCGGGCCGCGCGGCCGCTGTTCGATGCGCTTCTGTACAACTGCGATGAGCAGCTGAACGCCAGGCATCGCCCGAAGACCAAGGCCAGAATAGCGTATTACGCTGCCAGATCGGGATGCATCGATTGGGCACATCAGGCTATCCGACTTGCATTCGCGGAGGCCGATAGCCTGCAGCAACTTGGGGACCGCGTGAATACGTGTTTGCGCGTGGCTACCGAGGCTGGCCAGCTCGTGGAGGAAGGGATTCCGGTTCTTAGCGACACCGTGCGCTCACAGCTCGAGCATGTCGGCGTTGCACTTGCGGAATGGGCAGGGTCGGCACTCCTCGAGACCGGGACGCACTTGAACGAGGAGGTTGCGACAGCGGTCCGGACGGCACAAGCTAACTTGGCGAAGGTGTGGGCGCATTATGGTGATCTGGACCGCGCATATGCCGTGCTCTTCCGAACCTTGCCACGTAACTTTCCCACGGCGGGACCTCTCAGGGGAGAGGCCTTAGCCGAGATTGCCATGAGGGCTGCGGACGCGTCCCAGGACTGGCGGTGGGTCACGGAACGCAACCATGGGCATCGTTTGACGGTAGTCAGCCGCGTTTTGGGCCGGTTGTGCCAGACCAGCCGATTTTGGGAAGCCATCGATCTCGGCGCTTCCGAGTTGACGCAAGTCGTGCAGCACGAAGGTGCGAAGGTCTGGGCACGATCGCTGCTTGCTCAAGCAGCCAGCACACGCCGGGCCGCCCGTGAAGGTAATTCTACGAACCTTCCGCCCTCTGTGGGAAAGACGGCGGACAAGCGCATGTGGTGCTATCTTAACTCCGCAACGCTCGCTAGCGCTAGCTGTGGCACCAGTTCAAACTCGAATTCGATCACTCAGGCATTGCGATCGGCAAGCGAAGAGTTGAAGGGATGGGTGCGGGGCGAGGAGTTCGCAGAATTGGGCTATCACATGTGTCGTTTCGGGCACGACGGGGATGCTCGATGCCTCTTCGAGCGCGCGATTGCCTGTTTGGACGATCTGAATTCGCAAGCGCAGCTCGAGTCCCGCCTGAGCCTCGTCGGGGAGCTTCTTGAGAAGCTGTCGTCATATCCAGACGAGACGCTACTCGACGGCGTAGAAGTGCGATTCTGGAGAGCCGCCGGAACACGCGAGTATGCATCAATTGAGCACAGTGTATGTAACGTCGCCTATCACTTTGCCCGGTCAACAGTTCTGAATAATCATCGAGTCGCCCGGGTGCGGCGTTTTCTTGCGAAGTTGCGGACAAAACTACGCTTGGCACCCGGCAGTGCAGGCATAGCGGCCCTACGGGCTGCAGAGGCCATTCTCCTAGCTGCAGAAGGCAGACGGTCAGAGGCCGAGAGCTTGGCTTCTTCCATTGGCAAGGTGGACGCCCGCTCCAGTGCGTTTGGAGACATTGCCGCAATATACTTGACCCGCGGGCAGATCGACGACGCCTGCCGTATTAGCGCTCAATCTCTCCAAGGGAAGCAGCTCAAGAATCTGCTGCGGCTCGTGCTATTGATGCACCTATCGCCTGCGGACAGAGGTTATTACTTCCGCCAGCTCCTGCCCGCAGCTTCCCGATTCTTGCCTGCGGTCGCCTGGGCCGCGGCCGGCCTTATTGTAGTGGACCCCACGATCACTGATGAAGAAGTGGAGCGAATTCTGGCCGCGTGCGACGGTGTTCGACAGCGCGGGTCGTGGAACGTAAATGACGCCAGCCGAGAGGAATCAGCCATCCGCCTTCTTGATCATGATACCCTCGGCGGAAGAGCAAATCCCTCACTGATGCACTCCAAAGCGCCGTAGACATTCATTCTCCACGCGATATCGCCGCCTCCTCACGTCTACTCGCGAATCTACCGGTCGACACATCGTTTGATTAGCGCTTCGGAACCGTGATACCGTCGGCAGATAGCCTCGGCCGGTCGGCGCGACGCTGAACGCATCCTTCTACAACCTACTTGGACGGAAGTGGCGTTGGTCGCACGCCGGCTCAGAGCTACTTACGGTCGAGAGGTCTACCGGTGCTGGGCGATGCCGCGGGCTTGTGGCGGCGCCGAGAGACCGGTGGTGCAAGTGAAAGGTGATAGACGGTCCAATCCGGACCGAAGGAGGTTTGACACGATGCAAAACCTGAAGCAGGCGAGCGAGGAACCCTTCCGGCGCGGCCCGGACGAGTGCTTCGCGACGTTCGATGACCTCTACCGTCACTGCGCAGAGGTCAAGGAGAAGTCGGTCGATCGGTGGCATCAGCCGTCGGGCGTCGCGCTCGACGCCACGAGCGGCGGGCTGCGGCTGGGGCTCGGGAAGGCCGCGTCGTTCGGGATGAATAACTGGCCCTTGACGCCCTGGCCAGCGCCGGGCCAGTGAACCCGGGCAAGTGCTCGGGAACGCCACGCATGGGTGGTCCGAAAGCCACGCTGTTTTCGGTTTCATGCCCAGCGCCTTACGGCAGGCAATGACTCTGACGCTGATGCGCGCCCTCGTGCCAGGCCATCGAGAAGAGCAGGTCCATGCGCGTCGGGGCGAAGTCCTTCAGTTCGGCGGCCGTGGGCTGACTCAGCTCTGCCTCGGACTGGCGCTCGATCAAGGTCAGCAGCCGTCCGTGGGCACCGCGTCGGTCGACAGCTTCGACCGCGAAACGATGGCCTGGGAGGCCCTTCAACGCGAGGCGAGCAATACAACGCGCTGTTGCGATCGTTCCCGCGCCGCTGGTCGGCCAGACTCTTGGCTTCCGTTCGTAGCGGTTCAATTACCATCGACGACGTGAGTGACGATCTCGTCGCCGACAAGACCCGCCTCCGGTGAGTCGCTCTTGAGCCGGCCAATGTCAGCGGAGGCGGTCAGGACGCTGCGGGAGCCTCCGGGGTCCCGCAGTGTCTTGGCCCATCCGCGAGGGGCGCTGTCGAACGGGTGCTGAACAACCCAAGGAAGCCGCTCCCACACGCCCGCCAGGTATGCGAAATCCGGGTCGAAAGTGCAAACGGAAGTGCAACACTCGCCGGCCTCTTTCCGTAAGTCCTTGTCGTCACAAGCCAGACCGTCAGCCGTCGAACGGTTTGCTAAACCGTTCTGTGGGGTCATACCTGCAGCGCGGGTTCGAATCCCGCCCTCTCCGATCTTCCGCGTTTCTGGCCCAGAAACGCGGCTCTCGCACGTCGCTACCCAAATCCTCCAAAGATTTCCCGTTGTGTCCAATCGTCACCTCGGCCGCATCCGACCTGGCTAGTGTATAGTTTCGTTAAAATATCGACATATTAGGAGTCGGACTGATGCCGAGGCAGCAAGACGGCCGTTTTTTTTTTTTTTCACCCGTAGGGCGCGTCCCGGCTCGCCGGGATAGCCAGGGCCTTCAGGCCCTGGTCGTTGCGCCCCAACATTTTTCCCCGCCCGGCAGGGCGGACGAAGGCGCGTCCGCCCTGCCGGGCGGAAAGACACGAAGATCCCGGCAACCAGGGATTGAAATCCCT
>Ga0187892_10001955_pt1 | contig 44209 bp, 56 predicted proteins | sample MA1701073metaG_FD_139345 | JGI IMG/M metagenome (GOLD analysis project Ga0187892, IMG submission 139345) | Bio-ooze microbial communities from a basaltic lava cave in the Kipuka Kanohina Cave System on the Island of Hawaii, USA - MA170107-3 metaG ... | reverse complement strand
CCTGCTGCACCCAATAAATTCTTTTTGCAAATGGATTGGCCACGTGTACCAACGATTACAGTAGCAGGTGCTAATTTAGCAGCACCTGTAAATATAACTTTCTTTGGTTTTGATATACACGATAAACCATTACAACATACTTATGTGGTGCAAAATCAAGGTACTTATCCAGGTCCAGTTACGAACTCAGCTAAGACTAAGGGGAAGGCATTTTATAAAATTACCGGAGTTTATTTTAATGGTGCTACGGCACCTGGTGGTACAATTAACTGTCAGGTTTCTAATACATTTGGGCTTCCTTATGTATTAAATAGTTATAGCAATATCGTAAATTTTGGTTGGAATGACCAGGATATGCTAACCCAAGGTGGATCAGCACTGCTTGTTGCGGGAAATGTAACAGTACAAACACCTGCAGTAGATGCTATTACACTTGCTCGTACTACGCTTGGAGGTAATTCACAACAATTAACTTTAGCGCATCTGGATAATGGTGGAACTACTGCAAATGTTGGTTCTTTATTTGCCGGAACAGTAAATCTAAGTTCAGCGCAAACAATTGGAAACTTTGCAATTACTTCTACTAATGTAGCAGATACAGCTCATGTTTCCTGGTTTATCTCTAATGGTGGGGCTTTTATTACAGCTGAAGCTGATACGACCTTACCGACTACAGTAGCCTATAAGGCTGGTTTAACAGGAGATGTTAGAGGATTGTTTGAATTGCCTTATTTAGGAGAAACTTGGGCTAAAGTACCAGATGGTTCTACTAAAGCTATATTTAGTTGGTATATTGATGGATTTGATCGCTGGATTAATATTTTAAATGCAGGCCAACAGGCACAATTAAATGGTATACCTTATACGTTTCCTGATGGTACTACCAATAATATCGTACCACCTAATACAATTGTACAAATGTATGGGTTACCACAATTTTATACAGGGGTACCAGCTTCATGAGCCAAGCTTCTGTTATATTTTGGCCTGATACTGCTTCTAATGAGGCAACGATTGCTCCATTACAAGTAGTAGGTGATGACCATATTATAAAAATTACTTCTAATTTGCCGAATATGCCAAATGTTCCGGTAAATAATAGTGGTATTTATGTCTATGATCATATGTTGCGTACAGTAAGATTGACGAGTGTGGCAAATCTAAGTGGTATAAACATATCAATTACCGGATTAAGTAGTCCTATTGATGTGGATGGCAATCCTCTCTTATCGGTCATGGAGCTTTTTACTGAAACAATTCCTGGACCTAATGCTGGTAGTGTTGAAACGGCTAGAATTTATCAACAGATCAATGCAATTACAACTGATGCAGATACAGGTGTAGATGAGATATCTGTTGGATTTGGTGTACGAGGTATTACTGCTTATATATTTTTGAACTTAAATAGTTCAGCACCTATGTGGGCTGGATATCAAGGTCAACCAATTGATGCAACGATTAATTTTGATTATCAATTTTACGCAAGCATGACAAAACCAGAAACGGTAAATACTATTTATGGGAATATAATGCCATTTCCTCAGCAGCTCCCGGCTTTTGCTTTATTGGGGGCAGTGCAGCACAATAATAATTCTGTAACTACTAATATTAATACGCAAGTGCAATTACCAGTGATTGTTTGGGCAACAATTAATGATACTAGTGTACTGCCAAATTCTTCTTTTTATTTTACCGTTGTACAGCAAGGATTAACATCATGACTTTTAGTAGGTATAAACGAGGTGGTAAGATTGCGGAAAAAAATTCCGGTTCTTTTACTCATAAAAATTTACATGATGAACCTTCTTTTATAAAGCTTGGTGCAACTTATGAAGAGACAGGCGAAGGATTACCACATCAATATAATCCAAATATTAAGCCTTCACCTGCACGTAAATTCACTAAAGGTCGTGGCGTTTATGATGAAAGTTTTCATGAGCCTTTAGATTTTGGTCCTAATTATCAGCATAGTTTAGCTGGTAAAAAACATTTTTCTGGTGGTGGTAATTGTGCTGCTGGTGGTAAGTGGATTCAAGGGGCAATTTCACATCCTGGTGCATTACATAGATCTTTAGATGTACCCCAAGGTCATAAAATTCCTATGAAAAAGTTAGAACAAGGATTGCATTCACATAATCCTTTAACGAGAAAACGTTCCAATTTAGCTATGACTTTAAAAGGTTTCCACAAACATGGTCCACGAGGGGGATAATGAATATAGATGGTCACAAGCAATACTTATACATTTGGTTCTAATACCGAAATCGATGATTTAATAAGAGAATCATTCGAGCGTATAGGTACAGTTGGTGATGAATTAACCGGACTTAAAGTGCAATCGGCTATTATGTCTGCCAATTTGGAATTAACTAATTGGCAAGGACGGGTTCCTCTTCAATGGACACGCAAACGTTTTCTCTTAAGTTTATATGTCAATCAACCTACTTACACACTACCAACTACGATAACACGTATTGTTGATGTCGCAGCGGTGCAGCCACAGCGCTTAAATAGTGGTGGTACTGCATCATCATCTGCAGGCGGTAATGCGGCTAATTGTTTTGATGCAACCGCAACTGCCGGTTGTATACAAACAGCTCCAAATGGCAATATTTCTTATGCATATGGTGGGGGAGTTACCCCTTCTATTCAATATGTAGGGATTACGCCAGTTCCAACACAAGCAACTTACACTTTAGCTGTTGAATATTCCTTTGATAATGTTAATTGGAATCTAATTTATCAAGCTCCAACACAAATCTATTATGCTAATCAGATTATATGGTTTGTGATTGAAAAATCAATTAATGCACAAAGTTGGAGGATACGAGAAACTAAGGGAGCTACTTTAGAAATTCAGCAGATTTATTTTTCAGTGCCTACAGTAACTGGTACGGGAGATAGGTATTTAACGCCGCTTTCTTATACAGAATGGATGCAGATTCCCACTAAAAACAGTCAGGGATTTCCTAGTTCTTATTTTTTTAATGCACAAGTGGATCCTTATTTAACACTTTGGCCTGTTTTAGGCCCCACAGCTGCTAATAGTCAATTTACAGGACTTTTGTATACGGCTTATCAATATTCACAAGATGTTACTAACTTGTTTAACCAGTTTGATGTGCCTCAAAGATTTTATGATGCACTTGTTGCAGGAATTGCTTTTCGTTTAGCTTTAAAATTTGCACCTGATAAAGTAGCTCTTTTAAAGTCAGAAGCACAAGAAGCTTTCCAAATAGCAGCTTTGACTGATGCAACTTATGTACCTCTTAGAATTCAGCCTGATTTCTTAAATTATATGGCGTGAGGAATTATGAGAGTTAGGAATCACGGTAAATATACAAAAATGAGTAAGAACAATCCTAGGGGCATTGCTAGATGTGATTACTCTGGCTTTATGGTTATGCACAGCTCGATGAAAGATCAATTGCAGTACCGGGGTAATGGTTTAATTAAGACTGGTTATATGGTTGATCCCCACTTTTTGGATAAACCTAATCCACAAGATTTAACTCCATTGATTAAAGCTGATCCGGTGCCTTTAAGTAATGCGCGGCCGGATAATTATGTTGATGTGATTCCTGACCAGACTATAACTATTGATGTATCAGGTAACACCAATAGGACTTTAACTGAAGAAGAGGCTACAAATGTTAATTTCTTCTTCACAGGTGTTTTAACTGGGGACGTTATTATTTTTATAAGTCCTTCGCTAACTCCTGTATTTCGTCCAAGTGTGTATGAGCTTTTTGTAATGAATAACACCACTGGTGGTTTTAATTTATTTATGCAGATTGCTAATAATTCAGCTTCTAAAGTTTTACTAATCCCCAATCAAACCATGCTCTTGTGTAATGATGGTTACACATTGCTAATTATCCAATCCAACTAAGGAGTTTATCTATGGCAAATCCAACTTATATATTAGTTACCCCGGATTCAAATCCACCAGTTGATCAATCACGGCAATTAACGGCTGATCCTTTTACATCCAATATTCAATTGCAAGATTCCGGGCCTGGAGGAACCTTAAATATAGATACAGTTTTAAATTTAGGTTCGCTTGCTGCTATTACGCAACCAGGTTTAACAACTTATATTGGTGGTCCTGGATTTGTAAGCCGTAATATAACTTCTGGAGGAAGTGTATTAATCACGAATCCTCAAGGTACTGCTGGTGATATTAATTTAACAGTAGTAGATAGTACCAGTACGCAAAAGGTTCATGTACAAGCAGATAGTATTCCAACAGGAGCACCACAGAGTACTATTGATTTTGTGAGTGGTAACAATATTAGTATTAATGCTGTGGATATTGGTACCAAAACTGTAATTACAATTAATGGTATTGGGGATGGTACGGGAACTGTAACATCAGTAAGTGCGACTAGCAATTACCTTGGTTTAGATGTCAATGTTACTGCTCCAACCACTACGCCAAATATCGCTTTAACTTTACCGGTTGGTACTCTTAATCAGGTATTAGCGATTACAGATACAACTCCTTTGACTGTTGGATGGGTAAATGCTGGTAGCGGAAGTGGAACCGTAACTTCAGTAGGAGTAGCAAGCACTAGTGGTTTGTTAGTAACCGGCAGTCCTGTAACTACTAGTGGTACTATAGATGTTAATTTACCAACAGGTTCACTTAATCAAGTATTAAGTATAGTCAGTACTGGACCTCAAACCTTAGGATGGATAACACCAACTGGTGGTGGTGGAGTAACGGAAACAGCGTGGGCTATAGGAGTTGGCAGTACTGCTGTTCTACCATCTGTAGCTACTACCACTCCTAGTATTATTATGGGTAAAAATGTCGGTAGTGCTGGTACTACAGGAGACGGTGGCAATTTTGTTTTTGGAGTTAGCAGTTTAAGTTCTAATACAACTGGTTCTGATAATGTTGCGATTGGTAATGGTGCTTTAACTGCTAATACTACCGGTGGAGGTAATATAGCGATTGGTAGTAACAATTTAAGTCAAAATACTACTGGTTTTAATAATATAGCACTTGGTGCTAATACTTTACAGGTTAATACAAATGGCTTTAATAATATAGCGCTTGGTGCCCAAGCTTTAATAGCTAATACTGGGGGTAAAAATAATATAGCGATTGGTATTAGTAGTTCATTAAGCGGTACAAATGGTTCTGATAATTTAGCGATTGGTACAACTGCTTTACAAAAAAATGTCACAGGTACTTTAAATATAGCGATAGGAAATAGTGCTTTAAATGCTAATACTGCAAATAACAATATAGGTATTGGTGCTCAAGCTTTATTAAAGAATACGACCGGAGCTTCTAATCTTGCTATTGGATATCAAAGTTTACAAAATAATACGACCGGAACTGGTAACATTGCTATCGGTCATAGTGCTGCTACTTTGCACGATAATAATAATAATTGTACATTTTTGGGCAATAGCTCTATTGCTACGGTTAATAATTTAACCAATTCTACAGCTGTTGGAAATAATTCAATGATTACAGTATCTAACTCTGTAATATTAGGGGATACTAATGTCACAGCTTTAAGTGTAGGGCTTTCTACTCCTTCTGATGGTACATCGGTTGATTTTAGTAACTTAGGAACAGGTGGTGTGCGTATCCCTGGTTCTAATGCATTTCCAACCCCTGTAACAGCTGGTGTGCAGTATTATCGAACTGATACTAATATGATGACTTATTTTAATGGTACTAATTGGAGATTGATGGATAGTACTGATTTAGTAGCATTAGTTAATGTTCAAAAATTTACTACTTCTGGTATTTATACACCAAGTCTTGGCATGAGATTTTGCTTTGTGCAAATTGTGGGTGGTGGTGGAAGTGGTGAATCTCCCGGTGCACTAACCAATAATATAGGAACTGGAGGAGGAGCAGGAGGTTATACTCAAAAATGGTTTTCTTCAACTGAGATAGGTGTTTCTCAAACATATACTGTAGGGGCAGGAGGTCTTGCCGTGTTTGGTGCTAATGGTAATAGTGGGGGAAGTTCTACGTTTGGTGCTTTTCTTACGGCTACTGGAGGTGGTGGTGGTGCAGCTTCGATTATGGTTGGTGTTGGAGGTATAGGAACTGGAGGAGATCTTAATCTTAAGGGATCAGATGGAGGTGTAACATTTACTGCTTCTGCCCTTGGTATGAGTAATAGTATTATAGTTATACCTCCGACAGCAGGTTCTTTCTTTTCTTCAGCATCTCAAAACCATTTGATTAATAATTTTAATTTTAGGGTAGGAAATAATGGCGTTAATCCAGGAGAGGGAGGGCAACCTTCTTATAGTGGATCTGGTAACCCAGTACAAATATCAGGAGCTGGTGCAAATGGCCTCATAATTATCACTGAATATTTAGCACCATTGATCTAGGGGCAGAAATTAAGTGGCATTTGTCTTAACTTATACAAGTTTAGTTACAACGATTGAGGATTATGTCAAGAGGACAGATGCCACTTTTGTATCTGATATTCCCCTATTTATTATGCTTGGGCAGCGTAGGGTTGCACGTGATCTAAAGATTTTGGGTATGCGTGTTGTAATTGATGGTGTATTGATCGTTGGTAATCCGCTTTTACGTAAACCTACACGTTGGTTTAATACTTCTACTTTTAATATAGGTACAAATATTGGTACAGCTATAGGATTTGATACAATTGTTAATTTGCCGCTTAGATCTTATGAATTTTGTAATACCTATTGGCCAACCCCTACAGATACGGATAGGCCAAAATACGTTAGTGATTTTGATTTTAATAGTTGGTGGATTTCTCCTACTCCTGATCAAGCTTATCCTTGTCGGATTGCTTATTATGAAGTGCCTCAATTAATTGACAATACAGTTTCAACTAATTTTATAACGGAAAGTTGTCCTGATATTTTAATTTATGGTTGCTTGTTAGAAACTGCGAGTTATTTAAAGGATGATGATCGTGTGCCGGTATGGCAGCAATACTACAAAACAGCGCAAGATGCCTTAACCAAAGAAGACTTGCAACGCATTTATGACAATTTTAGTAAACGTACGTTATTAGATTCAAGGGTGTAGATCATGACTGTTTTTACAAATCAATTTGGCCCAGTTCAAACAGCCTATGTAGAATATAAACTATATAGTTTACTCGGTGATCTTACTTTATTTTGGCCAACTGCCTATCAAGATTCTGTTAATATAGTTGCAGCTTATATGGACATTGCAGATAACATTGCGCCTGCTAATTCTATTTCTATTCCTGATGCAAGACAAGTAAGTGTAGGTCAAAACTTTATCATCAGTAATATTGGTGCAGAGTCATTTAATGTCTTAGATTTTGCTGGTGGTGTTATTAATACAATTGTCGCTGGTACGGCTTGGTATTTTATTTTAACTGATAATTCTACAGCAGCAGGAACATGGCATTTTTTACAATTTGGTGCAGGTAGTTCTTCAGCAACGGCAGCTAGTTTAGTAGGTTATGGTTTAAATGATTACATTTTGCCACCTATAAATCAAAGTAGACTTAATACGCAAATAAACGTTAATACTGCGATACCATCAAATTACAATATAGCTATTACAGATTATGCTAGTATGTTGGTGTGGACTGGCGGTACATCTTCTATATTTTTACCTGCTGTATCACCAACACCTTCGCCATTACCAGTAGGTCAAGTGCCTCCCTTTTATTATGTATCGATAAATAATGCGGGAACAGGTGCACTTACTTTATCCTCTATAGTAATGGATGGTATTCAAGGACAAGTCAGTCTTTCAATAAATCCTGGGCAAACTTTGATTGTTGCTACTCCTGGGTATGCAGTCCTAATTGGCACCGTACAAACTAAATGGTTTACTTTAGGTTATGGTCAACAAAACTTAAGTAATATTACCGTTCTTGATAAATCTGTTGCAGGTAATAATGATATTATTTTAACTGCCTCTGAGGCAAGTAATGATATTCAACAATATACAGGAGTTTTAACAGGAAATATTACGGTATTTTTTCCAACTGTTGATGGAGAATGGTTTATTTTTAATGATACTACAGGTGCATTTAGTTTATCTGTACAATTAGGTACCCCTGGTACTCCTATAGGTAATATTTATGTAATTCCACAAGGGGAACGTAGGATTTTTTATAGTGACTCTGAATCTATGTTTGATATCCCAACTGGTGGTGGTGGAGGTACTGTAACTTCTGTAGGTATTGCAAGTAACACAGGCTTAACAATTACTGGTAGTCCTATCACAACTGCAGGAACAATAGATGTCAATTTGCCTAATGGTACGATAGGGCAAGTTCTTGTAGTTAACGGAACTGGGCCTCAAACTATAGGTTGGATTTCAAAATTACAAGATAACATTGTAGGTAATTTAGGGGTATCTTTAGGTCGCAGTTCTAATTTATCGGTTACTACTAATCCTAGTGTTGTAGTTGGTGTTAATAATTATAATACAACTGCTACTGGTAATGGTAATAATATTGCTTATGGTAATGGTAATCTATTCAGTAATACTACTGGTGCTAACAATATAGCAGTGGGTGTAGGTAATTTAGCTGGTAACACGACTGGTAATAATAATGTAGGACTGGGTACAGCTACTTTAAGTAGCAATACTAGTGGTGATAGTAATGTTGGTATAGGATACCAGGCATTAAATGCTAATACGACTGGTATTGGTAATGTAGGACTGGGTGTTAATGCGGGATTAACACAAACTAATAATATTAATTGTACATTCTTAGGTTCTTTGACAAATGCAACTGCTATTAATTTAAATAGTTCAACTGCAATTGGCGTAGGTACGCAAGTTAGTGCAAGTTTTGTTATGAATTTAGGAAATGATGTTAATATCGGCCTAAATAATCCTACCCCAACTATGGGATTACATTTAGGGCCAGCTGGTGCTCATTTTACGCCAGCAATTCGTATTCCAGGTATAGCAACGCCTGGAAATCCAGGTGTTGCAGGAGATGCAATTATTTATGTAAGTACATTAGGACAACCTAGTTGTAGAAGTGGAACTATTAAACACACAGGGGCAATTGTTGTTGCTAATAGTATAGGAGCTGCTCCTACTGCTGGTTTATCAACGTTAGTAGCAGGTACTGTTACAATTGCGACAACGGCTGTGACTGGATCGTCAGTTATACTTGTTACATATAATAATACACCTGCTTTTAATGCTGCAAATGCGGGATTTTTATATACAAGTTTAATAGCTAACACTTCCATTACAATTACATCAAGTAATGTAGCTGATACTAATGGTGTGGGTTGGCAAATCATTAATCCAGCAAGTATTTGAGGCATCTATGAGAAATTACATCATTGGCATGCTACATTCACAAAATGGTATTCAAAGAGATGGAACTTTTTATTTTTCTAAATCTTATATTGATGGACAATGGGTAAGATTTCATGAAAATGTCCCTAAAAAAATAGGTGGTTGTCTTACCACTGATTTAGGTGATCAAGATATTGTTCGTAGTTTATATGTTGTATCTCAAACAAATGGTATTCTTTTATATATGGGAAGAGCGCCGGTAAGAGCGGGATTGCCTTATGCGCCAGGAAATGTTCAATTTATTCCTATTGATATAAGTGGTAATACAACAGCAGCAGTTGATCGTACGCCTGTGGTTGATTTTATCCCTAATATTAATTATGTTTGGAATTTTGATGTTGGTAGTTTTACTAGTTATTTACCTCCCGCAGGGCCTGCAGTTAGTCCAGCTAATCTTATTTTTGCAAATCCAATTATTAATGATATTAGTTCAACCGAAGAAGGTAATATTTACGCAGGCTTAATCAATGTTGCGGGTAATCCTGATATCACTCCATTAAATCCAGTGTATTATACAGATGGCACCCCAGTTCGAGCATCCGGTGGTATTTTATTTTGTGCTCCCGTCTTAGTTGCTTATGGTAATGATGGCAAGATTATCTGGAGCAGAAATGATAATACATTTTCTGCCGCTAATCCTGGTACTTGGCCTTTAACTAATAATTTAACAGTTACAAATACTAAGATTGTTCATGCGGCAAATACTAGAGGTGGTGGTAGTCCTACTATATTACTTTGGTCTTTAACCAGTTTATGTAAGGCGACTTTTGTGCAAACTGCTGCAGCTCCAGAAGGTACTTTTGTAAGCAATGTAGTTCAAGATAACATTTCGATAATTTCAGCTAATAGTGTAGTTAATTACGAACAGCAGTTTTTTTGGATAGGTACAGATCAATTTTATGTTTATAACGGTATAGTTCAAACCTTGCCTAACACGATGAATAATGACTGGTTCTTTAACAATATAAATCTTAAACAACGTTCTAAAATCTTTGGAGTAGCAGTCCCGCGTTATAAAGAAATCTGGTGGTTTTATCCTAGGGGAACATCAAATGAGAATAATGCCTGTGTCATTTATAGTGTAGCGTTAAATATTTGGTACGATAATACAATTAATCCTTTATCACCATTTAACGTTTATCCCTTTACCCGTGCAGCTGGTGTATCTGCTACTGGTAATTATCCATTTCCAATTTTTTCCGATAATACCTTAGTGGATAATCCTAATAATCCTGGCTCATTTTCTTATCCAATTTGGACTCATGAACAAGGTGTAGATAGGGTAGTTGAAAATCAACATTTTGCTATAAATTCGTATTTTACGACACATTTGATTGATTTATGGAGTCAGGATGGAACAAATTCCAATTTATTGAACAATTGGCGAGTGGCTACTGATTTCTTGCAAAGCGGCCAAATGACTTTAACTGTAAATACGCAAATGTATCCTCAAAGTAAGATTACAAGTTATGGGCCTTATATATTTAATAATGATACGGAATTTATAGATTTAAATTCCCAAGGTGGGCTTTGCAGTTTTACTTTTACGTCAAATGTTGTTGGTGGTAATTACCAAGCAGGTAAAAGCCTATACTTCTATGAAAAAGGGGATACACTAAAGTAATGGCTAATGCAATTGTACAACCTGTAGGAATTGATTTTATGACTTGGTCTCTTCAGATTCAAGAAGATTTACCGAATTTGATAATTCCATTGGCTAGCGATGAAAAGAATTGGCATGGATGGGCTAATCAATTAATTGCAGTTAATGAATTATCAAATGCACCTTTTGCTACAAAAATAGCATTTCCTAAAACAAAGGATTGGAGGCATTGGGCGAATTATTTCGTTGAAACTATATATTTAACATAAAACAGGTAAGTTAACATAAAAATCCAGGAGGGATAAAGAATATGGCATGGATAGGCGAGGATGGAAACATACATAGAGCAGGACACGGTTTGATTGGATCTGCTGCACCACATATGGGATTTGCGCCAGGAGGCAGACTAAAAAGAGGTAAAATGATCATAGCGCATTTTAATCCTCATGAATTAAATGCTTTAGATCACTGGCAAGGTAAAAGAGAGACATGTCCACGTACAGGCATGCGTTCTTATGCGCATTTAGAAGAGCTTTTAAAGAATCCTCACATTTTAAGATCGTTAGTACATAAAGTACATGAGCATCATATGCATAGAACTCATCATGCAAGGGGTGGTCATTTACATGATTATCATGATGCGGGTTTAAATAAGATGGCAGATCAAGGTATACATGGAGATACAGAAGTTGCTTTAATTGGACCTCATACTAAGCAGGTTTTTGATCATTTAGTTCAAATGACTCATCATCCGTTGCAAGTTAATCCGCATACTGGACATCCACATTATGGATTTTTAGATTCAATTATTTCAGGTATAGGTTCTGTTCTTTCCCCGGTAGTTGATTTTGCTAGAAAGATACCTCTAGTTGGAAATCTAATCGGTGGTGTTGCTGATATGATTGGTGGTGGAGTGAAAAAACTAGCACCAAGTCTACCAGCAATGGCAGGCAATCTGGCTCAACAATATTTACCACAACTTGCTCGAAGATATGGGGGAGAAACAATGGGTAAATATGCAAATCAAGGTTTGCAATTTATGAATCAGCGACTGCAAGAAGGTCTTACTCCTGAACAACAGCAGCAAGGACAGGAAATGGCTCAACGTGTTGGTCAGATGGGTCAATCTGCTTATGATGCTTATAACCGTGGTGGTATTAGAGAAATGGGTGGTGATGTTATCCGTAATATTGGTCAACAAGCAGGTGGCAGATTTGGGGATTATGCTAACCAAATAGGTCAAGGTATTCAGCAAAATCGTAATCCTTTAGAAATGGCTCGTGATCTAGGTGGTCAAGGTATTCGCGATATTGGTGGTCAAATCGGAGGTGAGTTTGGTGGTTATGCTGATCAAATAGGTCAGGGTATTCAGCAACACCGTAATCCTTTAGAAATGGCAAGAGATATAGGTCAACAAGCACTTAATGCAAGGCTACCAGAAAGATTATATAACCGTGGTGGTAGAGTTAGTTATTAAAGGTGGTTAATGATATGGCAAGGACTCAAACAATAAGGGCACCTTGGGAACGTTCGCGTAAATCGCGGATGTTGCTTGTTCATTTTGATATAGATGAATTGGAAGCTTTAGATAGTTTACAAGGTGGTCCTTCTGTAGATGATGCAACTGGATATAGAGAATACAGTAAATTATCTAAGATAATTAAAATACCGCAAGTAAAAAAAATCGTTTATGAGGTTCAACGAGCAGTTGTCAAAGATTTAAGTGATGATGGCAAACTTAATGGACCTCTTAAAAAAGCTTATAAACAATCTAGGAAAAAATTATCGCCATATCAAAAAACCACCGCTGAAAGTTTTAATCCAGTTGCAAAAAAATTGGAAAAGACAGGTACGCATGGAGATACTAAGCTTGCTTGGATTCCGCAAGATGTTGCGGCATTTTTAATTGATATCAATCAAGGGCATTTTCAAACTAATCCACATACTGGTTTACTTATGTTTGGATTTTTTAGTAGTCTTGGAAAGGTATTTAAACCAGTATTTCGTATAGCTGCTCCGATAATAGCGGTTGCTGCAGCACCTTGGACTGGAGGAACTTCTTTAGCTGCTTTAGCTGCTACAGGAGCAACAGCAGCAGGAGCAAGTTATTTAGCACATCGTGCCATAGGAGCTAGTCACAAAGAAAGTATGGGACCAACTGTAATAAGTGGCCTGACCGCAGGTCTTGCACCTGGTATTAGTGAATATACTGGTTTAAATCCATCATTAATACAAGGTTTAACGCGTGCTGGCTCTGGCATGTTAATGGGAGAAAATCTTGGACAAGCCGCGATGTCTGGATTAACCCATGGAGGTGCACATTATGGTATGGGGCAATTAGGTGAAGCAGGGTACTTACCATCATGGATGCAAGGGTCTAGTCCAGGGGTAAAAGGTGCATTAAGTGGAGCAGAACAAGGCTTGTCGTCTTCAGCTATTGCAGCAAAAGCAGTTGCAGATCGTGCAGCAGGAGTTGCTGCACCTGGATTATTCGGAAGTTTAGGTAATATGCTTGGTGGTAGTAGTAATTTGTTACTACCAATGGCAATGGCTGGATTATCTTATCAGGGTTCTAAACAAAGACATAAGCATGAATTAGATCAACAGCGAGAGGCTATAGCTAGAGAAGATGCACATAGACAACGTCTGGGATACAATGACCCTTGGGTTCCTGTAAAAGCTAAGGATATAAAGGTTCGTAAAAATCCAGCATTTTATGATGCACCTAGGGAAGCTATGGAAAGAGGAGTGCATGATAGACCATGGTTATATGAGGGTGATCCTGGTTTTGAGCAAGGATTAGAAGCGGGTTATAAAGCTGGTGGTAATGTTCGTGCTAAAGATATTAATCCACGTGGTTATGATCAAAACAAACTGCAATCTGTAGTTGAAGGAGTATTAATCAGGGGACCTGGAAAGGGTCAGCAGGATTTGATTAAAACTACTGTACCTGAAAATTCATATATTATTGATGCATCTTCAACGGGTATGTTTGGGGATGGTTCTTCAGATGCGGGGGCTAAGGTATTAAAAGAGTTTGAAGAGCAAATTAAAAGTAGATGTCCTAAGCATAAAGCTATACAAATTTATCACCACACTAAAAGTTCTACTAAGCAATTGCCAGTTTACTTAAGTGATTCAGAATATAAGTTTGATCCAATTACCGTTACAATGTTAGGTAAGGGTTCTAATACTCAAGGTGCAGTCATGTTAAAGCATATGGTTAATAATTTACGAGCTCATAAAGCGCTCAAAGGTGGTGGATTGCCACCTAAAGCTAAATCCCCTTGGGCTTATATTGAAGGAAGGGTTCATTAATGCCAAATCCTTTATATACAAGTCCGGCTGGTGCTACTGCTGAACACCCTCAATGGTTCATGAAATTACAGCAGGATTTAGCTAATCGAGCAGCTGAATTAACTGCAACCAAAAGAGCAAAGGGGCCATATGGCATTACGCCTGCACAAGAAGCAGAAAAATTAGCAGCTTTACGTGCACAACCTGAATATAGAAGACCTGGAGGAATAACCTATGAGGTGCAGGTTTTACCTGGAATAGATCCAATTCCTTTTACGCCACAAGAGTTAGTAAACATTGTACAAGATTTTGATTTAGCTCGCCAAGTTTATGCAAGAGCTACGGGAATTAGAAATCCTGCGGAAGAAGATGTGCAAGATTTTAGGATGAAAATTCGTCATGATTTTCCTAATCTTGAAGAATCTGGCGAAGAATCATTTAGAAAACAATTTGCTGTATTTGATTCAGATATGTTGTCAGAGCCAAGGGAAGCAGGTGAAGGAGCAGTTGCTGAAGTATTGTCTCCTCTATCCGACAAGGCAATCATGGAGAGGTACAAAACAAAATTAGAAGGAATAATACCACATTTAATAGGAAGGAAGACCGTAAGCGGTTACATCGATCCTATATTGCAGGCATTACAAGAAGAAAGAGAAGAAAGAAGTGAATTATTACGCTCTCAACAAGTTGAAAGAGAGAGGCATAGACAACCCACTTTAGCGCAAATAAAAGAACATTTCTTAACTGATAAATATATAACTGCCCATTATGGCGGTCAGATGGCTGCTGATTCTACATTAACGGTGCCTATTATTAGAAAAAAACTTAAAGTGGGCATGCAAGAGGCTGAAAGCTATATCGATACACAAATTAGAACTAATCAACCTATAGATATGAGTGAGCTGCCTAGAGTTGTTCCTAGTGCTGCTATATTTACCCCTGATATAATTGGAAGTTATTTTGAACCTGCCATAAGTTCTTATCTTGAAAAAGTTAGAACCCATGAGGGATCATTAGAAGGCCCCTTACCCCCTGCTCAAAGACAAGCTTTGTTAAGGCGTGTTGGAGTTGTTGAAGAAGCGGATCGGTTAAAAAAGCAATCTGAAACACTTGCTCCTTTTAATATACACCACAGTGAAGCTGAAGATATATTGCGCAGATCAGCAGCTATGACACAAAGAAGAACTGCATTAACTGGGAGGCAATTAGAAGAGTTAAGAGAATTAGATGTAAAGCCAGAAGTTTATCGGGAATTAGGGGAGCAAGCACCTGCATTACAACATGTTACTCCTGAAGGTATAGAAAAGTATTATTCTCCTAGGGCTGAGCCAATTATTGCTCATATGAGACAAGCTGCAGAAGAAGAATGGCAAAAAAGGATAGCACCTAGAATTAGTGGAAGTTTTGCCGTAATGGGGGCTACGCATGGTGGAGCACATGGGCAAGCTTTAACTGAAGCTAGAGATAAGCATTTTCGTGATTTAGAACAAAGGATTATACATTATCAAGATCATGCTTATGACAAAGCGCGTGAAGCAGCTCAAGCAGCAGCAACATTACAGCATTCCCAAGGTTTAGAACGTGCACAAGTAAAAGGACGGTTAGGAGAACATCAACAAGATCATCTTGTAAGGGTTCAAGAATTAGCTTTACGTGATGCATTACGTGCTAAAACACATGAACAAGCTGATCTAACTGCTATGAGTCAATTAGCGCAACAAAGACAAGCTCAAAGACAACGTGAAATAGATTCAAGAATACAAGCTACAGAGCGTGAAGATGAGTTGGCAGAACGGGGATTAGCACTTGAAGCGAATTTAGCCAGAGGATTTCAAATCCCACTTTCTGTCACACCTAATGTTTCAAGGGTTGTTTCTGCGCCACCTTCTGGTCCTGGTTTTATGTCAGCCCTGTTAGGTCAACTGGGTGCGTTGGGGTCAATTCCTGGTATGCCTGGTGCTGGACAGTATGCAGGTATGGCCAAAGGAGGGCATGCAAAGGGGCAAAAGTTTGCTGGTGGTGGTTTAATTCCAAGCTGGCAAGAATTAGCTATGCAAGTGCAACCGGATAAATATGCACAGCAACAAGAACAAATAGCTAATAGATTACAGTCTTATCAATCACCTTTTAATCCTATGGCAAATTGGATGGGTCATGTAAGTGCTCAACAATTAATGAATTTGCGTGGTGATCCTTTAGAGGCTATGGGTAAAGGTATGGCATTAGCGCAAGCTGATCGCGAAGCATCTCAGCAACATGCTTATGATAGGAGTCGCGCTGATCAGGTAAGTGCTGCTAATTTATATGACAAAATGAATGAATCTTTACGTCATCAACAGCATTTTTTAGCTGATTATGAAGCTAAACGTGCACATCATATGGAAACTCAGCGTCATCACTCAGTTATAGAAGAGCATTCTGCAAGAAAGATAGGAATGCCATCTAAGAGTGCTTTAAAGCAAATTGATAAGACTACTGAAAAGGCTAAAGCTAATTATGAAAAAGCTTTAAAAGAAAAGAGCCAATTAGAAAAGGAAAGTGAAGTTTTTAAGCGCGTTAATCAAGGTAATCTTTCGCGTTATTTACCTAGTTGGATGACTGGAGAAGATCCAGCAGATGTTGAGGCAGCCGATGCTATTACAAAAGGTACTAAAAAACGCATTCCATTAAGTAGAAGCAGATCTAAAGAAGCTAATGAACAGATCCTGAAAATGCAAACAGAGCCATTTGAGGAACAGGCAGAATTAGCATTAGAAGCTTTAAGGAATGCTGGTCATTCTGAAGAAGCAGTAGAAGCTTATAAAGCTATGATGGAAAAGCAGTTTAAAAGTCCTGTAAAGCCAACTGTTGCAAAAAATGCAACAATTGCACCAAAAGCTGTATCTACAGCGTTAAGTGCTAGAAAAGCAGCGCTTTTACAAGAGCGACAAGCTATTTTGGGGGGATAAATGCCAAAAGTTTTGCAAGATCTAAAGAAGCAAGCCCGATTAGAGCAAATTGATAAAGAATTGCGCTTAATTGAGATTGATGAAGAACTTGCGCAAATTGAACAAGCTGAAGATTCTGGCTTAAGAGGTGTTGGACGTGGTCTGGCTATGGGTGCCCGTGATATTGCCGCTGGTCTTGGTCGTGTTGCAGATTTTGTAATGACTCCAGTTGAAATGGCCAGGTATGCAAGTCAATATATAGATCATAAAATTGCGCCAAAATATTTTGATGCACCTACATATGGGAAATATACTAATTTAGGTCCATCTATTGCAGATAAAATTGATACAGCAACAGGAGATTACACTAAACCTAGAAATGCTGGTCAACAATTAGCATCGGAAATTGGTCAAGCTTTAGTCAGTTTGCCTGTTGGTGGTGGTATTGGCATGGGTATTAGTAAAGCTGCTCCTCGTATGGGTAAAGCTTTAGTAGAAATGTCGGCACCTTCTGCTGCTAATATTGGTGGTATAGCATCAACTATTGGTGGTAGTCATTTACATCGTGAATTACGTCCAGAAGCATCAACACTTGAAAAACTAGGAGTTGGTTTAGGAAGTGGGATAGCTGGTTCATATGCAGCTCATAAAGCAGCACCTTTTTTAACAGAAGCTATAATGCGTCCTAAAGATATGTTAGCAAGAGGGGTTGGTAAGGTTACGTCTTTTGATCCTGAAAAATATAGGGCTGGTATAGAATTAGGTTTAAATCCCACATTAGGACAATCGTCACAGCGGAGTTGGCCATTAGGGTTAGAATTGATGGGGGCTAAATTACCTTGGACTCAAGGGCCTTTAATGGAAAATATGCAAAGCAATATTGCAAAAATAAGTAAGCATACTGGAATAGATGAATCTGATTTATGGAAGGCTGTAGAAAATCCAAAGACTTATTTAGCTAAGCAAGGGGCTCAGAAGTATCACGAAGCACAAAATGAAGCTTATCGCGCAGCTAAAGCTAGAACAGAAAATTTAGAGCATCAAATAAAAGTAGCAGGAGAAGAATATCCTTCAAGTGATCTTTTAAACGAGATTCAACAGCATAAAGTTGGACTTACTAAAAAAGTTTCTAAAAAGAATTTTCAAAAAAGCCCATTAGGATATTTAGAAACTCAATTGATAGAAGCTGCGGCTGAAGGTAGTTCAGAACTTGGAGTATTGGTTAAGGCAGCTGAAAAACAAGGATTTAATCCAGACACAATTAAAAAGGCTTTAGGTATTATTGATCAACAAGGTGGAGCTACTACTAATTATGCTCATTTAGAGCAATTAGAAAAAAACTTATTTGATAAAATGCAAGATGCCAAACCGCGCTCAGCTGAAAGGCGTGATGCAACGATTGCCTTTAAAATGGTAAGAGATCATAACATGAGCATCTTAGAGGAAGCGGCAAGACATCCAGAACAGCTCGCAGCTATTAAAGAAGCTAAGAACATTTGGTCTGAATATAAAAATCCTAAGCGATCTGATAGGTTTCGTCATGTTGATGAATTATTAGAAATGCGCACCGATGATGCTGCTTTTAATGCTTTAACTAGAGGTGATCGTAAATATTTAGAGGTAGTTAATGCAGGACTTAACCCAGAGGAGCGGCAGCAATTAGCTGCAAGTGTAATGAGTCAAGCAGGAAAGGCTAAAGGGCATTTTAATCCCGTAAAAGGCTTTGATGCATTTGATAAATGGAAACCAGAAGTGCAAAAAACGTATTTAAGCATGTTAGGTGGTAAAGATGCTCAAAATGGTTTTTTAAAGGCTAAGCGTTTGGTTGAACAAAATGCAGAGCAGGTTAATGCTATTGCTAATACTTCAGCAACTGCACCTACAGCTTTTGTGATGAGCACTGCTAAAAAGACTTTAGGTAATATTGGTAAGATTGTTAGTGGTGGTGTGGCCGCTAAAGGTGTACAAGCAATGGCAGGTATAGAAGGATTACTTGCAACAGGACTCGGCTTATTGGTAACTCGTGGTGGTGCTAAACTTACAACTAACCCGACCTTTTTAAGCCGGGTTAATCGCGTAATGACAGCTAGGAATTCTAAATCTGCGATTAATGCTGTAGATATGCTATTTAAAGCACCAGTAGTTAGAAGTCTAATGATTGAGATGGATGAGTAAGTCTGTAAAGCGTATTAATTGAGTTAATATGCCAGGGTAAACCAGGGTAAACCAGGGTAAACGCATCTAATTGAATTTTCCATGATATCGTGATAGAAATTGAGTTGAGGAGCCAGCGTCAACTGGCTTGATCCTCGATAACCTATTGCCTAGGAGAATTCATTATGTCCGAAATTTATAAAAAATCCAACCAAATTGACGAAAAACTAAGAGAAGAATATGGAATGATACTGTGCAAGCATTAAAAGATTGTCCAGAACTATATGAAATGTGCGCTCAAGATCTTTATGGTAATGAAATTCATTATGAAGATTACGATAATGTTGAATCAGAATTTGGTTGGAAAATTCAAGATTTTTCCGGAACACCCAGAGCTGTTCACTGGAGTAGATGCACAGGTCAGAAGAGTATCTCTGGCTTTAGAGCGCGATGATTCCTTCTTAGTTTTGAATGGTTTTTTTGAATAAGATCTTGATGTGGAATTACATTTTACTATCATATAATCTATTTCAGAAGAACCATCCTCATTATCAATGAATATTGGAATTACTATTAAACCTATCGATAGCAAATGATCAAATAATCTGCGATTTCTTTCGCCATTAGTAAATATAAGAGCGGGAATTTCTGACATTTACAATAAACCCTTTATTATATTTTCCGGATTAGCCCAATTCCTGAGCATCTTCCTTCTGTTAGATAACTTAGCTTCATCCTTAGCCAGTAATGACAGAGCCATTTTCCTAAACCATGCGAAGTTCAATGCTGTGCGCTCATTCCTTATTCTAGACTCATCCTCACGGAAAACAACATCTAAAACCCAATGTTTCTATAAAAATGTTATTCATATATTTATCATATGCTATAAATTTATTTTTGTAAATTAGATGCGTTTACCATGTTAATATGCTTTATAAGTTGTATTTTCAGATATTAATGTTAAAATTAACTACTCTATATCTATAGAGTTTCATGATTGATCTCATGGCTTCCCACTATTTCCTTAAAGAAGAAATAGTGGGTTTATTTTTATGCTCTTACAATTCCATGAGCTAATAGACATTCAATTGCATCTTTTAGAGATGTTACCACAAAGTAATTACATTTCTGTTCTTGGCACCAATTCTTAAAGAATACTTGAGAAGGTTGCATTTTTGATTTTTCATTGACCTTAAGTTCTAACCATAAATGGCTTTTATCTGTAACAAAGATAAAGTCAGCTGCACCGGAATTTTTACCCATATTGCGCATCAGTATGCCATATTCTAATGAACTACTGGATGTTTCATGGGCAATCTTTGTCCAAGTTCCAAAAAGCTCACCTGTAAGAGTTTTAGCTTTGAGGTAATTAGCTATTTCTATTGATAAAGCGTTTTCGCCAATATGGGGATTGCGGTTTGCTGAATAACGCTTTTTTTTCTTAAAATTAGGATTCCTAAAATAAGTTAATTTATCTGCTAGGATATTCGTCATTAGTTGCCTTTAAGCTGTGAAGTTGTATATCACATTGTATAGTAAAAGCTATATTAAAACACCCTAGTTACCAATTGATTATAATAACTTTTTACATATAATGTAATTATTGTTGCAATTGAGGGGCCTGTGGATAAGTTTGATTTTAAATATTTAGAACAACTTTTCAAAGTTCAGCAAAAATGTAATCCAACAGCGTCATTAATTTATAATTGGATGCTTATTAGGTTATCCACAGAGTTATACACAGATACCCACCAAACCCGCAGAAATGTCGAAGGTGCAACTTTTTGCAAAGATATTGGAACGGTGGATAATTTCAATGGCATTAAGTGGTTAAAAGTGAGTATTCAAGAGCTTTCCAAGGTTACAAACAAGAGTGAACGTATGATCAAATATGCTGTTGATAAGTTGTGCATAAGTGGTTTCTTGCATAAGAAGAAGCACTTGAAAAAAGAGTATGAGCAAAATTATTATTACTCATTAGTGGAATTTTCGCAAAACGATGCCTTGAAACCCGCAGAAATGTCGAAGGTGCAATTTCTTGCACTATCGAAGGTGCAAAAAGTTGCACCTTCTCTATATACTACTGTTTCTTTAAGTAAGTTTAATAATAATAGTGGTGGTATATCTAGTTATAGTTCTATATCCGCGCACGAGCACTACGAGCTTTTTGACAGGCAGGCAAAGGTAACGATGCCCCAAACCACCACCACCACCAAAAAAAATCTAGAAAGTGAAGAAAAAAAAGAAGGGGCGCTAAAGGTGGTAAGTACTAGCAAGGATGACTATGGCCAGCAGGCAATAAAGGATTGGTCAGGTCCGGAAGATGAGATGGCACGTGTATGGAACGAGATCTTGGGCTTTAAAAAGCGGATATGTGTTGCCTATCCGGGAGCAGAACAGCTGCTCAAATCAGTGCGTGCAAGTCATTTTCCGTCGCTGGATGAATGGCGAGCGTATTGCACGCTGATTAGGAGCAGCCCCAAGCTGACCGGTATAGGATGGGATCTGTCCTTGCACTGGGCGTGTAACCCTCACAGGATTCGGGAGGTGCAGAGCGGCGAATGGCGAGTCCAGCTCCCCGGCGTAGCGGAGCGGCAACGGCAGGAAAAGGCGCTAACGGAAGAATATCCTGCCTCTAAGGGCTATTCTAACCTTCCAGAGGGTCACCCGGATGGAGCAATGGCAAGAGCTCACGCGGAGGCTCTTGCTCGTACCAAGGCAAAGTATACCGCGCGTTTGGCCGAGCAAGGCTTACCCTTCATCGAACCAGAAGAACTCGCCGAAATGCAAAATGCTGTGGAGGGTGGTTTTGACCCGGCCAAACCCTGGGCCGAGCAGTTCGGCTTAGTGCCGCCCCCTGACGAAACGATGCATTGAGCATGTCCAAGGAATATATCAGCCCCGAAGAGGGCAAAATCAACGCTAAGTTGAAGATTAACGGTCACGGGCAATTTGAAAGCTGGCGTATCAAGGAATTCAGGCGGGAATTGGCCCGGCGTGCTGGGGGCAACGAGTACGTCAGCTGGTTTGACCAGGCAATTTACGACGACAAAAACCCGGACCAGGTAATGATTGCAGCTCCTAATAGCTTTGTTGAAAGCATGTGGGAACGTAGGTTTCCTTGGGTTATGCAGTACGTCACCCCGTTGCCAGATCCATACGCTGAGTTAGCACAAAAGAACTTTAATGAGATGCTGGATAAATATCTGGGGTCGACCCCCCTTTCAGATGCCTCTAGGAAGCTCATACGTGAGCAAGTAACACTGTAAATACCCATGTCGGCTAGGGATATACCAGAGACCACATAAAAACCACCACAAGTACTTAAAAAATAGGTTTACAAAGATGATCTAGGATTTCTGCCAGTATGTCGGAATTTCCGAACAACTTAATCCCCTTTCGAACTTGGTTCACAACAACAAGAGCTCGAAAGGGGCCTGTAAGCTTAGTGGGCCCTTAAATCAGCTGTAAAAGCCGGAATCTAACGCCCTTATAATCGAAGTATGCATTATAAATAAACCATACTTCGCAATTACTTTTATAGCAAAGTATAGGTATTTGAGTCAAGCCATCTAGAAAATTCTATTTAGTCAACCAGAAAAAAGTTAAAACTTGTATCCTAAAAACCGAGTGAAGTTTTAACTTTTAAATTAACGCACTTTGCAAAAAATTGTGATAGCATGGTAAGTGGAGTGCTTAGAAATTGGAATAGATTATGAAAATTTTCTTTGCTTTAGTATTTGTAAATTATATTTTTGCAACTGATTCACCTTTTAGTGGTTTTTATCTAGGTAAGCAAGTTGGACTTAATGCGCTTGTTGCGGCTAAAAATTCAGTTAGTATTTTTCCTGGTGTTAATAAGGGTAGTGATGAAAAATTTAAAGCTAGGGGCAATTTAGGAGCTCATACACTTTTAGTAGGATGGTATGGTGGTTATGGCAGCATAATAAATGCTTATTATGTTGGTATTGAAGCTTACTGCAATTGTAATCAGAATAATATGATTCTTACAAAAACTAAGGAAGAATCTCAAAAGTTTACTAATACTTTTAATGCTGGTGGTAAGGTGCGCATAGGTTATTTCTTGTGCGAAGATATGATGTTATATGTAGGTATGGGTACTGAATATAGCAAATGGCAGCTTAAAACTATAAAGGCTAACCCTCTAATTAATTATGACAATACTCATGTAAGTGCAACCCAGTTACATTTTGCTTATGCATTAGGTGTAGAAAATCATTTAAATGAGGTTATATTTTTACGTGGTGAATATGCTTATGTTAATGGTCCTAAGATTAGATTACGCAGTGATATGCCTATAAGTTCAACCGTAAAGATTGATGCTGGTCAACATCGTTTTACAGGTAGTATAGGATATAGATTCTAATTTAATGCCTTAATGATTTTTTATTAATCTTGTTACATCTGCAATTATTAATGGAAGATTTTGGGCAGCCAATGAATTACTAATACGTCCTATATGTTTTATTAGCTTTTCTTTTTCCATTTCAGAACACAAAGAAGAATTAATATAATCTATAGCTTCTCTCCATAATTGCTCTCTATTAGGCATTTGTTGACCAATTGATATTTCATATAATTCACCTAACTGCTTAAGTAATTGAATTTTTGAACGATCAGATTTTGAAATACCTATTAATTTTTGTATATATAAAGTGAATATAATTGCACCTACACCATATAAAAGCGGACTTATAAAATTCATAGTTTTATACCATTCTGCAATTGCCACAGATCCCCCAATAATTAGAATTTACGAAAGTTTTTTAAGTTCAAAGATGTTATTTTTATTCTCATATACAACTTTAAAAAATTGTTCTTTTGCAAATTCTTCTTCCTTATTAATGCGTGCTCTATATTTTATTGAAACTTTTATATCCAAAGTTAAGTTTTTTTCTTTAGGGTCAAAAGATCTTAAAGGCATATTAATCTGGGAAAGGCTATAAGGCCCAATATAATTCTGAGTTCTATCAAATATAAATTCTGAAGATTCACTCACCCCATTGAGTTTGAAATAATTTTCATTTGCTATTATTTCATAATCAATAATTTGATTGGAACAATTATGAACAGATACACTAACTCTTATTGGAATACTATTTATAGAAGTAGAGATATCAAATTTTGCGGGGGGCTCAAAATGTAAAAGTATCTTATTCTCAATCTTATTTTGTTCATCAAATTTTTTATCAGTATATCTTTTAAAGCATCCTATTAAACCTAATGTTCCTATACCTATAAAAAATGCTCCTGCAAGGCTCATTCTAAAAACTCCTTTACAGGTAGATCATTGATAATATCATTAATACTACTATAAATCTTTTCATAGATTTCTAAAGTTTCACCTTCCAAATTTTCATATTTGATTGCGTTACGAAAGTATAATTGTATATCGGTAATACAACTTGCTAGATCTATAGCATGAGTTGCTAATACTCCTTCTGATCTTTGAGTTTCGTCAAATTCTAGTATGATTTTCATTTTATTAATTGCTCCTCTTTTGTAAAGAATGGGGAATATGGATTCAATAAGTTCATACCAAATGCAAGCCCCATCGTTGAAAGCACTTCTTTAATTTCATTTAAGGACTTACGACCAAAATTCGGCATAAGCAACATTTCATATTCAGAACGTTGCAACAACTCACCTATGAAATAAATATTTTCATTCTTCAAGCAATTCGCAGAACGAACAGAAAGCTCTAATTCGTCAACCTTCTTTAGTAATATTTTGCCAAATGGGGTTAGTTCTTTTTCCAATTCTTCATTAAGATCATGAAGAATTTCATGAATACGTGTTTTCTTTTCATAAAATTGAATTTTTTGAATTTGTTTTTTTAATATTATTAATGTTTGATAATCAATATTGAAAGCCATTATTATTCCTTTTTTTAAAACCATGATGGATGATTGTTATCCCCAGAATTTTCTCCAAAGTCTTTTAAAGAAAGAAGATTTGGCGTATGGAGATTCGTCTTTAGCAAGCTCTGGATATTTTTCCTGCGGAATAATTAAATCTTCTTCAGTGTATAAGGAACAACCGTGTCCTATTTTGCATTTAATTCCATAAACATTATGAGTTGGCGTAAACTTTTTGCGTATTCGGGTAGGTTTACTCATCATCATCACCTTTACTGAAAGTCATATATTCCATAGCTAAAGCTTCAAAGTTTTCTACAACTTTACTAAGTTCTATCGTATTTTTCTCCCGTAGTTTATGGAAATCACCAAATGCTTTGGTAATTATTCCTTGTTCTTCACAGAGATGAGTAATTTGACTTACCAAGTTTGAGCGATCTTCTATGGGATTTTTTGGTGGTGGTGTTTTATTATCCTTATTAGTGCCATCATCATCTGCTTGGGCTAGTCCTATAATAGCTGTTAGGGCATAGCGTCTAGCATAGCTAATTGAAGAACCTAGCTCTTGCATCGGACTTTTAGCATATTTGTTATTGTTGTTATTATTTTTTTCTGGTGGTGGTGTTAATATCGGAATTGTAGATTTTATCCATTGTCCACTAATGTGCATTAGATAGGTTACTAAAGTTAGTTCCTTATTGTGATTTCCCATTACTTGGGTAATAGCTAAACCATTGTCTAATAGTGGTTGTTTGATTGTATCAAGACAGCTAGCTAACGATGAATATGTATATCCATATCCTTTACTATCTTTTTGTACGTTTTCTAGTACGCCTTGTGCAAGGCTTAATGCTTTGGTTAATTCATCAATTTTTTCGCTCATGTTGAATGTAGGTATATAGCTGTGGGTAGGGTTATCCATGTGTTACCTTTTTATTATTTTTATGATTATGTTGGTTGTCATTAGAATTGCCATTGTTACATGTATACTCATCAGGGAATAGTGTATACTTTCTAAAAGTATTAAATATTTATCTTCCATTAATGTATTCCTTTTAATTCTTTTTTGATTTTTTTATTTAGTGCATACAAACTATTTACGATAATTTTAAAAAAGGTATTTTTTTTGGGTTTTCTATATAACAAGTTATTAATAATTTTTACATGGGGATGTTTATCACTGTTGATATATATTTCTCTAATAAGATTTACAGTTCCTGCTTTAAAGTTCTTCATAAAATTATCTCCTAATTGTTATAAATTTTTATCACTGGTAATTTCTTGGAATTCAATAGTAAGGTTTTTGATATCTTGTTTGAGTATGTCTATTTTATTTTCTCTATCTTCTTTTAATTCTTCTGTAGTATCTTTTATTATTTTAAAAATTATCTCAGTAAAAACCTTTACTTCTTCAAAAGTGGAAATTTTAGGAAAATTAGAAAATGCTTTATTGAATGACTCTATCTTTTTTTCTATTTCATAATATTCAATATTACATTTAATATGAAGATGATTAACTCTCCAGTTGGTTAGAGCCTCTATAGTTTTAGGTAATTTCCATATTAGTTTATACATAATCGTGCTTTCCTCTATAAATATCAGTTTCTTCATAACAGCAACATGAATTATTTTTTATCTGTTGTAAATGGTGAAAAATCATGTTAATTTTACTTATTGTGATAGTTTATCAAATGGGAATCTGTGTAAGCTATCACAATATCAATTTATTATAGTAGGATATTTAATGACGGTTTATTCTCAATCATTTAGATTTAAAGTTTTAAAATATAGAGAAAAGCACAATTTAAGTATAACTAAAACTGCTAAACATTTTAATTTAAATATTGCCACTCTTAGGCGGTGGGTACGTAGCCCTATAATTGAAGTTATTAAGCGTTCAAGAGTGTGTACTAAAATTGATATGGAAGCGCTTAAATCCAATGTTAAGGATCAACCAACTTTAATTTTGAAAGATCGTGCTGCATTATTTAATGTAAGTATAGGTGGTATTTGTGGTGCTTTTAAACGTCTAAATATCACAAAAGTATGTAATCCTTATTATATGATAGATGGACATTTTTTTAGGTATGTGGTTGGTGATTAGTTAATAAATTATGTTACATTTATCGGTCTAAGCTTCCTTCATTCAATCAACCATGGAATACTCCGTATCAGGTAAGGAAAAAGGGGGGTCCTATACGTAAGCGCGTTAAAATGCCGATGCCTTATGCCAGATATAAATAATTTAGTAGTGGTGGTTATTCCCAAAAGGTTTTCCATTACGTATTCTGAGATATTTTATGTATCTTTATATATCTGTAATACGTTGCTCTGCTAATCCCCATATCATTATAAATGAAAGGATGGGTTTGTCCCGCAGTTACTCTTTCTCTTATTTCTTGAAGATCTTTTATAGTTATTGTTCTGCGCATTCTTTTTTTATTATGTGTTTTGAATGATTTAATGGTTTCTTTTTTAACTTCTGCTTTAACTTCATGGACTAATTCATTAGCTTCTCTTGCATATGTTGCTATGGACTCTAAGTTAACTTTCATATTATGAAGTGGCGTAAATATTTGTTCTAAGTATTTATGCACGAAATCGATTGATTCTTTATGTACAACAATTTTGTCATTTAGATATTTCATAATTTTATCTGGGCAGCTAAGAATTAGACAAGCTATCCCAATAAAGCATGCTAGTGGGAACATTCCAAATAGGATTAGTGCTAATGTTAGTTGATCTGTCATGATTATTTCTTTCTTGAGATATTGTTTCTTTAAAGTATTTTATTCCTTATTAATCTTCAAATTCCATAATTGTTACTAGAACTGTATTAAGATCGTGTAGTTCGGTTTTAATATCTTTAAGGTAGCTTGCTAATATGTGTGTACCTAAGCAGATTCCCAAAAGTAAACCTAAACTTATTATTTCTTTCATTTCTTATTCCTTTTCTGTAATAGGATATTTATTAAGTAGGTAGTATTTGTCGGTCTCTTCATAAGCAAAGATGAATCCTTCCATGTTAATGGGCCAAGTTTGATCTTTACCTTTACTAAAGTCCCATCTAGATAAGTGATACATAGTTAGTGGTGGGATTATATGTTTATTAATATGCCATTCAGGTGCGTCTTTTTTTAATCTAGCCTTGATATCATCTAAGTATGTACAAAACTCTAGTTCTGTTACTGTGTCGTATTTAATTGGTGAATCTAGTATCATTTTAGAGTCCCCATCCCTCATTTATATATTTTGCATAGGTGCCATTTTCAATATGATGTAAATGTTTATCTATCCAACTTAAGACAGTTTCTCCCGTGTCTGCTGTTATTTCTGAACCAGAAGGAGTTTCAATCTCCATCATTCTGTCAGGATTGGCCCTATAGGTGAGAAAAAATACTTTTTGTAAATATCCTTTTACTCCTATAATTAATACTCGCGAAGAACTATCTTCTTCCTCTATTAGTCTCCAGTAATCTGCGTTACTTCTTTTCACTCTTTTCATTAAGCCATCTGTAATATCTTCAAAGAATTTTGTTCGTGCTGGTCTTTCTTTTTCTGTAAACTCCGCGATTTTCTTCTGCAGTTCTTCCTCTGTTAAGTATAGTAATGGTAATAGTTTAGTCATATAATATTCTCCTATATTTCTTCTAATCTGCGTATTATTGAAGCTGCGTTGTCAGTGTAAATATATGGCAAAGTAATCCAATCACTTATCCTTTGAAGTTGTTTTAAATAAAGTAGATCTGTTGAAGGCTTTAAATTAGAAACTTCAATCGCATAGATTTGTTGGAAACGTTCTTGAGATACTTTCTCATGATTAAAAGCACCTATAATTTGCTTAACTTCACGAGTTATTGAACGGATAATTAATAAGTCCCATGGTTCACCTTCAATATTGTCTATAATATGATAATTAGGATATTTTTCATATACTCTTTCTTTAATCTCACTTATAATTTCTTTTCTATTAAAAGGTTTTTCAGTGGTGGTACTACATTTAAAAATTGCCATATTTAAAAATTGCCATATTTAAAAATTGCCATTGACATATCTAAATTTAATTTCTATGTTATTATCATATAAAGAAAATCGAGATTGTCAATGGAAGAAAAAGAAAAAAATTTAACACAGCAAGAAGAACAATCTGTGCGCGTATCAGCTGATGGTACAGTTATAATACAGCTTTATCATGAAGATAAGCAGGTTCGTTTAACAATAAATTCATATGATAAGCTTCATGAGAATAAACCATTAACACTACCTCCTTTGATTGTAGTGCTAAGTGGATTACAAGAGATAGTATTTGAAATGTTCAAAAACTCTAGTGCTCCAGAAAGTAGATTGCTTAAAGATGTGAATGTATTGAATGAAGCTTTTCGGCTGATATTAACCGATATGATTAGTGAAGTAACAGGTAAAACTAATGTCATTTATAGATCCACCCACTGAAAAAGAATTAACGATAATTTTTGATGATAAGAAAGCTAGTTTTAAAAGTGGCACAGGTAAAATAGAAAATGGTGATATTGTTAAGATAATCTGGTCGCTCGCAAATATGGTCTTAAAACATTTTGAAAAAACTTTCTCAATTGAGGAAATAGAAGAAAGAAGGTATCTTCATGAACTTCGTTCATTATTAGAATTAATAAAACACTGTGCTATTTCTATCAAAAATATAGAAATAGAAATTAAAAATGAAAATAAAATGGCAGATAAAAATGACTGAACTTTCATATAGAGATAAATTATCTTCTAAGCTGGATCAACTAATTTATGATGAATTAGGTAAACCAGTTGCAAAGATTGTTTTAGATATTTATGGATCATTAGCCGATAATATGACCGGTAAAGTAAAGTTAGATTTTTTTAAAGTTCCTGGTAACAAGCCTGTAGTAAAGATAGATGAAAATAATGTTATTAACATAACCTTTGAAGATGGAACAGGTTTTATTACCTTTGAAGATGGAACAGGTCTTATTACCAGCTATTTGCAAATTGAACAAGAAAATATCAATAATAAGTGTGTCCCGTCTATAACTTGTTTAATTGATCTACAAAACTTTGTATGTAGACATTACCGTAACCTCTATGATGAAGTTACAATTGTTACTTATGATATTTTTAAGATAATTTTTGAAATGCCAGAGCTTCGCGAATTGGTCTGTGACACATTAAAGCAATTAGCAAAACTCATGTCTGAAAAGAGTCATAGAGTAAGATCTCTGCCTTGCATCTTTACATTAAAAGCTGGAGAAGCTCCAGATTGTAACAGTGGCTATTTTTATAAAGAAATAATTGCTTGTCCATCAAAAGAGATAACAAAGAAAGTAAAAGCAAATGACTAAAAAAACACCAGTTACATTAACAGTAACAGAAGATGATCTAACTGATACAGTTTATGTCTCTACTACTATATTAGAAAAGGAGAAAGTAAATAAAATGACTAAAAAAACACCAGTTACATTAACAGTAACAGAAGATGATCTAACTGATACAGTTTATGTCTCTACTACTATATTAGAAAAGGAGAAAGTAAATAATATGAAAGAAACAAATATGACAAAATCCATATCTATTAATAAAGAATCCGTTAATACTGAAAAAACTATTATAGTTACTATTAAGGAAGATGAAGAAAAATATGTACTAGATATTAAAAAAGTACAGTTGAATATGGTAGAGATTTCAAAGATAATTTATAGTTTTACTCAAAGTTTAATGGATGCATATGACAAATATATCTCTGTTTATAAAGGAGATAAAAAATTGGCTGACAAATTTTTATCAGATTTTAAAACACAAGTCATTTCCTATGTTGATAAAGATAAAGCATAATTATGTACGTATATAAAATAAGACCAATGAGCTTTATGGAAGGCCTAGAAGTAGCTTCCTATTTTAAAAAATCACAAGGATTAGCTAGATATATTAGACAACTCCAAGAAGAATCAGTAAAACCAGTGGTTAAACGTGGTAAAACCCAACCACCATCTAATACAAAGGAATTACGTATACTAGATGTATTATTTACAGGTCTACTCGTAGCTCAAAAATTTGGTTGCACTAATGATGATGCAATTAAACGAAGAAGACTCACTGATGTATATATTACATTTCTAACACCAGAAATTAATGTGTGGTTACCAGAAGCAGATTATGATTCTCCAATAATATTTTGGAAATACAATGACATTACTTTCATGCTGAGCGAACAGAAGCTAAAATGCTTAGATTCAGTAGCCATTTGCATGTTTGGCATAATCGGCCCTCATGATAGAATATTCCCGAGTATAGAAGCTTTAGAAGATTATAATCGAAAACAAAGAGAAGCTTATGAATTATCACTGGCTATTGCCAGAAATAAGAAAAGGAAGAAAGCGGTATGAAACTAGTATATTTTAATGAAACTAATTAAGAATGATTAATAAGTTATTAAAACTATCTAATAAACAATTAATTTTTATATTGACAGTATTATTAACTGCGATATCAGCTGTTTTAACCTTATTTTATGATTAGTCCTATGATTAGAAAAAGATTAAACTAGAGGTTATAATATTACCATGAAATGAACATGTCTCATGGACTGAATAGAAAGGAAATTACAGATATGAGAAATAAAGATAAAATGCATGTTAAAAAGCACATTTAACGTACATAACAGATAGATAACGCATATGGGATTTGAAAAAGGTAAGCCTCGTCCTGCCAATGCTGGAAGGAAAAAAGGCACTACCAATAAGGTTACATTTCTTGCTAAGCAGTTGAAAGAAACGCCTGATCAACGTGAAGCGATTATGGATAGATTGTGGGCATTATCATTAGGTATGGAGGTTAAAGGTTGTTCTAATGCAGCTCGTGTGTGGCTTAATGAATATAATACACAACAAGTCCTTAGAATGGACAATATACTAGAAAATCCATTATATGCTAAATTAAAAACCCTTGAAGACGTTAATAAAGTTTCCCAAGAAATACATGAGCAGATGTTACGTAATGAATTGCCTATATCTACAGGCGAACGATTACTTAATACATTATCGCTTCGGCAAAAGCATATTGAAGGGCAACTCTCACCTGAGTTACAGAAGATCTTAGCTGAACAAGACGATCAACTAAAACTGAAAGATTAGTATGAGTTGTGAAGAATGTGGTGGTCCTTTACTAAAGAGTAAGCGTAGTGGATATATTCCCACGCGCTTTTGTTGTATGGATTGCCGCAGAGCATTTGCCGAAAAGAAGCGCACACATATTTGTTTTACCTGTGAAAAAACATTTGTAGTACCAAAGACGCGAAAGAAAATATTTGGCAACACCCAACGTATTTTTTGTGATCGTGTCTGCGCTGATCAGTTACGGCGTAAGAAGAAGGTTTGCTAATAATATTACCGTGAAATGAACATGCGTCACGGAGTGATTAGAAAGAAAATTACAATGGGAAAGAATAAAGAACTACAGTCACCCATAGCTCTTACATCGTTTTTATTGCATAGTAATTTTACTTTGCTTTCTTTAATGACTCTAGCCATGGATTATATATAGCAAGCTTTACAAAGTAGCGCTTTTTACTGCTTACATCAGTTTGTTCTTCTAGAAATTCATCTTCTTGTAGTTGTTCTTGTTCTACTGCGAAGTCCCATACTTTGTTAAATATTTTCTTTGTTACTTCTTTAAAGTCTTTAATATTTACATTATTCATAAAAATATCCTTTCAGTGGTGTTTTTTCATAGACATTAAATGTTTTTCATGGAATATCTTATACTAGAAGTATTATTAATAATAGAGTGTAATTATGGTAAAATTTATCAGAATAGATAAATACACCGATGATAATGGATGGTATGAAGAATGGATAAAGATTATAAGCGATAGATATATTGAAAAGTGTAATGAACAGTATGTGGCAGAACATACCCCTAATCGCGTAGTAGACTTTGCTTGTAATTATTAATTCAATATGACAGATAAAAGATGTCAGTGTTGTAAGTCGGACTTTTTTGCTGATATTCATCTTTATGTAATAAACATAAAGTTATATCTTATGGAGGATGATCCACGTTACAATAATCATGTTATTTTGTGTAAAAATTGTATTCAAAAGTTACGTGTTTATCAAGAAAGATTGGAAGGGAAACCAGTGAACTTAAAAAAGTTTTTAGCCAGAGAAAAAAGGGCTCTTATTAAATCTTGTAAGGTTTAACACATGGCATCACTTGCAAGGCTAGATAATAAAATTGTTCTAAATAATCGGCAACTTAAAAAGACTATTATGATCACTGATGAGCAAGCACTTATTAAAGAAAAGTGTGAAGCATCCTTTTATGAATTTATTGTTCATGCTTGGCAGACTTTAGAGAATCGGGAGTTCATTCCCGGATGGCACGTTAATGCATTGTGTGAGCATCTAGAGGCGACTTACAGAGGTGATATACGTAAGCTCATTATTAATTTACCTCCTCGTACTGGTAAATCAAACATCTTAAGTGTATTATTCCCTGCATGGTGTTGGGTTAAGCAACCAGGATTACGATTTTTATATACATCGTATGCACAAGTTTTGTCAGTGAGAGATAGTGTAGGTTCAAGACGACTAATCAATTCAAATTGGTATCAATCATTATGGGCAGATAAGTTCCATCTTATGGGAGATGTGAACAACAAGCTTAGGTTTGATAATAATAAATCTGGTTATCGTATAGCTTCTTCTGCTGGTGGTTCTAACACTGGTCTTGGTGGTGACTTCATTGTCTGCGATGATGCTAACAACGTTGTAGACTCTGAGTCTGAGGTTACTCGTAATACAATTAACAATTGGTGGGACTATGTTATGTCTACTCGTGTGAGTAGTTTTAAGACGGCGCGGTGGATTATGGCGCAACAGCGTACGCATACATCGGATTTGTCAGGTCATATTTTAGCGAAGAATATGGAAGAATGGGTGCATTTATGTTTACCAATGGAATATGAAGAGAATAGAAAATGTAAGACAGTTGCATTGTTACCAAATGCTAAAGTATGGGTAGATCCTAGAAAGAAAGAAGGGGAATTATTATGGCCTCAAGGTATAGGGTATCTGGAGTTAAAAAACCTTAAGGCCGATTTCAATTATGATTCATATAGAATTTCTGGTCAATTACAACAACGACCTTCTCCTAGTGGTGGTGGTATTATTCAAAAGGATTGGTTTAAGTGGTGGCGGGAAAAAGATTATCCTGAGTTTCAATATATCATCCAAAGTTGGGATACAGCATTAACAAATAGTGAAACGAGTTGTTATAGTGCTTGTAGTACTTGGGGTATTTTTGATCAACATGGTATTAAGAATATTATGTTACTAAGCTTAATGCGAGAGAAGTTAGAATATCCTGAATTACGTAAAATGGCTGTCCGACTTTATAATAATTATGAGGATACTTTAATTGATGATCCTCTTAAAGGGAAGAATAAACCTCATCATATTTTAATTGAACAAAAGGTAAGTGGTTATTCCTTATTGCAAGATTTAATGTCGGCTAATATTCCTGTCTTAAAATTTAATCCAAATCAATATGGCGACAAGATTGGTAGATGTAGATTAATTACCCATTTAATGGAAAATGGATTGGTGTGGTTACCTACTGTATTACCTCATTGCAAATACTTAACTGAGGAGGCACAAATGTTTTTAGAGGCAGCTTGTTTGTTTCCAAATGATGAAAGTAATGATATTATAGATAGTACAAGTCAGGCATTTATTCGATTAACTAGTTTTGGCTGGTTGATTAATAAAGAAGATCCACTACCACCACCAGAAGAAGCATGGAAAAAACAGAATAGACCTTATTATTAATTAAGCTATACTTAAACAGTCAGGTAGACAAGAAAGTGCAGGTAGCACATTGGATCAGAATCCGTTTTTAGGTAATTATAGTCCGCTTTCACAAGGTATTGCTCCTCAAGGTATGGAGCAGGAGCAACCTTATGAAAGTATTCATGGCAATACAAAAATAATCCAGTTTCCTGATGGTAGTGCTGCAGTTGGTGATACACATCCACAAACTTTTAATGGTGAAGGATTAAATCCAAATGATCATACGCAAAATCTTGCGAAGGCATTGGCGGATCTTGATGTTCAGCAAATTGGCTTTGAATTAAAAAGAGCTGTAGAAGAAGACATACAAAGCCAAGAGCAATATTTTAAAGCTGTAGCTGATGTTATTAAGTTATTGGGGATTAATATTGATGGCATTAATGAGAAAGAAGATTTGCCTTTTGAAGGAGCAAGTGGAGTATGTTCAACAGCTCTTTTTGAGTCATTATTGGATATGTTGGCTTCAGCAACATCTAGTCTTTATCCACCAACTGGAATGGTTGATTGTATAATTCAAGGAGAGGCAAATGATCAATTAAGAGATAAGGCTTATCGTAAGAAATTATTCTTTAACTATTATTTAACCCAAGTAGCTAAAGAGTTTAAAAAAGAAGGTCGTCGGGCTTTAGCATGGGCAATTCTAACGGGTTCTTGTTATAAGAAGGTTTATATAGATCCGACTTTACAACGACCCACGTCGATGTTTATTCGTCCTGAGGATTTTATTGTTAATTCTCAACATTCAACTCATTTAAATGCTAGTCGTAAGACTCATATTATTAGGTTAAGTGGTAGAGATCTTAAGATTCGTATGTTAATGGGGCGGTATCGCGAAGGTATGAATCTTGTAAAAGAAGATGGATATCGAGAAGGCGAAGATGCAATTCAAGAAGCATTAAATGAAACCACAGGTATTGATAGAAGTAGTTATGAAGTGAATTTGGATGAAGAGTATGTCCTTTATGAAATTCATACTGATTATTACATAGAAAAAGATCCTTTAGGGCCTAAATTTGATTTACCTATGCCTTATATTATCACCATGGATTCTAATAGTGGATATGTATTAGATATATGCCGTAATTGGAGTCCTAATGATTATTTGCGGAAGAAAAGGGAATTTTTTGTTAATTTTTCATTATTGCCATCATTAGAAGGAGAAGGATATGGCCTTGTTCATTATGCTGGTCGCTTGGCTGAAGCGGCTACTGCGATTAAAAGACAATTAATTAATACAGGTACTTATGCTAATTTCCCAGGTGGGATATATTCGGCTGGAATTAGGTTAGAAAATAACAATCTAAGACCGAGCCCAGGTGAGTTTATTCCGGTGATGACAGCCGGAGTGCCCATTGATCAGATGGTTACAACCCTACCCTATAAAGAACCGTCAGTTGCTTTAGGACAATTACTTGTTGGTATTGAAGATAGCATTAAGAAACCATCGGCTATTATTAATCAAAAAGTAGCGGAAATGACGCCGCATGCGCCAGTTGGATCAGTTCTTGCAATGCTAGAAAGTTTACAAAAAGTCCCCAATGCGATTCTTGAAGGTTTTCATGAATCATTCGGACAAGAACTAATGCTGTTTAATGAGCGGTTTGGCGAATGGTTACCGGCTAATATGCCTTATCCTTTTAAAGTTCCTGGTGGTGATCTTCAGATTATCAAAACTGATTTTGATGATGATGTAAAAGTAATTCCAGCGTCTAACCCTGCATTACAAAATACTTCTTATCGCTTTATGCAATCAGAAATAATTTTAACTCAGGCACGACAAAGTGGTGATATTCATAATATGCGTTTTGCGTATGAATATTTTTATAAAAATCTTGGATTATCGCCAGAAGATATTAAGCAATTGTTACCAGAACCTCAAGCAGCTCCACCACCATTTTCTGGGGATCCTGTTACTGAAAATACTTATCTTATGACTAATAAACCAATTAAAGCTGAATTACAACAAGCTCACGATGCTCATATATTAGTGCATCAAATGATTTTGGCAGATCCACAGCAGCAGCCTCAACCACAAGTAGCTGCTGCAGTTCAAGCCCATATACAAGAACATCAAGCACAAAAGTTTTTTGCTGCTATGCAACAGAAGATGCAACAGCAATTACCACCACCAGAATTTATGGCAAGTCCACAGGCTCCACAACAAGAGCAACAGTCACCTCAACAGGGTATGCAGCAGTTTGGTCAATCAGGTATGCCAAATCAGCAAGAGCAGCAGCAAGCTGAACAGCAACAGCAACTCCAAATGCAAAATCAAATTGCTATACATGCGGCTCAAGTGGCACAACAAATGCAACAACAAGCAGCGGCACAACAACCACCACCACCAATGGATCCAAGTGTGGCTGGTATTGAAATTGAAAACTTACGTGTCCAACAGCGCAGAGAAGCGGAAGCTAATAAGACAGCGATTGAAAAAATGAAACTCGCTATGCAAGAGAATAAAGAACATGGAGCACGTGTATTACAAGAAGCAAAAGTGCAATCTGATTAGCATTGCAACAAACCAAGTTACAAGCCCAAATGGCTATTGAAGAAATGAGACTCCAGCAAAAGCAAGAGTCCGACAGAACAAAAGCTGAATTAGAAAATAGAAAGCTCGAGATTGCGCAATTAGAAGCCGAGCGAAAGCAGCTTTTGGAAACCGTGTCAGCGATGAAAGATACCGCGACACCACAACATAATCCACATATAGGAGAATAAAATTATGTCTAGAACACCAGCACAAATATTAATGAGCCATGGAGGAACACAGCACCATGGTAATGCACATGATGTACATAGAAGTCGTTATGCAGAAGGTGGAAGTACAGTACCTGTACAAGGAGCAGCAAGAGCTAATGCAGAAGGAGGATTAATGGGGCCAATGTCACGAGATTTGACTCCACCACAGCCATTTGCAGAAGGAGGTATGCGTAGAGGAGGTCGCCGTCATCATTGGGCTGGGGAATCAGCAGCATATGGTGGATCAATGGCGGAAGGTGGTGAAGCTCGAGCATACGGAGGAGCTGCAGCAGAAGGAGGTAAGATGCGTAGAGGAGGCCGTCGCCATTCCTCAGGAGATACTGTTAATCCTAAGACAGGTCATCCACAATATTTTTGGCCTATGCTTTTACCTGCTCTAGCCGGACTTGCTGGTAGTATTTTGCCAGGTCTTCTAAGTGGAGCCGGCCAACACGAAGCCGCAGTAGCACGAGGAGGTGCAATAAGAAGAGGAGGTCGCCGTCATCATGATGCAGGTGATATTGTAAGTGCTCATCCAGGTCATCCAGGGTATGGTCTGTTAAATAACTTACTAGGAAGCCTTCCTCTTGTAGGTCCACTTGCTAATCTGATTTTAGCAGAAGGGGGAAGTGCCACTGCAGCAGAAGGAGGTAAGATGCGTAGAGGAGGTAGAAGACGTCACCATGCAGAAGGCAATGCAGCAGCATATGGTGGATCAATGAACCATGCAGAAGGAGGTCATGCAGCGTATGGAGGAAGTATGGCAGAAGGAGGTATGCGTAGAGGAGGTCGCCGTCATCATTGGGCTGGGGAATCAGCAGCATATGGTGGATCAATGGCGGAAGGTGGTGAAGCAGAAGGTGGAAAAATGAGACGAGGAGGTAGAAGACGTTATCACGCAGAAGGGGGAAGTGGTTATGACAGATAGAAAACCAGCTCATATATTAATGGGTATTGGGGGATCTCGTCATGCTTATGCTACTGGTGGTCCTGCGACAGCAGATACTTCCATGAAACGTGGTGGGCGTCGTCGTCATCATGATATAGGTGGTCCTATTGATAATGATTCCAATATGTCTAGTTCGGATATTTATAAAAGAGCTATAAGTAATCCTATTGCACAACAGAATCAGAGAAACTGGGCTATGAATAGGAGACCTGGCATGGTTGGAATGCCTAATCCAACATCATGGTGGGCTCCTGAAGATCGTAGGTCATGGGAGGCGAGCAGAAGCCGAGAAATAGCAGACCGCAAGAAGCAATTGGATGCAGGAGCTATTCCTTATAAGGATATGGATTCTCTTGAACAACTTCAGCGCGGTTATGTAGATATGTATGGTAATCGCTTGAGAGATGATCAAGGCAATCCAATAAAAGATGCTAGTGGCAATCCTATACAAGCCCAAAAAGCTCCGTGGGCTCGTAAAAAAGGAGGCCGTTTACATCGTGCTATGGGTGGTGCTGGAAAAACCAGGAAACATTATCCATATACATAAAAATGCTTAGTTTACATCAGTCTGCTTTTGATTGATGTAAACTTTGTTCATATTGATATTTTTTTAATAAAAAAAATCGTAGAAAATATAGATTCATATTGTAAAAAATGATTAATCTGGGATACTATACTTAAAGTTAACAATAATTATCAGGTAGATAAATGGATGCTCGTGGATTTAGTAATTTTTTAAGTAAAAGATTAAGTGAAGCATTAAACCCCTTAGAAAATAATATTTTAAATTTAGTTTCTCAAGATTTAGATAGAAATGTGAATTTACTTTATCGCAGTGCTGGTGCACGAGATGTTTTAAAAGATATCCTCAACAAATTAGATCCGTTATTAAATGAATATCAAGAATCTGGTGTTTAATGATGCAAGATTCATTTTGTAAAGACCAAATTGGCATAGATCCACAAGTTTTAGGTTATCAACTATTGATAAAAGCTCCTACATTAGAAGAAAAAACTAGTGGTGGTATTATTAGACCAGATTCTGTCATTAAAGATCAGATGAGACGTCAAAATATTGGTCTAATTTTAAAAGTAGGACCATCATGTTTTAAAGATAATCTTGCAGATAGATATTGTGAAGTAGGGGATTGGGTTGCTTATTCAAATTTTGAACGTAGTCCAGAATATGTTGGAACATATGTACTTTATTATATAAGTGATGCACATATTTTAGCAAAATATAGTGAAGAAGATGTTAAAAAAATATTAGAAGTTATTAAGTAATTATGTAAATATATAGTCATGTAGATAAATATAGTCAGGTAGACAAGTATGGATGATACAGAAAATAATGTAATACCAGGATATTCACCGGCAACTTTTTCTAGTGAAGGGTTTGTAAGTGAAGCATCTCCTGAATCTATTGTTCCTGAAGAAGGTCAAACAATAGAAGCTGATTATACAGAATTACCCTTATCTAATCGTAGAGAGCGTAAGAAAAGAAATCCTTCTAATCGTAGAGTGGAAGAATTAATTTATGAGCGCGGTAATTTAGAACAGCAAAATACTTTTTTGGTGCAACAAGCCTTAGAAAGGGATGCTTTACTTGCTGAGCAAAATAAACGTTTGCAGGCCTATGAAGCAGCTCTTGCACAAGGAGAAGCACAAAATAGCCAATATTTTGAAGATAGTTTAGATAATATACAAAGTAAGATACTTCAAGGTCTAAAGCGTGCTAAAGAAGATGGCGATGTTGATGAAGAGATTAAATTAACTGATGAATTAGCAGATATTAAAGCTAAGAAAAACACTCATCAATATGCACAATATCAAAAGTATGAACAACAACAACAGCGGTTAAATCAAATTAGTGAGGAGCCTTATATACCAATTGAAACGTATCTTCCACAAACTCCACAAAGGGTGGAACCAGTTAATGAAGAATTTCAAGAATGGGTTGAAGATAATCCTTGGTATGCAAATAGTCCACGTTTAAAAGATGAAGCTGACCTATTGGCTCAAGATTTAGCTGATAGATTAACATTTAATAATCAATCACAAATGATTGGTACTCCACAGTTTAGGGAATCAATTACTAATATTATGCGTTCACGTTATGGCATAGAGTCAAATTCTGCTCAAACCGATAATAACGATAATAACGATAATAATTATCACCAAAGTGAGAATGATTATTATCAATCTGAATATTTACCTATGACATCTAATAATTATAGTAATTTACAAAATTCTGTAGCGCCTGTTACAAGAAGGGGAATCAATACTATGGCAGATCAATATGTGCAAAATAGACAACGAGGGAATCAATCACCGATGCGCCCATTAACCAAAGAAGAATATGCAATTGCGCGTTATTTGCCAATAAAGAAAGGTGAAGGGGAAGCTGATTTAGTTAGACGTTATGCTGAAAAAAAGAATTATCCGAAAAGTCCATTAGAGGGTGGCACTCCTCATCGTTTAACTATATTGTAAGGAGAAATTTATGAGCAGAGAATTACGAACAATTAAAACTGATAGACCTGATGAACGGGGTAATGAAAGACCAACTGTTAGTTTAGGTGAAGATAGTGCATTTAATTTACCGCAAAGTTTTTTAGCAAAACATCCTGATAAAAGTTTTTGTTTTGTACCTTATTTATGTGGTGGTGTGGAACAAGTATATGAATATTATGATGCTGTGCATAAAAGGAATTTTGAGCCAGCTTTATCAAGTGTTTATCCTGAGTTAGCACGACGTACTGTACATAGTCCTTTTTCAAGAAAAGATGATGATGATTTACTCAAAGTTAAAGGACAAGTATTAATGTTGCGCACCATTGAAGATAAGCAATCTGAAGATAAAAAATATGATGAATATAATGCAAGACAAGAATACTTAAAAAGTTTACACACAATGGATCCTAAAAACCCGAACTTGTTTGTTGATGATCGTAGGTGGGGACCAGCAGTTTAAATTATGGACATGGACATTGATTATCAAGTAAGGATTGAAGCATTAAAAATGGCTTATGAAGTTGGATTTAAAACAGGAGAATTGAATGATCGCCAAACTCCGGAAAATCGTTTTAAAGCTTTTAAAGAGATTATTGAATTAGCAGAATTAAATGCCAAATTTATTAAAGGAGAGGCGCTTAATTTAGATGTACGAACTTGAAAAATGTATATTTTTAGGTATTTTGCTATTTATGATATTTTATTTATGTAGAGATCTTGATAAAGAATAGAGAATAAGTTTATTATTGATTAGAGATCTTTACCCAATTTAGATCTCTACTTAAAGTAAAGTTGAGAAGTGCTTACTTTATGGATCGTCTTACCGGCAACGATGTGGCGTATTTTACTTCTCCTATTTTGATATATCGGACATGCGTAAGATCAAATAGTATGAAATGACATGTCTCCGAGACTTTATGTTATTAGGAATTTCATAAAGTATTGAAGCGCCTTACCGGCAACGATGTGGCGTACCCTTTAAATTCCCCAATAGTTATATTTTGTGAATTTTACCAAGGAGTACGCTTATGTCTTACGGACAAAACTTACCATGGGGTTTAAAGCCAACTAAATCTTTAGGGGCAGCTGCATGGAATAGTCAGACAAATCCATATCTGATTCGTTCTGGTTATGCAAATAATATTTTCAAGGGTGATCCAGTAATGATTGCTGGAACTGCCTCCACAAACCCTGATGATCAAGGTTATCTAATTAGTATCTACGATGCGATAGGTACACATGTGTTTGTTGATGTGCCAACAGTAGGTATTTTTAATGGGTGTTCTTTTGTAACGCCTACTGCAACTAATCCAATTGATCCTGCATCTCCTGGTCGACCATTTTGGCCAGCTGGTACAGTTACTTTAAACAAGATTCCAGCTGTTGCTGATGTTGTTGATGATCCTAATACAATTTTTGATGTGCAATGTAATTTAGGTACTGTAACTGGTGTGGAACAAAAGCAAGTAGGAGCGGCTTTTAATTATGTAATTCCTCAAACCGCTGATATTGTTCAAGGTAATACGAATACCGGTCAATCACTTGTAGCAATTAATAATGCTCAAAGAGGTGCAGGTACGGATACCAAGAATGTAATTTGTTTGCGAATAATTCCATCACCGCCTAATCCTGCAACTGCAGGAGCGCCTTTCAATAACGTAGAGGTATTAATTCAAAATCATCAGTACGTTCGTCGTGCTGTAGCTAGAATATAGGAGGATAAGTCATGGCATTAATTAATAGGACATCGATCCCCTCACTTTTACGCCCAGGTTTAGCGGATGTTTTTGGGGATTGGAATACATATCCAGCCTTATGGAAGGATGTATATAAGGTTTTACATTCAGAAAAAGCAGTTGAATATGAAGTTGAAATGCAAGGTTTGGGGATTGCTCAGTTAAAGGCTGATGGCGCGCCAACTTCACAAAGTTTTATGCAACAAGGTTATACAACTTCCTTTGTGCATCAATACTATTCTACTTCTTTTCCAATTACGCGTGCAGCAATTTTGGATAACTTATATCAAGCACAATTTCCGCAGCAATCATTACAATTGCGTAATAGCTTAGAAACTTTAAAGAACATTAATGCAATGTATATTTTCAATAATGCCTTTAATGTTAATTCTACGGTAAGTGATGGACAGCCATTGTGTAGTACGCATCCAATTGCAACTGGAGTACTTTCTAATACATTTAGTAATGGTGTTGGTTTTACAGAATCAGCGGTTGAAGATGCGATTTCAATAATCCGGTCATGGTATAACCTTGCTGGATTGCAGATCAATACCAGAGCTATCAAGGCATTAGTACCGCAAAAGCAGGCTTTCAATGCTGCACGTATCTTTAAATCACAATATCAAACTGGTACGGCAAATAATGATATCAATGCAATTGTCCATGATAAGTACATGCCAGGTGGTTATATTGTTAACCAATTTATAACCAATGGTAATGCTTGGTTTATTTTAACTGACTGTGATGCTTTTAGATACTATCAGCGTGAAAATCTCGATATTGATTTCATTACAGATATCATTACTGACAATATCACTGTGAGAACGTTAGAGCGTTATAGCTTTGGTTGTCGTAACTGGCGTGGTGTTTTTGGTTCACAAGGTTCTTAAAGGAGAATTGGTATGGTAGCACAATTTAGGATTCCTTTAAATATTTCTAAAGGAACAGCTGTCGCGGACGGTTATAGAATTGCTCCCGACTTTAATACACTAGGCGCAACAGGAGTTGATGCAACAGGACTATTAATTTCTGATTCATCTTATAAAAATTATGGGCCAGGAATGTTAGCAAGTCCGATTGCGACTTATAATTTTACGCCTTTTCCAACAACTGTAGGAAATATTGTTACGAATACAGCAATAACAGGGGAACAATGGTTGATATTATCAGGTGATAATGGTGCGGTTACGCGTGTTGCAGCTAGTAATACTAATATGTTCCCGCCTG
>Ga0187892_10001954_pt1 | contig 44224 bp, 33 predicted proteins | sample MA1701073metaG_FD_139345 | JGI IMG/M metagenome (GOLD analysis project Ga0187892, IMG submission 139345) | Bio-ooze microbial communities from a basaltic lava cave in the Kipuka Kanohina Cave System on the Island of Hawaii, USA - MA170107-3 metaG ... | reverse complement strand
GCCCGCGAATCTCACCGTCGGTGAGGTTCAAGGAACATCTCGCCAACCGCTCGAATCGCCCGTTCTCGTCATCCTGTGCATCAGATCGGCCTTCCAAGGCTCTGGATCATGCAACTACAGGGTGAACTTCCCATTTGTTGGCCTTCTCCCAGACCACTGTACGAGTAGCGGCTGCCTAATGAAGAAAAAAAACCGCGGCACGAGGGGAAGAGCGACGTCAAATCCGGACTCCCCCTGTCCACGATGCGCATGCACATTCCTCCGCGGCGCCAAACCGGCTTGCAATGTGCCACGAGCGTTGTTGCCGCTCTTTCGGTGCGGAGTGGTAGACGCCGCGTCTCATTCGTACGATCAACTGAGGACGCACCGTTGGCAATGATGTCCGAAAGGAAGGCTGGTACCTATTGCGATAAGCAATCGCAGTAGCTCGCTCTTGACAGCAGTAACCATGTCGGAGTCCGACTCGGCGCATCCCGAGGCGCGCCGTTTCGGGAGCCACATGACCTTCAAAGTGACGCTCTGAAGATGTGGATGCCCCCGTACCACATGGAGTAGTGCGCACTTGACCATGCCCACTCTCGCTGTCGTCATTGGCACTGCACTTAGCATCCTGGATGTACAGGCTAGTTCAGAGCCTCGGCGCTTTAGATCACCGTCAGGCAACATAACACTGTTGCAAGTACCTCTGACCAGCGACCCCGGTGGAGCAGTCGCCTACACATTACTCTCACGGTCTGCAGCAAACACGTACAATGCCAAGAGCAGTTCTCCCGAGGAGCTGACACTTCAATCCGGTGAAATTGTTCTTGGTGAGGCTATTGTATCTCCAGTGGCTAGCACTGTGTGGGTACTAGACAGCGGAAATTGCGCAATACTCTTTGGCACTTCTCCTGTTGGATGGGGCCGCATTTGCCTCAGGTACCTTTCGCGATCCGGTGTTACTTGGAGTCGGAGTTTCGACGACCTCCACCTTGGCCTTCCCTGCGCAGTGTGGAATCCCAAACGTTCCCACCATGCGTGTTGCAGAAAGTGGTGGGTCGATGAAGAAACTAACCTTGTGCTTGTGGTAACATACTGTGGCAACCTGTTAGCACTGTCCTTAGTGGACGGCAAGTCGCCGTACGCTGATGATGATATTATTAGAGTCCTGAGTGCATCATCCAACAAGTACACAATGGCGTACTTGTTGGAGTTGACCGCCAAGGAACGGCTAATTGCTATGGGTAGATATGTCCGTGGAGCATTTGAGCAATTGCCGCATATGAGCGGTAATCGCATCAGGGCGGATATTGCACAGCATCTTCTATATGGTGACGACGCATCAGCTGTCGAGGTTCTGGTGGCGATTGCGAATGACTACGATGACAGTTTCAGAGTATTCATTGCTGAGACATGTCTCCGCGTGTGGCCGGACTACGGAGGTCAGATTCTAACACGCTTATTGCTAACGCAGGCAGATAGATCGCGACCAACAGTCATTACCGAGTTACGTTGCAGCGACAGGGGCGGCATTGTTGCGTTGACTACAGCGGCGCTATTCGAGGAGGACGCGTCAGCGCTGGCAGCTGTAGACGGTTTGCGCGCAATCAGAAGCCGGCTCGCTGCCGAGGCATTGGTAGCGCTAATAGCGGCTCCTAGACGGCTTATAGCGGCAAGGGCACTGTCAGCCGTAATCACACTTGGTGGCGAGAAAGCGGGAATCGCGGTACGACTAGAAGACGGAACCGTCATTGATGACATCATAGTGTCATACTTTAGACAAGTACCATTTGAGAATGCGATTCGTGGCATCATCAATGCCATAGAGCGAAAACAGCTAACACCTGCTGAGAGAGAAGTGTACTTTGATGCCATGCGCAAATGTGCCGGTAGAGACCTTGGAAGCGATATCACCTCATGGAAGATGGAGTTTGGGTCTGATCACAAGTGAAAGCTGCGCGACCAGTCCGATAGTACTTGCTGGGTGCATCCCGTTCTTGGGGACCGTGGTCGGCTAGGCCGCGATCGCACGATCGAAGAGGGAATCGGGGTGCATCACCAACGCCCGGATCCGCGAGGACCTGGCCCCCGTCGAGGGACTCTCCTGGATCACCGCGCTCCGGGCCCCGGCGATCCAAGCGCTGGCGGAAGCGAAGCGGGTCGACCGCTCGCTCTTCGATGAACAGGATCTCGCGGAGATCACGGCTCCCGAGTATCCCAACGAACGGCTCATCGTCTGTCGGAACCCCCTCCTGGCGGACGAGCGCGCCCGGAAGCGGGAGGAGCTCCTGCAGGCCACCGAGCAGCTCCTGGCGCAGGTTCAGGCCGCCACGCGCCGGGTGCGGCGCCGACTCCGGGGGAAGGCCCAGATCGGGCTGCGGGTGGGCCGCGTGGTGAACCGCCACAAGATGGCCAAACACTTCCGGCTCCAGATCACCAGCTCGTCCTTCTCCTACGAACGACGGGCCGAGCGGATCGCGGCGGAGGCCGTGCTGGACGGCATCTATGTCATCCGGACCAACGTTCCCGCATCCGAGATGACCGGGTCCGAGGCCGTGCAGAACTACAAGCGGCTTTCCACCGTCGAGCGGGCCTTCCGTTGCATGAAGACCGTGGACCTGCACGTGCGACCGATCCATCATCGCAACGCGGATCGCGTCCGGGCCCACGTGTTCCTGTGCATGCTCGCCTACTACGTCGAGTGGCACCTGCGCCAGCGGCTCGCCCCCCTCCTCTTCGAGGACACGGACAAGGCTGTCGCGGAGAGGCTCCGCGAGTCGGTCGTCGGCCCCGCCCGCCGCTCGCCCTCGGGCGAGGCAAAGGCACTCACGAAGCGGACGGCGGAAGGCTTCCCGGTCCACAGTTTTCGTACTCTCCTCCAGGATCTAGCGACGATTGCCCGCAACCGGGTACGCGCTCGCACCTCCGCTCCGAGTGCTTCTACGGCTGCGGAATTGGAACTCCTGACGACCCCGACCACTCTCCAGAGCCGCGCCTTCGAACTCCTCGGCGTCCCGGTCGCCTTGTAGCCAGAACCGCTACACACGCCATCCGCTCAAACACATGCGCCGCATTGCCTTGCGTTCTGATTCCAAGGGGGAACTTCGGGTTAGAGCAGGCCCGGCACGCAAGCCGGCGGCACTCCAACGGCGACAGGACCTCCGCAGGGTCCGGGCGAGATGAAGACGATGCTGATGCTGCCGGGGGGCACGCCGAAGGAGAAACAGAGCGGGGCGCGCCCGGGGGCCAGGCGAGCGTGCTCGCGATGCTGCCGACGCCCGGGTGGCCCGGGCCGACCACGGCGCAACCGCTGGGGCCGGCGACGGCGCACTGGGCGGAGACGGAAGGCTGGAGGAGCGCGACGGCGGCGAGGAAGAAAGCGAACCACTTCATGGGACACCTCGTGAACTCCTGAGGGATCTTCGAGACCTTTCCAGAGTACGCAGCGGGGCAGGAAGGCCGCCTGGGACTGGCGCGAAGGACGCACGGGTTTTCGCGCTGGCCTGGTTCGCGGAGTTCGCCTGCGCCTGAGGGGCGGCCGCTTCATCCGGACCTGCGCAGGCGCAGGCTGTTCCCGACCACGGTGAGCGAGGAGAGCGCCATTGCGGCGCTCGCGAGCACGGGGTTCAGCGTCCAGCCGGCGAGCGGATGGAGGACGCCCGCCGCGACCGGGATCAGGAGCACGTTGTAGAGGAAGGCGAACGCGAGGTTCTGGCGGATCACGCGGAGCGTGGCGTGGGCGAGCAAGAGCGCGACCGGGATCGCCGAGGCGCGCCCGGTCACGATCGTCACGTCCGCCGCCGCGCGCGCGGCCTCGGCGCCGCCGCCCATCGCGATCCCGAGGTCGGCGGCGGCCAGCGCCGGCGCGTCGTTGATCCCGTCCCCGACCATCGCGACCACCGCGCCCGAGCGCTTGAGCTCGCGCGCGAGGTCCGCCTTGGCGTCCGGCCGCACGCGCGCGCGGACCTCCTCGATCCCCACGTGGCGCGCCACGATCCCGGCCACGCGCGGCTGGTCGCCGGTCACGAGCCAGGCGCGGAGCCCCATCCGGCGGAGCGACGCGACCGCGGCGGCCGCGTCCGGCTTCAGCCGGTCCACGACGCCGAGCACGCCCGCCGCTTTCCCGCCGATCGCCACGAGCACGACCGTGTGCCCCGCGGCCGCGAGCCGGTCGGCCTCGGCCTGGAGCGGCGCCAGGTCCACGCCCTGCTCCGCGAGGAACTCGGCGGTCCCCGCCAGGAGCGGCGTCCCGGCGACGGTCGCCGAGAGCCCGCCCCCCGGGTGCGCGCGCACGGCGCCCGCCTCGTGGGGGGGCAGGCGGTCCGCCTCCGCGCGGCGCGCAATCGCGGCGGCGAGCGGATGCTCCGACTGCCGCTCGGCGGCGGCGACGCGCGCGAGCAGGTCCCGCGGGTCCGTCCCGGGCACCGACCAGACCACGACGACCTCGGGCCGCCCTTCGGTGATCGTGCCGGTCTTGTCGAGGAGCACGGTGTCCACGCGGCGCGCGCGCTCGAGCGCGGTCGCGTCGCGGAAGAGGATGCCCAGCTCGGCGCCCCGGCCGGTGGCGGCCACGAGCGCGGTGGGGGTCGCGAGCCCGAGCGCGCAGGGGCACGCGATCAGGAGCACGCTCACGGCGGCGTTGAGCGCGCGGGCAAGACGGGGCTCGGGCCCCCAGAGCGCCCATCCGGCCGCGGCCGCAAGCGCGACGACGCAGACGGCCGGGACGAAGACGGCCGCAATCCGGTCGGCCAGCCGCTGCACGCGAGCCTTGGAGGCCTGCGCCTCGCGCACGAGCCGGACGATCTGCGCGAGCGCGGTGTCGCGCCCGACGCGGGTGGCCTCGACGAGCAGCGCGCCGGTCCCGTTCACGGTGGCGCCGGTGACCGGGTCGCCGGGGCGCTTCTCGACGGGGATCGGCTCGCCCGAGAGCAGAGCCTCGTCCACGGCGGAGGTCCCCTCGAGCACGCGTCCGTCCGCGGGGATCCGCTCGCCGGGGCGGATCCGCATCCGATCCCCCACGCGGACCTGCGCGGGGGCGAGGTCCGTCTCTCGGCCGTCCCGGAGCACGTGCGCCACGGGGGCGGCGAGCGCAGCAAGCCGCCGGAGCGCCTCGCCGGCGCTGCCCTTGGCGCGTTCCTCGAAGAAGCGTCCGAGGAGGACGAGCAGCACGATGGCCGCCGCGGCCTCGTAGTAGACATGCGCCCGCCCGTCGGGGCCCTGGAAGGCCTCGGGAAAGAAGGTCGCCGCGGCGCCGCCAAGAAAAGCGGCGAGCGTCCCGAGTGCGATCAGCGTGTTCATGTCGGCGCTCCCGCGACGGAGCGCGGCCGCGGCGCCGGCGAGGAAGGGCCAGCCGGAATAGAGGACGACCGGGAGCGTCGCGAGCAGGAGCGCGGGGTCGCGTCCGGGGAAGTGGACGTGCGCCATCGAGATCACGATCACGGGGATGCCGAGGAGCGCCGCGACCACGAGGCGCCGGGTCAGGTCGGCCGCGGCGCGGGAGCGGACGGCGCGGGCGTCGTCGAGTTCGTCCTCGGCGAGCGGCGCGGCGTCGTAGCCCGCCTCCCGGACGGCCGCGACGAGGCGCTCGGGCTCGGGCGCCCCCCAGACGCGGGCCTCGCCGGAGAGGAGGTCCACGCTCGCGCGCTCCACGCCCGGCACGCCCTGGAGCGCGGACTCGACGCGCCCGACGCAGGAGGCGCAGTGCATCCCCCGGACGGCGAGCCGCGTGCGCGCGGCGCGCGACGGGGAGTCCTTGCTCGCAGGCGGGGCGGGCATGGGGCCAAGCGTAGAACGGATCGGGTATGGCTGCCAGGGTCATGAAAGGGGTCAGGACCCGCCGCGGGTCCTGACCCCTTGGGGTGTCATGCGGACCGGTCGGAGGACCGGGGATCAGAGCACGAGCAGGTAGCCGTCCGTCAGCCGCCCGCAACCGACGGCGGGGTTGAAGGACACTCCCTGGATGCAGAACGGGAAGCCCGTCCCCCGCAAGCCCGGCGGGATCAGGAGGCAGAGCGAGGCCGGCGCTCCCGCGGCGATGGTGAAGACGGCCACGGGGGCCGGATAGAGCAGTCCCGGCGCGCAGGCCGGCGGCACTCCAACGGCGACAGGAGCTCCGCAAGGTCCAGGCGAGATGAAGACGATGCCGACGCTGCCGGGGGGCACGCCGAAGGAGAAGCAGAGCGGGGCGGCGCCCGGGGGCCAGACGAGCGTGCTCGCGATGCTGCCGATGACCGGGTGGCCCGGGCCTACCACGGCGCAGCCGCTGGGGCCGGCGACGGCGCACTGGGCGGAGACGGAAGGCTGGAGGAGCGCGACGGCGGCCAGGAAGAGCGGGAACCACTTCATGGGGCTTACCTCCTGAGTGACATCTTTTCGGACCTTTCCAGAGTACGCAGCGGGACAGGGACGCTTCCGGGGACAGCCGCGAAACCAGGAAGGCGAGGGCATCGGCTACGTCCAGGGTCCACGGAGCCGGCCCGCTGACGCCGGCTCCCGACGCCCTGGTCGCGACCGTGCAACCGTAGGTCGTGAGCTCAACGGATCGTCACCTGGAGGCCGGGAGTGGTCACGATCGTCTGCGGCGTCGGGCCGATCACGACGGCCTGGAAGTAGAGGTCGAGCCCGTGGAGCGCCGGCTCGGGGGGGATGACCAGGGGCACAGGGTGGAGACCCAGCGGATCCGTGATCCCGGGGAAGGGGAGCAGCACGAGCGGGTCGATCAGGAGAAAGGACGTGGGCTGGAGGGGGATCGGAAAGCCGGCCGGCCCGAAGGACAGGAACACGATGTCGGACACGCCCTGGAGCTGCCCATGGAGAGTGAGCGGGAACGGGCCGCCGACCTGCGGGACGATCGGGAGGTGCAGGAAGGGCGCCTTGCCGTCGGGGAGCGAGTCGCCGAGGCCATAGCTCGCGCCGCCGAAGAGGGGCTGCATGCCTCCCCAGAGCTCCAGGGGCAGGAACTCGGGCGGGATGTTGTGGGAGAAGTCGACCGCCTGCACCCGCCGGCCGTCCTGCATGTGGTCCATCCCGAGCCCGGGGAGCTGGATGCGCCGGTCGAGGTTGCTGGGCACCTCCACGTCCTCCACCTTGAAGCCCTGGGACTCGAGCATCTGACGCACCCGCTGCTTCACCTGCTCGGGCGTCTCCCCCTGGTTCAAGGGAATCTGAACGTGGACCGGGATGCGTTCCCGCTGGCCGTTGACCACCCGCTCCGTCTCGGCGGTCACCACGATCGTCCCCGCGCGCGGGCAGGGCTGGTTCCCGGGCGGGACGGGGATCGCGCCGCCGGCCTGCTTCACCGGCGGCGCTGCGTTCGGCTCGACCCCCGTCCGCACCCCCTGGATGCCGGAATCGGTGCTCCCCATCCCGCCCCCCGTGGTGAGCGGCGCGCCGCCCGGGCCGGCCGTGACCGTCACGGTGTTCGGGCCGGGGCGTTCGACCGCGAAGCCCCGGCTCCGGAGGCCGTCCTCGACGGCCTGGGTGAGGCCCGTCGAGCCGGTCCCCGGGGGCACCCCCACGAGCACGGTCTGCCCTCCGACCTGGACCCCGACCTGACCGTTGCCGGTGGTCGTCTGGCCGGGGGGGAAGGTGAACGAGACCCGCTGCCCCCCCTGGGCCCAGGTGGATGCAACCAGCAGAGGGAGCGAGGAGACGAGGAGAAGAAGTCTGAAGCGGCTCATGGGACGACTCCTTTCGGGGTTGCGCGTTCTTCCGGACACCCCTGCTAGCGGAGTCGCACCGGGGAATGTGACCGGCCGGGGGGCCTTACCGGCGCAGAGCGCGGAGCGCGCGGGAGACGCGGAGCAGCGCCTGGTCCCCGAGCTGAGGGTCGCGCGAGAGCTCCTCGAGCAGCCGCACCAGCGCTTCCTTGCGACCGGTGCGCTGCGCGATCCGGGTCACGGTCGGGAGGATCTCGGGCGCCTGCCCGCGGTCCTCCCGGAGCGCCGCGAGGCAGAGCCGCTCGCCCTCGTCCACGTCCCGGACCTCCGGGTGCTTCTCGAAGAAGGCGCGGCACTCGGCGCACTCCTCCTCCTTGGAGCCGGTGACCAGCCAGGCCAGCGCCACCCTCGCCCTGTTCTCGCCCGGATGCTCCTCCAGGATGCTGCGGTACTCGTCGCGCGCCTCGAACAGCCGGTGCGCGCTGTCCAGCGAGAAGACGAGGTTGTAGCGGTCCTGGAGCTTCGCCGAGTCCCTCGCCAGGATGCTGCGGAAGAGGGCCTGGGCCTCCTCGGACCGGCCGTTCTTGTCGAGGAGCGTCGCGTGGACGCGCAGCAGCGTCGACGACGCCCCCTCTCCAGCCGCCTCGAGCGCCTTCGTCGAGGCCTCGAGCCCGGGCTGGAACCGGCGCAGCTCGAAGCACGCGCGCGCGAGCCCGCCCCAGGCGCCCGCGTGCCGCGCGCCGCGGTCGATCCCCGCCGTGTAGGCCTCGAGCGCCTCCGGCCATCGATCGCGCTCAGCGAACACCCGCGCCAGCTCGAGCCGGAGCGCCGCCGAGCCGGGGAGCTGGCGGACCGCGACCGTCAGCTCCCGCTCGGCCTGGTCGAGCGCGCCGGCGCGGCGGGCCGCGACCCCCAGCAGCACCACGGCGACGATCGACCGCGGCGCCGCGGCGACCGCCCTCCCGAAGGCCAGGGCGGCGCCGGCCGCGTCCCGTTCCTCGAGCCGACGCCGCCCCTCGGACAGGCTCCCGGAGAGCCCGCGATCCGCCTCTTCGACCGGCTTCCCCGCGAGGAATCGGGCGATGGGATCGTCCGGCGCGAGCACGAGCAGCTCCTGCCCCGCCTGCGTCGCGCCCGGCCAGTCCTGCTCGGCCAGCGCCATGGCGGCCCGCTCCTCCAGCGCGCGGAGCCGCGGATCCGGCTCCCGCCCGCGCGCGGCCCAGAGGCCGACGGCGCCGAGGAGGACCACGACGGCCGCCGCCTGGAAGAGGCCGCGTCGGCGGAGGACGAGGTCGTCGAGGCGGTGCGCCAGGGCCGGCGGCCCCACGAGCGGAGCCGCGCCGGCCACGAAGGCCTCGAGCGCGTCGGCCAGCTCCGCCGCGCTTCCCGGCCGGCGCTCCTTCCGGAAGGCGGTCGCTCTTCGCACGATCCACTCGAGCGGGGGCGGGATCGAGCGGTCCAGGGTGCGGATGGGAGGGAGCGGCCGGCGCCGCACGGAATCGAGCACCTGCAGCGACTCGCTGCCGGGATGGGGGGGCTCGAGCGTGAGCAGCTCGAAGAGCACCGCGCCCAGGCCGTGGACGTCCGTCCGCGCGTCGGCCCGGCCGCCCCGGGCCTGCTCGGGCGCCATGTAGTGGGGGGTGCCCAGGATCTCGCCGCTGGTGGTGAGCGTCGCGCCGGCCTCGTCCCCCGCCAGCCCGAAGTCGATGAGCACCGGGCCGCGCGCGGTGAGGAGGACGTTGCTCGGCTTGAGGTCGCGGTGCAGGAGCCCCTCGCCGTGCGCCGCCGCCACCGCCCGCGCGACCGCGGCCACCACGCGCGCCGAGCGCACCGGCGCGGAGCCCTCCCCCGGGAGCTCGAGGTCGGCGACGCGGGGCCGGCGTCCTTCCGCCCCGGCCCGGGCCCGCGCGCGCGCCAGGGCCTGCGCCAGCGACTCGCCCTCCAGGCACTCCATCACGAGAAAGGGGGAGTCGCCCAGGAAGCCGGTCTCGATCACCGAGACGATGCCCGGGTGCTGGAGGCGCCGGAGCGCCTCCCCCTCGCGGCGGAAGCGGGCCACCGCGCGCTCGCTCACGAGCGCGGCCGGAGCGAGGAGCTTGAGGGCCAGGGGCGGACCCCCTGCTTCGCGCGGCAGCACCTTGAGCACGCGGCCCATCCCGCCGCGTCCCAGCTCGCCCACGACCCGGTAGCCGGCGATCACGGGCGGGAGGTCCTGAGGCGTCGAGGGGAGGAGCGCCTCGGCGCGCGCGACGGAGCCGAGCGCCCGGGCCAGCTCGGCGCCGGCTTCGGGGTGCTCGGACGCGAACCGCTCGGGGGTGAGCGACTCGCCGGCCTCGCGGCGCTCCACGAACTCCGCGAGCAGCTCCTCGAGCCGCTCGCGGGTCACGGCCCGGGCTCCTCGTCCACCAGGAGCGCCAGCTTCGCGATCGCGCGCGAGAAGAGCTTCCGCGCGGCGGCGTCGTTCCTGCCCAGGCGCCCGGCGGCCTCCTTGCTCGAGAGACCTTCGACCCGCCGGAGCAGGATGATCTCGCGCATCTCGGGCGGGAGCTTCTGGAGCGCGCGCTCCAGCCTCTCGAAGCGCGGCGCATCGTGGTAGGTGGGCGGAGAGGCGGCGTCCGGGATCGCGTCGGCCATGGTGTCGGTCAGGGGGACGCCGCCCGAGCGTTTCCGTGCGCCGTAGGTGTCGGCCCGGTCGCGGATCTTGTTGAGGGCGAGGCGGTGCAGGAAGGCCCGGAGCCCTCCCTCGCCCCGGTCCGTGAAGCGCGGGAGCGCCTTCACGGCCTCGAGCAGCGCGCTCTGGAGCACGTCCTCGCTCTCGAGGGAGGCGCGGAGCCGGGGGCCGAGGCCCTGCCGGATCGCGAACAAGAGCTCGTCGTGATGGCGCTCGTAGAGCCGGCGCCAGGCCCCCTGGTCCCCGGCCTGCGCCCGCGTGACGAGGTCCACCGTTTCGCGTTCGGTCGGGGCCGGGGGGAAGGGGTCCATGGGAGCCTCGCAGAATCGGGCCCCATGATAGCCCGCGCTTGCGGTTCGTAGCCACCAGTGGCTACCATGCGCCCATGACTTCCAAGCGAGTCGGAATCAAGGATCTCAAGAACAACCTCAGCCGATACCTCCGTCTCGTCCGCGAGGGGGGACACGTGCTGGTCACGGACCACGGGGACGTCGTCGCCGAGATCCGCCGACCCGTATCGGAGCCTTCGGGCCTGCTCGAGGAATGGGAGCGGACCGGGGTCGTGATCCGGCCGACCGCGCGGAAGCGTCCCCTGCCTCGCTCTCCGGTCCGATCGCCGAAGGGCACGGCCACGAGGATCCTGGACGCATTGCGAGGCGATTAGGAGTTGGCCTCGATCTACGCGGAGAGTTCGGTGGTTCTCACCTGGCTCCTGGGCGAGCCCCGGGCCGACGAATTCCACTCCATCACGATTCGAGCCGACAGCGTCGTCTCTTCCGTGCTGACGATCGTCGAGGTCCGACGCGGCCTCCTCCGAAGGGAGAAGGAGGGCGGTCTTTCCCTCGAAGCGCGCTCCCGCCTGGACCGGCTCCTGACCCGGGCATGTTCTCAGTGGCACCTGATGGAGATCACCCCGGAGGTCCGGGCCCGGGCGGAACAGGTCTTCCCGGTCGAGCCGGTGCGGACCCTGGACGCCCTGCACCTCGCCACGGCCCTTCACTTCGCCCGCGCCTTTCCGGGGCTCCAGATCGCGAGTTTCGACGGGCGGGTGCGCGGGAACGCGCGGGCCCTCGGGCTCGGCCCCGCCGAGCCGGCCCGCTGACGCCGGCTCACTCCCGACCTACGGTTGCACGAAGAGGGGGTTCGGACCCGCGACCGGTCCCGACCCGGCTCTACTTCCTCCGGTGCTTGTCGAACCAGGCCTGGAGGTAGAGCTGCTGGAGGAGCTGGTGGCTCGGCCGCCGCCAGCCGTGGTACTCCTCGGGCATCCGGACCAGGAGCGTCTCCTTCTTCAGCAGCTTGAGCGCGCGGTAGTACTCCTCGCTCTGCGAGATCGGAGTCCGCAGATCGGCCTCGCCCGTCATCACCATCGTCGGCGTCTTCACGTTCGCCACGTAGTGGAGCGGCGAGCGCAGCGCGTACTCCATCGGGTCCTCCCAGGGGAGCTTCCGGAACTGGTCGTACCACATCGTCCCGTCCGTCGTCCCCACGAACGAGTGCCAGTTGATCACCGGCCGCATCGAGACCGCCGCCGCGAAGCGGTCCGTGTGCCCGACGATCCAGGCGGTGAGCACGCCTCCGCCGCTCCCCCCGCACACGAACAGGTTCCGCTCGTCCACGAACCCGCGCGCCACCGCCGCGTCCACGCCCGCCATCAGGTCGTCATGGTCCTTCCCCGGGTAGGCGTGCTGGATGCCGTTCACGAACTCCTGCCCGTAGCCCGTGCTCCCCCGCGGGTTCAGGTAGAGGACCACCGTCCCCAGCGCCGCGAAGTTCTGCCACGGCCAGCTGAACCCCACGTCGTACATCGACCACGGACCGCCGTGGATCCAGAGCAGCATCGGGTACTTCTTCGCCGGGTCGAAGTCGGGCGGCTTCACCAGCCACCCCTGGATCCGGAGCCCGTCCGCGGACGTCGCCCACAGCTCCTCGACCTCGCCGAGCCGCACCCCCCGGAGCACGTCCTCGTTCACGTCCACGAGCACGCGCGCCGAGCCGTTCGATCCGCCCGGCGGGATCACCACGAGCCGCCCCGGCTCCCGCGGCGTCGAGCGCACCGCGGCGATCGTCCCGTCGCGCGCCACCGAGAAGCCGTCGAGCACCTGGACGCCCTCCGTCACCCGGCGCGGGCTCCCCTCGAGCGGCGCGAACCAGAGGTTCGCCGAGCCCCGCTCGCGCACCAGGTACGTCACCCCGGACGAATCGTCCGCCCAGGTCACCTCGCGCGGGGAATCGGGAAGGTCCCCCACCCAGAGCCGCCGCCGCCCGCCGTCCGCGTCCATCACGTAGAGGCTCGCGAGGTGATGCGTGGCGCGCCGCTCGTCGTAGCCCGTGTAGGCGATCCACTTCCCGTCCGGCGACGCCGACGGGAAGCGGTCCGGGCCGGCGCGGTCGGTGAGCGCCCGCGGCTCGCCGCCGTCCAGCGGGAACGCGTGGACCTCCGTGTCCCCGCGCAGGTATTCGGCGTCCGGCTTCCGGATCGCCGCGACGTAGAGCTCCTTCCCGTCGGCGGACCACTCGGGGGACTGGTGGTCGTACTTGCCCGTGGTCACCTGCCGCGGCGTCCCGCCGGCGCGCGCGTCCACCACGAAGGCGTGGCGCCACCCGCGGGGGATCGGGCCCGACCCGTCGCGCGCCCACGTGAGCCGGTCCACCAGCACGGCGCCTTTCGCCCACTGCGCGCCCTCGGGCTTCTCGGGGAGCTTCACCTTGAGCGGCGGCTCCTTCTCCGGGACCTCCATCGTGAACGCGAGCCACCGACCGTCGGGGGACCACGCGAGGTCGCCCGGCGTCTTCTCCACGTTCGTGAGCTGCGCGGTCTCTCGGGTGTCGAGCCACATCACGTGGACCTGGGTCGCTCCCTCGCGCTCGGAGAGGAAGGCCAGGCGCTTCCCGTCGGGGGACCAGGCCGGCGACGTGTCCCGCCCGAGCGAGCCTCCGGTCAGCTCGCGGAGCCGGCCGTCCTCCACGTCCACGAGCCAGAGCGAGCTGGCCGCGCGGTCCTTGACCCGGTCCACCCGGCTCCGCGCGAACAGCACCCGTTTCCCGTCGGGCGAGATGCGCGGGCTCGAGACCGACTCCATGTCGAAGAAGGTCTCCTTGGTCAGGAGGCCCGGCTTCGGCGCGTCGCCGGCGTCCTCGGCATCGCCGGCCGCCGCGGCGGCCGGAGCGAAGGCGAGGAGCATTGCGAGGATCATCCGGTTCGCGTGCATGGCCACCTCCGTCGGGCTCCCCCCTCCCGGGGCGGCGATTCTATGCGGCCTTTCCCGCCGGCGGGCTCCCGCCTACAATCGCCCGCGTTCGCCAGGGCGCACGGCGGGCGGCGGCCTCGAGGAGATCGGCGAGTGTGTCATGCAGCTTCTCTCGCCCCAGCCTTCCCGTGAACGCGTGGGCTTCCTGGTCCCGCGCTGGAACGACCGGCCCGACCCGCAGGTCCAGGGCCTCCCCTTCCGCACCTTCCCCGTGGCCGGCGCTCTCTACCACGCCGGCTTCGAGGTCGTGTACTGCGACCAGGACCGCGACCTGGATCGCGCGGGCGAGTGGGACGAGCTCATCGAGCGCCTCGAGCCGTGCCGGATCGCCTTCTTCTGGCTCAGCGACTTCGAGCCGCTCCTCCAGATCACGAACCTCCTCAAGATCGCCGCCCGGCTGAAGGAGCGCCTCCCCGCGCTCCGGCTCGCGGCGGGCGGGGAGATCCTGGGCGTGCTCCCGCTCGAGGCGCTCGACACCTCGGGCCCGATCGACTTCTTCCTGCGCGGCTACGGCGACACGGGCGCGCCGCGCCTCGTCGAGGCGGTGCGCGGGGAGACGCCGTTCGACGAGGTCCTCGGGCTGGTCTGGAACGACGGGAGCCGCCGCTACAACCCCGAGCCGCTCGTGGAGCGCATGCGTCCGGAGCACCTCACGCCCTACCGCCTGCTGGACCTCTCGGCCTATGTCCAGCGCGGCGGCATCTTCGGGAACGGCCTCGGCACGCTGCTGGTCGGGAGCGGCCGCGGCTGCGCCAAGCGGTGCGACTTCTGCTACCACGGCAATCACCGCCTCTCGGTGCTGTCGGCCCCGGACCTCCTGGACCTCGTCGCCCTCCTCCATGAGCGCACCGGGGTCCGCCAGTTCCACCTCGCGGAGCTCGACTTCCTCGCGAGCCGGGAACGCGCTCTCGAGCTGGCGCGCCGGTGGCGCGCGCGGCTCCCGGGCTGCATCTGGTTCTCGCTCGCCTCGGTGGTGGACGGCATCGGGCTCGACGAGGCGGAGCTGGCCCTCCTCGCGGCAGGGGGCTGTCGCAAGCTCGAGCTGGGGACCGAGAGCGGCTCCGGGGGGGTGCTGCGCGCGATGGGGAAGCGTCACACACCCGGGGACGCGCTCGAGCTGAGCCGGCGCCTCCTCCGCCACGGCATCGTCCCCATGCACAACTTCCTCTTCGGCACCGTCGGGGAGACCGAGGAGGACCGTCGCGAGAGCCGGACCCTGATCCGCCGGCTGCTCGAGCTGGACGAGCGCGTCGTCCTCACGTTCCGCATCTACCAGCCGCTCTGGGAGACCCCGATGGGGGAGGAGGCGCTGGCGCGCGCGCCCGGATATCCGCGCCGCATCGACGAGCTCCTGGCGCATCGCCACGAGTACGGTGAAGAGGACCGGCACGCGATGGGCTGGCTCGACGCCGCCGTGGAGCGGCGGATCAAGCGGATGGTGTTCCACGACCTGCCGCTCGCGGCCAGCCGCCTCCAGGTGCCGGGGCGGTTCCCTTCCCTGGCCTATCGCGGGCTGCGCGGCCTGGCGCGCGCGCGGCTGCGTTGGGGCACCGCCGGCGACGCCCTCGACCGGTGGCTCTACCGGCGGCTCGTGGCGCGGACGCTCGACCACACCTTCCGCTGCGGTTCCGCATGAGGATCGCGTCGCTGGGCCGGACCGGTCTCAAGGTCTCGCGCCTCTGCCTGGGCACGATGACCTTCGGCGCCGCGCGCTTCGGGTGCGACGAGGCGACGGCGCTCAGGATCGTGCACCGCTTCCTGGACGCGGGCGGGAACTTCCTGGACACGGCCGACATCTACGGCGCGGGAGCGAGCGAGGAGATCGTGGGCCGCGCGATCCGGGGGCGGCGCGACGCGGTCGTGCTCGCCACCAAGGTGGGCGGACCCATGGGGCCGGGGCCGAACGACATCGGCCTCTCGCGGCGGCGCATCCTGCGCGCGCTGGACGAGAGCCTGCGCCGCCTCGCGACGGACCACGTGGACCTCTACCAGGTGCACGGCTGGGACCCGACCACGCCGCTCGAGGAGACGCTCCGGGCGCTGGGAGACGTCGTCCGCGCCGGCAAGGCGCGCCATCTCGGGTGCTCGAACTTCGCGGCCTGGCAGCTCATGAAGGCCAACGCGCTCGCGCGCGAGCTGGGCACCGCGCGCTTCGACGCGCTCCAGCCGCAGTACTCGCTGCTCGCGCGGCACGTCGAGCGCGAGCACCTGCCGCTCTGCGTCGAGGAGGGGATCGCGGTGCTCCCCTGGGGGCCGCTCGCGGGCGGGCTCCTCGCCGGCGCGGCGGGACCGGGCGCGCGGGCGCGGGCCGAGCCGATGTTCCCCGAGGCGGAGCGGCGGCCCGTCGTGGCCGCGCTCGAGGAGGTCGCGGGGGCGCTCGGGACGGGGCCCGGGCCGGTGGCGCTCGCGTGGCTGCTGGCGCAGCCCGGGGTCACCGCGCCGGTCTTCGGCGCCCGCACGCCCGCGCAGCTCGAGGAGAACCTCCCGGCCGCGGACCTCGAACTCCCCGCCGAGGCGCTCGCGCGCCTCGACCGGGCCTCGGCGCTCCCGCGCGTCCATCCCTACGACCTCCAGGAGGAGGTACGGAACCTGGCGCGGCGGATGGGGCTTCTGCCCCGGCTCCCGTCCGGTTGACGCCGGCCCCCGGCGGCCTATCGTTCCCGGCCGTGCGCTTCCCGACCGACTCCCGCTGGCGTCGCCTCCGGCGCGGGACGAGCCTCTTCCTGCTCTTCGGCTCCCTCGGCATCGCGCTGATCTGGGTCCCGATCGTGCTCGCGGGCGGCGTCACGATCCCGGGCGCGACCGACACCTATGGCTCCACGCACCTCCAGTCGCCCCTGCTCCTCCTCTGGATCGGGCTGGGGCTCCGCGCCTGGCTGAACGGCGGGCGCGAGGGGCGCTTGCGCTGGTGCCGGGGCACGATCGCGATCGCGGCGGCCCTCCTGATCCTGACGCTCCCGTTCACGGGACGCGCCGAGGAGATCTTCTGGACCGCGCTCTACGCGAACGTCCTCGCGTGGGTGTTCCTGTTCCCGTGGGCCGACCGCCGCGTCCTCCCTCCGTCCGGCGTGCTGGTCCCGCTGGTCCTCTTCACGGCCTGGGCCTTCGTGGCCGCCCTCCTCTCCGCCGACCGCCGCTACTCGATGAAGGTCGTCCGCCAGGACCACCTCGCGTTCCTCGCGCTCTTCGTCCCCGCGTGGCTGGCCGCCTCCTTTCCCGCGGGCGCCCGCCGCGCGCACGTTGCCTTCCTGGCCGCGCTCGGCCTCACGCTCGCCTACGGCTTCTTCCACTTCGGCGGCGCCGGCGAGCCCTACTTCCGGTCCTCGTTCGACCGCTACAACCGGTTCGGGCTGTTCCTCGACGTCACGCTGCCGCTGGCCGGCGCGGCTCTGATCGGCGGCCGGTCGGTGACGGGGAGGCTCGTCTCCAGCGCGCTCCTGATGCTGGGCGCGGCCGCCGCGGTGCTGGCGAAGTCCAAGGGCACGCTGCTGGTCGTGCCGCCGGCGCTGCTCCTGGTCGGTCTCCTCGAGCGCCGCCGGCTGCTCTTGCCGCTCCTCCTCGCGGGCGCGGCCGCCGTGGCCGCGTGGTTCGTCCCGGGGCTCCCGCTGCGCCAGGAGGTCGGGCGGTACTTCAGCGCGACCGACTGGCTCGCGTCGGGCCAAGACGCGCCGCTCCGCTTCCGCCCCGACGCGTGGCGGGCCGGACGCGACATGGTGCTCGAGCGGCCGCTCGCCGGCTTCGGCCCGGGGCGCCAGCACTTCCAGCGCTGGTTCCGCGAGCACCGCTGGCGCGCGGGGGTCGAGGAGCTGCGCCACACGCACAATACGATGCTGCAGGTGGCGGTGGAGACGGGCGTCCCGGGCGCGCTGTTCGCCCTCTGGCTCTTCGGCGCGCTGCTCTGGGCCGCCGTGCGTCGCGTGCGGCGGGCGCGCACGCCCGGGGAGCGGACGGCCGCGGCCGGCTTCCTCGCGGGTCTCGCGGCGCTCCTGGCGCACGGCTTGGTCGCGCATCTCTACTATCCTCCGACCGGCTTCCTCCTCTGGCTCGCGGCCGCCGCCGCGGTCGGGCCTCGGGACGACTCGTGCGCGGTCCCGGGTGCCTTGAAACCCCGCGCCTCTTGAGGCCCAATAGATGCATGAAGATCGAGGAGGAGCGGCCGCCGATCGACCCCGAGTGGCTCCGGGATTTCGAGGCCTCTCTGCGCCGATCCCTCCGGGACCGCCTCGACTACAGCTTCATCCACACCTACAAGCCCGTGCTCGACGACGCGCCCTACCGCACCTTCGAGACGATGGAGGAGTACCGGCGCTGGTGTCGCGAGAACCTGCCAGCCTGGCTCGGTTATGGCTGATCGGGCCTTCTCCTACCGGCAGGGGGAACTCATCGCCGAGGAGTTCCGGCGGCACGGCGTGGAATACCTGTTCATCGGCAAGTCGGGCGCGATCTTCCATGGGTTCCCGGACACGACCCAGGACGCGGACCTCTTCCCGGAAAAGTCGCCCGAGAACGGCCGGCGGATCGCTGCGGCTCTGCGCCACCTGGGCTTTCCCGTTGACGCACGATTGGAGTCGGACCTCGTCGCGGGGAAGGACTTCGTGCAGCTCCGCACGGGTCCCTTCGATCTGGACCTGGTCTTCGCTCCCGACGGAATCGAGACCTATGGGGAAGCGCGCAGCCGGGCCTTGATGATCGATGGCCGGTTCCCGGTGGCTTCCCTGGACGACATCATCAGGAGCAAGCGGGCGACCAATCGCGCCAAGGACCGCGAGACCCTCCCCCGGCTCGAAGCGTTCGCGGCGTACCTGCGCTCGCGACCGTCGGGACGAGACCCCTCACCGCAGGAGCCCGGCCAGCGACCCTGACGCGCGTCGCGCGGCCTCGTGCAGCGCGGCGATCCGGGGCGCGAGCGCGGCGCGCGAGGCGTCACCCTGATCGAGCAACCCGCGCAGCGACTCGTCCACGCGCTCGCGGGTGACGGCGCCGAGGGGGAGCGAGCCGCCCGCGAGCCCGAGCCGGTCGAGGAGGCCGCGCACCTTCGGGTGGTATTCGATCCCCGCGACCGGCACGCCCGCCGCTGCCGCGAAGACCAGCGAGTGCATCCGCATCCCGAGCACGGCCCGGCACCGCCCGAGCGCGGCCCGCGTGAGGTCGAGATCGCGCGCCGGGAGGAGCGCCGCGCCTCCCGCCCCGAGCCGCCTCGCCGCGTCGGCCAGAAACGGCTCGTCCTTCACCGCCGTGGGAACGAGCAGGAGCGCGGCGCCGGCCCGCCGCGCCGCCGCTGCCGCGCCGGCGATCGCCGCGTCGGCCAGCGCGTCGGGATCGATCACCGGCGCGTCCGGCTGAAACCTCCCGCCGAAGCGGTTCAGGTTCACGCCCACGAGCGCCCGCCCCGCGAGCCCGCGCTCCTTGAGCCACGACTCGATCGGCGCGGGGTCGGGCTCCGGCAGCAGGAACGCGGTGTCGGCCCCGTCCCGCGCTACGGTCGCGACCCCGAGCGCCTCCAGAACCCGCCGGTCGGCGGGATCGCGGAGATGAACGACCTCGTGGGCGGCGAGCGCCACGCGCATCAGCACGCGCCCGAGCCGCCGCGTGGGCGGCGCGATCCCCACGTTGAACCCGACGACGGGGACCCGCCGCGCGCGCAGGAGGCGCGCGAGCGGCGCCACCGACGAGACGAAATTGATCCGGAAGTTCCAGAGCTGCTGGTCGAAGAAGATCCCCGCCGTGGTCAGCATCGCGCGCGACTCCGAGGCGGCACGAACGACCGCGGGCGTGAGGAAGCGGAACCGCCCGGTCGGCACCCCCTCGACGCCCGGCCAGAGCCGCTGGGCGGCCTCCGGGTCGGGCGCCGGCATGCGGATGCGCGCCTCCGGGCAGACCCGCCGGACCTCCGCCACCACCGCCCGCAGCACCGCGACGTCCCCCAGGTTTCCGCCCCCGGCCGAGCCGAGGACCGTCACCAGGGCGGTCATCGCGCCGGCATCCCCAGGACGAAGTCCGCCGGCGGGTCCTGCCCCGCCACCACCCGGCCGTCGATCCGGAGCTCCCTCAGGTCTCCCGCCGCGACCCGGTCCAGCGAGCCGTCCGCGCGGAGCCGCACGAGCAGCACGCCCCGGAAGCGCGCCTCGAGCGCGTGTCCGTCCAGGTCGCGCGCGACCCGCGCCTCGGGCCCGCCCGCGAGCGAAGCCCGATCCACCAGCACCAGCGAGCCGTCGAGGAGCCGCGACCCTTCGGGGAAGCCGGTGGGCGCGACGCCGCGCGCGCGGAGCGTCCCGGGCGAGACGTTCAGCTCGAAGCGGGCCAGGTCGAGCGGCGCAGGCCGCCCCCGGTGGTCGCGCGTGGCCGGCCCGTACACGAAGAGCGGGACCCGCGCCCGTTCGACCTCGCCGAGGAAGCGGCGGCTCTCGTCGCGGATGTACTCGGGGTGGAGGAAGACCAGCGCCGGGAACCGCGCCGGGCCGTAGCGGATCGCGCCCTCCTCCACGCGGAGCGCGCCCGACTCGATCTCGGAATCGGGGACCAGCGCGCAGCGCCACCCCGCGCGCCAGAGGTCGCGCGCCACCTGCCAGACCTTCTGGAGGCGCCCGAACTGGTGCGGGTGGTCGGCGCGGCACGTCACCGACCGCCAGCCGAACACGATCAGGAGGTCCGGACGCGGCAGCGCCTCCTGGACCTCGTCGAGGAGCGCGACCTTGCGGAGCGCGGGGCCGAGGCGCTCCCAGACCTCCGGGCGGTCCAGCGAGACCCCGTAGCCGACCACGTCGTTCCACGCGTGGAGGTGGACGCGCCCGCCGAAGCGCGCGCACTCCGCGATCTCGTCCAGGAAGTCATCGAGGCGCCGGGAATAGAACATGTTGAACCAGGCCGGACCGCCGGCCTTGTAGGCGAGCGCGAGCCGCACCGGATACGAGGTCCCCTCGTCCGTCTGGCCGAAGTCGCGGCGCACTCCCCACCAGTCGAGCGCGGTCGCGGGCACCTCGCGCGGCAGCTCGTTGAACACCGTCGGATGGACCCCGACGAAGGCCCCGGGCCCGAGCACCTCCCGCACGGTCCGGTGGAAGGCCGCCTCGACCTCCTCGAGGCGCGCGCGCACCAGCTCGAGCTGCGCGTTCGCCGCCGCGATGCGGACTTCGCGCGGGCCGTCCCGCTCCGCGAGCAGGTCCTCCTCGAGCGCGCGCCCCTCGGCCGCCCGGTAGCGCGCAGCGAACCGGTCGGACCAGAGCCGCGTGGTCTCGTAGCCCAGCTCGTGGATCGGGATCGTGGAGAACTCGTCGAGCGCCGCGCCGGCGAGCCCGAGATCGGCGTAGGCGCCGAGCGTGCTCCGGAAGACCCGCGGGTACCACTCGGAGAAGAGATCGGGGTAGTCGTACTCGTGAAGCACCGCCGCCAGCACGCGCCGCCCCGCGTGCGCGGGGCCGGGCGCCGCGCGGAGGCGCCCGTCCTCCAGCGCCGCGGGGCAGGGCGCGCCCCCCTCGAGCCGGGCATGGAGCAAGCGGCGTCCGGTCGGACGCAGCTCGAAGAGGAGCGGCGGCGCGCGGACCGCCGCGTCCGCGCGGCCGTCCGGCCCGACCTCCGCCTCGACCAGCGTGACCACGCCCTGCCGTTCACCGGCCGGGACGGCCTCGCGGAGGAACGCCGTGTAGCGGCACTCGAGGCCCAGCGCGAGCCCGTTCCGCCGCGCCGCCGCCGCGGCGCGGCGGAGCTCCGGCCGGAAGCGCCGGGTGTCGGTCAGGTCCATTCCGTTGAACGGGCCGCGCGGCGTGACGAAGACCAACGAGACGGGAGCGCGGCGGCCCATCTCGGCGAGCTGCCGCTCGATCTCGCCGTTCTCGAGGATCCCGGGGGGCCAGAACCAGTAGAGGAGGCCCGGCACGCGGGGAAGGTCGGGGGGCGGGGCCGGCGTGCGGCAGCCGGCAAGCAGGATGAGCGCGAGAGGGAGGGCGGCTCTCAAGCGCGGCGGCGGGCGAGGAGGGCGCGCAGGCGGTGGAGGAGGCCCTCGCTCCGCGGGCGGGCCGCGCCGCCCTCGAGCCCGAGCAGCCGCCGCACGATTTCGTCGGCGCCGATCCCCTCGGCCTCGGCGCGGTAGTTCGTGAGGATCCGGTGGCGGAGGACCGGTCCGGCCAGGAAGCGGACGTCGTCGATCGTCGCCGCGCCCCGTCCGTGGATGAGCGCGCGCGCGCGCGAGCCGCGGATCAGGAACTGCGCCGCGCGGGGGCCGGCGCCCCAGGCGACCCAGTCGCGGACGTAGTCGGGCGCGCCGGGCTCCTTGGGCCGCGTCCGCCGGGCGAGGTCCATGGCGGTGTGCAGCACGTCGTCGGGCGCCGGGACCCGCTCGACGGCGGCGATCGCCTCGAGGATCTGGTCGCGGGTGAGGATCGGCTGGAGCGCGGCGGGAGGCGCCGAGGTGGTGAGGCGCACCACCCGCCGCTCCTCGTCGCCGCTCGGGTAGCCGACCCGGACGTTGAACATGAACCGGTCCTGCTGCGCGGCGGGCAGCGGATAGGTCCCTTCCTGTTCGATGGGGTTCTGGGTCGCGAGCACGAAGAACGGGCGCTCGAGCGGGTAGCGCCGGCCGACCGAGGTGACCTGCCGCTCCTCCATCGCCTCGAGCAGCGCCGCCTGCGTCTTGGGGGGCGCGCGGTTGATCTCGTCCGCGAGCAGCACGTGGGCGAAGAGCGGGCCCGGCGCGAACCGGAAGCTCCGCTCGCGGCTCCGGGGGTCCTGGACGAGCAGCTCGCCGCCGGTGATGTCCGAGGGCATGAGGTCCGGGGTGAACTGGATGCGGCTGAACCGGAGGTCGAGGAGGCGCGCCAGCGAGGAGATGAGCAGCGTCTTGGCGAGCCCGGGGACGCCGATGAGCAGCACGTGCCCCTCGGTGAAGATGCCGATCAGCGTCAGCTCGAGCGCCTCCTCGAGCCCGACGATCTGGCGGCCGATCGCCTCGCGGATGCGCCGGTAGGCGTCGTGGACGGCGGACGGGGCGGGGGGAGCCGCAGGCATGCGGGGATTGTAGGGAGGAAGGAGTCGAATGCGAGGGGAGAGAAAAGAGGGCCTGAGCCCCTCTCACCCTAGCGGACGACTTCGACGCGCGCTCGCGCGTCCGGCACCCGCGCCAGGCGGGCGTCGGCGGTCAGGAGCGGTGCTTCCAACAGCTCAGAAAGGGCCAGATACGCCGCGTCGTAGGCCGTGGCGTTCGCCCGAAGCTCCCAGACGCGAGGCAGGAGGAAGTCATGGGCGTAGCGGACGATCTCCAGGTCCTGGAGATCGGTCAGCGCGTCGATGGCCCGGTCTTCCTCGAGGAGTCCGCGGCCGACGTACCGACGGAGCACCTGCGCCACCTCGAGATCGATCAGGTGGGGGGCGTGAAGCGTCTCCCGCGAAGGCGCAATCCGTCGTGACACGGTGCGACCCGTGTCGGTTCCCAGCAGCAACTCGATCGCAGCCGAAGCGTCGAGGACGATCACCGGCCTTCCCGCTCGGCGCGGAGGACCTGGGCCGGCCTCGGTCGCAGCCGCGCCGACGGTCGGGCCGCGCTGCGTTCGAGGAGCTCGCGCCTCGTGGGTCTTTCCAGGGCGCGTTCCATCTCCTTGAGGAGGTACTCGGACAGGGACATTCCGGCGAGAGCGGCCCGGGCCTTCATCCTGCGGTGCAGGGCGTCGGGGACGTTGCGGATCTGGATCATGATGGGCATGGGAGAAGCATACTCGCATGTGTAGCACATGCAACGGCGGGCGACCCTCTTCCCGCTACTCCCCCGACGGGCTCGACGCCCGGACCAGCTCGCGCTTGCGTACCGGCGGGCGTCGGATCGCCTGGTCCATCGCCGGCCGCTGGGTCTTCGCGAACGGCGCCAGGAACACCGGGCGCCCCTGACGCGCGGACTGGTAGATCGCCCGGATGATGCGCACGTCGGCCAGCCCCTCGCGGCCCGAAGGCTCCGGCTCGCGGCCCTCCAGGATGCAGTCGGAGAAGTAGAGCAGGAGCGGCGCGAACTGGTCGCGCTTCGGGAACCTCCGCCGCTGCGTCCTCTCCTTCACCACCAACGTGTGCTGGATCGGCGCGGAGTGCTCATAGGCCCCATCGGACCGCAGCCGGCCGCCTGTCCCGAGAATCTCGTAGAACGACTCGCTCTCGGCGTTGAAGCTCGACGTGAAGCTGGCCAGGCGGTCCCCGGAGAACTTCAGGACGGCGCTGGTCATCTCGTCGCACTGGGCGAACCGGGGGTCATCGGATCGGACGCTCATCGCAAAGACCTCCCGGGGCTCGGAGCGGAAGAGATAGCGGGCGGCATTGATGCAGTAGATGCCGATGTCGTAGACGGTCCCACCGCCATCCTGGACCGGGTTCAGCCGGATGTTCCCCGCCTCGACCTGCATCGAGAACAGGGAGCCGAACGCGCGGACGTCGCCGAGCCGCCCCGACTGAGCCAGCTGGATGGCCGCCAGGTTGGAAGCTTCGAAGTGGAGCCGGTAGGCGATCATCAATCTGACGCCGCCCTGATCGGCCGCGTCGATCATCTCCAGGCAGTCCTCCTCCGTGACCGCCATCGGCTTCTCGCAGAGGACGTGCACTCCCGCGCGGGCCGTGCGCACCGCGTAGTCGCGATGGAGGTGGTTGGGGAGGCCCAGGTAGACAGCGTCCACCAGACGGCGCCTGAGGAAGTCGTCGTACTGGTCATACGTCACGCGGTGCGTCACCCGGTACTTCCGGCCGAGCTGACGCAGCTTCTCCTCCTCGTCGGAGACCAGCGCCACCAGCTCGCTGTTCTTCCCCGCGTGGGCGAAGGCGGGGAGCATCGCCTGCTGCGAGATGTAGCCGAGACCGACCACCGCGTACCGGACCTTCGCGCGCTTCGGCGCGGAGCCGGCGCTCTTCTTCTGGGCCATCGTCCCTCCGGCTGAACCGCCGCCCCGGGACCCGTGTCGTGCCATCCCGAAGCGGCGGTGGTTGGGTAGCGTCAGCGGGAAGAGCGGGAGCTCTTCCGCTTCCCTCCTTGGCTGGGGACCTTGCCGCCCTCGCGGCGAGCCTGGGATAGCCCGATCGCGATCGCCTGCTTGCGGCTCGTGACCTTCCTGCCCGAGCGGCCGGAGCGGAGCGTGCCGTGCTTGCGCTCGTGCATGGCCTTCTCGACCTTCTGCTGGGCTTTCGGGCCATATCTGCGCGACCCGGACCTTCTCGTCGTGAGCATCGCAGCGACCTCCTTGTGCGAGGGCAGTCGCAAGAAGCGGGCCGGCGCCTCTCTCCCCCGGGCCCCGCGGAACGCCTGGGCGCGTAGCTGGGCAGCGGGCACTTCCCCGGTCTCTGTTTGAGAACGGGAGAGCGGCGGGTCGCCGCGCCTTACTCGGCGACCGGAGGATGAGGGTCCGGACCGGTCCTTCCGTTCGCCCCGAGGTCGATCGATGCCCTGAGCGGGAGGTGGTCCGAGGCGATCCACGCGCGACGGCTCCGGTGGACCCAGACCCGCCGGAGCGCCGCGCCCGGCCGCACGAGCACGCGATCCAGCGCCGCCACCGCGCACGGCGCCGGGAAAGTGCGCGCGGTCGAGCAGGCCGGAAAAGAGGCCCGGATGCGCCGGAGCGCCGGCCCCCATGGGAACCAGTCGTTGAAGTCCCCGAGCAGCACGACCAGCGGGTCCTCGCGCGCCGCCAGCGCCTCGAGCAGCCGCTCCGCCTGGTGCGCGCGCTCGGAGGGCGCGAGCCCCAGGTGGGTGTTGATCACCCGTACGCGCCTCCCCGCCACGTTCAGGTCCACGTCGATCGCGCCGCGCGGCTCGCGCCCCGCGATGCTGAGATCCAGGAGGCGCGTCTCCAGGATCGGCGGGCGACACAGGATCGCGTTCCCGTACTCCCCGTCGCCGCGCAGGAACGTCTTCCCCAGCACGACCTGATAGCCGGTCGCGCACGACAGGTACTCGGGCTGCTCGGCGCGCGGATCGCTCTCGACCTCCTGGAGCGCGACGACGTCCGCGCGCATCTCGCGGATCACGGCCGCGACCCGCGGCTCGTTCTCGACCAGGTCGAGGCCGACGCACCGGTGCACGTTATACGAAGCGACCTCCAGGAGCGTCTCGGGCGCGCGCTCAGGCACCGTCGCCCTCTCCCGGACCTTCCGTCACGTTCCGTTCCCGCCCCCGCCCGCGCATCCGCACCCGGAGGTAGAGCATGGCACCGGCGATCGCCCCCAGGATGCCGAGGAGCACGAGCACGCGACCTGGCGTGGGGTGTCGCAGCACCTGCGCGAGCTGGTGCCCGAGCGCCGACATCGCCAGCGCTCCCGGCAGGAAGCCCAGCAAGGAGCCGACCATGAAGGAACGGAACCGGACCCGCACCGCGCCGCACACCGCGTTCACGACCGCGGTGGGCGCGACCGGCACCATCCGGAGCGCCGCGATGGCCAGCGCTCCTCGCGCGCCCAGGAGCTTTCCGATGCGATCCACGGGGCGGCCGGCCAGCCGGTTCACCCAGGCGCGCGGGAGCGAGCGGCCCAGGGCATAGGTCACGCCGCACGCGACCAGCTCGCCGAAGAGGATGTAGAGGATGCCGGGGAAGCCGCCGAAGACCAGCGCGGTGTTCAGGTTGATGAGCGAGAGCGGCACGACCAGGAGGACCCCGATCGTGTAGATGCCCGCCACCAGGAGCGGCGCGACCCGGTGCCGCTCGATCGAGCCCGCCCAGTCGAGGAGCTGTTCGACGCGGAACCAGCCGGAGAGGCGCGCCAGGACCAGCACGAGCACGACGGCGGTGATCAGGACGAGCCCCCGCACGAGCGGCGCCGCCCCCCGGTCGCGCGATCCGGCGAAGTGCTCGAAGAGCACGGCCGGGAGCGGCGGACGCTCGGGGTCGAGGATGGCGCTCTCGGGGACGAGCTGCTCGAGCTTCTCGGGCAGCTCGGGCTCCAGCTCGCGGAGCGCCCGGTCCGGCCCGGCGAGCGTGTCGAGCGCCCGGATCAGCGAGCCCTCCCGCCCGATCGAGGCTTCGAGCCGCTCGGGGGTCGTCCGCGCGTGCTCGGCCAGGAGCCGGTTCCGGAAACGCACGATGGCCTCGCGGACGCGCGGCTCGCCGTGCGCCTCGATCGCAAGGTCACACTCGGTGTCCAGCGCCATCGAACGGTTGCTCAGGTTGGCCGAGCCGACGCGCACCAGCCGGTCGTCCACCACCATGACCTTGGAGTGGACGTTCACGCCGGCCTCGGGCGGCCCCGGAACAACCGGATAGAAGACACGGAGCCGGCCATGGCGGTCCGCCGCCTCGAGCCGACGGATCAGGCGCGTCCGGAGCACGCCCATCGTCAGCTCCTCGAGCCAGCCCGAGCACTCGCGCGGGCCGACGATCACGACTTCGGGCCCGTCCTCCTCCTCCAGCCTCCGGGCCAGCACCTCGCTGAACCGGTAGGACGTCAGGTACTGGTTCTCGATGTAGAGGTGATGCCGGGCCGCCTCGACGGATTCCAGGAACAGCCGTTCGACCTCGCGCACCTCGTCGCGGCCGTCGTGCCTGGGCTCGGTGCGCGCGATGCAGACGGTGACGTCTTCGAGGTCGGGGGCGAGCTCGGGGGGCCACGGGTCGTGGTCGCGCTCGAGAGGGGGCTCGGGGAGCTCCTCGTCCGTAGCGCGTCGCCAGCGTTCCCGGGCGAGCGCGCCGAGGACCGCTGCCGCATCTCCCTGCACCGCCGCCTGGACATCGTGGAAGGGTCCGTATCGCAGACCGCGCGGGGTGCGGCGGCCGGGGTCCTTGGGCCGATGCGCGGGGGTGTCCCAGCGATGGCCCGTCAGGTCGAGCCCGCCCAGGAAGGCGACCTCGTCGTCGATGACGATCACCTTCTGGTGCTGCGAGGCGCCGATCGGGTTCTCCCCGTCCCAGGCGAAGTGGAGCCGTCGGTGGATCTTCCAGGCGGCCGGGAAGAGCGAGAGCGTCTCGCGCTCGAGGGCGTAGATCGCGGAGAAGTCCCAGTTGAGGACGTGGACCTGGAGGCCGGGCCGGCGGCGGAGCAGCTCCTTGAGGAACCGTCCCAGTTGCGGGGGCAGGTCGCCCCGCCGCCGGCGTCGGTCCGGCCAGAGACGGACCCGGCTGTCGATGTCCCAGGCGAGGATCAGGATCGAGTGGCGGGCGCGCGCGGCAGCGGCGGCGAAGGCCTCGAAGAAGGCGGCGCCGTCGACCAGGAACGCCACGCGGCGCGCGTGCGCCTGCTTCCAGCAGGTCTCGCCCTCCCGGACGAGGTCGCGCGGCGGCGATTCGCTCTGGGATCGCATCGGCAATCGGAGTCCAGGAAGCGGGTCGCCGCTCGGTGGACGCCCGCCTTGAAAAAAGAGCCGCCCGGATGACCGGTCTTGAGGGCCGATAGACCAGACATCCAGGCGGCCGTTGAATCTGCCCCGAGAAGCGCGTGTCGCGGGTTCCGTTCCCCGCGCGTCCATTCGAGTTCCTTGCGACGGCGCCCTCAGGTCGCAAGGCCCGAGCCAAAAAGGTGGACTCTCGGCAAGACGGCCGGAAGGTCCGCGATGGGGCGCAGTTGGATCCGCCCCGGTGCGGCGCGCGCGCGATCCGCCTGGGCGGCGCGTCTCACGCGGATACTCTCAAAACGAAACCCGCGGGCGGCGGTCGGTCAGGCGCCGGGCATCTCGAGGGAGGCGAGCCAGTCGCAGAGCTCCTGATGATCGACTGGCTTGATCATGTGCAGATCGAACCCGGCGTTCAGCGCCTCGTTCCGGTCCTGTTCCTGGCCGTACCCGGTCAGCGCGACGATCGCGGGCCGGGGCGACGCGTTCTTCCCCCGGAGCTGGCGTGCGACTTCATACCCGTCCATCCCCGGAAGCCCGATGTCGAGCAGGATCACCTCGGGCCGGGACCGCTGCGCCTCCTCCAGCGCGCCCGGACCGTCGCCCGCGAGGAGGACCTCATGCCCGGCCAGCTGGAGCAGCATCTCGAGGCTGCGCGCGCTGTCCTCGTTGTCGTCCACGATCAGGATCCGTCGCGAAGGCCCCCGCGCGCGTCCGCCCGGGGGCGCCGGCTGCGCCTTCGTCGTGGGCTCCGTCTTCTCGGAGAGCGGAAGGCGGACGACGAACTCGCTCCCCTTTCCGACTCCCTCGCTGTGGGCCTCGACGGCTCCGCCGTGGAGCTCGACCAGGCTCCTCACGAGCGTCAACCCGAGCCCCAACCCTCCCTGGCTGCGGGCGAGCGTGCTGTCCGCCTGCATGAAGCCCTCGAACACGTGCGGGAGCAGCGCGGGGTCGATCCCCTGGCCGTCGTCCTGCACGCGCAGGACCGCCAACCGGTCCTTCGGAGCCGAGCGTGCGACCGACACCCGCACGTGTCCCCCCTTCCTCGAGAACTTCGAGGCATTCTGGAGGAGATTGTCCACGACCTGCTCCAGCCGGGTCGGGTCCGCGTGCACCCACAGCGCCTCTCCGGGGAGGCTCAGGTCCACGGTCTGGCCGCGATTCTCGATCACGTGGCGGATCCCTTCGACGCACTCGCGAACCAGGGAGGAGAAGTCCAGGTTCTCCCGCTGCAGCTGGATCAGCCCGCGGGTCAGCCGGGAGACATCGAGCAGATCGTCCACCATCCGCACCATGTTCCGGGTCTGCCTTTCGATCATCGCCCGGGCCCGATCGACCATCTCGGCGTTCTCGCCCGCGCTCGCGAGCGCCTGGACCGAGTTGCGGATCGCGGCCAGCGGATTGCGAAGCTCGTGGGCGAGCGTCGCCAGGATCATGTTCTTCTTCTGGTCCGCCGCGGCCAGCTCCTGGAGCTTCTGGGTCAGGTCCTTCTCGAGCCGCCGGCGGTGCGTGATGTCGAGGACGATGCCGACTCCGAACTGGGTTTTGCCGGCGGCGTCGCGCACCGCGAACCCGTGCAGCTCCACCGGGAGGACCTCCCCTTTCTTGTTGATGAGGCGCTGCACCATCCAGTAGGAGGCGACCTCTCCGCTCAGCACCTGGCGGAAATGGGCGAGCTCGGCCTGCTGGTCGTCCGGATACACGAAGTCCTGGATCCGCCGGCCGAGCAGCTCTTCGCGCGAGTAGCCCGTGAGCTGGCAGAACCGGTCGTTGACGCGCACGATCCGTCCGTCGAGGTCGGTCTCGCGGATGCCGACCGGAGCCTGGTCCTGGACGATGCGCAGACGCTCCTCGCTCGCCCGGAGCGACTCCTCCGCCCTCTTGAGGTCGTCGACGTCGATGAACACGATCACCGCGCCTTCGACCTTGTTCTCGAAGGTCCGGTAGGGGCGGAGGCGCAGCGAATACCAGTGGCCCTCACGGTCCTGGACGAGCCGCTCGGTGCCGGTGACGGTTTCCACGGTCTGGACGAGCAGCTGCTCGAGATCGGGCACGTCCACGTTGAGCTTGATGTCGCTGAAGGGCCGGCCCACGTCGGCGGGGATCAGGTTCAACATCTTCTGCGCGATCGGGGTGAACCGCCGGATGCGGAAGTCGTGTCCGACCATCACGATCGCCATCTTCACGCTGCTGAGCAGGTTCATGAGGTCGTTGTTGCTCTGGCTCAGCTCGGCGTTGCGGTTCTGGAGCTCGTCGTTGACGGTGGCGAGCTCCTCGTTGCTGGACTGGATCTCCTCCTTCGAGGTCTCCAGCTCCTCGTTGATGCTCTGCAGCTCCTCGTTCGTGGACTGGACTTCCTCGTTGGCCGACTGGAGCTCCTCGTTGGCCGCCTCCTGCTGCTCGATCACCGACTGCAGGTACTCGCGGGTCGCGGCCAGCTCCTGCTTCACCCGCGCCTGGTCCCGCTCGACCTCCTCGGAGGACTCGGCGGGGGAGGGGAGCGGTTTGCGCGGCTTCGTCCCGGACGGGGGGACCGCCTCGGGCGCGTGCGGGTGGAAGAGGATCAGGAAATGGAGCGTGCCGGATGGGCTCTTGATCGGCAGCACCTCCACGTCCACGGGGCGGTGGCCGCCGTTCGAACGGACCCGGAGGTCCACTTCCCGGACCGGCGTCATCTCCTTGCGCGCTCTCGCGATCGCGCCCCGCACGGCAACCAGGAGCCCCTCGCGGAGCATCTTCAGCAGGTTGTGCGAGGCCCGGCCCGGGGCCGGAGTGAGATACATCCCGGTGTCGCCGCGGAACTGGAGGATCTCCAGGTCGTGGTCGACCAGGACGCCGGAGGGGGCGTACTTCGCGAGCAGGATGCGGTCCGCCTCCTTCTGCACTTCCAGGGGGCCGTTCCCCGGCTCGTGCGGTCTGCCGTGACCGTTCGTCTTGCGGGACCGGACGGGGGCGGGGTGGATGGGGAGCCGGGCGGGACTGGGTTTGCGGGAGTAGAGCTTGTGCTTCGGATCCTCGAGGTCGAACAGGTCGCGATACGAGCCGATGGTCTCCGAGCTCCCCAGCCAGAGGAAGCCCTTGGGCTGGAGCGCATAGTGCATGATCGGAACGATCTTCTGCTGGATGGCCGGTTCGAGGTAGATGAGCATGTTCCGGCAGCTGACGAAGTCGATGCGCGAGAAGGGGGGATCGGTCAGCACGTTGTGGCGGGCGAACACGCAGAGGTCGCGGATCGACTTGCTGATCCGGTAGCTTCCGTCCTGTTCGCTGAAGAACCTCCGCAGCCGCTCCGGCGACACGTCGGACACGATGTTCTTCTGGTAGATCCCCGCCCGGGCCTTCTCGATGCCGGCGCCGTTCAGGTCGCTGGCGAAGACCTGGAGCGGGATCGACTTCCCCGCCAGCTCCGTGAACTCCGTGAAGGCGATCGCGAGCGAATAGGCCTCCTCGCCCGTGGAGCAGCCGAGCACCCAGATGCGGAGAGGCTCGTGCCTCCGCTCCTTGGTCAGCCGGGGGAAGACCCGCGTCTTGACGGCCTCGAACGCCTCCGGGTCGCGGAAGAAGCCGGTGACGCTGATCAGCACGTCCTGGAAGAGAGCCTCCACCTCTTCCGGGCTCTCCCGCAGGAACCGCACGTAGTCCCGCAACCCCTCCATGCGGTTCAGCACCATGCGGCGGGTGATACGGCGGTAGAGCGTGTTGAACTTGTACTGCCCGAAGTCCACGCCGGTCCCTTTGCACAGGAGCTCCAGCACGGGACCCAGGTCCACCTCCACGGTGGCAGGCTGGTCGTGCCGCTTCTTCACGGGCGGGCCGACGTACGGATGGCGCGCGATCCGCACGATCTCCTCGGCGATCTTCTCCGGGGGCAGGACGAAGTCGACGCAGCCGGCCGTAATCGCGTTGCGCGGCATGCTGTCCTGCTGCGCGGTGCCGTCCTGGGCGAAGGTGATTCCGCCCCCCGCCTTGATCTCCTCGAGGCCCAGCGTGCCGTCGGTACCAGTGCCCGAGAGCACGACCCCGATGGCCTTGTGCCCCTGCACCTCCGCCAGCGAGCGCAGGAAAAGGTCGATCGGGTGGTGCTGTCCTCCCTCCCTGCGGGGCGAGAGTTCGAGGACCCCGTCCGAGATCACCATGTCCGTGCCCGGCGGGATCACGTACACGTGGTTCGGCCGGATCTCCATCCCGTGCTCGACCTGGCGGACCGGAAGCCGCGTCACCCGCCCGAGGATCTCCTTCATCATGCTGGCGTGGGTGGGGTCGAGGTGCTGGACCAGCACGAAGGCCATGCCGGTGTCGTCCGGCAGCGCGCGCAGCATCTGCGATAAGGCCTCCAGGCCTCCCGCGGAGGCGCCCGCGCCGACGATCGGGAACGAGGGACCCTCGGAGGCAGCGGCGCTCCCGGCGCCGCGAGCGGGCGCCGGCGCGCCGGGCTCGTGCTGAGGAGGGCGACGCTCGTCCTTGTCGCGGTCCGACTTCCTTGATCTGGCCAAGGTCCCCTTTCGCAGAGCTGGATCGAGTCGGGAGGTCCAGGGCTCGAAGGCACTATAGGACAGGTGGCTCCCGGTTCAATCCCCGGGGGACAGCGGGGGAGTCCGTCGTGGGCGAGCGGGCCAGACGACTCGGACAGCGCGCCGCGCGTGTGATGGCGCCGGCGGCCCGGGGCCTTAGGATGGCGGCGCCCCATGGGGCAAGGAGGTTGCTATGGCCCGCATGCTCCCGATGCTCGTCCTCGCCGCGGCCGCCGCTCCCGCGCAGGTCCAGTGGCTCCAGCGCTTCCAGGGGGAACCGTCCCCCCGCTACCGGCACTCGATCGCGTGGCACGGCGCGACCGGGCGCACGCTCCTGTTCAGCGGCGCCCCCAATCCCGCCGCCGACACCTGGGAATGGGACGGGGCGGCCTGGTTCCGCCGCTCGCCCGCGACGAGCCCGCCGGGGGTCTCCGGCGCCTACGGGCTCGCCTACGATGCGGCGCGGCAGCGCACGGTCTGCGTCATGCAGGGCCCCAGCGCGCTGGCCCAGACCTGGGAATGGGACGGCGCGAACTGGACGCAGCGGTTCCCGGTGGCGAGCCCGCCCGCCCGCGACCGCCCGGCGGTCGCCTATGACGCCGCGCGCGGCCGCACGGTCCTCTTCGGCGGACACCGCGCGTTCGTCCCCATGAACGACACCTGGGAGTGGGACGGCGTGAACTGGACCCAGCGGGTCCCGGCGACGAGTCCGCCGGTCCGCTCCATGCACGGAATGTGCTTCGACGCCGTGCGCCAGCGCGTGGTGCTCTTCGGCGGCTTCGGCTCGGCCGCGCCGCTCGCCGACACGTGGGAATGGGACGGGGTCACCTGGATGCAGCGCGCGCCGGCTCAGAGCCCGGCGGCGCGCTACCAGATCAAGATGGCATGGGACGTGGCGCGTGCCCGGGCCGTGATGTTCGGCGGGACGCCGGCGCCCCCGGGACCGCCCTTCGGCGACACGTGGGAGTGGGACGGCGCGGCGTGGACGCAACGCTTCCCCGCGACGAACCCGCCGCCGCACTACGAGTATGGCCTCGCCCACGACGCCGCGCGCGCGGTCACCGTGATGTTCGGCGGCTCGGGCACGGCCTCCCCGCTCACCGAGACCTGGGAGTGGGACGGGGCCGACTGGACGCCGCGGCCGGTGGGCCCGCGGGAGCGCTACGGCGCGGCCATGGCCTTCGACGCGAACCGCGGCCGGTCGGTCCTCTTCGGCGGCTCGGGCCGGAGCGAGACCTGGGAGTGGGACGGCGCGGCCTGGAGCGCGGCGGCTCCGCCCGCGGGCCCGCCCGCGCGGCACGGCCACGCGATGACCTGGGAGCCCGCCCGCGGCCGCACGCTCCTCTTCGGCGGACAGGGGAGCATGGGTTGGCTGGGCGACACCTGGGACTGGGACGGCGCCACCTGGACGCAGCGCTTGCCCGCGACGAGCCCGTCGGCCCGCCAGGGGGCCGCCCTGGCCCATGACTCCGCGCGCGGGCGCGCGGTCCTCTTCGGCGGGTTGAACGACTTCATGGGGAACCCGGTCGGGGACACCTGGGAGTGGGACGGCGCGACCTGGACGCAGCTCTTCCCGGCCACCAGCCCGCCCGCCCGCGACTCGGCCGGTCTGGCCTTCGACGCGACCCGCTCGCGGGTGGTCCTCTTCGGCGGGTGGTCCTGCCCGCACCACGGGGGCTGCACGTACTTCGGCGACACTTGGGAATGGGACGGCATCGCCTGGACCCAGAGGTTCCCCGCCACGAGCCCGCCCGCCCGGGGCGGCCACGTGCTGGCCTATGACGGCCACCGGCGCCGCGTGGTCCTCTTCGGCGGGAGGGGGAGCGGGGGCTTTTCCGATTCGTGGGAATGGGACGGAACCAACTGGTCGCAGCGGGCGCCGGCGACGCCGCCGACGGTGCGGAGCGGGCACGCGGGGGCCTTCGACGGGGCGCGGGGCCGCCTGGTGATGTTCGGCGGCGCGGACCCGACGATCGGCAAGGAGATCTCGGACCTCTGGGAGTACTTCGCGCCGTGCGACCCGGTCGGACCGGGGCACGCGGGCGGGGGGCTCGCGATCGCATGCGTCACGCCGCCGCGCGTGGGCACGACCTTCTGCGTGGGCTTCTCCGACCCGCCGCCGATGGGGACCGGAGCGACGTTGCTGGTGATCGGCGTGGGGGCGTGCCTGAGCCCGCCGCTCGCGCTTGCGCCGCCGGCGGTCTGCACGCCGGGCTCGCTCTGGACGATCCCGGTCGCGGTGCTCTCGGGCGTGGGAGAGCCGGCGCTCTATTGCCTCCCGCTTCCGCCGGTCCCGGCGCTAGCGGGCCAGCTCTTCTGTCTCCAGGGGGGCGCGTACGAGACCGGCAACTGCTTCCGCCTGACCGACGGCCTGGCGGTGACGTTGCAGCCGTAGGGGGTCAGGACCCCCCGGGGGTCCTGACCCCTTTGGAGCTTCCGTCAGTAGGCCGCGATCACCGCGTCCGTGACGTTGGTCCAGTTGAACTCCAGCCCGGCCGTGAGCGACTGGAAGTACACCCGCGTGCCGATCAGGCCCATCTCGTTCGGGACCATCAGCGAGACCGAATGGCGGCCCGTCCCGTCGATCACCCCGACGAAGTAGAGGTTGAACAGCGTCTGGAGCCAGAACTCGCCGTTGACCGGCGGGGTCGAGATCCCGACCGGGCTCAGCGCCACGTCGATCGTGTAGGCGGCCAGCTCGCCCGGCAGCCCCTGGGTGGTGACCGTCGCGGTCGCGCCCAGGTGGAAGTAGGAGCGGTTTGCGTTCCCCGTGGTGTCGCGCGTGCTGTTGATCGTCGAGGTCCGCACCGGGCCCCACTGGAAGCGGATCAGGACCTGGGTGCTGTACGTGGTGCTCGCCGTCGCCGCGTCCACCGCGCCGCTCCCGTAGGCGCCGAAGGCCCAGATCGGAGGCGGCAGATCAATGCGCCGGGGCCAGATCAGGACGCGCTGCGAGATCGTGGGCGAGATCATCGGGTTGTTGGGACGATCGACCTTCTTCCGGATCTCCATCACGAGGTTGCGGGTCCCGTCATAGGCGAACGGGTAGTCGAGCGTGTAGGGCTGCCAGATACCGGCGGTGTAGGCGATCGTGCCCGGCGTCCGGGAGTAGACCACGGTCGGACTGGTGAGGTTGTTGGCGAAGGTCGTGGACAGCGTCGCGTTGGTCGTGTGGTCCATCGAGATCTCGAAGCGCTCGTACGGGAACGCCGGATGGGCGCTGGCGTGGACCACTTCGACGGCCGTGATCGTACCGCCGGTGGGAGGGAGGAACGCGGCGGGCCAGAGGAAGTGACTTCGCGCCTCGTCCCAGCCCGTGCTCCCGCCCGCGAAGGGGATGTTCTGGGACGTGCTGGAGAGCAGGTTGTCGATCGGGTGGGCGGTGTAGTTCTGTGCCAAGGCCAGCGCACCCAGCACGGCCACGAGAGCCAGCGTGATCGGACGGACTCGCATCGGAATCTCTCCTCAACAAAGGGTGTGACGACTGTCCCGGTCGCCGAGGGCTCACAGCATAGCAGCGGGAGGGAGAAGGGGTCAGGAACCTTTTCCGCGGCGGGAAAGGGTTCAAAGGGTCCCCCCCTTTCCTCACCGCGCCCGGAGACGCTCGCGGGCGCGGGCGTCGCGGAGGAGCCCGTGGAAGTCCTCGCGCCCGCGGAGCGCGTCGAGGTCGCGCGCGTCGCGGAGGTAGGCGAAGTCGTGCGCGTCCCGCTGGACCGCCGCGCGGAGCAGGGCCACCGCGCGCTCCGCCCGCGCGCGCTCCGCCTCCCCCCGCCCTGCCTCCCGCTCGAAGACCGCGCAGCGCGCGAGCAGCCGGCCCGCCCGCCAGGCCTCCTCCCCCGGATCGGCGCCGACGCCCACCAGTTCCTCGGCCGCCTGCGCCACGGCCTGGGCGTCGCGGAGGCGCACCAGCGTGAGCGCGAGGTTCCAGAGGTGGCTGGCCAGGAACCTCCGCGGCATCGGCTGTCCCGGTCCTCCGGCGACCGCGCGGCGCTGGGATCGCACCGCGCGTTCCAGCGCCGCGCGAGACCCCTCGAGGTCCCCGCGCTCGCGGAGCAGACGCCCGAGGTTGTTGCAGCAGGAGCCGAGCAGGCTCTCGTGGGCGGGGACGCCCGGGAACCGCGCGACGAGACGCTCCGCGGTCGCGACCGCCTTCTCGTGGCACCCCGCCGCCTCCTCGCGCCGGCGCGCCTCGAACAGCAGGCTCCCCCGGTTGTTCCACTCGTTCGCCAGGAAGGCCGGGTACTCGGGGAGCCGCGGGAAGTCCTCCGCGAGGCGCCCGACCAGCGCCAGCGCCTCGCCGTAGGCCGCGTCCGCCTCCTCAACGCGGCCGGCCAGCGCGCGCGCCCATCCCAGGCTCGCGAGACTCCGCGCGACCTCGAAGCGCAATCCGGGCTGCTCCGGCGCCTGCGCCCACATCTCGCGGCGCAGCGTGAGCGACAGCGCCAGCGCCGCCTCCGCCTCGGGATCGGGTTCGCTCGCCTGGAGCGTGGTCGCGAGCGAGCCGAGACAGGCGGCGAAGGTGGCGCGCCCCTCGGACCCGGCGCGGCCCGCGAGCGCCGCCGCCAGGCGGCAGGCCCCCGCCGCCTCGCGTCGCCGGCCCTGCTCCAGGAGCGCGCGGCCGAGCTGGAGCATCCCGACCGGCGTCGGCGGTGGGAGCGCACGGAGCAGCACCGCCTCCGCCTCCCCCGGGCAGCCGCGGAGCAGCAGGAGCTCGCCGAGCGAGTGCCGCGCGAGCTGCACGTCGGGCGCGGCGCCGAGCCGCGCGCACTCCTCAACCGCGCGCCGCAGCGCCGCCTCGGCCCGCGGATGGTCACCGAGCGAGGCGAGCAGGCTCCCCACCCGCCGGCGGGCGCGCGCGGTCTCGAGGTTGAGCCGCAGGTCGTCCGCGCGCTCCGCGAGGAGACGCTCGTAGAAACGGAGCGCCTCCTCCAGGAGCTTCCTCCGCTCCTCCTCCATGTGCGGCGCGGCGGAGAGGTCGTCCGCGCCGACCGTCGTCAGCATGCGATCCACGGCCGCGATCGCGAGGTCGAGGTGTCTCTCGGCGCGCCGGCGCTCCCCGAGGTTGGCGCGGAGCAGGAGCAGGGAGATGCAGAGGCCGCCCGCGAGCGTGGTGAAGAGGGCGGCCGTCGCGGACGCCAGCATCGGGTTGCGCTGGGTCCAGCGGCGGAGCCGGAGCCAGGGTCCGGCCGGCCGGGCCCGGATCGGCTCGCGCTGCAGCCATCGGCGCAGGTCCTCGGCGAGCGCGCCGGCCGTCGGGTAGCGGTCCTCGGGTCGCTTCGCCATCGCCTTGAGCACGACGGTCTCGAGGTCGCGCGGCGCCAGCGGATCGAGCCTGCGGGGCGGCACGGGGTCGCACGTCAGGACCCGCCGCACGACCTCGGCCATGGTCTCCCCCTCGAAGGCCGGCCGTCCCGCGAGCAGCTCGTAGAGCGTGGCCCCGAGGCTGTAGACGTCCGTGCGGTGGTCCACCCCGCGGGTCGTCGCCTCGGCCTGCTCGGGGCTCATGAAGCGCGGCGTCCCCACGATCGCGTGACTCCGGGTGAGCGAGAGGTCCTCCGCGCGCCGGGCCAGTCCGAAGTCGGTGATCCAGAGCACGCCGCTGCCGTCCACCAGCAGGTTGGACGGCTTCACGTCCCGGTGGATCACACCGCGCCGGTGCGCGTGCTCGAGCGCGTCGGCGGCCTGAGCGCCCAGCTCCGCGATCCAGCGGAAGCGCCGCTCGGGCTCGGCAGGACGCGCGGCCTGGTCGAGGCCCAGCCCCTCGATCCGGTCCATCGCGTAGTAGGGCACGCCCTCCGCCTCCCCCACGTCGAAGACCGGGACGATGTTCGTGTGGTGGAGCTGCGCGGCGGTCCGCGCCTCGCGCAGGAAACGCTGGGTCCGGGCCGCGTCCTCGCCGGCCAGCACCTTGAGCGCCACGCGCTTCCCGAGCGCGACGTGTGTCGCGTCGTAGACGATTCCCATCCCGCCGCGGCCGATCTCCCCCTCGATCCGGTAGCGCCCGAAGAGCCGGCCGGGCGCGAGCGAGGGCGGGGCGTCGCCGCCGGCTCCCTCGAGCGCCACGAGCGCCGGGAAGAGCCTCCGGATGCGAGGCGCGAGGTCGGGGTGGAGACGTTCGTACTCCTCGATCCCGGGCCGCTCGCCCGCGCGGAGGCGTCCGGTGAACTCCTCCGTGAGCCGGACCAGGCGGACGGATTCGTCCGACACGGCGGTCACCCGGCGCTGGTCACGCCGAGCGCGTGCAGGAGCCCCTCGAGCCGCTCGAGCGCCCGGAGGTAGCGCTTGCTCGCGGCGGCCTCGCCGATGCCGAGGAGGAGCGCGACCTCGCGGATCGTCACCTGCTCGAAGTGGCGCCAGACGATCAGCTCGCGCTCGTCCTCGTCGAGCGCGGCCATCGCCTGGCGGACGCGAGCGGCGAGGTCGGCATCGGCCGCGGCGCGGCTCGGGCTCGGACCGCGGCCGAGGAGCGCGCGGCCCAGCGCGACCGAGGAGTCGCCGCCGAGCCATTCCACCTCGCGCCCGGCGCTCCGGCGCTCCGCGCCCAGATGACGCCGGTGCGCGGCGGCCACCTGCTGGCGGGCGAGCCAGCGGAGCCAGAGCGGGAAGGGGAGGTCGGGACGCCGCAGCGCCTCGGGGAGCCGCCGCGCCGCCTCGAGGCAGGTCTCCTGGAGCACGTCGGACGCGTCGGTGCGCGCCGCCACCCGCCGGTCCAGGCGCCGGGCGATCGCCCGGCGCAGCCCCTCGCGATGGCGCGAGAAGAGCTGATCGAACGCGGCCCGGTCTCCGCGGCCGGCCCGCTCGAGGAGGTCGAGGTCCTGGGTCTCGTCAGGCATGGCGCACGCCATTCTCGCACGCGTCCGGAAGTTCCGGGCGCCCGCAGGAGGTACTGCAGCCTGCGGCCGAGTCGGACAATTCGACCCGGCCGCCGGGCCGACGGCCGGGTAGCATGCGCGAATGCACCTCCCGACCCGGCCGCTCGGCCGCACCGGGCACGCCGCGACGCTCTTCGCGCTCGGCGGCGAGGGGGTGCTGCGCACCCACGGCCGCGAGCGCGAGGCGGCGCGCGTGATCGAGCGGGCGCTCGACCTGGGCGTGAACTACTGCGACACGGCGCCGGCCTACGACTCGAGCATGGACTACCACGGCGCCACGCTCGGCGAGCGTCGGCGGGGGCTCTTCCTGGCGTCCAAGACCGCCGATCGGACGCTGGACGGGTCGCGGCGCGTGCTCGACCAGAGCCTGCGCCGGCTCCGGACCGACCGGCTCGACCTCTGGCAGCTCCACGACCTGCGGACGATGTCGGAGCTGGACGCGATCTTCTCGAAGCGGGGCGCGATCCACGCGCTCACCGCGGCGCGGGAGGAGGGGCTGGTGCGCTTCCTGGGCCTGACCGGGCACCACGATCCCGAGGTCCTGCTCGAGGCGATGCGACGCTTCGACTTCGACGCCCTGCTGGTCGCGCTGAACGCGGCGGACGTCCACCGCCGCTCGTTCGCGCGCCTCGTCCTCCCCGAGGCGGCGCGGCGCGGCATGGGCGTGATCGCGATGAAGGTCTTCGGCGGCGGGCGGCTGGCGGAGCCGGGCGGGCCGTGCTCGCTCGACGAGGCCTTCGGCTACGCCCTCTCGCTCGAGGGGGTCTCGTGCGCGGTGATCGGCTGCTCCACGCCCGGCGAGGTCGAGGCGAACGCCGCGCTCGCCCGGCGGTTCGCGCCCATCCCCGACGAGGGCCTGCGCCGGATCGAGCAGCAGACGCTCCCGCGGCAGGCGGAGCTCACGTACTACAAGCGGACCGGCTGATGCGGGTGCTCGTCGGGACCAGCGGCTGGAACTACGACCCCTGGCGGGGGCCCTTCTATCCAGAGGACCTCGCGAAGACGAAGTGGCTGGGCTGGTACGCGAGCCGCTTCCCGACCGTCGAGATCAACTACTCCTACTACCGGATCCCCACCGAGAAGACGCTCCGCGACTGGGCGGCCGGCACACCGGAGTCGTTCCGGTTCGCGCTCAAGGCCTCGCAGAAGATCACGCACGAGGCGCGGCTCGACGACGCGGGCGAGGTGACGACGTTCTTCTGCGAGCGGACGCGGCTCCTGGGGGAGAAGCTCGGGCCGATCCTCTTCCAGCTCCCGCCGAGCCTGAAGAAGGACGCGGAGCGGCTCCGGACCTTCCTGGCCGGGCTCCCGGCGGGGACGCGGGCCGCGTTTGAGTTCCGCCACGCGAGCTGGTTCGACGAGGAGACGTGGGGGACGCTCCGCGGCGCGGGCGCGGCGGTCTGCGTGGCCGACAGCGAGGACCTGGAGACCCCGCTGGTCGCGACCGCACCCTGGGGCTACCTCCGGCTCCGGCGCGAGGACTACGCCGACGCCGACCTCGACCGCTGGGCGGAGCGCATCCGCGGCGCGGGGTGGACCGAGGACGTCCACGTCTACTTCAAGCATGAGGACGCCGCACGCGGGCCCCAGCTCGCCGACGCGCTGATCGCGCGGCTGGGGTGACGCGGCCGCGCGCCGCCGGGCGCGACCAAGACTGTCCCAAACCCGCCCCCCCTCCCGCTGCCTCCTTCGGGGACGGCCGGGTGTCCTCGGGACGCGGAAAAAAACAGCTTGGAGGTGACCCCATGAGTTGTCGCAGAACCACTGCCCTCTTCGCCTTCGCCCTGATCGTCGCCCTGACCGGGCCGGCCACAGCCCAGATCCTCTACGGATGGGACTACGCCGACGGCGTCAACCTGATCGCCCCCGGAGCCAACTGCCCCGAGCGCCCGGTCTGCCAGGCGCCGCCTCCGCTCCTCCCGCACGCCTTCCCGGCCGGCGGCGCCGACTGGGACACGTGCACCAACAGTTTCTGGGTGACCGACGGCCGGAACATCGTGAATCTCGACAAGCAGTGCAACGTGCGCTGCGCGTTCGTCGGGCCGGTCGGGGTCGCGCCCTGGACCGGGCTCGCGGTGGACAGCGTGAACCGGCTCGTCTACACGAGCGATCCGGGCGGGGTCATCACCCAGTGGCGGATCGTGGGCGGCACCGTGTGCCTCCAGCTCGTCGGCCGCTGCCAGCTCCCGCTCCCCACGCCGCTCCCCGGGCCGATCACCGGGCTGGCTTACGACGCGTTCAACAGCGTCCTCTGGGTCGTGGACGCGGTGGGGAACGCCTACCGGGCCACGCCGCCCGCGGCCGGCATCTGCACGATCACCTGCCGGTTCCAGATGCAATGCCCGACCCCCGTCGGCGGAAGGGTCACGGGCCTGGCCTACGACTCGTGCGCCTCGAACCTCATCATGTACATGGAGGCGGCCGCCGCGCCCGGCGGCGTCCTCATCAACAACGCGGTCAACATCCCCGGCATCTGCGGGCGCACCACCGGGTGCTGCGTGATCACGTCGGCGCCGGGCGTGCTCGCGAACCTGAGCGGGCTCGCCTATGAGCCGGGCAAGCCCGCCCCGGTCACCACGATCCCCGGCTGCTCCAGCCCGCCCTGCCCGCCCTGCCGTCCGACGATCGGATCGACGGGCAACCCGGCGCTGGGCACCACGTGCTTCACGGTCACCCTGGGCAGCCTGCCCTGCCCGAGCAGCGCGTTCCTGGTCGCGAGCGTCGGCCCCTGCGCGCCCATCGGGGTCCCCGGCCTCTGCGGGCCGCTCTTCATCAACCCCGCGACCATCGTGCTGGTCCTGAGCGCGGTGGTGCCGCCCTGCCCCGCTCCGTGCGCCGGCACGGTCTCCTTCACGATCCCGCTGCCGCTGGCGCAGATCCTGTGCGGTCTCCCGCTCTGCTTCCAGGGCGCGGCCGCCTGCCCCGGCGGGGGCCTCAGCCTCACGACGGGGCTGTCGGTCACCCTCGTCGGGCCGTAGCGGACGCCTCGGTTTCCGTTTGGGTCAGGTCCCTCCGAGGGACCTGACCCCTTTTGTGTGCCGGGCATGTTCGATCGCTGAGAGGTGCAAGTCCTCTACCAACCTGATGGAGGTGAAGGGTAGCGAGGCGCAAGGGCCCCACCGTGAGGTGGAGTCCGAAAGAAGCGCGGAGCAAAAGCGCAGGCCGATGAACAAGAACCGGGTATGAGGCGCCAGCGTCGGACGAGTGAGCAAAGGATCACGAAGTCCATATCCATCAAAGGCGCGAAGCGTAGACCCGGCGGTCGTGCGCGGAAAGCGGTCGAACTCACCCCGGGAGGTCTATGCCGTGTCCCCAGGCCGGCGTGCCGGGAACGTGGGACTGCGAAGACCGCGAGGTCTTCGGACCGCGGCGTAGAAGTCAGCAGAGGGCGTAGTACGCCCGGACGGCCGGTCGACCCCCGAAGGATGACGTCCGGAGGGAGGGCGAGCCCAGAATGGGACCGCCAGATTGGGAACGCCGGACGGAAGGCCCGAACGGTCCCCGCAAGGGGTTGAAGGGCAGGGCGAGTAGGACGCGCGACTCATGGACGGAAGGCGGCAGAAGGACCTGTTAGACCAGGCCTCACCGGAGGCACGTCGGGGTGAAGCCCCGCCGGCCGCTGGAGGAGGGACCGAACCGTCCGCGGCGAAGCGCGAGACCGAAGGCCCGGCGGACACCGAGTTCCTGATGGAGGAGGTGTGCCAGCAAGCGAATCTGAAGGAAGCGTATCGACGGGTCAAGGAGAACCGAGGTGCCCCTGGGGTGGACGGGATGACCATCCATGAACTGGGGGGGCCATCTGAAGGAGGTCTGGCCGACCCTACGAAAGCAACTCCTGGAAGGGACCTACGAGCCGCAGCCGGTGAAGCGGGTCGAGATTCCGAAACCGGACGGGGGGACCCGGAAGCTGGGCATCCCGACCGTGCTCGATCGTTGTCTCCAGCAGGCGCTCTTGCAGGTCCTGCAACCGAGATGGGACCCGATGTTCTCGGAACACAGCTACGGATTCCGCCCCCGGCGCTCGGCGCATCAGGCGGTGGCTCAGGCGCAACGGTATATCGCGGAGGGCCATCGCTGGGTCGTGGATTTGGACCTGGAGAAGTTCTTCGACCGGGTGAACCACGATCGACTGATGGCGCACGGGGCGCGACGGGTACGGGACAAGCGGGTGCTCCGACTCATCCGGGGCTTCCTGACCGCGGGAGTACTGGAAGGCGGGTTGGTCAGCCCAACGGAAGAAGGGACCCCGCAAGGCGGTCCGCTGTCGCCACTCCTGTCGAACCTCGTGCTCGACGAACTGGATCGGGAACTGGAGCGCCGCGGCCTCCGCTTCGTGCGCTATGCGGACGACTGCAACATCTATGTCCGCAGCGAGCGGGCGGGCCGCCGGGTGATGGAAAGCGTGACCGGCTTCCTGAACGCGAAGCTCAAACTTCGGGTGAACCAGTCCAAGAGCGCGGTGGCGCGACCCTCGGAGCGGAGATTCCTGGGCTTCAGCTTTACGAGCCACCGAGCGGCCAAGCGGCGCATCGCCCCGAAGGCCCTAACTCGGCTCAAGGAGCTGATCCGGGAACGGACAGGCCGGACGCGCGGCGTGAGTCTGGCGCAGATGATCGAGGGACTGGCCGTCTACCTGAGAGGCTGGCGGTCCTACTTCGGCTTCTGCGAAACCTCCTCGGTCCTCCGACACCTGGACTCTTGGATACGGCGACGACTCCGATGCTTCCTCTGGAAGCAGTGGAAGCGCGGGCGGGTCCGGTTCCGCGAGCTTCGGACCCGAGGGGTGAACTTCGCTCTGGCGGCCCGCACGGCCGGCAGCCCCAAAGGCCCCTGGCATCTAAGCCGGAGTCCCGCCCTCTCGTTCGCCCTTCCGGACGCCTTCTTCCTCGACCTGGGCCTCCCTCGTCTGGAACCCGTGTCCCGCTGAACCCGCCGAACCGCCGTGTACGGACCCGTACGCACGGTGGTGTGACAGGGAAAGCCTATGAGGGCCTACCTATGTCTATC